>Ga0066903_100006972_pt1 | contig 10152 bp, 6 predicted proteins | sample PanSoiMetaGPlot1_FD_67491 | JGI IMG/M metagenome (GOLD analysis project Ga0066903, IMG submission 67491) | Tropical forest soil microbial communities from Panama analyzed to predict greenhouse gas emissions - Panama Soil - Plot 1 (version 2) | ecosystem: Environmental > Terrestrial > Soil >... | reverse complement strand
ATTCAGCTCGCCGGCCAGGTCAAGGCGAAGCGCGATCGGCGCTCGACCCGCTCCGATTGGATGGCGATCGAGCGCGAGCGCGGGATCTCGGTCGTCACCTCGGTCATGACCTTCGAGTATGAGGGCCACGTGTTCAACCTGTTGGACACGCCCGGCCACGAGGACTTCTCGGAAGACACGTACCGTACTCTGACGGCGGTTGATTCCGCCGTCATGGTGATCGATGCGGCGAAGGGCATCGAGGCGCGCACGCGCAAGCTCTTCGAGGTGTGCCGACTGCGCGATATCCCGATCATCACCTTCATCAACAAGATGGATCGCGAGAGCCGCGATCCGTTCGAGCTGATCGACGAGATCGAGAAGACGCTGGCGCTCGACGCCGCACCCGCGAATTGGCCGGCTGGCCGTGGCCGCGATTTCGTCGGCACCATCGACGTCGACAGCGGCGGCGTGCGATTGCTCGAGGGTGACGCCGGCGCTGTCGGCAAACTGCGCGAGATGAGTGTCGCCGACGTTGCTGCGCTCAGCGCCAACCTCGACGCCACGGGCATCCAAGGCGAGATCGACCTCGTGCGCGCCGTGTTCAAGCGCTTCGACCTCGCTTCGTTCCGCGACGGGCACCTGACGCCGGTTTACTTCGGCAGCGCGCTGAAGAATTTCGGCGTCGGCGATCTCTTGCAAGCACTCGGGGCGTTGGCACCGCCGCCGCGTGCGCAGGCGGCCGACACGCGGGTGGTCACGGCATCGGAAGTCGGCATGTCTGCCTTCGTCTTCAAGGTGCAGGCCAACATGGACCCCAACCACCGCGACCGCATCGCCTTCGTGCGGCTGTGCTCGGGCAAGCTCACCCGCGGCATGAAAGTCAAGCAGGTGCGCACGGGAAAATCGATGAGCCTGCGCGCGCCGCAATTCTTCTTCGCCCAGGATCGTGCGCTCGCCGAGGAAGCCTACGCCGGAGACGTTGTGGGCATTCCCAATCACGGCAGCCTGCGCATCGGCGATACGCTCACCGAGGGTGAAGATCTCAATTTCGTTGGCGTGCCGAGCTTTGCGCCGGAAATCCTGCGCCGCATTCGCCTGCCCGACGCCATGAAAGCGAAGAAGCTCAAACAGGCCTTGCAAGAGCTGGCGGAGGAAGGTGTCGTGCAGGTTTTTCGTCCGCTCGACGGCTCCCCCGCTCTGGTCGGCGTCGTCGGCCAGCTGCAACTCGACGTGCTGCGCGTGCGTCTCGCCGACGAATACGGGCTGGACGTCAATTGGGACACGCCCGAATTCGCACTCGCGCGCTGGATCACCGCCAACGATCACAAGACCCTCGACGCGTTTTCCTCCGCGCATCGCTCTGCCATTGCCGAAGATCTTGACGGAGATCTCGTCTTCCTCGCGCGCAACGCCTTCAACCTCGACTACACCGGTCAGCAAAGCCCCGGCATCGCCTTCAGCAACGTGAAGGATATCCAGGAGCAGAAACGCAGGGCATAGGTGGCGGGTCGTCCGCCGCCCTCGGCGGCTTAGTGCTTGTCAACGCAGCGCTTTTTTGCTGGATTGCGGCTGCGCGCGGCAAGCGTTTCCTTGCCGCACCCGCACACGGAGGCGACATGATCCCCTTTTTTGTCCAGATCAAATGTCAGCTCGGACGCTCCTACGAGGTGGCTAACGCGCTCGCCGACGCCGAAATTGCTTCCGAAATCTATTCGACCGCGGGAGATTTCGATCTGCTGGTGAAGTTCTATGTCGAGCAAGGCACTGACATCGGCCACTTCGTCAACGAGAAGGTGCAGACCATCCCGGGCATCCAGGACACGCGGACGATCATCACGTTCAAGGCGTTTTGAGGCGCGCGCCGCCGTCGATTGCCGCTCCCTTTCCGACCGGCGTCCCGCCGAGTACGTTGCGTAGCCGCTCCAAGCCGAGTTGGCGCTCGCGCCAGATCACGAACAAACCCGAGGCGCACACGATGGCGGCGCCGACGAAGATATACACGGTGGGGACTTCGCCGAAGAATGTGTAGCCGAGCAGGAACGCCCAGAGCATGGCGGTGTAGTCGAAGGGCGCCACGACCGAGGCAGCGGCGTACCGATAGCTCTCGGTAAGGAAGATGTGAGAGAGCCCACCAAGAATGCCGATCGCAACGAGCGCCGCGAGTTGAGGAAGCGTCGGCTGGTGCCAGGCAAACGGCAGCGTGCAGGCGCCGGCGATGGTGCAGATAAGCGAGAAATAGAGCACGATCGACGACGTCGTCTCGCTGTCGGTTAGTCGCCGGGTCTGGATCACCGTGCCGGCGTTGGTAAAGGCGGCGGCGATGGCGCAGAGCGCCCCGACGGCGCTGTCAGGCGAGCCGGCGGCGAGGAGACGACCGATATTGAGGTACGGCCACATCATCACGATGACGCCGGAAAATCCGATCGCAATCGCCGACCAGCGATAGGCGCGCACGTGCTCCTTAAGGATCAGCGCAGCGAGCGCCACCGTGATCAGCGGTGACGCGAAGGCAATGGCGGTCGCGTCCGCGAGCTGCAGTCGCGCCAGGGCGGCGAAATTCAGGAACATGCCGATGACACTGATGATACCGCGCCCGACATGACCGAGCGGGCGGCCGGTGCGCACAGCCGCTGCAAGCTCGCGTCGCCACGCGTAAATCAAGACAACCGGCACAATGGCAAACGCGCTGCGGAAGAACACGACTTGTCCGACGGGCACAGCGTCGCCGACATAGCGCACGAGGGTCGACATCACCGCAAACAGCATGACGGAGACGAGCTTGATGGCGATGGCGGTGACGACGTTCATGAGCGGTATGGGATGACAGGATCAAGACGATCAGGAGAGAGGCTTACATCGTCTTGGCACGGCGGCGGTGGGCGTGGAAGCGCCCTCGCCGCATGCAGCGGATACGCCTTTCACATAAGAGCCCGCTAGGCTTCGCCGGGCCCCTTTTTCGGCGGCTTCGGCGGGCCTTCGACCGGCGGCAGCGACTTGATATAGGCAGCGATTGCAGTTCGGTCGTCGGCCGACAACTGCGAGCAATTGCGCACCACCTCGGTCATGCTGCTGCCGACGGAGTCGCCGTCGGGCGTCATCCCGGTCTCGAGCATGTAGGCGATCTCCTTCTCCGACCAGTCAGCCAACCCTTTTTGCGTAATGTTCGGGATCCAGCCCTCCCCGTCAGGATTGGGTCCGCCGGCGAAACGTTGCGACGCGATGATGCCGCCGGCGAAATTGCGGGGACTATGGCATTCCGCGCAATGGCCTGGCCCATTCACGAGATAAGCGCCGCGATTCCATTGGGCGGACTGCGTGGGGTCGGGTTTGAAGGGCTGGCCGTCCAGAAACAGAAGCTTCCACAATCCGACTCCGCGACGGATGTTGAAGGGAAACATCATGACGTGGTTGCGCTGTCGCCCTGCGACCGGCGGCAGCGTCTTGAGATAAGCAAAGAGGTCGCGAACGTCCTCGAGCTTCATCCGCTGATACGATGTATAGGGCAGCGCCGGATAATAATGCTCGCCGTCTGGCGAGGTACCCTTCCATAGCGCGGTGACAAAATCCGCCTCGCTCCAGGCGCCGATGCCGTCGTTCGGGTCGGCAGAAATGTTCGGCACGTAGAAGGTACCAAAAGGCGACTTCAGTGCGAGACCGCCGCCGAGCCTGGTCTTGTCCTCTTGTCCCGGTGTCGCATGACAGCCGGCACAGCCGCCGGCGTAGAACATGGTCTTGCCGTTGGTGAGGTCTGGCGTGTACGGCCCGAGCGTGCTCGCCGGGACCATCGCCGGAGTCGTGACCACCCAGAACGCTGCGAGGCCGATAACAGCGATCACCACCAAAGTTGTCACTTTGCGCCACATCCGCTCCTCCAGCCGCACTAATCCTCATTCGATCTGAGTCCTGTCATAACGCCCGAACAGACAAAAGAAAGGCGGCGCGTCCATGTGGACGGCCGCCTCTTGATCTACAGCGGGCCTACCCGGCGGCGGCCCGATCCGATCGATGCCAATCAAGTCTTCTTGGCGCGGTAGAGCTCATGGCAACCACCGCATTCCTTGCCGACGGTGCCCAGCGCGGCTTTGAAGCTGTCGAAATCCTTGACCGACTCGCTGGCGGCCTTGGCATCGGCGGCGAACTTGGCGAGCTTGGCGTCGAAATCGGCCTTGTCCTCCCAGATCTTCGGGAGCGCCGCCGTATCCCCACCAGTCTTGGAATTGTCGGGAAACAGCGCCGGCGCCTTTTCGCCGGCTTCCTGGAAGCTGGCGAACGCGGCCTTGGCTTTGGCAAGATCGAACGGTGCCTCGCCCCGCGCCATGGCGCCCACGATCTTGGCGTGGTCGCCATTCGCCTTCATCAGCGCCTTGCGCGCGGCGATCGGGTCGGATTGAGCGGTGACGGCGGTGACGCCGATGGCGAGGGCAGTGACGGCGAGCATGGTGCGGATCATCATCGGAACTGGTCTCCCCTTGGTTCATTCGGGCTTTTCCGCCCTCGCGAGTTGATTTGGCTCCGGTGACTGCCGGATCGCAAAACATTGCGCCAATGTTGAGCCAACACCGACCTGTCACCGATATTCCTAACGCCTGATGCGTTGGACAGGAAGCCGCCTAACCCGCAGCTCCCCATACCAAATCAGCATGTTAGATGGGCCGCGCCAGATCGGGCGAGCAGGCTTACGCCGCTCACAGCGTATGCAGCCGGCGCGCCTCAGCAATCGCCGCCCATACCCGCTCGGCAGTGGCCGGCATGTCGAGGTGACGTACGCGATAGGCGCGCCAGAGCGCATCGACAACCGCGTTCATCACCGCCGGACAGGAGCCGATGGCGCCGGCTTCACCCGCACCTTTGACGCCGAGAACATTGGTCGTGCAGCGCACATTGCGGGTCTCGAAAGTGAACGAGGGAGCGTCGATTGCCCGGGGCAGCGCGTAGTCCATCAGCGTCGCTGTGAGCAGCTGACCGGAACCCTTGTCGTAGACGGTGTTTTCCATCAGCGCCTGGCCGACCCCCTGGACCGCACCGCCGTGCACCTGGCCCGCCAGCATCAGCGGATTGAGCGTGACGCCGAAGTCGTCGACCACGACGTAATTGAGAATCTCGATGTGGCCGGTGTCCGGGTCGACTTCGACTTCCGCCAGATGCGTGCCGTTCGGATAGGTCGCTTCCGTCGGCTGGAACGCGTCCTCGGTCGTGAGTCGGTCGCCCGCGTTCTCGGAACGCGCGAGATCGGCAAAGGAGACCGAGCGGTCGGTGCCAGCGACCCGCACCTTCCCATCGGCGATTTCGAGGTCACCCACCGCCGCTTCGAGCGAATCGGCGGCGAGGTGCTTGAGATTGTCCGCTAGCTTGCGCGCGGCCCCTGCCACGGAGGCGCCGCCACAGGGGATCGAGCTCGAGCCGCCGGTGCCCACGCCCGACGCAATGCGGTCGGTGTCGCCTTGGATGACGTTCACGCGCTCGGGCGGAACGTCGAGATGCTCAGCGATGAGCTGCGCATAGGCGGTGTGGTGTCCCTGGCCGGTTGATTGCGATCCGATCAGCACCGTGATCGTGCCATCCTCTTCGAGCCGCAGCACCGCCCGCTCCGGTCCGTTGCTGCCGCACGCCTCGATGTAGGTCGCAAGACCGCGGCCGCGCAATTTGTTCGCCTTTTTGGATTGAGCCAGTCGCTTGTTGAACCCCGCCCAGTCGCCGACCTCCTGCGCCCGCGCCATATGCTCCGCGAATTCTCCTGAATCATACGTCTTGCCCGTCGGCGTCTTGTGCGGCATCGCCTTCGGTTTGATGAAATTGCGCTTGCGCAAGGTATCAACCGGAATGTCGAGCTCGCGCGCCGCAGTGTCGACGAGGCGTTCGATCACGTAGGCCGCTTCCGGTCGTCCGGCGCCGCGATAGGCATCAACCGGCACGGTGTTGGTAAAGGCCGCGCGGATGCGAATGAAGCAGGCCGGGATGTCGTAGACGCCCGGCAGCATCACCGCGCCGACATAGGGAATGTAAGGCGCAAACGCCGAGAGATACGCCCCCATGTCACAGACGGTATCGATATCGAGCGCGAGGAAGCGTCCGTTTTCGGAGAGCGCAAGTTTCGCCGTGGTGACGTTGTCGCGCCCCTGCGTATCGCCGAGGAAATGCTCGGTGCGGTCGGCCACCCATTTGACCGGCCGATTGAGCTGTTTCGCGGCAAACGCCGCGAGCGCGTATTCCCGATAGGGAAACAGCTTGGTGCCGAAACCGCCGCCGACGTCAGGGGTGACGACCCGCATCTTGTCATTCGGGATCTTCAACACCTGGCCGCACAGGATGTCGCGGACGATGTGCGAGCCTTGGCTGCCGAGTGTCAGCGTGACGTGGTCACGCGCCTGATCGTATTCGCCGACAACCGCACGGGTGTCGAGATAATTGGTGACAAGGCGCTGATTGACGACTGTCAGCGAGACCGTCTTGGCAGCGCTCGCGAATGCCTCTGCGGTCTTCGTTTCGTCGCCGAGGGTCTGAGCGAACGCGATGTTGCCCGGACGCTGCGGCCACACGAGCGGGGCGCCGGGCCTGATCGCCGCAAGCGACTCCACGACATGCGGGAGCGCTTGCCATTCGACCGCGATCGCTTCAACCGCGTCTTTGGCCTGGTCAAGTGTCTCAGCGACCACAAACGCGACGATATCCCCGACGTGGCGCGCCTCCCCGTTCGCGAGCACGGGATAAGGCGGCGCTTCCACCGTAAGCCCCGGCGGGATCGCAACGCACGGAAGCGGACCTAGCTCTCCGATATCGTCTGCGGTGAGGACCAGCTTGACGCCGGCCAGCGCACGAGCCCTGGCAACATCGGTGATGCGAAAGCGCGCGTGCGCATGCGGCGATCGCAGCATCGCCGCCGCAAGCGTCCCCTTTGGGGTGTAGTCCGCGACATAGCGGCCAGCGCCGTGCAGAAGCGCGGAATCCTCTTTGCGGGTGACAGGTTGGGCGACACCAAATTTCATTGATGGCCTCCGGAATGAAAGGCAACTCTAAGGACTTGCGCTAGGCGATCACAGTCCCGTGACGAAACGCGCCATGATCACGATCATGAGCACCTGCATCGTGCCCTGCATCGCCACAATAAAAAAGAATCGCTTCATCATGGCGTTGATCTTGGCGGTGTCAGGATTGACCTTCTGCAATTCGAAGCAGACCCGCAGATTAGTCGGCAACAAATAACCGGTGCCCTGGATGGTCAGCAGCACGATCAGCACGAGCGCGGCCACAAACCATCCGTATTCCGGCCAAGGCAGCGCGGTGAAACCGAGATCCTGCGACAGATACCAGCCGGACGTCCCCGTGATGATCGCAAGCGTCGGCATGAGAAACAGCGTACGTGGAACCAGTCGCAGCAGGATCTCGCGGCGCACGGCGACATCGACGCTGCGCAGTATCGGACCGAGCACGAACCCCATGAACAGGTCAATCCCTGTCCATAGCAGTCCGCAGAGGACGTGCACAAAGTTCAGGAACCAGAGGTTATGCAGCGAGATCGCAGCGATCATCACGGCGATCGCCGCGGCCGAATACCATAGGTAATGCCAGCGGATCAGACGGCTCGGCGGAGCGATCGCAATCGTCGTCATCCCTGGTCCTTACCGTCATTCTGCCGGCTGGGCAGCTCGGCGCGACGGCGTCGTTCGTCTGCGCCCGAGGCCGGCAAGCCAGCGACAGACGACATAGAACACCGGCGTGAAGATGAGGCCGAACGCGGTCACGCCGATCATGCCGGAGAATACCGCGGTCCCGAGCGCCTGGCGCAGCTCGGCGCCTGCTCCGATCGCCCACACCAGCGGTACCACACCGAAAATGAAGGCAAGCGAGGTCATGAGAATGGGCCGCAACCGCAGACGCGCGGCTTCAACGGCCGCCGCCAGACGATCGCGCCCGGCGTCCTCGAGCTGCTTGGCGAACTCGACGATCAGAATGGCATTCTTGGCGGCAAGGCCGATCAGCACGACGAACCCGACCTGGGTCAGAATATTGTTGTCCTGCCCGCGAAGGATCACGCCGCTGATCGACGCAACGAGACACATCGGCACGATCAGAATGACTGCGAGCGGCAGCGTCAGGCTCTCGAATTGCGCGGCGAGCACGAGAAAGACGAATACCACCGCAAGAACAAAGGCGAATCCCGCTGTGTTTCCCGCTCGGATCTGCTGAAAAGCGAGCGTCGTCCACTCGAAGCCAAACCCCTCTGGCAGCACTTGCGGCGCGAGCTTGGCCATCAGCTCGATCGCTTGCCCTTGCGAAAAGCCGGGCGCGGCGCTGCCGTCGATCTCCGCGGCTGGATACAGATTGTATCGCGGCACTCGATAGGGCCCGGAAATGTCGCGTACAGTCGTGAACGACCCAAGCGGCACCGTGTCGCCATTGGCATTGCGTACTCTGATCTTCAGTACGTCCTTCGGATCCATCCGGAAGGTGCCGTCAGCTTGTGCGGTGACGCGATAGGTTCGTCCGAACAGGTTGAAGTCGTTGACGTAGGACGAGCCGAGAAAGATTTGCAGCGCGGCAAAGACGTCGGGAACGTTGATGCCGAGCAGCTGCGCCTTGGTCCGATCGATGTCGAGATAGAGCTGCGGCGTTGCGTTCTCGAACAGCGAGAAAACCTGGGTCAAGCCAGGCGTACTGTTGGCGCGGGCCATCATCGCGTTGGCGACCGTCTGCAGCTCCTGCGACCCGCGGCCGGCGCGATCCTCCAACATCATACGGAAGCCGCCGGCATTGCCGATGCCACGCACCGGAGGCGGTTGCACCACGACCACGAAACCTTCCTGGATAGCGGCCACTTTGGCAAGCAGCTGACGTTGAATTGCGGTTGCCGATTTGTTGGGATCGCCGGCGCGCTGCTCAAATGGATCGAGCGCGATAAAGACTGCGCCGGAATTCGGCGCGTTGGTAAAAGTTGCGCCGGAAAATCCGACGAAATTGACGGCACCAAGAACACCAGGGATCGGCTTTGCCAGTTCGACAACTTTGCGATTGACCGCGTCGGTGCGCGCGAGCGAAGCGCCAGGCGGCAGCTGAACCACTCCGATCAAGTAGCCCGCATCGACCTGCGGAATGAACCCGATCGGTGTCTTGCGGAACTCGTTGAGGCCAAATGCCAGGATTCCGACATAGACGATGACCATCAGTGCGGCAAAACGGACGACACGGGCCGCGAGCCATCCGTATCCGCGTGCCAGCCAATCGAACGAACCGTTGAACAGGCGAAAGAATGCATTGATCGGCCACAGCCACCACACCGCTCGACGTTGCTGTTCGTGCGGACGCAGCAGGAGCGCACACAAAGCCGGCGAGAGCGTCAACGAGACGATCAGCGAGATGACGGTCGCACCGGCGATGGTAAGCGCGAACTGGCGGTAGAATTGGCCGGAAATTCCAGTGATGAAGGCCGAGGGAACAAACACCGCGCACAAGACGAGCGCGATCGCGACCAGCGCCGCACCGACCTCGTCCATACTTTTGATCGACGCCTCCCGCGGCGCAAAGCCCGCCTCGATGTTGCGTTCGACGTTTTCGACGACGACGATGGCGTCGTCCACCACGATGCCGACGGCAAGCACAAGTCCGAACAACGAGAGATTGTTGAGCGTAAAACCGAACATCGCCATGAAGAAGAACGTGCCGACCAGCGACACCGGAATGGCGACAAGCGGAATGATAGCTGCTCGCCACGTCTGCAGAAACAGAATGACCACGATCACCACCAGGGCGATCGCTTGGAAGATCGTCTTCTCCACTTCGTCGACGGACTGCTGGATGAACTGAGTCGGGTCGTAGATGATCCGATATTCAACCCCCGGGGGGAAACGCTTGGACAATTCGGCCATAGTGGCGCGAACTGCGTTGGCGGTCGCAAGCGCGTTCGAGCCCGGACGCTGGAAGATGGCGAGCGCGACCGCGGGGTCGATATTGAGATACGAGTTGGTCGTATAATCGAGCGCTCCCAACTCGACGCGCGCAATGTCCTTCAGTCGCACGGTTGCGGTCGATGTCTGCTTGACGATGATGTTGGCAAACTCGTCCGGATTGGCGAGCCGCCCGAGCGTCTGCACAGCGATCTGGAATGCGCCCTGACTGTTCACCGGCGGTTGGTTCAAGACGCCCGAGGCCACCTGGACATTCTGGCCCTGCAGGGCA
>Ga0066903_100006971_pt1 | contig 10153 bp, 11 predicted proteins | sample PanSoiMetaGPlot1_FD_67491 | JGI IMG/M metagenome (GOLD analysis project Ga0066903, IMG submission 67491) | Tropical forest soil microbial communities from Panama analyzed to predict greenhouse gas emissions - Panama Soil - Plot 1 (version 2) | ecosystem: Environmental > Terrestrial > Soil >... | reverse complement strand
GACCTTGCCCCGGGCCGCCCCGAGCCGCATGGGCTGGAGCCCATTGTCGGTGGCGGTGAAGTCCGGGGCGGGCTGGCCGGACCGGATCTCGGGGCCGACGAGCGTCACTGGCGTACCCTTGAACGTGACAGTCCCGGTTCGCTCCTGGGGCATGGTGTCCTCCTCGCCGGCGGCGTGGGGCGGCCGGCGGCTTGGGTGTCTCGGGTGGGTTCGGCTGACGTCAGACCCGCCGTTTCAGTATACATATCGGTTGTCGGGTGCGACAACGCGGCCTACAATCCAGGGCAATGGCCGAACCGCTGCCGCACCTCCGGTACCGGGCGCGACCGGGTGGACTGAGGCGGCCGGCTCTCCTCCTGGCCTTTGGCGGCTGGAACGACGCGGCGGAGGCCGCCACCAACGCCGTCCGCTTCCTGCGGAGCGCCTGGGACGGGGCTCCCTACGCGACGCTCGACGGGGAGGAGTTCTATCACTTCGGCCTCTCGCGGCCGCTCGTGCGGTTCGTTCCGGGCACGAGCGAGCGGGAGATCGTCTGGCCCGACACCGAGTTCTCCCACTGTCGCGCCGCGGGCCTGGCGCGGGACGTGCTCATCGGCGTGGGCACCGAGCCCCACCTCCGCTGGCGGACGTACTGCGCGACGGTCCTCGAGATGGCCAAGGAGCTCGAGGTCGGGCTCATCGTGACCCTGGGCGCCCTCCTCGCGGAAGTCCCGCACACCCGGCCCATCCGGCTCACCGGCTTCGCCACCGACCCCGAGCTGGGGACCATCCTCGGCGTCAAGCCCACCCGCTACGAGGGTCCGACCGGCATCGTCGGGGTTCTCTCATCGGCGGCGCGGGCGGCCGGCTTCGCGACGGCCAGCCTGTGGGCCAACGTTCCCCACTACGTTGCGGCGGTCGAGAACCCGAAAGCGACCCTCGCCCTTCTCCACCGGGTCAACCGCCTCTTCGACGGCCCCCTCGACCTGGGCGAGCTGGAGGAGGCGGCCAAGCAGTTCGACGACCAGCTCGCCCAGGTGCTGGCTCAGAACCGGAAGGTCGCGAGCTACGTCCGGAAGCTCGAGGCGAAGGACGCCGAGGCGGAGAGCCCGCAACCGGAGTCGCCGGGGGAGCTGCCGCCGAGCCAGGACCTGGTGGCCGAGATCGAGCGGTTCCTCCGCCAGCAGCGGCCCGGACCCGATCCGGAATGAGGGTCGCTCGCCCCGTCCTGATGGGTCTCGCCCTGGCTGCCCTCACGCTGACCCATGCGGGCGGGACCACGGCCGGGGCCGCGACGATCCGCGTCAGCGTCACACCGAAGGAGCCCCACCCCGGTGATGTCGTGCTCGTCCATCTGTCTGGTGCGCGGCCCGGGGTGCGCGTCGAGTGGAACGGCCAGCCGCTGCGCCTCTTCTCCGTACGCGACGGGCTGGCCGCCGTCGTGGGCGTCGACCTCGACACGCCTCCCGGCCGCATCGAGTGGCGGGTCGTTCCGGAGACGCTCGCCGGGGGGTCACGCCCGTCCGGGGCGGTCCTCGTCCGGTCCAGGACGTTCCCCGTCCAGCACCTGACCCTCCCGCCCAATCAGGTCGATCTCGATGCACCGACTCTCGCCCGGGTCGAGTCCGAGCAGCGCGAGCTTGCCGCGGTGCTGGCCGATAGCGCGCCGGAGCGACTCTGGCAGGGGCCGTTCCGCGTGCCCGTGGACGGGGGCCGGCCGACCGGAGGCTTCGGGCTCCGCCGGATGATCAACGGTCAGCCACGGAGCCCCCACGCGGGCTTCGACTGGGCGGCGCCGGAGGGGACGCCGGTCCTGGCCGCGAACGCCGGCCGGGTGGCACTGGTGGCCGAGCACTTCTTCGCCGGCCGAAACGTCGTCCTCGACCACGGGCTCGGGCTGTTCACGCTCTACTTCCACCTGAGCGAGGTGCGCGTGGCACGGGGCGAGACGGTGGCCTCGGGCGAGGCTCTGGGGGCCGTCGGCGCGACGGGCCGCGTCACGGGGCCCCACCTGCACTTCGCCGTGATCCTGGCGGGCGCTCGCGTCGATCCCGAGTCGCTCCTGGCTCTGCTTCCGCCCCCCGATCCCGCGCCCTGACGCCCCGCGGGCTCTAGCCCGCTACTCTCCGTCGGCGGGCCCCCGGAGGGGCAGTTTCTACACGCCGAAGGTTACATCCTGGCCCCGATGGACCCCCGGAATCGTCGCTCGGAAATCACCGCAACCCCGCGCCGGATCGGGCGCTCGTGGACTGGCACGCGCCTGGCACGTCTGGGGGTGTTCGGCACGGCAGCGCCGCATGGCCGCGAATCGGACATGCGGCTCGGTAGGAGGCCCTGTGATGATGACAAGAACCGAGACGAAGAGGCGATATCGGACGAAGCAGCAGTGGGCGGTCGCGGTCGTGGGGCTTTCCCTTCTCACGATGGCGGCGAGTGCCTGCAGCACGCTAGTGGGCGCGGGGGTCGGGGCCGGCAGCGGCGCGGCCATCGGCGCTGGTGTGGACGGCGGCAGCGGCGCGAAGAAGGGCGCCTTGATCGGCGCCGGGGTCGGTGCGGCGGCCGGCACGCTCTACGGCATCAGCCGGTAGACCGCTTCATCCGGAAGCCCCGCTGGACGTCGCGGCGCCGGGATCGATTCCGGGCCGCGGCGGCCGGGGGCTCTGGGTCGTGGCGCGCAAGCGGCCGACGTAGCCCCGGAAGGCCCGGTTCGAGAAGGCGAGGGCCGGGGTCCACGCAATGTGGCGGCGCACCTCGCCGCGGGGCACCTTGACGAGAACGGCCGGATCGAGGAGGTTCTCCGCTGCCCGCAGGCGAGCGAGCGTTCCGAGCGCGATGAGCAGCGGCAACGCGCACGCCAGTCGGAGTCGGACCTCGCGACGCGTCACCGCCTCTGTGTAGGCGGCGCCGTCCTCTAGACAGTCGAGCGCGGCATCCACCAGCCTCTCCACCAGGGGTCGGAGCCGGGGCCCGTTGGCGGGATTCAGGAGCTGGCCCGGCTTCAATCCCAGCGAGGCCAGCTCCGTCCGGGGCAGATAAGAGCGGCCAATCCTGAGGTCACGCGGGAGATCCCGGAGCACGTTGACGAGCTGGAGGCCCTGGCCGAAGCGTGCGCCGAGCTGACGCATCCGAGGGGCGTCCCAGCCCCGGCAGCTCGGACGGTGGGCCAGCACCATGTCCGTCCAGAATTCGCCCACGCAGCCGGCGTTCGTGTAGGTGTAGCGGTCCAGCTCAGCCAGGGTCTCGAGGGCTTCCACGCGCCCCGCGTTCTCCGGCGGGAAGCGACGGAGCGCATCGAGCATCGCCTGCGTCAGCGTGAGGAGGACCGCCTCCGCGCGGGCGCGGTCCGCGGGCGTCAGGGCTCGGTGAGCGGCCAGGACGTCCGGGAGCCGCTCGAGCAGCCCGCGTTCCGCGGACGAGTGGCCGGGGCTGACGTGGGCGGCGAGCGGCTCGAGCGGGCGGGCGTCTCCCGTCCGGAGCGCGGTGCGGAGCGCCTCGACGAGACGCTCGCGCTCGGAGGGCGGGAAGGCTCGCGTGTCCGCGATGGTGTCGGCTGCCCGGGCGACGAGGTAGGTGACACCGAGTGGGGTCGCGAGCGCGGTGGGCAGCAGCCGGAGCGACAGCCCGAAGGAGCGGCTCACGCCGGGGAGGACGTCTCGCAGCAGGGCGGTGGTCGGGGTCATGAGGCGCGGCGGAGCCCGGCCCGGGCCCGGGCGGTAGTCGTTCGGGTGTCCGGACGGCGTCAGTCGAAGTCGAAGGGGCGGACCGGGGGGTCGGGCGAGTCCTTGGCGCGCTTGAGGCCCTCGCCAAACTTCCGCGTGAGCACTTCCCCCTTGTTCCGCTCGGCCTCGGCCGCCTGGCGGAACGCCGCCTCCCGCCGCTCGTCGGCGCCGCGCAGGGCCTCCATCGCCTTGTCGAGGCTCGACAGCGGGCCCTTCTTCTCCGGGACCCGGTGAGCGAGAACCTCGCGCACGTCGGGGTCGACCGTCAGGACGGCCTGACAGCACGGGCATGTCACGTCGAACGCCGCCGCCCGCTTCTTTGCCCCCATGCTCGATCAGGTACCATGTCGCCGCCCCGGCCGCAAGGGCCGGGGGGGCACCAGCCCAGCGGCGGGGCCGGGTGGCGGCGGGCGCTCCTGGGACGCCGCCCGTCAGAAGAGGGCCAGCGGGTTCGCCGGCGAGCCGGTCCCTCCGGGAACCCGGAGCGGTGCGATGACGAGCATGAACTCGTCGCGGGCCTCGTCCTGACACGCCCGCGCCAGCGGCTCGAGCAGCGCGTTGTCGAGCAGCGCCACGCCGTACGCGAAGATCGCCCCGTGGACGGCCCACGCGACGTCGTAGCCGATGGGCATGTGGTCCATCATGTCCCACACGAGGACAGCGACGTCGTGGTCGCGCAGGAAGGGGAGGCAGGAGACGTGGAGACCCGGCCGGTCGGGCGCGCCGCCGAATGGCCGGCCGTAGGGCGTGTCGGGATGCGCCGCTTGCCAGGCCTCCCGCCCGCTGTAGACACACACGGCGTCCCCGGGCTCGAGTCGGATCCCCCGGGCCCGGCAGATCTCCTCCAGCTCCCAGCCGTGGACGGGACGATCCAGCGTGACGTGTGGGTGGCCGCGGTGGCGCGGCACGTCCAGGAGAACCCCGCGGGTCACGATCCCCTCGGCCCACCGATCGACACTGCCGAAGGTGGCCCCGTCGAAGGTGATCTCTTTCGCTGGATCCCGGCCGTTCCACATGCCGGCCTCGTCCCAGGTGTGACAGAGGGCGTCCAGGTGCGTCGAGGCGACGCCGTGATAGAAGATGCCGTAGTAGTCGGCGGCGAAGCCGCCGCGCCCGCGCGGGACCGTGCGCATCCAGTGCTGGGCGGGGAAGGCGTTGCCCGGTCCGGGCTCCTTGGGAAAGGGCCGGGACAGGGAGACGCTCCGGCCGCTCTTGACGAGCCGCGCGGCGGCCGCCCGCTTGGCCGGCGTGATCAGGTTGATGGCGCCTGCCTCGTCGTCCGGTCCCCAGCGCCCCCAGTTCCGCCGCTCCCGGAGATACCCGCGGACCTCGGCCTCGGTCGGCAGTCGTCGCTCGGTCATCTCGCCCTCCAGCGATGACGCAGAGGTGGTCTCACTCGATCACCCTGAGGGACCCACCGCATTGACCCGGCGGGGCGCGGCACCGAGAACCGCTGGGTGGCTCACCCGGCCGGGTCCAGATGGACGGCGAGCGCCCGCGCGGGCTGGGCGCTCACGTTCCGCACGTTGTGATCCGTGCGGGGCGTCTTCCAGAAGGCCTGGCCGGCTCGCAGCACGTTCGTCGAGCCGTCGGCCCGTGTCTCCAGGAGCTCGCCCTCCAGCATCACGAAGACGACCGGCCCGGGGTGCGTGTGCCGGCCCGTCTCGGCGCCAGGATCCCAGTGGTCGACGTTCACGTGCACCCGCGTCCGGCGGGGGATCTCGTCGGTGGCGACGTCGAGCACGACGTCGGCCCACATGCGTGGCTTCCCCTGGGCCCTGACCTGGCCGGCCACGAGCCCGGCCACGAACGCCACCCCGACCAGCCCGAGCGTCCCGATCTTCCATCGCATTCGAATCACCTCAGTTGGCGGGATCAGCCCCGCGCCGGTGTCGCCGCCGGCGTCCCGCCCACCACCCCGTCGGCCCGGAGCCGCGCGATCTCCTCGGCCCCATAGCCGGCGTCGGCGAGGACGGCCTCGGTGTGCTCGCCCACGGCGGGCGGGGGACCGGGGGGCCGGCCCGGCGTGTCCGACAGGCGGACGGGAGCGGCCAGCGCCCGTACCGGCCCGAGCGCCGGGTGCATGACGGTCGCGAGCGTGCCGTTCGCCTCTACCTGGGGATCCAGGAGCAGCTCGGGGATCGTCCGGATCCGCGTACAGGGAACGTCGGCCGCCGCGAAAATCGCTTCCCACTCGGCCGCGGATCGCGCGGCGAGCCGCTCCGTGACGGCGGCGATCAGCTCCGCCTTCTCGCGGTGGCGCCCGACCATCGTCTGGAGCCGTGGGTCGGTGAGCCACACTCGGAGGTCCAGCGTCTGACAGAGCCCGGTCCAGAACTTCGGCAGCTCGACGTAGAGGTAGAGATGACCGTCCTTGGTGGGGTAGATTCGCGAGACCCGATCCCCGAGGAGGTCCTGGACCGCCTCCGCCGGCTCGCGCGCTTCCGCCCAGAACGCGCGGCCCGCCTGCATGGCGACGACGCCGTCGAGGAGCGAGGTGTCCACCCGCTGGCCGAGACCGGTGGTGGCCCGCGAGATCACCGCCAGGAGGACCCCGGATGCGGCCAGGCTCCCGGCGTAGTAGTCGACGAGGCTCCCCCGGACCAGGACGGGGACGTCGGTGCCGGCGGTCGCCCCCTGCTCCCAGGCCAGACCGCCGTAGCACTGGACGACGGGATCGAGGCCCGCGCGCTCGGCGAGGGGTCCCATCTGGCCGAAGGCGGAGATCGAGCAGTAGATCAGCCGGGGGTTGGCGGCGCGCAGGGGTCCGTCGTCGAGCCCCAGCCGGGCAGCCACCCCGGGACGGAAGCTCTCGACGAAGACGTCGGCGTCGCGCGCGAGCCGCCGGGCGATGGCGAGCCCCTCGGGTCGCTTGAGGTCGAGGGCCACGCTTCGCTTGCCGCGGTTGATCCCGAGGAAGTACCGGCTCTGACCGGGCAAGGTCGAGGGGTAGCTACGCAGGGCATCACCTTCGAGCGGCTCCAGCTTGACGACGTCGGCGCCGTAGGTGGCTAGGAACGCGGTGGCGACGGGCCCGGCGATGATCGCCGTGCAGTCGACCACCCGCAACCCGGAGAGCGGGCCCGGCGCGCCCGTCGCCGTCGGCGCGGAGCTGGCGACTCGCGGCGCCTCTCCCCGGCCGCCGGAGCTCCCGCTCACCGCCGTGCTAGGCCTTCAGGTACTTCTGGAACCAGTCGAGACAGCGCGCCCAGCCGTCCTTCGCGGCGTCGGCGTTGTAGCTCGGGCGGTAGTCCGCGAAGAACGCATGACCGACACCCGGGTACACGTGCTTCTCGACCGTCCGCCCCACTGCCTTGAGGGCTGCCTCCTCGGCGTCGATGTCGGCCGACGGGATGCCCTGGTCGGCTCCGCCGTAGAGAAGGAGAACGGGACAGGGGACCTCGGCGGCCACGTCGAGCGCCGCCACCGGCTTGTCCCCCTTCTGGACGCGCTTGGGCGGGCCGTACCAGGCGACCGCCGCGCTGGTGTCCTTGTAGAAGGCGGGGACGATCAAGGTGATGCCCCCGCCCCAACAGAATCCGGTCACCCCCGCCCGCTCGCCCCGCGCGGCCGGCTGCTTCCGGGCGTAATCAGCCGTGGCCCGCACGTCGCCGACGATCCGCTCGATGGGGGCGTTGAACACGACGCCCAGGACCTTCTGCACGTCCGTCTCGGCGGCGAGGTTGACCCCCTCCCGCGAGAAGAGCTCGGGGGCGACGGCGTAGTAGCCCTCCTTGGCGAAGCGGCGCGTCACGTCCTTGATGTACTCGTGAATGCCCCACACCTCGGAGATCACGACGACGACCGGAAACTCGCCCTCCTTGCTCGGGTAGGCTTCGTAGACGGGGATGGGCTTCTGATCGGCGCCGGCGACCTGGACCGTGCCCTCCACCAGCCCCTGCGAGTCCGTCTTGATGGCCTGCGCCGGGATCGGGGTGGCCGACAGGGCGTACCCGCCGGCCGCCGCCAGCGCCGCCAGCGCCTCGCGGCGGGTCAGGGGGAGCGGACTCCTCGGGCTCGGATCGCGCGTCTCCATGCGTCCCTCCTGGGTGGGTCGGGGCTGGCCGTCGCGGGCGTGTCGGACCCTCTCCTACGTACCAGAGCGTGACGGGAGCGGTCAAGCCGGTCGCGCCACCGCCGAGTCCACGAACCCGGCGCCCGGATCGGGGTCGGTTGTCCGTCCCGGGCTCGCCTCGTATCCTGGGGCGATGGCCGAGCTGGCCAACGTCTTTTCCTGGTCGCGGTCCCGCGACGCCATGTTCCAGGACTGCCGGCGCCGCTACTACTACCACTACTACGGCTCGTGGGGCGGCTGGGCGGCGGACGCGCCCCCCGAGGTGCGCCGGCTCTACGTCCTGAAGCAGCTCACGGGCCGACAGGGGTGGGCGGGGCGGGTCGTCCACCAAGCCGTGGAGATGGCGCTCAAGGCGCTCCATGCCGGCGAGGAGCTGTCGGAGCGCGCGCTCCTCGACGAGACGGTGCGGCGGATGCGCGGGGAATGGCGCTTCTCCCGGGCCGGTGGCTACCGCGCCCGACCGAAGGACGAGGTGGCGCTGTTCGAGCACGAGTACGGAGTCGCGGTGAGCGCCCAGAGCTGGCAGGCGCTGCGCGACCACGTGCTCCGCTGCGTCCGCAACTTCCACCGGCTTCCCCTTCTCGACGACATTCGCCGGACACCCCGGGAGCGCTGGATCCTGATCGAGGATGTCCGGGCCTTCGCCTTCGAGGGCACGCCGATCTACGCGGCCCCTGACTTCGGCTACTGGACGACGGACGACCGGCTCGCCCTGGTGGATTGGAAGACGGGGAGCCCCGACCCCGGGGAGACCGCCGTCCAGCTGGGCGGCTACGCCCTCTATGCCCGCGACATCCTCGAGGCCCTGCCCGAGCGCGTGGACCTCCTGGAGGTGAACCTCCGGGCCGGTGAGGTCACCACCCACCCGTGGGACGTCGCGCGACTCGAGGAGATCCGCGAGCGCCTGCGGCTGTCCATCCGCGGGATGAAGGCCTGGCTCCGGGAGCCCGAGGGCAACGTGGCGGTGCTCGAGGACTTCGAGCGGACCGAGGACCTCCGGCTCTGCCGCTGGTGCAACTTCAAGGGGCTCTGCCGCCCGGAGCTGGTCACCGCCCCCGCCGAGGACCCGTCCGGCTGACTCCGGCCGGGTGGCGGGGCTGGGCGTGGGTCAGCCTCGCCGCCGGCCTCGACGGGCCGCCGCCTGGCGTTAACCTGCCGGCGCGGCGAAGACGGCCACCCGCGCGATCTCGTCCAGGCGAACCTTGGCCGGGTCGAACGCCTCCAGGTTCGTTCGGAGCCGCTCGAAGGTCTGCTCGAAGGACGGGAGCGTCTTGCGCGCCCGCGTGAGCGGCGTGGTGCGGGCGAGGACGTAGTTCTTCACGTAGGGGTGATTGACGCCTCGCTTCTTGATCTTCGCCACGACGTCGGCGAGCGCGTCGTCCGCGTCCCGCACCAGCTGGGCGCGACGCTCCCGCTCGGCGTAGGCCTTGGGCAACGGCGGCTTCAGGAACTTGTCGACCCGGCGGAGGATCGGCGCGAACGCGCCGCCGGCGAAGCGCGGCCGGGCCTCGTAGAGGAGCCCGAGGGTGATGTAGTGGGGCGCCTCGAACTGGAAGGCGTAGTCCTCCTCCGTCTGCTTGGGCGCGCTCTCCTGAAGGCCGCGGTACATCCGGATCACCTCGAGGGACTTCTCCTTGACGTTGTGCGCCTTCTCGGTGTTGAGGGCGAGGATCTGGTAAGCGACCTCGGGCTCCGGGACGAGGATGACGGGGATCGTCTCCGCCTTGAGCTTGGTGAGCGCCTCGCGCCGGTGGTTGCCGTTGGGAGTCCAGTACTGGCCCGGGCCCGTCGACACCACGACGACGGGGTCGACGAACCGGCCGAGCTTCTTGATCACCTCCTGGAGCCGCTTGACGTGCGGCTTGGAGAGATCGCGCTGATACGGGGTGGGCTGGACGCGGTCGAGGGGGAGGATGGCGAAGAGCTGCCAGGCGTCCTTGAGGGGCTCCCGATAGCACGCCAGGACGTGCCCACTGTCCGCGGCCACCTGATCGGCGAGCGCCGACACCGCCGGGGGCGGTGACGCGTCCGCGGGGAACACGGTCCACCTGGGCGTCGCTCCAGCCATTACGCCTCCTCGTCAGGACAGGCGAAAGCAGTCGCGGAGGGCCGTGAACGTCGCGCGCGCGGCACCGGCGCAGGCTGCCGGGTCCCAGCGCACCACGTCGGCGGCCTCCACGCGCCGCCCGAGGACGAACTCACCGTCGCGCCTCCGGACCAACGCCTCGACGAGCCGGCGCCACTCGCGGTCGCCGAGGCGGGCCAGGGGCGCCGCCGGCGTCTCGTCGTGCTCGTTCCGGAACCAGGCCAGGTCGGGACGCTTCCCCAGGGTCTGTCGGAGTCGCGGCGCTTCGCGCCGCCAGGCCCGCGCCCACGCCGG
>Ga0066903_100006970_pt1 | contig 10153 bp, 7 predicted proteins | sample PanSoiMetaGPlot1_FD_67491 | JGI IMG/M metagenome (GOLD analysis project Ga0066903, IMG submission 67491) | Tropical forest soil microbial communities from Panama analyzed to predict greenhouse gas emissions - Panama Soil - Plot 1 (version 2) | ecosystem: Environmental > Terrestrial > Soil >... | reverse complement strand
CTTCAGCCTGACGGTGCCCCGTTCGGGGTCTTCGATCTCGACCACGCGCAGGAGCAACCGCGTCGTCTCACGGTTGCCTGCCGCGTGGGCGAGGCTGGCGGCGCGGCCCAGGCGTTGAGTTGCCGTCCGGTAGTCTCCCGCACGCCGTGCGGCGAGGCCCTCGGCGATGTTCCTCGCCAGATCCTCCTGGCCAGTGAAGTGGGCCAGGGTTGGATTGATTCGGGTCGTGACCTCCAGGTCGTCGGACCAGGCCGCCCTCACCGGGATCTGCGTGACCATGGTGCCGTCGACGAGCACACCGATGCGGCCCGCTCGCAGCTCGTACTCTGGTCCGATCCCCTGTGGAGGCACCGTCAATCCGATGTGGTACTCGCGGTCCTCGCCGTCGGCCCAGGCACCGGTGGGGTAGAGGCTGATCATCGGCCGGGCCGAATTGGCTCGCGTCACCACTTCCCACTGCCCGTCCGGCCCCACGGGCTGCTGCCACACCGCAAGGGCGGTGAGATCGACGACCTCGGGCGCGACCTGCTTGAAGAACCTCACGTCACCGCCCACCGGCGTCAGCACGGAGATGAAGACCGAGCCCACCCGCTTGCTCATGGCGTGCTGGATGATCGCCTCGAACTCGGCCTCCATCTGCGAGGCGTTGGGAATGATGTCGGTGGTGCCGAGCAGGGTGTCGGCGATCCCCTGCAGCTCAGCCCGATCCCAGTCGGTGCCGAAGCCGCGGCAGTCGCACTGGAAAGCCCCCAGGCAGCGCTCCAGTTCGGCCGTCAGCCTCGCAGCCTCCTCGCTCTCGTTCCTGCCGTCGGTCAGCAGCAAGGCGTGCTTGATGGCGCCCGGGCGAGTCTCGAAGACCTGCCTCGCCAGCCCAAGCCAGGTGGAGATCGCCGTGCCGCCGCCGGCCTCGAGCTTGCCGACGGCCTGTTTAGCCCCTGCTCTGGTGGCGGTGGACGCAGCCGCCAGCGCCGGGCGTGAGTAGCCGTCGGGTCCAGGAGCCGGTTCGGGGTAAATCATCCGGGCCTGCGTAGAGCCGGCGATGATCGCGAACCAGGTGCCGTCTCGGAGCCGGTCGATCGCCTTGCCGGTGGCGGTGCGAGCAGCTTCGATCTTGCTCGAGGGAAACGCCATCGAGCCGGAACAGTCCACCATGATCACTTCGACCGACCTGCCCTCGGGGACCGTGTCCCAGGCGATGCCGTCGCCGTCATAGGCGGAGACGGACAGGATCGCGTCGATCGCCGAAGAGCCGCGAGGTAAAAACACGTTCTGATGCGCCGCGGCTCTGAACGTGGTCAAGGCTCCCCTCCTTATTTCCCTTCACGGTCCCAGAATCTCGGTGCCGCCCGCTCTACACAAAGGCGACCGCAACGGTGATGTTGTCACTGCCGCCCGACGAGCGAGCGAATTCCGTCAGTCCCTGCGCCACCTCCAGGGGGGTGGCGTCACCCGGAAGCTCAGCCACCAGCCCGCACATCCGCTCCGGAGAAGGAGCGTAGTTCCAGAGACCGTCAGTGCACAATACCAGGCATCCGTTGACAGGCACTGCGAATGTCGCGACGGACGGCTCGAAGCCGCCTTCGATGTCACCGCCCAACCACTTGGTCAGCGCGTGCGCGCGAGGATCGGCAAGGATGGCATCGTCCGACATCATGCCCATCTCGACCTGCTCTGTAGCCCAGGTGTGATCTTGACTCAACTGCCAGGCTTCGTCCGGGCCAACGAGGTAGGCGCGGCTGTCTCCCACCCAGCCGATGGTCGTCTGGTGGTCCATCACCACCGCTGCCACCAGTGTTGTAGCCGGCGGCTCGTCCGCCTGGGCGGCCGAAAACTGCACGGCGGAGACGGCTCGCTGAGCCGCACCCACCGCCTGCGTCATCGCCGATTCGGCATCGAGGTGCGTGCTCTGGACGGCCTGCACCAGGTAAGCAAGCGCCGCATCGGCAGCCGCCTGGGCCGCGGCCGCCGGCTCCGACGAGGTCGACACGCCGTCGCAGACGACGAGGACTCGCGCGTTGGGCGGTCCCACTTTGGCCAGGCCCATGGCGTCCTCGTTGCACTGGTGCCTTAGACCGACGTCGCTCACGCCAGCCATGTCCGGCAATGACATCTCGATGTGGCTGCGGTCTTCACGCGCCACCGCCATAGGAAGCACGAGCTCCGGCGGCAGGTGCTCAGGGGGCAGGTGCTCCGGGGGCAGGTGCTCCGGGGGCAGGTGCTCCGGGGGCAGGTGCTCCGGGGGCAGGTGCTCCGGCGCCAGGTGCTCCGGGGGCAGGTGCTCCGGCGCCACGACCTCGGGCGCCACAAGTTCGGGCGCCAGCACCTCGAGCGGTGGATCGGCCCAACCCGGCGCGAGCTCGAGACCGCACGCCTCGCAGAAACGGTCCTCCGGCAGCACCGACTCACCGCACTCCGGATCGGGACAGCGAAGACTGTCTTTGACCAAGACCACTAGATGATCGATTCCGATTGGCGGCGAGAGATGAGCTGGCCGGGTGCGGGGTGGGATGGGGCGCACGCGCGCCGAAGATCCGTCGACAATTCGGAATTGATCATCTAAACGGCCGTCAGGGGACGTACCTCGTTAGCCCGGTCCACGAGCCGGATCTTGTCATCTCCACCCGCCGTGCGTGCCAGCTCTCGGTACGCACGTTCAAGACCGAGCCGCACTTCAGTTTCAGCGAAGGGCCTGCCCACCAGTTTGACTGTTGCGTCTGGCTTCACCGACTTCGACTCGAGCAGCCCCAGCGCCGCCTCGAGCAGCTCGACTGTCAGGTAGGACCGCTGCTGGTTGTCGAGGTCCAGCCTCTGGATCGCGGTCGAGGCCTGCTGCAGCTCGCTGACACTGGGACCCGCCCAGGCCATCCGGATTAGCGTCCGTGTCAGCGCGACCTGTGCCGGCACGTACAGGCTGGACGTCTCCGGAAGCCTGCGGTACGCTGCCGCGGCGCCCGCCAGGTCGCCGACGGCGTCACTGACCCGGGCCAGCCCGAAGCATGCTGATGTGAAGTTGGGATCGGCGGTCGCAACGGTCCCATAGAGCGCGGCCGCCCGCTCGAGGTCTCCTGCCATCTCGGCGGCCAGAGCCTCAGCCAGCTTGGGGGCAAGCTCGCCCGGCAGGTCGAAATGGATCCGCTCGAACGCCTGCTTGGCTTCCCCGGCCAGACCTCGCCTCAGCAGGCTCACACCGCGATACCAGGTGACCCGCCAGTCCCAGGGGTCCTCGCGATTGACTTCCTCTAAGCGGTCTTCCGCCTCGGCGGTGCGCCCCATCCAGATCAGGGCACGGGCCGCTGCCAACCTTGTTTCTGCCGTGTCGGTCACATGACCCTGCCTGAGGGCGTCATCGAGCAGAGCCATCTGCTCGGCCGGGCTGCCGACCGACGAGACGTTGACGACGAAGTTGGCCGACGGGTCGGCGGGATTCACCTTCAACGTCGGCAGGTGCCGCCAATCGGGAGCGATCGGGCTCCGGGAGTTGGCGTACAGCGCCTGCAAATCGCCGCCGAACAAGCCGCTGGCGGCAGGCCGAGAGTTGCCATCCTTGGCGGAGACGACCTCACGAAGGACGCCCAGAAGCTGGTCTGCCATCTCGTCAGCCGTCTGAAAACGGTCGTCGGGATTGGTTGCCGAGCCCTTGAGCAGGAAGCGATAGAGAGACTCGTACTGGACCAGGATCGGGTGCTCCTCCGGTTCCGGGAGGCTGTACTTGTACTTGGTCTGGTAGCCGCGGAAGTCGAGGATCAGCACCGCCAGGCAGCGAGCGACCGAATAGAGGTCCGAGGCGGGCGACGGGCCCAGCCTCGCCACCTCGGGGGCCTGGTAGCCGTCGGTGCCGAAGACCGAGGCCCTGGGGTCATCCATCCTGGTCACCGCACCCAGATCGATGAGCTTCACGTCGTCGCCGTGGAGCATCACGTTGTCAGGCTTGAAGTCGTTGTAGACAAGTCCAAGTCGGTGCAGGTAGGAGAAGGCGGGAAGAATGCTGAGGATGTAGGCGAGGGCGTGTTCCACCGGCAGCGCACCGCCTACGGCGCCATTCGCACGCCGGCGCTCCTGCAGGATTCGCTTCAGCGTCTTGCCGCCGACGTACTCCATGACGATGTATCCGGCGCCGCCGTGCTGCACAAAGTTGTAGATCCGGACCACACTGGGATGCTCGACGCGAGCGAGGAACTGACGCTCGGCCAGCGCCGCCTCCATGGCGTCGGAATCACTGGAGTTGAGCAGGCCCTTCAGAACCACCCAGCGATTCGACACCTGCTCGTCCTGAGCGAGGTAGATCCAGCCCAGGCCGCCGTAAGAGAGGCAGCCCCATATCCGGTACTGGCCCGCAACGAGGTCGCCGGTGTCGAGGGGTGGGATGAAGGTATAGGGGTGCCGGCATTTGCTGCAGAAGCCCGCCAGCCGGCCCGGCCGGTCGTCCTTGCTGCGCCCCACCTCGGTTCCACACTTGCCGCAGAACCGCTTGTCCTCGGCGACTATTGGCTCCGACATGATGGCGGCGGAGGGGTCGAGCATCGGCATCGGCGGCACGCTGACCAGCCCGGCTCCGATGCGGCTCCGAGAGGCGCTGCCCCGCCCGGTCGAGGCGGTTCGCCGGGAGGGGGAGGTGGGCGGCCCGCTGGGCCGCGATCCCTCCGCCGCAGCCGTGTCGGAGGTGCCGCTGGTCACCTCACCACTTCCAGGAGGCGTCACCTCAGGCAGGCCTGCCGTAGACCCCGGATGCGCGGAAGGGCCCGGTTGGGCGGCGCCCGAGGCGCTCGTCGCCCCAGCCGGCCGCGGGGTCGCTGCTGTGGCGGTGCCGGGCCCCGTTCCCCTGCCGTTGCTGGCGGCGTTCACGGGTCCAGCAGTGTCGGCCTCCGGTTCAGCTACAAACGCAGCCACTGCCTCGCCGGCCGCACGGGCGCCGATCCGTCCGCAAACGTTGCAGTATCCGTCCTCGATGACGCCAGTGCAACCTGGTGTTGCTTTGCATGCGTCTCCGTCCATCACAACCATCTCCTGCCGCCGCTGAAAGCTGGCGGGACGAAGCTGAGCCACGGCTCGCGAGATCGCAAGGACGACGACCCTGGTGGAGCCAGCGTCGAAACCCGGAACATCCGGGCGCCCCCCATCCCTCTGGGCATTGAACGTTGATTATGCTGTGGACACGCCTAACAGTGCCAGAGGTGCGGCCGGAAACCCGGCCGAGAGGTTTGGGGCTCAGGTGGTCCAGATCCAAGGAGCCGCCGTCTCGGGGTCCCCGCGAAACCCGTGGGTTTCGTGGGGTGGGGAACACCGGAGTGAGCGTATTCGACATACGCGCAGCGAGGAGCGCAGAAGCTTGCTTGGGGGTCCCCGCTTGCGGGGAATGGCGCGCGGGAGATGGGCCGCATCTGGGGTCCCCACGAAGCCGGCTTCGTGGGGTGGATAAGCGCCAAAGATCCGGACGGGCTTTCCGGCCGCACCTCTAGACCAGCCCCTCGCTCTGCAGCCTTCGCAGCGTGTGGTCGAAGGCGCCGACAGTTGTTTCGACGTCTGCTTCGGTATGCGCAGTGCTGAGGAAGCCGCGGCCCTGAAAGAGGTGCACACCCTGCAGGAGCATGCCCGCGTGGAGGGCGTCGTGAACAGGGTCTGGCATGCCCGCCTTCAGCGCCGCCGGCCCGATCGTCCGCCACCAATCGGCGGGGTCGCCGGCCGGCCGCTCCATCCCGACCGTGACTCGGAAGGTGGAGCTCTGGCCGTAGACGAAACCGGTGACGCGGGTGCGCTCGAAGACGCCGTTCAGCTCACGCCGCAGCCACTCCGCCGTTTCGTCCGCCCGCGACTGGGCGGCACCGTCTGCCAGCAGGTCCAGGGTCGCGATGCCGGCTGCAGCAGACAGTGGGTGAGCGTTGTGGGTGCCTGGGTGCTTCACCTTGACGCCGTCGCCGGGACGGAAGGCCAGCACTTCCATCACATCCGCTGCGCCAGCAAGCGCACCGCCCGGCATCCCCCCGGCCACGATCTTGGCCAGTGTGGTGAGGTCGGGTGTCACCCCTGCCGCTTGCTGAACACCGCCGGCAGACCAGCGGAAGCCGCTGATCACCTCGTCGAAGACCAGCAGCGTCCCCGTCGCGCGAGTGAGCTCCCGCAGGTCACCCAGGAACGAGAACGAGAGTGGGACGCCGCCGAAGGTGGCGCCCGTCGGCTCCAGGATGACGGCCGCCACGTCGCGGTCGGACAGAGCGGCTTCGACCTCGTCCCGATCCGGGGGCACGACGGTCACCACCTGGTGGAGGACTTGCGGTATGCCGGGCAGCCGGCTTTGCCGATAGGGCACCTCGCTGCCGATGGCCGCGGTGTCGTGCCAACCGTGGAAGTGGCCCTCGATCTTGACAACTCGGTCGCGACCTGTGAAGCCCCTGGCCACCTGCAAAGCCAGCATGGTGGCCTCGGTGCCGCTGCTCGTGAAGTGGACCAGCTGGGCCGACGGGATCAGACGGCAGATCCTTTCTGCCCAGTCGGCCTCCAGTGCGTGCGACGAGCCGGCGTGGAGGAAACCGTTGGCTGCGCGGCCAATGGCTTCGATCACCGCCGGCGGGCTGTGGCCCAGCAGGAGAGCGCCGTGGCCCATGACGTAGCAGATGAGGTCGTGGCCGTCGGCGTCGGTCTTGTGGCTGCCCTCGGCGCTGACGATGCCGACGGGGAAGGGAGCAGCGCGGCGGATGTCGTGGGTGATCCCGCCGGGGATCACTCGGCGGGCACGTTCGTAGAGCTCGTGCGAGCGCGGGTTGGCCGCCGCCCACTCGTCAAGGATTCTGGAAGTCAGCGCTCGTCCTCCTCAACCGGGTACTTGAGGGCCTCATAGAGATCGCCGCAGCTGCCGCAGCGGTACTGAAGCGTCATAGCCTGCGTGCCGAAGAGGGAGATTACCTCTCCATCGTCAGCGCCGCAGTGCGGGCAGCGCGGCGCCGCGCGCGGCTGGGGCTCAGGCTCAGGCTCCTGCCGGATAGAACCGCTTCTCCTCGAGGCCTCGCAGCATCCCGAACGTGCGCTCGTCGATGACACCGGGACGGCTGCTGCGCCGCATCGGGTCCCAGGCCGCCCAGTTGATCTCCATCCTGGGCGCAGTCGTTTCCAGCCGCTCCTGCAGCCGGGCTGCCAGTTGCGCGGGTCCCACCGAGAGAGCGCCCTGGTCGTGCAGTTCCGCCGCATCACCGTCAGGCGGTCCGAACCACTCGATCGCCTGCCGCCAGGCCTCGACCAGAGGCTCCGGGTCGATGCCTGCCTTAAGCCAGCTGCGGCCGTGAAGGAAGTGATAGCGCTCCTCGCTGATCATCTTGCGGAGCCGTGTCCGCAGCACCTCCACGTTCCCGTCGACGCACGCCTGGATCATGACGCTGAAGGCGGTGTCGAGGACGGCGTTGGCCGCCACGAATTGCGCCCACGCGGACCAGGGCTCGTCGAAGTAGGGCAGGGCGAGATAGCTCCCGGGATCGGTCTCCCTCTCCTGCCGGCGAGGGTCGTCGCCCAGTGGCTGCAGGCATCCGTAGAGCACCCGGGAGTGGCCGAGGTCATCGAGGCCCATGGCGGCCGCGGCGATGTCGGCCTCCAGCGAAGGGGCCCGGGTGGCCCACTCGGCGTAGCGGAGGCCGAGCATCTGCTTGTTGTCCGCGAGGCTCAGGACGAGGGCGCCCAGGGTCACTCGGCCTCCTCGCCGGGAGCCCAGAGCGTCGTCATGGCGTCCGTGGGCACGATGGCCATCTCGACCCAGCGCTCCTCGTCATACGTGGCCCGAGCGTAGGCGGCGGCCAGGTCGTCGTCCGGTGCAACCACGCTGCCGATCTGGCGCAGTGGTTCGATGCGGAGCTTGCGCGCGAACACTTCGTACTCGCGGACGTCTGCATGAACACGGCTGAACTGGCGGTGAGTCATACGGCGAGGCCCCACATCTCGAGGGCCTCACGCCCCGCCCGCGTCATGCGTGCGGCCGTCCAGGGCGGATCCCAGACCACGTTGACGACGACGTCGGCTACCCCCGGCTCCCGAAGGAGACGCTCACGCACGTCATCGATGATGAAGTCGGCGGCCGGACAGCCCATCGCTGTAAAGGTGAGGTCTACGGTCACCCGGGCATCGCGCCGCCGGACGCCATAGACGATGCCCAGGTCGACGATGTTGACCGGCATCTCCGGATCCTGGACGTCACGAAGCGCGTCGAGAAGCTGGTCAGGCATCGACGTGCGCCTTCCGGAACCTGTGAAACTCCTCTTGCAGGCCGGCGACCATCTCGGCGTTGCGTGGCCCTCGGGCGCGCCAGCGCACGAGCACGTCGTCCCAGCTGCACGGGTCGTCGAAGTCCCAGCGCTTGCCCTCGGCGTCGAAGGTGCAGGGAAAGGGGTAGTCGAGGACGTAGGCGTCACCTTCCTTATGGGCCGGTACCTTGATACCGACCTCCTCGCAGTAGGGGACGACAAGAGACAACCACCACTGCCGCAGCTGATCGTTCGTCTTGCCCTTGAGCCGGTAATCGAGCTGCGTCGAGTGGGTCTTGATGCTGTCGGGCAGTCCGAACCACTCGACGGTGAGCGGGAACATCCAGTCGACGGCGGTCTGGAGCTCTTCTTTGGTCGCACCACCGGCCTGCGCCATGCGCTTGGCCCAGGTGCGCCCGTTGCGCAGGTGGAAGTTCTCTTCGAGCATGACCTTGTTGAGGCCGCGCTTCCAGGGCCCGTACGAACACTCCTCGTGGATGTCGCCGAGAAGGCAAAAGCCGGCCTGATCGTAGAAGAGGTTGGCGACGATCAGCTCCGTCCAGGTTGCCAGGGGCACGTCGAATGCGTACGGGTACCGGAAGGACTTGGGGTCGCGGGAGAATATGAGCTTCTCCTGATCCTCGCCGAGCTCCTCCAGGATGTGGTACGCGATGTGTGCATGCGCCAGCTCATCCTGGATGATCGCGATGCCGGTCATGAAGGCGTTGATGCTGGGCGCCCGCTGCGCAGCCAGGTAGTAGGCGGGAGCCGAGATGAGCTCTGTGTCGCCAGAGACGAGCAGGGTGTGCTTGAGCTCGCGCAGATACTCCGGGGTCATCTCAGAGGGCGACTCGATCAGGTCGCCCTTCTTGAGCAGCTGGTCGAAAGCCGGATTCACAGTGGCCATGGCTTTCCTGAGTACCTCCCTGGCGGGCCCATCCCTTGACGACGGGAGAGTGGGGCGGGGGTGGGGTAAACGACTTCAGTGTCTGTCACCATTGTCGACGATCGTCGCTTCGTTTGCAATAGAGCAGTAGAAACGCTCGGCCCGCCGGCGAAGCTTCCGGTTGTAGGCCAGGAACCTTGCCTTTGCCGTGGTGCCGACCCAGCCGCGGGGAAGCAGCGCGTCCGGCAGATCAGGATCGCTGAAGGGGAAGCGCCGGAACTCGTGGGTGAGCAGGAAGCGGCGCCGGAAGGCTTCGCGGTCGTCGAGAGCTTCCGCCTCGGCCAACGCTGGTCCGGTCTTTTCGAGGAACTGCGTGTAGAGATCAGCGACCTTGTCCAGGTCCCAGGCGCGCGCGACCACCTGCGCGGGGTCGGCGGGCCATTCGAGAGTGCCATGGTGTACGGTCACCTCGCGCTCGACACCGTAGCGGCGGATCAGCTCGTCGACCTGCGGCCGGAGGTCGTGTGGGGAGATGAAGAGGCCGTTGCCCAAGGAGCCGAGGCCGAGGAAGGTGAGGCCCTGGCGCAGGCGGTCGCGCTGGCCGCGCCGTGGCTCTGGCAGGGAGTAGGAGACCAGCAGCCAGCGGCCGTCCCAGCCTGCTCGGTGGCGGCCGTAGATGCGGCGGATGCCCTCCTCGATCAGGTCGCGGCCGCGGGGGCTCAGGCGGTAGCGTGGAGTGCCGCCGTTGCGGCGGGCGGCGAGCCAGCCCTCGCGGGTCATGCGGCTCAGGGCTGAGCGGAGGGCGTTGGCGGTGACGCCCAGCTCCGAGGCCAGTCGAACCAGGGCGCCGACGCGGGCCTCCTCCTGACCCAGGGGATGAACGTAGTCGCCGTAAAGCGTGAAAAGCAGCGAGCGCGGGTTGAGCAATGGTGCGGCCATCCCTGGAGTCACTCTAGCCCGCTGGTAGAATCGTGGCCCGTCGGCGACACACTGGCCATGGTGGCTATAGCTCAGCTGGTTAGAGCACCAGATTGTGGATCTGGGTGTC
>Ga0066903_100006969_pt1 | contig 10153 bp, 10 predicted proteins | sample PanSoiMetaGPlot1_FD_67491 | JGI IMG/M metagenome (GOLD analysis project Ga0066903, IMG submission 67491) | Tropical forest soil microbial communities from Panama analyzed to predict greenhouse gas emissions - Panama Soil - Plot 1 (version 2) | ecosystem: Environmental > Terrestrial > Soil >... | reverse complement strand
CGAGAAGCAATATGGCGTCCCGGGAGCCGTGACCACGGCGTTCTGGGGGCTTGAAAGCGATTTCGGCTCCAACATGGGCAAGGATCACGCGATCCGCTCGCTGGTGTCGCTCGCCTATGACTGCCGGCGCAGCGACATGTTCCGCGGCCATCTGTTCGACGCGCTCCGGCTGATCCAACACGGCGACCTCTATGCAGCCGACATGCTCGGCTCATGGGCGGGCGAGCTCGGCCAGACCCAGATGATGCCGTCCGAATACATCAAATACGCCGTCGACTATGACGGCGACGGCCGGCGTAACCTGTTGCGCAACGTGGCGGACGTGATCGGCTCGACCGCGAACTATCTCGTCAGCCTCGGCTGGAAGCGCGGCGAGCCATGGCTGCAAGAGGTGCGCGTGCCGGCCAACATGCCGTGGGACCAGGCGGACCTCGCCATCCAGCTCCCGCTGGCAAAATGGGCCGAGTGGGGCGTCACGCTGCCCGACGGGCGGCCGTTGCAGAATGAGAATCTCAAGGCCTCCTTGTTGCTGCCCATGGGCCGGTTCGGCCCGTCCTTCCTGGTGTTCGACAACTTCCAGGCCTATCTCAAGTGGAACAGCTCGCTCGTCTATTCGACCACGGCGGCGTATTACGCGACGCGCCTCGCCGGAGCGCCGCCGATGCGGCGCGGCAACGGCACGCCGCCGCCGCCGCTGCCGTTCGAGCAGGCGCGCGAGTTGCAGCAGCTTTTGATCAAGGCCGGCTATGACGTGGGCGGCGCCGACGGCAAGCTCGGCCTCTCGTCGCGGCAGGCGACCCGGGCGATGCAGATGAAACTCGGCCTGCCGGCGGACTCCTATCCGACCGTGGAACTTTTGGCGCGGATGCGCACGGGGCGGTAGGGTTTAGAGTACGTGTCTGTCTGGTCCCCATAGGTGCCATGCGACTGCAAACAGGATAGCGGCGGCAAGTGGAATTAAGAGCCACAGCAAGTCCCATGTTGAGGGAGATGAAGCATAGTACGCTAATGTATAGTGCACGAGGGTATCTGCTTGTCTGCCCATTGGACAGAGTACAAGTGCTTACCTGACAGACAGCTAATCTCTGTCTAGACATAAAGTAGTAGACATAAAGTGGATGTCTCTTTAAAATTTATGTTAGTGTTTCATTGCTTCCAATTCCGGGAAGCGCTTGTATTCAGCCTGATCGCATAGCTCCTTCACGAAAGTCACTTGGCTTGCCTGGTTCGCGGGGCCGATCTGGGTGGATGCACCATCGATAAATTGGTCGAAACGGCCGGCGACGAAGATCGCCAGCACGTCTTTGCTGCCGGTATAGCGGCCGTCGCTGTTCCTGGCATTGAAGCGCACGCATGCGGCGTAGCGGTTCTGCGTGCCGATCGGCTTGAGCGCCGGCTCCGAAACATAGGCGTCGCGAATGTTGGTCGGATCGCTCACATAGGTGTGCAATGCCGCCAGAAGGTCGGTTCTGTAGTTATCCGGGTAAACGTTGATGCGCGCCTCGCGCTCCTCGCGCAGTCGCCCGGACCCGCAGCCCGCCAACGCCACCGCAATGGCCAGCAGAGCGCCAACAGGCTGGCGCCGGCCCCATGTCATTGCACGCCCCCAACCGCAGTCACACGTCCCCGCCCCTCAGTGCATTCTTCGAATATGCTAACATCCACCAACCTGTCATCGCCCTCCCCGGACTTGATCCAGGGATTGACCGGGCGATCCAGTAACCACCGCCCAGTGGGATACTGGATCGCCCGGTCAATCCGGGCGATGACACTGGTGGATCAACCTGATCGAAAGATGCGCCATCGCACAACCCGCGCCTTATAACGGTACCTCACAGCCGCGTCAGCCGATTTCACCAGTTGCCCGCGGTATCGTGAATGTTACATCAAGGTGAAGGATGGTAGGTGCTGGCCATGCTCAGGAAACTTCAGATCTGGCGGGACCGCCGCGGAAAGCTGTCTTGGTTGCGCGTGGCAACCCTGGCATTTCTGTTACTGCCGGTGGCCATCGCGTTATGGAATGCCGACGCCATCGTGCACGGGGCGCGGCCTCTCAACGACGTCATCCACCGGGCCGGCTTCTGGATGCTGATGTTCCTCCTGACGACGCTCGCCGTCACGCCGCTGCGCCGCATTACGCGCTTCGGTCAGCTGATCGATGTGCGGCGTATGCTCGGCGTCGGGGCATTCGTCTACGGTGTTGCCCATATTTCGCTCTACACGGCCGACCAGATGTACGATCTCGTCAAGGTGGCGAGCGAGATCGTGCAGCGGGTCTACCTCATCATCGGCTTCACGGCGCTTATCGGCCTTGCGACGCTCGCTGCCACCTCGACCGACGCCATGGTGCGGCGTCTCGGGGCCCTGCGCTGGCAAAGACTGCATTATGCCGTCTATGGCATCGGCGTTCTGGCGCTCATTCATTACTTCCAGCAGACCAAGGCCGACGTCAGCGTCCCCACATTCACGGCGGGGGTGTTCGCCTGGCTGATGGGATATCGGATCGTCGTCAGGCTGTGGAAGGTGCGGGGCGAACTGTCGACGCTTGTGCTGGTCGGGTTGAGCTTGGCGGTGGCCGCATTGACGTTCCTTGGCGAGGCCATTGGCATCGCCATCGTCTTCAACGCGCCTCCGTTGCTCGTATTGCAGACCAACCTGGATTTCGATGTCGGCCTCGACATGATCCGCCCGGGCTGGCTTGTGCTCGCCGCCGGCCTTGCGGTCGCGGCGCTCAATTTCGCGTGCGCGCACCTGGTGAAGCCGCAGCGGCGCAGCGCCGTGCCGCGGCGGGATCGCGAGCCTTCGCGCGAACGCGCATTTGCTTCGGTTAATTAGGCCACCACTCCAGTTTGTTCTGCCGGAACGGCGAGCCGAGCGTAGGAATTGGCATTTCGAGCTCGGCTTAGCGGGAGTGCCGGGCGAGGTGACTTTGGCTGGGCTTTGCTAATGCGCCGCAACGGTCGCGTGCTAGCCGGGTGCGCGTTTTGGCGATCTCCCGCAGTGTCGCTTTCAGTTCGTGCGGATCGACACCATCCGCTGCCATCACCGCTTGCACGATAGAATCGGACAAAACTTCATCGAGTGTGAGTTCGCGCGAATATTGAAACATCGGGAATTTCCTTGATGCGAGGGTTTTGCTTGACCGGGGCCGCCAACGAGCCTCGTGACTCCGAGGCTATCTTGTGGTACTTACCGGTAATACTACATGTTTGGTACTTACCGGTAACACCCTTGTCAAGGCTAAAGATGATAAAATGAGCCTGATCGCTGGTTCAGAGCCTTGCGCTGACGCCTTGGCTATCAATGCGGGCGCCCCTGCAACACGAGTACCGCCTCGCGAGCGCATCGTTAAGGTTGCAAGGGACCTGTTCTACGAGCGGGGGGTTCGAGCCGTCGGGGTCGAAGAGATTGCGGAGGTGGCCGGCACCAATAAGATGACCCTCTACCGTCATTTCCCGTCAAAAGATGAGCTGGTTGCCGAATGCCTCCGCCAGTTCGCCAAGAAGGCGGACGTGCTCTGGGACGAGCTTGCGGCAACCCATCCGGACGACCCGCGCGGCGAACTCAAGGCTTGGCTTGAGGCCATGAGGGAGCACATCGTCACCACGGGTGGACGGGGATGCGCCTTGGCAAATGCCGCTGTCGAACTGCGCGAAAAAGATCATCCAGCCCGCAAAGTGATCGAGGCCGTGAAATGCGCGCAACGCAACCGCCTGGTCCAGCTATGTCGCGCCGCGAAACTTGACGAGCCGGAGTTCCTTGCCGATGAGCTTTTTCTACTCATCGAAGGCGCCCGGGTAAGCGCCCAGAGCGTTGGCCGCGACGGCCCCGCGGCTCGTCTGGTCCTCATGGGAGAGGCGATCATCGCCTCGCACGCACGCTGAAGGCTGGCCGTGCGGCTACATCACCGGAATATAAATCGAGCGCGAATAACTGGGCACCGAGGTGATGCTGATGAGCTGCTCTGACCCGTTGAATAACGGCGCAAAGCGCGGACCCGTCGCCTTGATTGAGAGCTTATTGACCCGATCGATCCCGGTTGCAGTGCTGCGCGCCACGTCGGCGGCCTGCTCGAACTTGTAGATACGATAGAATTCCGGTTTTCCGGCTGAGTGGAGCTTCGCTTCCACTTTGCTGCGCGCCGGTACCCCGCGGGCGAACTGGAGTTGAACTTCCAGCATGCTGCCGTCGTCGGCCTTGGCCTGCCAAGTTTCGTCGATGATGGTCTTGCCGTCGGCGTCGGTGTGCGAAGCCCGTTCCACGGTCAGCTTCGCGGCTCCGAACACCCCATAGGGCCCGGGAACCGCCGCCTCGTCGATGAGCCCATTGAACACCACGCCGACGGCCTCGCCTGTTGCGGTCTTCTTGGCCGGCATGTTCATCGCGAACGTGGTGCGGGTCGGCAAGGGCTTTCCCTCCGGGTCCTGCACCAGGAGAAAATCGATCAGGGTAAGGCCGAAATTGGAGCCCTTGTTGGGACCGGCGGTCGGCGAGTTAAGCTCAAAACCTGCCGGCAGCAATTTCTGCACCGCGGCGTCCGCTGCTTTGAACGTCAAGGCGGTGCGTACGCTGAGGTCGGTGGCGGACAGCTTTTCCTTCTCCTGGGCGACGGCCGGTGAAACCGCAAGCACCAGGGCAACGACGAATAGATGACGCATGATCTTCCTCCCACTATCTGCGGCGCGGGACAATAGCATGATTTTGCGAAGTCAGAGACAGTGTTTGAATTCGAAAGGTTGATTGCATCATTCGCAGCGGTGCGAAATCATGGCAAGCGATCCGAGCTGCAGCATGTCTAAATGAAGTTGATCCACCCGTCACCCGCGGGCTTGACCCGCAGGTCCATCTTCTTCGCATGAGGATGAATTATCGGGTCAATCCCCGGATCAAGTCCGGTGACAGCAATGACGTTGGACGAATGTCGTCGAGACGCGCCCCAAACTGGCCGCGCTGTGAACGTTAATCCGATGGGAGCTTCCCGAAGCCACCCTCACGATGCGTTATTGGATCACATCTTTGGCAAGCGACTGACCATGTCGTGGCGCGCGCCGGCGATTGCCTTCTCGGCTTGGATCAACATGTTGAGAGGCAGCCATGGTTCATGCATCGCAACAGCGGGGTGCGGCAGCGGTTCCTCCGATTGCTGATATGAGGTGACGACCACCCTGATCCACGGCCACTGCTGCGCATAGTTTGCAAGCCGTACACCGTCCATAAAACTCGGCAGATTCATCGCCGCAACGATCAATACGATCTTGTATGCGTTGACGCGCAGCATATTGACGGCCCCTTCCGACGAGGCAACTCCGATGACCTCCAGGCCGATCTCTTCTAGCAGGGTTCCGATCAATTCACGCTGCTGCGTATCGGCGTCCACGATCAGGGCTGTTGGTTGAATGACTTGTGCCATCGTTGGCCCTCCTGGGCGTTCTCATTTATTCCGGTCATAAACCGGTGCGCACCGATTGAAATTAGATGGAGGAACGGCTCATTTACGCTGACAATCTGCAGCAAAAAGCTCAAACATCTGCGCCGGGAGATGCCCTCGGACTGTGACCCCCTTAGGCCGCTCCCGGTGCATCGTTCGCGGAGGAAAGCCGCTACACGGAAGCCCGAACATCAACTTCCGCGGTCGCCGCGGCAGCCTGCTTCGGTGGCTTCATCCCCCACCTCGCTATATTATTATGACATCGAATGTCGGCATCTGAGCCAACACGGCTAAGTTTCATATCGATGATGCCGGTTGTCAACCGTTGAATGGCACCATTGATTGGCATGTCGATTGCTTGAGAGATGATTGCATGAGAGATGACAGTAGAGCGTGTATCCGGGCTACTCCGCTGCCGTCTTTCCTCCGCCCCTGCCGTAGCGTCTTTCGATATAGTCGATCACGATGTTTTTGAAATCGGCCGCGACCGTGGCGCCGCGCAGCGTCATTGCCTTCTTGCCGTCGATGAAGACCGGCGCGGCGGGCTGCTCGCCGGTGCCGGGCAACGAGATGCCAATGTCGGCGTGCTTGGATTCGCCTGGGCCGTTGACGATGCAGCCCATCACGGCGACGTTGAGGGACTCCACCCCCGGATAGCGCGTCTTCCACTCCGGCATGGAGAGGTGAATGAAATCCTGAATTTCGCGGGCGAGTTCCTGGAACGTGGTGGAGGTGGTGCGTCCACACCCCGGGCAAGCCGCGACCAAGGGCACGAATACCCGGAAGCCCATGGTCTGTATGAGTTCCTGCGCGACCTTGACCTCCAGCGTGCGGTCGCCGCCTGGCTCCGGTGTCAGCGAGACGCGTACGGTGTCCCCGATGCCCTGTTGCAGCAGGATGCCCATGGCGGCGGAGGACGCCACGATGCCTTTCGAGCCCATGCCGGCCTCGGTGAGGCCGAGATGAATGGCGTAATCGGAGCGCCGCGCCAGTTCGATGTAGACCGCGATCAGGTCCTGCACGGCCGACACCTTGGCGGATAGAATGATGCGCGACCGCGGCATGCCCATTTCCTCAGCCCGCGACGCCGACATCAGCGCCGATTGCACCATCGCTTCGCGCGTCACGGCGCGCATATCGGCGGGCTGCGGCAGCTTGGCATTCTCGTCCATCAGGTGCGTCAACAGCGCCTGATCGAGCGATCCCCAATTGGCGCCGATGCGCACCGGCTTGCCGTGCTTGAGCGCCATATCGATGATGGCGCCGAACTGGCGGTCCTTTTTCTCCTTGAACCCGACATTGCCGGGATTGATGCGATATTTGTCGAGCGCCTCGGCGCAGGCCGGGTGTTCGGCCAGCAGCTTGTGCCCGATATAGTGGAAGTCGCCGACGATCGGCGCCGTCACGCCCATCCGGAGGAGGCGCTCCTTGATGTGGGGCACCGCGGCTGCCGCCTCGTCGCGATCGACCGTGACGCGCACCAGCTCGGACCCGGCCTGTGCCAATTCCGCCACCTGGCGCGCGGTCGATTCCACGTCCGCCGTGTCGGTGTTGGTCATGGACTGAACCACGATCGGGGCGCCGCCGCCCACGGTCACGCTGCCGACCTGAACCGGCACAGTCTTGTGCCGCGGCAGAGGGGCGGCAATTTCGGCGGCGGTAACCACGTTCATGGCAATCTCCTTGACGGTATCGCTCCAGACATAAGCCAGAAGCGAGCCCACAACAACATGTGCGATCAAGCCAATCTTAAGGATGTTCCGCTGACGGCGTTGCGCGCTCTTAGCCTTTGGGGGCGGCCGTTGCTATAGCGCTGCGGGCAAAAAAATCCCGACCTCGTTCGGGGCCGGGAGCAGTGGAGTCATTTGGGTGTAGCGTCAGTAGTCGCAGACCCACACGGGTTCGCCGTTCCACCAATCCCAGCACGAGCTGCCCACAACGAAGGGAACGCCTGCCGCGAAGGCAAAATGGCGCCGGAAGGGGAAGAACCGGTGGTGGTGGAACGCGAACCTGTCGTGGAACGCGAAGCGGTCGCGAAATGCGAAGCGGTTGTTGAATGCAAGCCGATTGTTGAACGCGAAGCGGCTCGCGTGCGGTGCGAACGCGCTAAAATGGCCCGGCCCGCCAGCGGCGAAATGGCCGCCCATGCCGCCACCAAAACGCCCACCCATGCCACCCCGCATCTGAGCCGATGCGTCAGTGGGGGCAAGGGCCGCAGCGCCTAGCAGCGTCGCTGCGGCAGCGAGTGTGATAACGCTCTTGCGTTGCATAGCGTCTCTCCTTTCTTGGTTTCCACTTTCCAGCCCCCACAGCCAGCATGCGCGTACGCATGCCGGTCGAATTGCTTTCAGCCAAATTGCGCTCTTCCCAATCGTGGGAGATCGATCACTCATCTGCCTACCGGTTCCCAAGCTCTACACAGATGCGCATGCGCTGCCATCAGCAATAATAGCAACGATGGAAACGGTGGAAGACGAACGGCCGGTGATGGAACCGATGAAACGCAAATGCCCGGTGAAAGAACGGCCGATGAAAGTATCCCATATGTCCTCTCCAGGACACGTTCATCAGCAAACCACTCGTCTCGCCGGCCGGCTGCGCGTTGACTGCCGTGTCGAGCCCAGTCGCCCCAGCTCGGTTGTGTGCCAGCAACGCAGCCGACAACGTCACCCCTGCTAAAGTGACGATGTGAATACGTCTCGCCATTTTTGAGCCTCCTTGTATCCGGTTTGGGTTTGTCCGCGATGTGCGCTTACTCTGTTCCGTCGCGCTATCATAAGTTGAGAATTCAATTTCTTCAGTTGATACTCGTCGCCCGAGTCACACCTCGTAAATTGAAAATCGCAACCGCGCTTCGCTCGAAACATCTCTGGAGGGCAATGACGCCGTCCGATCGTCGTTCCGGACTCTTCATGGAAATTGGAGAACCAAGTTGTCGCAGCCCGTTCATCCCGCATTCATTTGTTCGGGCACGGTTCAGAAACCCGCGTTTCTCAGAGGTTTGCGATGGTTGAATCGGCGGTGTTGGCGCACCGACGCGAAGTCGGTCAGCCGTAAGGACCAAATCCAAAAGATGCACTTGCGAGGAACTTGAAAAATCAGAAATGAGGTTGGGCAGACCAATATAACTTATAAGTCATAAACTGACATGCATGTCAAAAATCCACTTATTACAACTTACAACGAATTTCGGTTTTTGTGAAAAACCTCGAAAAGATCGAGTTAGGGCCCCGCAATGTCCGTGGCTTTTGCGGGGTGCTGAGCCTCAACGCGCCGCCCAATAGGGCGAATTGTTCTTGAACAGCTTCTTCGGGATCGCGCCGTAGATGACCTGGGTGGAGTCCGCCGCCTCGGCGATCCGGAAGTCGACCGCGATGCTGGCGAGTGCGTAGGCATCGGCCGCAGTCAAACCGAAGCGCTGCTGTAGGAACTCCACCGTCTCCCGGGTCGCTTCCCGCATGGCAACGTCGAGATTGAGATCCATTCCCATGGTGTAGTAATTCGCGGCGTCTTCCGCGCGCGGCCATCGCATTGCCCGGACGGCGCCTTTGTGGACGACGAATTGCAGCGTCGCCGATAACGAGGCTTCGATAGCGGTGCCGTTGACCTCTCCGTCACCTTGCGCCGCATGGGGATCGCCGGTGAAGAACTGCGCGGCGGCGTTAAAGACCGGCAGGTAGAGTGTCGCGCCGGCGGCGAGCTTGTTGAAATCCATGTTGCCGCCCCAGCTCGACGGCGGACGCGAGCTGACCAGCAGGAGGTCGCGCGGCGGGGCGACCGCCATGACGCCCATGAACGGCGACAGCGGAACCTCGATGTCCTTCGAGAAGAGCGCGACGTTACGGACGAGATCCAGGTTGATGATCTTCGGTGTCGGCGCGGTCAAAAGGTCACCGAGCACACCGGTGCGGGGACCGGAATTGTTGACTCCGTAAGGCACCCGCAAATCGAATTTGTGAATGCGCACTTCGAGCATGTCGCCGGGCGCGGCGCCCTCGACGTAGAGCGGACCGGTCAGGACATGGGCACTCAGGCCCTTCACACGCGAGACCATGTGGTAGATGTCGGTTGCGTCTTGCAGCACCTGGTCTGGCGAAATGCCGGCTGCGCCGAAAAACGCCACCGGATCATCCTTGGTCATTAACCCCTGGTGAGAGACCGTGTCGATCTTCACCGTCTGGCCCGACTTGATGGTGAGCGCGGGCGGCAGGTCCGCCGAGATGTAGCCCCAGACCACGGTTTGCGGCGTCGAACGCAGCGTCGCGTCAGGAACGGGATTTGACGGCACGGTTTGCGCCATCGCCGCAACGGCCAAGCTCGCAACGGCACCGACGATCAACGCACCGCCCATGCGGCGCATCAACAACGCGGACATGGTTTCTCCTGATTTTGGGGCACCATTCTGAGCTTACGTCGCTGACGCTCATGTGTCATCCCCGCGAAGGCGGGTTCTGCTTATCGCCGGGCCAGGCAAAATTCATCGGCTGCGGATCGCATGGCGTCGCACGGTCCTTGAATGCCGCCATGTTTGGGAATAGATGTTGCGGCGCAACATCGGCGGCCGCATCTGTCGCGGGCCTCGTCAAACCAGATAGGAGGGATCATGCTGAAAGGGAAAAATGCGGTCGTGACCGGATCGACCTCCGGCATCGGCCTTGCCATTGCCCGCGCCCTCGCGCAGGACGGTGCCAACGTCACCATCAACGGCTTCGGCACGCCTGCCGA
>Ga0066903_100006968_pt1 | contig 10153 bp, 10 predicted proteins | sample PanSoiMetaGPlot1_FD_67491 | JGI IMG/M metagenome (GOLD analysis project Ga0066903, IMG submission 67491) | Tropical forest soil microbial communities from Panama analyzed to predict greenhouse gas emissions - Panama Soil - Plot 1 (version 2) | ecosystem: Environmental > Terrestrial > Soil >... | reverse complement strand
GCCACGATCAGGCTCGGCGACAAGTCCGCGAAGTACAAGAAGGGGATGATCGTCACCGTGCTCGTCGGCGTTCGCTACGGGCAGCGGGAGAAGATCTTCGACGCCGTCATCGACAAGGTGGACGTGAAGGCGCTCGGCGAGCTGTCACCGCGCGAGATCGAGCACGACAACCCCGAGATCCGGCGGGTGGACGAGCTCGTGCGCTGGCTCTCGCAGCTCTACAACCGCGAGGTGACGGAAGAGGACACTGTCACCGTGATCCGCTTCTCGCAGATCCTCGGCACGATGTTCTAGCCGGGCTCGCCGGCCTCGAACTCGCCCTGCCGGTCCTCCGCGTCGCACTCGGGACAGAGGACGAGCGACGCCGTCACGTCGTCGAGCTCGTCCGAGAGCACGAGGTCGGCGTGGCGCCATGTCTCCAGCTCTGCGGGTTCGGCCGGCGCCTCCTGCCCGCACTGCGCACACTCGACGATAACGCGAACTGACACACCCACAAGCGTACGCCCCCGAAACCCCGTTGGCGAGATGGGGAATGCCCTTACTTGGGCACCGCCAGCCTCCTCGTCTCTCGGTCGTCGCGTCCGACGGTCGCGAAGCGCCACAGCACCCAGATGAAGACCGCGCCCAGCAGGATGACTCCCCAGCCTCCATTGACGTGGGGAACGGTGACACCCGGGATCTCCCACGTCGTCCAGCCGCGCTTCACCACCTGTTCCAGCCACGCGTCGTTCGCGATGTTGCCGACGCCGTAGCAGAACATGAGGGCCAGCAACCCCGCGAGCACAGGGCGCAGCCTGCGCCCGACGGTGGAGACGGTCGGCGCCAGAAGCAGCGCGGTGAGGACCAGAAGCGTCCCGTCCATCCCGTGATGGTGGCCATGGTGGACAGCAGAGTGCGGCACGGGGTCGCCCGGCTGCGTCCGGAGGTCACCGGTGAGGAAGATCCGTCCCAGCACGGGAACGCGGTCGAGGTAGAAGCCGAGGTCGGCCGCGAGCCAGGGCAGCGAGACGGCGAGGACGACCACGGCGATCGAGACCCGCCAGAGCCCGCCGGCGCGCGCAAGCGGCGAGAAGCCGAGAGCGAAGCCCGTACGCAGCGTGAGGGCGAGCGCCAGCGCGACCCCGATCGCCGGCAGCGCATTCACCGGCTTGGGGTCGAGATCCGACTGCTCGACCACGCCGGGCCAGGCCACGACGGCACAAAGGACGATCGCGGCGACCGCGAGGAGTTGCTCGGCTCGCGAACGGAGGCGACCGTAGACCGCGAGCGTCACCGCGATCGCCGCGAGCGCGAGCGGGAAGTTGAGGAAGACGAGGACCCTGCCGAACCCGCCCGCGAGCCCGTCGTTCGAGACGTGGTAGAGCTCAGGCGCAGGAATCCGCGAATAGGTCACGAGAATCTCCAGCGCGACGACCCCGGAGAGGCACCAGACCACGACAAGCTCGAGCGGAACTCGTCCGTCCCGATCGGGTATGGAGACGTCAGCGCCGATGCTCGACCGTACCTAGCGGCCCGGCTTGCGGATCGGCCCGCCGAAGAGCTCGGCCGACCGCAGGGCGGCGTCGCACTCCTCGCACTCGACCGCGAACGCCGACGAGATCAGGGCCCCGCACTCGGGGCAGCGGTGGCGCAACGGGCCCTCGCACTGCGGGCAAGCCCGCGGGATCTCGCTCTCGCCCTCCTCGAAGAACCGCAGCGTGAACCCGCAGCGAAGACAGAACGCGACCCAGTCACCGAGCGCCTTCCGCCGCTCCTCCTGAATCCAGTTGCGCTTCGGCTTGGCCACAGCGGCACTGTAGCCCCGACGTCCTCAGGCCTCGTCGCGGAGATAGGCGAGGACCGCGAGGACGCGGCGATTGTGTTCGTCGGAAGCGGCGAGGCCGAGCTTGCCGAACACGCTGCGGACATGCTTCTCGACGGCGCTCTCGGTGATGAAGAGCGCCGAGCCGATAGCGGCGTTCGAGCGGCCCTCGGCCATCAGGCCGAGCACTTCGCGTTCACGAGCGCTGAGACCGGCGATCGTCCCCGAGCGCCGTACGAGCAGCTGGCGGACGACCTCGGGGTCCATCGCCGTGCCGCCAGCCGCGACGCGATGCACAGCCTCCACGAAGTCACCGACGTCGGCGACCCGTTCCTTGAGGAGGTACCCCATGCCCTCGGTGCCGGCCGCAAGGAGCTCGGCGGCGTATGTGTGCTCGACGTACTGGGAGAGGACGAGAATCGGCAGGCCGGGCACGCGACGGCGCGCTTCGATCGCCGCTCGCAGACCTTCGTCCCGAAACGTCGGCGGCAGACGGACGTCGACGACCGCGACGTCCGGCTTTTGGGTGACCGCGGCGCGCAGGAGGTCGGAACCGTCGCCGACGGCCGCCACGACCTCGTCGCCGGCGTCCTCGAGCAGCTTGACCAGCCCCTCCCGCAGGAGCGTCAGGTCCTCGGCGATCACAACGCGCACGGCATCTCCACGTGCAGCGTCGTCGGTCCTCCACGCGGGCTGGAGAGGCTCAGCGTCCCGTCGAGGGCCGCCACTCGGTCGCGCAGGCCGGCCAGGCCGCTGCCCGCCGATGCGTCGGCGCCACCCACACCGTCGTCGAGCACGTCGATCTCCAGCGCACCTCGACTTCGGCGGATCCGGACGCTGCCGCTCGTAGCACCACTGTGCTTCGCCATGTTGGTGAGCGACTCGGCGACGACGAAGTAGGCGGCGACTTCGACCGCCGGCGGGAGCCGTTCGCCGAGTTCGACGTCGAGCGTGACGGGCACCGGACAGCGGGCCGCGATGCTCGAGAGCGCGGCGTCCAGCCCGCGGTCGGTAAGGATCGCCGGATACATCCCGGAGACGAGCTCGCGAAGCTCTGCCAGCGCCGTCTTCGTCTCCTCGTGCGCGGCGTCGACGAGCGCTCGCGCCGCAGCGGGGTCGGTGTCGAGCTTGTCGCGAGCGCGTCCGAGCTCCATCGCCACGGCGACCAGACGTGCCTGCGCACCGTCGTGGAGGTCGCGCTCGATGCGACGCAGCTCGTCCGCCTGGACGTCCGCGGCGGCGGCTCGCGTCGTCGTCAGCTCGTCGACTCGCGCGCGCAAGCGCGAGCGGCGAGTGGGCGCGAGCAGCGCCTTCGCGAGCAGCGCCTCGCCGTGAGCGAGACCGGCGCAGATCCAGGGCGTCAGGACGAGCCCCACCACTCCGCCCGCAAAGACGAACCCGACGCGCGACCACGTGTCGACGGTCCAGCCGTTGCCCAAGTCCGGGAGCGCGGAATGCGGGACGGCCAACCACCACAGAGGAAGCGACAGCAGGTACAGGACACTCCCCCACAGCGTCGCGGCACCGACTGCAAAGGCAAACCCGATCACCGACAGGAGGATCAGCCACAGGAAGTCGCGCCATGTCTGCGGATCGCTCCAGAGCCCTCTCAGTCGGCCGATCCAGCCGCGGCGGGGTTCGTCGTAAAGCCTCTCCACGGGCGCGTCGTAGAGAATTCGCGCCCGCTGACGCTCCACGTCGGCGACCGCCCGGAACGCGTAGGCGACGCCGATCAGCACCGGCAAGCCGATGATCAGGATCGCGCACAGCGTTCCGACGATCGTTCCGGCCACAACCACGCCGAACGCAATCGCGGCGGTCACGCCCCCTGCGAGGAGGTACCCGAGCTCGCGCCAGGTGGCGACGGCGAACGCACGTGTGAGGAACCGGATGACCTGCACGGCCGCACGATAGGTCGGACGATCGGGTGTGCGCCATGGCGCCACCCGCCGGCTCGAGGTGCGGTCAACCGCATGCTTTGGCAGTCGGGTGCAGCCGTTACAGTGCAGCGAGCCCACGACCGTGAGGAGATGCATGGCGGTACGCGAAGCCGAGCCGGTCGGCTCGCTCCAGGAGGTGAAGGACGCCGGCCTCGACCGGGAGGATCTCCTCGGCATCTACCGCAACCTCCTCACCACGCGCACCATCGAGGAGCGCGGGCACATCCTCTACAAGCAGGGAAAGATTCCGGGGTCGTTCTACACGGGGCGCGGCAACGAGGCGGCGGCCGTCGGGGTCGGGACAGCGATGGGGCCGCACGACGTCGGCACGCCGTTGCAACGAGACATCGGCGTCCACATCACCCGCGGTCTCGAGCCCTGGCGCATCTTCGCCCAGTACATGGGGCGTGTGGACGGGCCGACCAAAGGTCGCGACGGCAACGTCCATCTGGGAGACTCGAGCCTGGGCACCTACGCGATGGTGAGTCATCTCCCCGCGATGCTCCCCGTCGCTGTCGGCATGTCGCTCGCCTTCCGGATTCGCGAGGAGCGGCGAGTCGCCGTCGCGTGGTGCGGCGAGGGCGCCGCGGCGCGCGGCGACGCCCATGAGGGGATGAATTTCGCCGGCGTGCGCAGGCTTCCGGTCGTGTTCGTCATCGACAACAACCAGTGGGCCTATTCCACGCCTTCGTACCTCGAGTTCGCGGTCGACCACCTGGCCGATCGCGCAGCGGCGTACGGCTTCGAGGGGGTCGTGGTCGACGGCACCGACGTGCTCGCCGTCTACCGCGAGGCCAAGCTCGCGATCGAGAAGGCACGCGAGGGTGGCGGTCCCACGCTGATCGAGAGCGTCACCCTGCGGATGGAGGGGCACGCCGTCCACGACGACGCGTTCTACGTGCCGCGCGAGATGTTCGAGGAGTGGGCCAGGCGCGATCCGATCGAGCGGTTCCGCTCGTGGCTGCGCGACAACGCCGGCCTCACCGACGAGGAGGAGGACGAGCTCTCGTCCAGCGTCAAGCGTCTGATCAACGAGGCGGTCCAGCGCGCCGAGGAGTCGCCCTATCCGGAAGCGTCTACGTTGCTCGACGGAGTCTTTGCGACGGCGGACGAGCTCGACGCCCCGCACCATCGCTGATGCCGGAGAAGACGTACCTGCAAGCGATCTCGGACGGTTTGCGCCAGGAGATGCGACGCGACCCGCGGGTGTTCGTCCTGGGCGAAGACGTCGGCGTCTACGGAGGCGCCTTCAAGGTCACGCTCGGGTTCCAGGAGGAGTTCGGACCGTGGCGCGTGATCGACATGCCCCTTTCCGAGACGGCGATCATGGGAGGCGCGACGGGGGCAGCCCTGATGGGGATGCGTCCGGTCGCCGAGATGCAGTTCGCGGACTTCGTCTCCTGCGCCTGGGATCACCTCGTCACGGTGGCGGCGAAGCAGCATTACCGCTCCGGGACTCCAATTCCGATCGTGCTGCGCCTGCCCTCAGGCGGCGGCTTCTCGGGCGGGCCGTTCCACTCGCAGAATCCGGAGAGTTCGTTCGCGCACATTCCGGGCCTCAAGGTCGTCTGTCCGGCGACTCCCGAAGACGCGAAGGGCCTGCTGACGAGCTCGATCGAGGACCCGAACCCCGTGCTCTTCTTCGAGCACAAACATCTCTACCGTCGGATCAAGGGCGAAGTGCCGGACGATCGCTACACGACACCGTTCGGCGAGGCACGCGTCCACCGGCAGGGAGACGACGTGACGGTCATCACCTGGGGTGCGATGGTCTACACGGCCAACGAAGCGGCCGGGAGGCTGGAGCAGGAGGACATCTCCGTGGAGGTGATCGACCTGCGTACGTTGATCCCGTGGGATCGCGAAGCGGTTCTGAGCAGCGTCCGAAAGTGCTCGAAGGTGCTCGTGCTGCACGAGGACACGCGCACCGGCGGCTTCGGCGGCGAGATCGCTGCGACGATCGCAGAGGAGGCCTTCGAGGATCTCGATGCGCCCGTAAAACGGATCGCCGCGCCCGACTGTCCGGTCCCGTTCTCGCCGCCGCTCGAGAAGGCATTCATCCCGCAGGTCGACGACGTCGTGACGGCGCTCCGCGACCTGGCGGCGTACTAGGAGGGGGAGGAGTGGCAACCGGGACGCAGACAGAGGTCGTGATGCCGCAGATGGGCGTGTCCGTCGCGGAGGGGACGATCACGAAGTGGCTGAAGCAGGTCGGCGACGCGGTCGCGATGGACGAGCCACTGCTCGAGATCTCGACCGACAAGGTCGACACCGAGGTGCCGAGTCCCGGCGAAGGCGTCCTCTCCCAGATCCTCGTCGAGGAAGGCGTGACGGTGGACGTCGGGACGCTGCTCGCAGTGATCGCTGCGCCCGAGGCTGCTCCGGCCGCCCCCGCGGAGCCGACGGTGCCCGCATCCGCCGCAGCGACCGAGCCGGCGCGCGAAGCAGAAGGGCCCAGCGAGCCGGCCCCGGCGCCCCCAGTCGAAGCGCCCCCGCCGCAACCTGCTGCGCCGCAGCCGCAGCCTGTTGCCGCCGTCGAGGGCAACGGCAAGACCTTCGTGTCGCCGGTGGTGGCACGAATCGCCGCCGAGCACGGTGTCGACCCCGGCCGGATACCCGGGACCGGCACGGGCGGGCGCGTGACCAAGAAGGACATCCTCGCCTTCATCGAGTCAGGAGCAGCGCAGGCCGCACCGGAGCCGCAGCCCGTTGCCGAACCGGCAGAACCTGCCGTCGCTGCCGCGCAGCCGACCGCGCCGGCACCGCCCGCCGCCGCGACGACGCCACCCGCCCCGCCACGTCCAGCACCTGCTCCCGCTCCTGTCGGCGAGGCGGGATTACTGCCGGGCGAGAGCGCCGAGCCGATGACGGCGATGCGCCGCGGCGTGATGGAGCACATGCGCCGCTCGGTCGACACGTCGGCGCACGTGACCAGCGCGATCGAGGTCGACATGTCGAAGGTCGTCGCGATCCGCGAGCGCCTGAAGGGCGAGTACCAGAAGAGCTACGGCGTCAACCCGACGTACCTCGCGTTCATCGCACGGGCGACGGTCGACGCGCTGAACGACTACCCGTGGGTGAACGCGGAGATCCGCGGCGAGGCGATCGTGACCCGCCAGTTCGTCAACCTCGGCATCGCCGTCTCGCTTGCCGACGGCAAGGGCCTCATCGTCCCGGTGATCAAGCACGCGGAGGACCTGAACCTGCTCGGCATGGCGCGCCAGATTGCCGACGTCGCCGAGCGCGCGCGGACGAAGAAGCTCCTCCCCGACGACGTCCAGGGTGGCACGTTTACGATCACGAACCCCGGTGGCTACGGCACCTTCCACGGGACGCCGATCATCAGCCAGCCGCAGGTCGGGATCCTCGGCACCTACGCCCTGGTCAAACGACCGTGGGTGGTACAGGACGATCTCGGCCAGGACGTGATCGCGATCCGGCCGTTGATGAACATCACCCTGACGTACGACCACCGGCTCGTGGACGGCGCCTACGCCGGTCAGTTCCTGCGCGACCTGCGCCAGCGCCTCGAGACCTGGGACGAAACCTCGTATTGAGGGCGAGCGGAGACTCGCTCGCAGGAGCATCGTCAATCATCTCGGTCCGGTGTCGAGGATGCGCAGAGCACGACTCGCGCGCTACCCTCGGGGAAGCGGCCGAGGCTCGGCCGCGGGCTTCCGTTCACGACCCACGAGGAGGGGCGAGATGCCGGTGAAGCCGATTCCCGAGGGGTACCACACCCTCAGCACGTACCTCGCCGTCGACAACGCGGCGGAGGCGATCGAGTTCTACAAGCGTGCGTTCGGCGCGAAGGAGCGCATGCGGATGGATGCGCCCGGCGGCGCAATCGGGCATGCAGAGCTCGAGATCGGGGACTCTCTGATCATGCTCTCCGACCCGTTCCCGCAGTCCCAGGCGAAGTCGCCCAAGGAGCTCGGCGCCACGACCGCGAGCATCTTCATGTACGTCAAGGACGTCGACTCCGTAGTGAAGACGGCCGTCGACGAGGGCGCGACGATCGCCCAGGAGGTCGCCGACCAGTTCTGGGGCGACCGCTTCGGAACAATCACGGATCCGTTCGGCCACATGTGGTCGATCGCGACGCATGTGGAGGACGTGCCGCCGGAGGAGATGGCAGACAGGGCCAAGGAGGCCATGGCTGCCATGACCGCCTAGCGGAGGTTTCCTCACCGGGCCCCGGTCTCGCCGGGGCCCGGGTGTCTAGAGTCCCGGGAGTGAGCAGCGGCGCGTACGTCATGCATCTCGGGCTCGTTCCCTACGGGGAGGCACTCGACTTGCAGCGCTCGCTGGCCGGCGCGGTGTCGCAGCGAGCGATCCCCGAGACCGTGCTCTTCCTCGAGCACCCACCGGTCGTCACGACCGGCCGCAGGACGGGGGACGACGAGCTCCACGTGCCGGCGGGCGTCGACGTCGAGGTCGCCGAGACCGACCGCGGCGGCAAGTCCACCTTCCACGGCCCCGGCCAGCTCGTCTGCTACCCGATCCTCGATCTCAACCGGCACGGACGGGACGTCAAGCGGTTCGTGCGCGACCTGGAGGAGTGCATCGTCCGGACGCTCGGCGCGTTCGAGCTGGCCGGCGAGCGGATCGAAGGCCTGACAGGAGTCTGGATGCCGCCGCGCGACGGCATGGGGCCCCGCAAGATCGCCTCCATCGGCGTTCGCGTGTCGCGCTGGATCACGACTCACGGGTACGCGCTCAACGTCGATCTCGACCCGGCACCGTTCACGGACTGGATCACCGCGTGCGGTCTCGAGAACGCCGCGTTCACGACGATGGCTCTCGAGCTCGGTCGGCTCCTCGGCGTCGACGACGTGCGTTCGGCCGCAGCCGCCGCGATCGCGGACGTCTACGAGCTCGAGCTCGAAGAGCTGCCGGCCGACGAGGGCGCCGGCCTCTGGGCCCAACCCGTGCACGGCCAGCTCGCGTCGAAGGACGAGGCAAGCCTCGCCTCCGCCAGCACCGTCTAGCTCAAGGCGGGTTGCCAGAGCACGACGGCCAAGAGGCCTAAGGGCCATTCACTCGCCCGAGAGGCCCGCGAACCGTCCGCGAAGCCAGAGTCAGGAGGAAGGGGTTCATGGGGGAACCTCGTTGGTTCCCCCATGCCCTACCAGTTCCGGGGCACGAGCTCGGGTCCGACGATGTGGCTCACCTCGGGGCCTCTGACGTCGTGGGTGAAGTGAGCGCCGTACCAGACGACGACGTCCTGCTTCACGATCGACTCGCCGTTCTTGAACTTGTCGATGTGGATGCGCGTGCTCGGGGCGGGCTCGTCGTCGATCTCGCCCGAGTGCCATCGCAACGCCCAGAGGTCGCCCACGGCGTACGGATCGCCTGCTGCGGTCCCGTCGTTCGGTCCCGGAACGATCTCGTACGCGTCACCTGACGGCTCGTGGACGACGCGCCAGCTCCGGTGATGGGCGGGGCTACGCAGCCGCATCACCTCCTGCGCCAGCGTGTGCCAACGCGATCTCCCCAGCACCGGTGGGTCGTTGTACTCGCGAACGCTGTTGTCGCCGGCCTTGCGGATGTCGAAGTCGAGCCGCCAGTAGACGTGGTGGTGGTGCTTGTTGCACACGCACGAGCTCGACGTCGCGTCGAAGCCGAAGCGAGGCTTGATCGTGCCGTTCGCGTGCAGACGCCATTCGCTCACGTAGCGATACCACCCGGCCTCGAGCTCGCAGACGAGGACGACCTCCAGCCCGTCGACGTAGATCGCGGTGCCGAGGAAGGTCCCGACGTCCGACTCCGTGTCGAGGATCGTCTTCGCCGGCGTCGGGCAGAGCAGGAAGCCGGGGGCGACGTTCGTGCCGGTCGCCCTGAGCATGCCCTCCTGGTACTGCCAGTCCCGGTACGGCCCGCAGACGTTGCGGTCGTAGAGGACGTTGAGAATCGGCACGTGGGCCTGGTACAGCACCCGCTTGCCCCGGTAGTCGACGTAGCGGAGCTCGATGCCCGAGCCCTCGGATCCGGACGATGCCGACGGCCGCACGACGAGGAAGCGCCAGAGCAGCGTCGCTCCCTGGTACACGGACACCCACGCCTGTCCGGGCACGCCCTGCCCCGTCGTGGGCTGGTCGGCGGCGACCGGAACGCCACAGAGACCGGTCTCGGCGAGAGCCGTCGCCGGTGCCCCGTTCTCGTATCGCTCCACGCGACGCCGGATCATGTTCACGCCGACGATCTCGTGACCGTCTCGCCTCCCACGCCCGCGCGGCAGCAGGCCGACCGCCACCGTGCGCTCCACCCGTCCGTCCGGGAGTGGGTCGAGGACGAGCGGCGGCATCGCCGGATACGGCTGCAACTTGCCAGCCCGAACCCTCGGCCCGAGCTCCTTGTGGCGGCGTACGATCGCCACCGCTGCGGCGAACTCGTCCGGAGTCGGACGGGG
>Ga0066903_100006967_pt1 | contig 10154 bp, 7 predicted proteins | sample PanSoiMetaGPlot1_FD_67491 | JGI IMG/M metagenome (GOLD analysis project Ga0066903, IMG submission 67491) | Tropical forest soil microbial communities from Panama analyzed to predict greenhouse gas emissions - Panama Soil - Plot 1 (version 2) | ecosystem: Environmental > Terrestrial > Soil >... | reverse complement strand
AAGATCCTGTTCGAAGGTGTGAACCTGCTGCAGCTGAGCGAGGCTGAGATGCGGGACTACCGCGGCAGCAAGATCTCAATGATCCTGCAGGATCCCATGGCCTCGCTCAATCCGGTATACACGATCGGCGAGCAAGTGGCCGAGCCGTTGCGGCAGCACCAGCATCTTGCCGGGAAGACGCTGTGGGACAAGGTGACGGAGGCGCTGCGCCTGCTGCGTATTCCATCACCCCGGGAACGACTGCGAAACTACCCGCACGAAATGAGCGGCGGGATGCGCCAACGTGTCGTCGGTGGCATCGCTATCTCCTGCCGGCCAAAGCTGATCATTGCCGACGAGCCGACAACGGCCCTGGACGCGACCATTCAGGCGCAATACCTGGCGCTGCTGAAAGACCTGCAGCGCCAGACGAACGTGGCGATCATCTTCGTGAGCCACGATTTCGGCATCGTGGCACGCATGTGCGACCGAGTGGCGGTGATGTATGCGGGGAAAATCGTCGAGACGGCCAGTGTCCGGGAGCTGTTCAGTAACCCTCAGCACCCCTACACCATCGGTCTGGTCAATTCGGTGCCCCGCCTCGACCGCAAAGTTGAGCGCTTGGCCTCGATCGAGGGTCAGCCCCCGGCCTTGCTGAACCTGCCGCCCGGCTGTCGCTTCGCGCCGCGCTGCCACGCCGTGTTCGATCGGTGCTGGCGGGAGGAGCCGCCACGCGTCAGGGCCGGCGACGGACACTACGCTTCCTGCTGGAACGTGCTGTACCCGCCCTCGCCGACTGAAAAGGAGGCGGCGTCGACCGGCCCAGTGCGCTCATGACAAGCGTCGAGCCCGTTCTCGAGGCGCAGCACTTGAAAAAGCACTTCCCGGTGACCAAAGGCCTGGCGCTCCAACGCACCGTCGGCTGGGTGCGGGCGGTGGAGGATGTGTCCTTCGCCATCCGCCCCGGCGAGACATTGAGCCTGGTGGGCGAGTCGGGCGCCGGCAAGACGACCGTGGCCAAGACGGTGCTGCTGCTCGAGAAGCTGTCGGGCGGCGACCTGCTGTTCCGCGGCAAGGACGTGAGTCAGTTTGGGAGGGCGGAGTTGAAGGAGTACCGCTCCAACGTGCAAGCGGTTTTTCAGGACCCGTGGGGTTCCATGGACCCGCGGATGCGGGTGAAGACCATCGTCGCTGAACCGCTGGTGGTCAATACCACGCTGACCAAGCAGGAAATCCAACGCAAAGTGATCGAGCTCCTGGCACAAGTTGGGCTTCGCCCTGATCAGGCGGACCTCTATCCGCACGAATTCAGCGGCGGCCAGCGGCAGCGGATCGCCGTCGCGCGGGCAGTGGCGCTCAATCCGCAACTGGTTGTCCTGGACGAACCCGTCTCGGCGCTCGATGTCTCGATTCGGGCGCAGATCATGAACCTCTTGAAAGACATCCAGACGGCCTACGGTCTCAGTTATTTGTTGATCGCGCACAACCTGGCGACCGTGCGCTACATGAGCCACGCGGTGGCCATCATGTACCTGGGTCACATCGTCGAGTACGCGGAAGGCGACGAGTTGTTCGAGCATCCGCTCCACCCGTACACGAAGGCGCTGATGTCGGCTGCGCTGCCGGCTCGCCCCGACGAGGTCGTGGAGGAAATCGTCTTACCCGGGGAGATGCCGTCGCCGTTGAACCCGCCGCGTGGATGTCATTTCCATCCGCGCTGCCCCTTCGCGATGGATATCTGCCGCGAGGTGGCCCCGGCCGTGGTCCACATCGGCTCCTCGCACCAGGTCAGCTGTCATCTCTATGACGGAGCGAAGGCTTAGCCCGCTCCATCACTCGGGCACTGGGCAGCGACTGTGTCGTCCCGCACCTCCACCACTCGACGATTGCCCGCGTGCGAAACGAGAATTCGGTCGGTACTGCGTCGCATGAATTCGTGGTACTCCCTGTCTATTTGCGATTCACCAGGCCGCAGGAAGGTCATTCACCTGGAGCACCCAGGCGTCCTCGAGCTTCGGCAGCTCCTCCTTCAGGCCCACCTGCTCGAGAATTGCGGCCGCATCGGAGCCAGGCCTGCGCGGCGGATCGCCAAGTCTCATCGGAGTCCGCGACAGTCGCACCGGTAGACCTGGCGCCGTTGTGTCCCCAACACCGTCGACGTGCTGGGTCACGCTGAGACCGCGCGCTTTGACGTAGTCGTCCACCATGAGCTCGCCAACCGGCACGCGTGCCTGTGCAGCAATGCCTTGCTTGCGCAGCCGTTCAACCCACGCGTCGGCGGACTCGCGGCCGAACTGCTCCGCCAGCGACTTTTCGAACTCTGGGTCGGTTGGGTTGATGCCTTCAAGACCCTCCACCTGCTGCAGCCGCGCGGCATCACCCGCGGGCACGGCCAGGAAAAACCAGCGGTCCTTGGCCTGATAGAAGCGGTTCAGTGGACCCGTGCCCAGTGTCAGGTAACCACGTGGCTCATTGGCAACGCGCCCGGGGTAGACGAGCATGTACGGAGTCTGCTGATACGTCGCCGTCTGGCAAAGCGAAGCGTGGACGTGCTGTCCATCGCCACTCCGCAGACGGTGATAGAGGCCCAGTCCGACGGCAAACGTCGCGAGCGTTCCCGTGCCGATGTCGATCAGGTTGTACGGACCGAGCACTGCGGGAGGATCCTGGCGCTCCATGACGCCTGCCACGGCCTGCCCCTGGCGTTCCCAGCCACGACCGTTCCTCCACGGCCCGAACTGGCCGTAGCTGCTGATCGAACAGTACACGACGTCCGGCTTGCGCGCCTTGACCTCGCGGTAGCCAATGCCGAGGCGATCGGCGGTGCCTGGCGAGAAGTTCTCGACCACGACGTCAGCCTCGTCCACTAACTTCCAGAAGACCTGCTGGGCCTCGAAGGATCCGACGTCGAGGAGCAGCGACTGCTTTCCGCGATTCAGGTAACCGCCGACCCCAGCCTTCGGGGCGTTGATCTTCACAACATCTGCGCCGAACTCCAGGAGCAGCCGACCGCATGTTGGTCCAGCAAGCGCGACACACAGATCGAGTACTTTCATCCCTTGCAGCGGATGCTCAAGGCCTCGATTGACTTCGGCCGGCGGGGCACCACGAGACAAGCTTTCGAGCTCGCGCACGATCGCGGTGTGGTCGGCGTCCGCCAGGTGACGCGGCCCCTTCGGCGAGCCGGGGGTGCGCGTGAGGTGCACCGGCACCCCCGCTAGCCACGTGGGACCGAATTCGGGATCTTCCAACTGGACCACCGCGCCGATTTCACGGGCATGGTCGCTCTGGATCCATTCCGTAGTGTTGCGGACCCACGCGCATGCTGCACCGGCGCGATTGCCGATTTCCTCCCACTCGCGCGCGGTGCGAGTGAGGAAGAGCTCGCGCAACCGGGCGTGCAGCTTCTGGTTCACGCCCTCGTCGCGCAGGCGCATGATGTCGAGCAGTTCCGGGCCCCAGTCGGTGATGCCGGCCTCCTGCGCAAACCAGATCAGATGGCGCGCACTCGACGTATCGAACTGGACGTATTTGTCGTCCTTGCAGCAGAATGCTCCCGCGCCACGGTCGTGAATGCCTCTGGGTGGGTGAAGCCCCTTCGCGTTCGCGTATGCACCGGAGTGACCGATGACCGTGAACATCGCGTCAAACATTGGGACCTCGACCCGCTGGCCGAGGCCGCTGCGTTCGCGGGCGATCAGGGCCATGACGATGCCCGTCGCGCCGAGAAACGCGCCGAAGTTGGACGGCAGTGTGATGGCCGAGTAGAAAGGCCGCGACCAATCCCAGCCGGGCGGTTCCTCGCCGGCGCGTGGGATGCAGTTGTCAGTCGCGGCGTCGAGAATCCCCTCCCACGCCTGCATGCCAGCGCGCGGATCATCGTGCGCGAATCCGGGGATCGAACAGTAGACGAGTCGCGGGTTGCGTTCGGTGGCGCCTCGAGGTCCCAATCCAAGCCGCTCCATCACCCCCGGCCGGAAGTTCTCGATCACGACATCCGCGGTATCGACCAGCTGCGCGGCGACGCCCCTGTCAGCCGGGCTTTTCAGATCGAGCGTAATGCGACGCTTGCCGCGCTGGAAGAACGCGTCGGCATCCGTGTTCCACGCTGGACCGTGCGGCGGATCGACATGGATCACGTCGGCGCCCTGATCCGCAAGCATGACGGCAGCGAGCGGTCCAGCAATGTACTGGCCGAAGTCGATCACGCGTAGACCGTCCAGTGCGCCCACCTTCTGCCCTGCGCATGGTACGCGCTCAGAGGGAATGACTACTCCTTGAACGGCTAGAGCCGGCTTGCCGCGCATAGAATGCCGGCTCCCACCCAAGGAGCACGTCCGTGGCAGGACCACTCGGAGGCGAAACAGCACTGGTAACCGGCGCCGGGCGCGGCATCGGCCGTGCCATTGCTGAGGCGTACGCCAGGGCTGGGGCAAGTGTGGCGCTGCTGGCGCGTTCCAGAGACCAGCTCGACGCAGCGGCTGAAGCGATCAACAGCGGCGGTGGACGTGCGGTCGCCGTCGCGGGGCGATGTGACGAGCGCATCCGATGTGAACCGCGCTGTTGCCCTCACGCAGGAGCGATTCGGACCGGTAAGTGTGTTAGTCAGCAATGCCGGCATCACCGGTCCATTTGCGCCGATGTGGGACGCGGACCCCGACGAATGGTGGCGGACGCAGGAAGTCAATTTACACGGCGCGTTCCTGTGTACACGAGCTGTCTACGCCGGCATGGTCGCCCGCGGCGGAGGGCGGATCATCATCATCTCCAGCCGGGCTGCTGAGCGCGGCGGCGCCAACCTCTCGGCGTACCAGATCGCCAAAGCCGGCCAGCTGCGTTTCGCGGAGGCCCTCGCCGCTGAGGGATCGGACGCCGGTATCCGCGCTTTTGCCGTGCATCCTGGGTTCGTCGATACGCAGTTTGCGGATGAACCATTGCGGCGTGCGGATGCACAGAAATACGCGCCCCAATTCGTCGCCCGGCTCAAGGAGATGAAGCAAGATGCCTCGCTCGGCACACCGATCTCCCTTGTCGCGGATCTATGTGTCTTTCTCGCCTCTGGCCGGGGCGATGGTCTGTCTGGGCGATACCTGCGCGTCGAGGACGACTGGGAGGAGATGGCGCGCTCCGCGGACACGATCGAGCGCGATGACCTCTACACGTTGCGGATGCGCACGTTGCAAGAGCCAGCGGGACCCATGTCGCCCACGTCTACGCCAATCCGTTGAGTTCGATTCGAAATGAGGCGGTTTAGCTCCACAGCTCTTCGGAAGCTAATCGGGCGCCTTCGACCAACGACTGAAACTTCGCCCACATGACGCGGGGATGCACGCGCTGGATGCCCTGGCTCTGGGCGAAACCACAATCCGTGCCTGCAATGACGTTTTGTTTGCCAACCAGGTCGGCGAAGCGGATGATGCGGTCGGCGACCAGACGTGGGTGTTCGACGGTTATCAGGTGATGGGTGACGATGCCCGGAATCAGGAGCTTTCCTTCCGGCAGGTTGTGGGTCTGCCAGACCCGCCACTCGTGTTCGTGGCGCGGGTTGGCGGCTTCGATCGAATAGCCTCCGGCATGGACCTGCAGGATCAGGTCGATGATGCCTTCGAGCGGCGCGTCCGCGACATGGGGCACATGCCAGCTGCCGAAGCAGACGTGGTAGCGGACCCGGTCCTCGGGGATGCCATCGAGCGCGTGGTTCAGCGCCTCGACACGCAGCTGCCCCCACTCGCGATAGCGGTCGGGGCTCTGCTGGACGAGATAGTCGTACATGTTGGCCAGCACCGCGTCATCCACCTGTAGCAGCAAGCCAGCGTCGATTATCGCGCGGTACTCCTCTTTCAGCGCGTCGGCGATCGCGTACACATACTCGCGATCGCTGGAGTAGTACTCGTTACGCGCGTTGTAGGCAGTGCTCGCGGGGGCAACAGCTGTAAAAAATGCGTCGGCACCAGGCGGCAAGGCCGCTTTCAAGTTGTCCAGGTCGCGCCGAATGAGCGCCTCGCCCTGGTACGTGATCGGGCCGACACACACTTCCGTCGGCAAGCCCGTCAGCGCGCTGGGCATCTCCTTGGCGAAGAACTCGGAAAAACGCTCGCGGTCGCGTCCCAACCAGTTGAGCGGGATGAGCTCGTCGCGACGGATCTCGAATCCGCTGATCCGCTCGAGTACATAGGCTGCCCAACTGGACTTGCCGAACTCACCATCGTTGACAATGTCAAGGCCGACGTCCAGCTGGTGCCGGACGATATCGACAACCGATTCGCGAAGCAGCGCATCGTGGGCTGGCCCTTCGGCGGACTCGAGCAACGCCGCAGGGCGCGGCAAACTGCCGGTATGGGTCGTCAGAATGCGTTGTTCGCTCCGTCTCATGGACTCCTCGTCCGGCAGCGGCTCAACTGTACTGCGCCCGAGCCCGAGCGCGTCGAGGAGACGCGTGTGGAGCCGCGGCTGCGCTCAGGTTGTGCTCAGAGTGCGGGAATCTCGGATCCCGCGCGGCTGCATCGGGTGTACCCTCGTGTCGGCGGTGCGCGGCACCTGTTCAAGGAGGACTGCTGTGACCCAACAGACATTCGACGTCCTGAGCCCGTGGGCGGAGACGGACCCGCAGCCGCTCCAGGGCATCTCTCCCCGCCTGAGCGAGCTACGCGGCAAACGCATCGGCCTGTTTGCGAACTACAAGCGCGCAGCGGTGCCGATTCAGGACGCGGTCGAGGCCCAACTACGGTCGCGGTTTGGCGGTGAGGTCAGTATCAGTCGGTTCGTTCAGACCGATAGTAGCGACGCACTGAGTAGTGAGGATCATGGCGCGCGGTACGCTCGATGGCTGAAAGAGGAGGTGGACGCGGTCATAGTCGCGGTCGGCGATTGAGGGTCTTGCACCAAGTACAGTTTGTACGACACCATTTTCGCCGAACATTATCACAAGCCGGCAGTTGCGCTCGTGAACCGGGGGTTCGTGCACGACGCGCGCTCCGCAGCAGCCGGCAAGGGTATGCCGGGGGCGCGCTTCGTGCCCCAGAACGTCCCGTGCGAATGCACCGTACCGCAGAAAATCGACGCCGGCGTGCAAGAGGTCGTCGGCGACATCATCGCCGCCTTGACTACACCGCTGAAACCCGAAGAGGTATCGCCCCCGGCGCGACCCAGTGAAGTCACCCGCGGCACCGTCTTCAGTGGTGACCTGGCAGAGGTACAGCGCTTCTTCTATAAGCGCGGGTGGACCGACGGTCTGCCGATCCTGCCGCCCACGCGTGAGGCGGTGGAAGAGATGCTGTGCGGCACGGACCTGCCGCCGGACCATGTTGTCGGCAAGATGACCCCGCGGCTGGGCAAAGCGACTGTCGAGAAGATTGCGATAAATGCGATCATGGCTGGTGCCCTGCCAACCGCGATGCCGCTGTTGATTGCGGGGGTCGACGCGCTGCTCGATCCATTGTCTTCGTTCGGAATTTTCGAGGTGAGTACCGGGTCCTGGGCACCGTTCTACATCGTCAACGGGCCGATCCGCGAGCAGCTGCGGATCAACGGCAGCTCGGGCGCCTTGAGCCCAGGTGACCTGGCCAACGCGACTATCGGGCGAGCCATGGGCCTGATCGTCAAGAACCTGGGCGGGGCACGCAAGGGTCTGGAGGACATGGGCGTGCTGGGTAACCCGGCCAAGTACAGCATGGTGCTCGCCGAAAACGAAGAAGATAGCCCGTGGGAGCCGCAGCACGTTCAGTACGGCTTCGAGCCAGATAAGAGCTGCCTTACCGTGTCTTTTCCCAATTCGTATTTGCAGATCGTGCCTCGAGGCACGGACGACACCGGAATCCTGGGCACGATCAAGGATCGACTCGGATCGCACTGGCGACAGCTGACGCTGCTGGTGTGCCCGTCGCACGCCGCGACGCTGGCCGACGCCGGCTGGACGAAAGGCAAATTGATCGAGCACCTCGAACGGACCCGTTCGGAAGTTCCCACCACCGGCATCGGTCGCCTCAGTGGGCCCGAAGCGGTGCGGATCGTAGTGGCAGGTGGGCCCGGCGCGTGGATCGGGGTCGTCATGGGCGTCGGCCGCTGGGTCACCAAGCCCGTGGTCCTGCCCGGCGATTGGCAGCGATTGGTCAAGAAATACCGGGACTACGTGCCCAACTACCTGCAGTATTAGTAGGTCCGTGTTCGACTACGAGGTGGTGATCGTAGGCGGAGGGCCAGCCGGACTCACGGCCGGCGGGCACCTGAGCCGGGCCGGACATCGAACGCTACTGCTCGAGAAGGAGTTGTTCGGAGGCGCCCTCCAGCATACTGACCGGATCGACGACTATCCGCGGTTCCACGGCGGGATCACCGGTGCGCAGTTGGCGTCAGACATGATCGAGCAGGCGACTGCGAGTGGGCTCAGGCTCGAGCAGGCCGAGGCCAGCGGTGTAGAGTCATTCTCGCGTAGCCGCTGGGTTGCGTGCACTGATGGCCGTGGCTTCTCGTGCGGTGCGGTGATTCTGGCCGGTGGGTCACGTTTTCGCGCTCTGGGCATACCGGGTGAGGAGCAGTTCCGAGGTCGGGGTGTGATCGACTGCACGCCCTGTGACGGCGGTTTCTTCGTTGGCAAGTCGGTCGCGGTGGTTGGCTCCAATGACTACGCGATACGCGACGCACTGCATCTCGCCGGGCTTGGTGTGCGCGTGACGCTGTTAGCCACCGGTGGAAATCTGGACTTGAGCCCGCTGTGGGAGTCCCGTTTGGCGGAAGTGCCGGATATCACGATTCAGCACGACGCGACGCTGGAGCAAATCGTCGGCACAGAGCGCGTCGAGGGTGTCGTATACAGCAAAGGTCAGACGATGCCTCGCGAGCAATTAGCCGCGGCAGGCATAGCGGTGCGCGTAGGCCTCGCGCCCAACACCGAATGGCTGGACGACGTGGTGGACCTGGACGCATGCCGACGCATCGTGGCCAACGCGGACCTGGCGACGAGCGCAGCCTACATATTGGCATGTGGGGACATCCGCAGTGGCGCTCGGGCGACCGTGGCGACCGCTGTCGCCGATGGCGCCGCGGCGGCTGCACGCGCATCGGAACTGCTGAGAGAGGGAGCTCGATCATGGACGAATTGACACACACCACGCGTCAGCAGCTAATGGACCGTAGGGGATTCGTTCGGTTCGCGGCGGCGGGCCTCGCAATGGGCGGAGTCGCCCTGCTGCAGGCCTGCGCCCCGGCCGCCCCAACTGTCGGGCCTACCGCCGCTCCCAGCAATCCAACCGCTGCCCCAGCCAAGCCCAACAGCGCGCCAACAACCGCGGCCGCCGCGCCGACGGCGGTGCAGGTTCAAAAACCAGCGCCAACGGCCGCGGTCAGCCGCACGGTCAAACTGCCCACTCGGTTTCCGGTGGAAGGGATCAAGCCCGACCTCCCCGTATCGGCCGACGGGCTCATTGATGCCGCATTTGTGAACTATCCGGCGAGCCCGATCAAAACCGTTCAAGAGACGCCCGGCCGCGGCGGCGAAGTCACCGTCACCACCTGGACCACGAGTGCTGCGCCAACTCCGCTGGACTCGAATGCACTCTGGCAGGCGGTCAACAAGGAGTTGGGCGTCGAGCTGAAGATCAATGTCCAGCCTCAGGCGGACTACGCGACCGTCAAGTTACCAACACTCATCGCTGGCAACGAGCTGCCTGACATCCTGTACATCGCCACCAACTCCGTGATTCCGCAGCTGCCGACGTTTCTCAAGTCAAAATGCGCCGACCTCACGCCGTACCTGAGCGGCGACGCGGTGAAGGACTACCCGAATCTGGCCAATTTCTCCTCGCTGAGCTGGACGCAGGTCATCTACAACAACGCGATCTACGGCGTGCCCGTGCCCTACCCGCTGTATCTGTGGGTGCATTGGGTGCACCAGAATTTGCTCGACGAAGAGGGCCTGGCTCGACCGAAGAACGCCGACGAATATAAGAAGCTGGGCCAGCACTTCACGCGCCCGGAGCAGAACCTGGCGGGTATGGGCGTCGAGAACAACGTCGGCATGGGTGTCACCAACGGTTGGTTGACGGGTATATTCGGAGCGCCAAACATCTGGGGTCTCGACGAAAAGACCGGCAAGCTGACCGCGACGGTGGAAACGGAGCAGTTCCGAGCGGCGGTCGGCTACGCGCGCGACCTGTGGACCGCGGGCATCTTCCATCCGA
>Ga0066903_100006966_pt1 | contig 10155 bp, 7 predicted proteins | sample PanSoiMetaGPlot1_FD_67491 | JGI IMG/M metagenome (GOLD analysis project Ga0066903, IMG submission 67491) | Tropical forest soil microbial communities from Panama analyzed to predict greenhouse gas emissions - Panama Soil - Plot 1 (version 2) | ecosystem: Environmental > Terrestrial > Soil >... | reverse complement strand
CCGAAGGATCACCTCGAGTTTGGACCGCTGGGCGAGGTGAAGGCAAAGACGACGCCCGCGGGCATCAGCACGTACGGCTGGGAGACGATCCGAACGCTCGGTCTCGACCGCCCGAGCCTGCGCGAGCAGAGGCGGCCCGTCGCAAGCAAGATCCACAAGAAGATCGACGGGCTGGCGAATGCAACCGTCGCGCGCCGGCTGGAACTGCTGGAGGACATCCATCTCGACGGGACCGATGATCAGGTGTTCTGCGGGATGGTGCGTGCGATCTTCGAGCAGCGTACGGGCATCACATGGGCACAGCTCGAAACCGAGCTCACGGGTCCGTGAGCCCCGCTGCGATCACGAATCTGACATTCGGGCACGTTTTTGGTGCGCGCGTGTCCACGCATCGGGCCTGATCCGGCCTCTTCGGGTGCCGCCGCCGGGCACGCGGCCTGCAGACGAGCGCCGGCGTCCGTGGACATCTTCAGTCTCAGTCCATCCGTCCGCTCCCTGATCGCGGCGACGATGGCCGGCGTCCCCGCGATCGTCGCGTACGTGCGCGGACGCGGGGTCCTGCGTTTCATCGACGATCCGGCGCTGCCCGAACGGCTGTTCGCGGGGCGGCGGGTGACGAGCCGCTCCCTCATCTTCACGATCGGCCTGCTCATCGTGATGACGGGATCGGCGGCGATCTGGGCGATTCCGCTGACGCTGATTGCGTACCTTGCCGGCGGCTGGCCGGCGCGGCGGATCCTGTACGAGGAGACGTGGAGTCTCAGCGTCTATCTCTCGTTCATGATCCGGTTCTTCGTCGCGAACTGGAGCTTCTGGCTGCTGGTGACCGGCCTGCCGGCGATCGCGCTCAGCGCCGGCCGGCGCGCGTGGATCGTCGCCGCGGTGATGGGCCCGCTGCTGATGCTCTACGCGGCGCGGCAGGCGGAGGTGATCCGATGGCTGATTCGCGCTAGGCCGATCGTCGACGAGGCGATCCGTGCGCGCTTCGATCGGCTCGTCGCAGCCTGCGGCATCGCAGCCCCGCGGTTCGAGGTCATCGACCCGCAGGGCGGGCGCATGGCGAACGGATTCGCGCTGCCGTCGCTGCGTCAGTCGTCGGTGCTGTTCACCGGCCCGCTCATCGCGCGCCTCGACGCCGACGAGCTCGACGCCATCTGCGCGCATGAGCTCGCGCACATCGAGTACCACACCGTCCGGCGCATGCGGCGCCGGCGGCTCGTGTCGCGATCGCTCGTCGCGGCCGGCGCGCTGCTGGCGCCGGTGCTGCAACTGTTGAGCCCGGCTGGCGCCTGGATGCTGACGGCGGTGTGGCCGGTCGTCGTGCTCATCGCGATCGCATCGATGGCGCGCGACCGGCAGAAGCACGAGACCGCCAGCGATCTCCGCGCGATCGCGCTCACCGGCAATCCCGAAGCGCTCGTCAGCGCGCTCGTCAAGCTGCACGCGATCGCGCGGGTCCCGCGGCGGTGGGACGCCGACCTCGAGCGGCATCAGACGCATCCCAGCCTCAAGAAGCGGATCCAGGACATTCGCGGGGCGGCCGGCACGCCGCCGGCTGCGCTCGGCGAGACCGCGGTATTCGTGAGCGCCGACGGCGCGTCGCGCGCCGTCTTCGGCGCCGACAGCCTCGAGTGGAGCGAAGGCACGTCGGCGTCGTACCGCCTGGGTTACGACCGTCTCGGCGAACTGCGCGTCGCGGCGACGCGTGCCGGCGAGACGAGCCTCCTGGCCGCCGATCGCGCGGGGCACCGATGGCGGATGGCGCTGCGCATCGAAGACGTGCCGCGCCTCCAGGCGGTGCTGGACATCGTGGACGCGCGCGTCGGCACGACCGCCGCATCCGGTCCCGTGTTCCAGCCGATCGTCGTTCGCGCCGCGACGCTCGCCGTGCTGGTGGTGTCGCTCAACACGGGGATGATCGCGGCCGCGATCGTCCTGGCGCTGACGCTCGTGCAGCCGGCAGCGCCGTTGCTCGCGGCCTCAGGCATTGCCGCCATCGCGGGCGGCGTCCTCACGTGGCGCGATGCGGGCGACGGCTTCATGCCCGGCGAATACCAGACGATCGCGGCCGGCGTCCTGATCGTCGCGGGCACGCTGCTCGCGTGGCTGGCCTACGCGCGCAGGCGTGAGGAGATTCGGCCGCGCGCCTGGCAGTTCGTGGGCGTCGTGGCGGCCGCCGCGCTCGCGTCGTGGATCGTGCCGATGATGGCCGGCGGTCACGACGCCGTCAGTCTGCACCAGGTGGCGCGCGCGTGGCCGTCGAGCGCCGCCCTTCCGCTCGCGCTCGCCGCCGCGATGTTGTGGACGTCACGCAAGGCGCTGCGCGTCGCCACGGCAGCGGTGGCCGTCGCGGCGAGCATGACGGCCGCGGCCGCCGGATCTCAGGCGTTCCTCGATCGGTTTGGCCGCGATCCGTTCCTGGCGCCCGCACCCGAGCTCAGCGTGCGGACGCTCGACCACCCGATCAAGGAATTCACCATTCCGTTCGGCATGAGCGGACTCGAGATCTCGCCGGGCGGCCGATCGATTGTCGCCGTCTCGCGGAACACGGAGTATCGCGCGGTGATTCACATCGGCCGCGCCGGCGACTCGCTGACGGAGATCGACGGCGACGGCGCGATCTTCGTCGACGACGACCACGCGGTCGTGTGGAAGACCGATGGGAGCCGCACCGAGCTTCGCGAGGTGGCGGTGGCCGCGCCCGGCACGCCGGACTGGCAGCTGCAGGTCACGGGCCTGACGACGGCCGTGCTGTCGGTCGACCCGGCGTCGAAGCGATGGCGGCTGTCGGGTCCGGGCGCCAACGTAATCGAGGCGCGTGAAGGCGTGATCGGCACGCCGGCGATCGACCGCTACCGGTGGCCCGTGCACGAAGGGCAGATGTCGGCCGTGACGCCGATCGCGCTGGCGGGCGATCACGCGATCGCGTTCGAGCCGCGTCCCGACCTCTCGTCGATCACCGACCCGCTCGGCGGACTCATGCTCGTCCTCGCCAACGGACCGCACTGGCGATCGACCCTCTGGGCGCTCGGTCCGGACGGGGCGGTGGATCTCGGGACGTCCCGGCTCGACCTCATGTGCCAGCGCCTGCCCGGCACCGTCGGCGCCTGTCAGATCTTCGACTCGAGCCGAACGCGGTTCCTCGCGGTGGACGCCGCGACACGCAGCTTCAAGGCCGTCGCGTCGCTCCGCGGACGCTTCATGGTCGGCGCGGAACCCAACGGCGCGTGGCTCACCGGCTGGTATCAATCCGGAATGCTCGCCGTGCGCCTGGCGCCGCTGGACGCGATTCGTGTCACCGGCCCCAACGACGATCGCCCGCAGTTGCTCGTCGTGTCGGATCACGCCGCGGCCGGCGTGTGGTATCACTACGCGCCGGCGGCGGGCATGCGCGTCGACGGCATGCGCGTCGACGCCATGTACGGCCAGACCGGCACGTCCCTCGTCCGCATCTACGCCATCGACTGACGCATCTCAGACCAGCGCGAGCGTGACGCGGATCGCCACGAAACTCGCGAGATTGTTCAGGATGGTGGTCAGCAGAACGGACACGGCGCCTTTCCACGCGAGCGCCGCCGTCGATTCCGCGTAGACGCGCTTCAGCGCCATGAAGAGGTAGACCAGAATCACCGCGTACCCGGCGAACGCCGCCGTGTCGATCGACAGGCCCACGCGTCGGCTGAGGCCCGCCGCGATCGTCATGAGATACATGAACGAGACGTAGTGCAGCGCGAAGACGAGGTGGGCGCCGTACGGCCGGCGCTGCGTCCGGAACAGCAGCTGCAGGGCCAGCGCGATGACGACCGCCGCCACACCGAGCGTGACGGTGTAGACGGACTGCACGCGGACGTCGAACCGCGCGTTGAAGTACGACGGATCCAGATGGCGCTCGGCCTCGCGCGCCGAGACGAGCGTACGGAGCACGCCCGATCGATCGGCGTCGAGCAGGGACACCAGGGTGAATCCGGCGATGGGCGCGGCGAAGAAGAAGATCGCCGCGCACACCAGATAGAGCTTGAACGGACCGAGGTACCGCTTGCGGCGGCCCGCGAGGAACTCCGCCGTCAGGAGGCCGGGGACGAGCAGCCGGCGCAGCGTTCCCGCAGTCTTGAACCTCGATCGGAAATCCGTGACGGCGTCCGCGAGCTCCTGCAGGAAATGCCGCGCCGACAACTCGTCGGGGTCGATCCGGTGCTGCCCGCACCGGGGGCAGTACTCGTCCGTGCGTTCAGCCGAACAGTTGGGACATCGTGGCATCGGCCGACGCCGCGCAAAGCGCTAGACCGCTTTGGCGTCGAGCTCGATCTTCATCGACCCGCGGTACGCATTCGACACGGGGCACTTGCCTTCCGCCTCGGCGGCGACCGCAGGGAACTCGTCCTTCGAGATCCCGGTCAGCCCGTGCGCGACGACGCTCAGCTTCGACGACTGGATCGTGATCCCCGCGTCCCCTTTGTCGGCCGTGACGGTCGCGGTGACGTCGGTCTTGGCGGCCGCGGCCCCCTTGCGGCCGAGCGTGGCGTTCAGCGCCATCGCGTAGCACGCGGCGTGCGCGGCGGCCATCAGCTCCTCGGGGCTCGTCACGCCCTGGGCGTCGCCGATGCGGCGCGGAAAACTGACGGGCAGGGCGAACGCGCCGCTGCCGGCCTTCGCGGTCCCCTTGCCCTCCATGATCGGCCCTTCCCAGTTCACGGTCACGTTGCGAGAAAACGTCGCCATCGATCCTCCCTACTTCTTCTGTTTGCCCGTCACCATCAGCTGCGCGAGCACGCCGGCGATGCCGAGCGCGATCCAGATCAGCAACACCCACGTCCGGCCCGGCGCCGGATGCATGGGATACACCAGCCACACATTGTTGCGCGCGGCCGCCTCCGGCCCCACGCGCGCGCCCGTCAGCGCGAGCGCGCCGACGATCACCGTCCACGCGCCGCCGAACGCCGTGGCGCCGACGATCACGTAGCGCTGCAGCGCGAGCGCCGCGAGCGCGCCGGCGATCGCGAAGAGAATCACCGCGAGCGCGCCCGGGTCGTGGCCGAACGACGCCCAGAGCAGACTCGCCGCGAGCGCGCCGATGCCCGCGCCCAGCAGCGCGACGCCGACGAAGTACGCGGCGATCAGGATCAACGCCCCCGCCACGCCGCCCGCCAGCGCCGCCACGATCATCCACATCGCGTGTTCGGTCCCCATGGCGCTGCTCGCGAACAGCGCGCCCAGGATGAACCCGTAGATGCCCAGCACGACGCGGAACACCCGGTAGCCGGCAAAGCACGAGATGAGGCCGCCGGCGAGCAGGACGAGGGCGGCGGGTGTCTGAAGCGACGCCGGCAGCATGAAGTAGGCGATTATAGTCCGTGCAGGCCATGCCCCGAGTCAGCGTTTCAGGCGTACTCACCGCGCTCGCGGGCCTCGCGCTGCTCGTCGCGGTCGTCTGGCGCGTCGGCGTCACCGAGATCGCCGCCGACGTCCGCGCGGTCGGCTGGTGGCTGCTGCTCGTGATCGCGATCGGCGGCCTGCGGTTCCTGCTGCGCGCGGTTGCCTGGCGGCTCTGCCTGGACCCGCCCCACACGCTGCCGCTCGGGACCGCGTTCTCCGCCGTCATCTGCGGCGACACCATCGGCAACCTGACGCCGCTGGGGCCGCTCGTGGGCGAACCGGCGAAGGTCGCGCTGGTGCGGGGACGCGTGCCGCTCGGACCCGCGATCACCGCCCTCGCGATCGAGAACGTGCTCTACACGCTGTCGGCCGCCGCGATGATCGCCGCCGGCATGATCGCACTGCTGCTGCGCTTCCAGCTTCCGTCCGCGATCCGCGATCTCGGCGAGATCTCGATCGCCGCCACGATCGTGCTCTTTGCGGTCGCGCTGGGATTGCTGTGGCGGCAGCCGGCGCTGGTCAGCCGCGCGCTCGGCTACGCGCCGCGGCTCGCGCGGTACGCCGATCGGGTGCGCGCCCTCGAGACCGAGGTGTATTCGTTCGCGTCCCGTCATCGCGGCGCGCTGCCGGCGCTCGCCGCGGCGGAACTCGGATTCCACGCGCTCGGCGTCGCCGAGGCGTACCTCACGCTCTGGCTGATCAGCGTCAACGGCGCTGCGCCGTCGTGGTTTACCGCGTTCATCCTCGAAACGGCCAACCGGCTCATCACTGTCGTTTTCAAGTTCGTGCCGCTGCGTCTCGGTGTGGACGAGGCAGCCACGGCGTTTCTCACGCAACAAGTCCTCGGTCTCGGCGCGCGTACCGGCCTCTCCCTCGCGATCATCCGCAGAGTTCGCGTGCTGTTCTGGGCGATCGCCGGCGGGCTCGTACTCGTGCGTGAGGGACTCACGCCGGGCACGCTCCGTGCAAACTCGCCCGTGCCGGAGAGCCGATCCGGCCCCGAAGATCGCCTTACGGGCTGAAGCTCGTCCTCGGACGAAGACGGCGGCCGCTCCGGCCGCGTCGGAACAAGGTGGACTGCTCGTGATGTCATCCGCGAAGCGCCCATGAACGCCCATCGCACGCAGCGGCTCGTCTCACTTGGCGCGCTCGTGGTCGGTCTCGTCCTGTTCGCCGTCACCGTATACTTCTTCGACTTCACGCAGGCGTTCGCCGCCGGCCGGCGGATGGCTGTCGCGATTGCGCTGGCGCTCCTCGCGACCGGCGCCGCGCACCTGATACGCACGTGGGCGTGGGCGTGGTGCTTCGCGCACCCGCGCGCCGTCCCGTTCGCGCGGCTGGTGCGCGTGCGGCTTGCCGGCGAAGCGTTGTCGTATCTGACGATCTCGAGTCTCGCGGGCGATCCGCTGAAGGTCGTCCTGCTCGGCGATCGGGTGGCCGCCCGCGACGCGTCGGCAGCGGTCGCGCTCGAGCGGATCTTCTTCATCGTCGGCACCGCGTTCATCGTGGGGATCGGAGCGATGGTCGCGCTCGCGACCCAGCCGCTCGCGCCGGTCTGGATCACGGTCTACAAGAGCTTCGCGATCGGCTCCGGGCTCATCGCGGCGGCCATCGCGCTGGTCCTGATCCGGCGCGATTCGTACCTGCTGGCGGCCCTCCGTGCGTTCGATCGCTCGACCGGGACCCAGATCGTATCCGGCAGGGTCGGACGTTTCATCGTCGGAGTCGGACGCCAGCTCCTCGAGCTCGTGCAGGGCGATCGCCGGCGCTTGTTCGTGCTGGCAGTGTCGACGACGGCCGTCTACGCAAGCTCGGCGGCCGAGATCTGGCTCGTCGTGCACGCCGTCGGCGTGCCGATGTCGTTCACGTCCGCGATCGCCGTCGAGACGTTCACGCGCGTCATCAGCTTCGCGTCGACGTTCATTCCCGCAAATATCGGCGCGCTCGAGGCGTCCGCCTTCGCGGCGGCAGCGGCGGTCGGCATCACGGCCGGCGGCGCACCGCTCGCGCTCGCCCGGCGCGCCCGCGGCATCTTCTGGGCGGGTCTCGGCCTGGCGATCTATCCGCGCCGCGCGGGCCGCGGCGCGCCGGAAGCGGAACACCAGGAGAGCGGACCGACGGATCCGAGAGGCGAAGCGTTCCGGCGCGGTGCCAACCGTCGCTGTGTGATGGAGTCCCGATGATCTCGAAAATGGCGTTGATTGCTGCCGTCGTCGCGCTCGCGCTGGCGGTCGGTTCCGTGTACCAGGCCATCGGATCGCGGCGGAGCGCACGCCGCTTCGCGCCGCCCGGGGAATTCATCGACGTCAACGGGCAGCGGCTGCACCTCGTCTGCGCCGGCGCAGGGCGGCCGACGGTGTTGTTCGAGGCCGGCATCGCGGCCTCGTCGTTGAGCTGGACGCGCGTGATGCCGGAGGTCGCGTCGTTCGCGCATGCCTGCGCGTACGATCGCGCGGGCCTCGGCTGGAGCGCCGGCGCGCGGGCGCCGCGGACCGTCGATCGCATGATCGCGGAACTGCGCGGCGTGCTGACCCACGCCGCCAGGCCCGGCCCGGCCGTGCTCGTCGGCCATTCGTTCGGCGCGTTTCTCATCCTCGTCTACGCCGCCCGGTATCCCGCCGACGTCGCGGGCCTCGTCCTCGTCGATCCGCCGACGGAGTGGCAGCACCTGACCGAGGAGCGCACACGCCTGCTCCGACGCGGCGTCCAGGCCTCGCATCTCGGCGGCGCGCTCGCGCGCGTCGGCGTCGTCCGCGCCTCGCTCGCGCTGTTGACCGGCGGCGCGCCGGGCGTGCCGCGCCGCGGCATCCGCGTCCTGGGCCCGCGGGCTGTGCGCACGCTCGAACACCTCGTGGGCGAAGTACAGAAACTGCCGCCCGAGACTCACCCGACCGTGCAGGCGCTGTGGTGTGAACCGCGATGTTTCCGTGGGCTGGGCGAGCATCTCGGCGCCATGGGCGTCATGGGCGACGCGGCCGCCCTCGTGACGTCGTTAGGCGATCTTCCGCTCACGATCATCTCGGGAGGCGATCAGCCGGCCGAGGTCATCGCGCAACACCGGGAGCTCGTCTGCCTCTCGTCGAAGGGCCGCCAGATCGTCGCGGCGCACAGCGGCCACTGGATCCATCTCGACGAACCCGACGTCGTCATCGCCGCGATTGGCGAGATCGTCGACGCCCGGCGCGCGTAGGCCTATTTCGGCAGGATCGTCGTGTCGTTCTTCGGGGCGCCCGGGGATCGATCGCGATACGTCACGGCCGACAGCACGACCTGGTCGATCGAGACACCGTCCTCGCGCTGTTGCACGCGGATCGTATGCGAGCCGCCCGTCGCGAACGTCACGAGCGTGCCCGGCGTGTCATAGCCGTTGTCGTTCCAGCCCCACCCCTGCTCGCCGCAGCCCGAACAGTCCTCGAGGCTGACGACGGTGGCGCTCGTCGTGCCGATCCGCCACAGCGGGTTGGCCGATCCGTCGACGCTGTCGGAGAACTGCACGAACGCCGAGTCGTTCTGCCACGAATCCGCCTCCGCCTTCATGCGCAGCCACAGGTGGTACGGCACACCCGCGTCGGCGTCGAAGACGATCTCGAAGTAGTTGGCCGGCGCGGCCGCCGCGACGGTCAACTTCGGCTGTCCTGCGTCGGGATTCAGGAGCCGGCTGCCTCCGGCGGCGCTCGCATCGGCCACGGACTGCCACGCGCCGACGGCGGACGAGCGGTCGCGCGCCCACAGCACGATCTCGTTGCGAACCGGCGGCGGCGGAGGCGGCGTCATCGCCAGAATCGTCGTGTCGTTCTTGTTCGTGCCCGGCGCCGAGTTGATATATGTGCGGGTCGACAGCGCGATCTGATCGATCGAGATGCCGTCTTCGCGCTGCTGGATGCGGATCGTGTGCGTACCTGACGTCGGGAAGTAGACGAGCGCGCCGGGTGTGTCGTAGCCGTTGTCGTTCCAGCCCCATCCCTGTTCACCGCAGCCCGTGCAGTCCTCCAGGCTGACGACGGTCGCAGCTGTGGTACCGACGCGCCAGGCCGGATTGCCGAAGGCGTCCACCGCGTCGGAGAACTGCACGAACACGGAATCATTGGTCCACGAGTCGCCGGCCGCCTTCATGCGCAGCCACAGGTGATACGGAACGCCGGCCTGCGCCTCGAAGGTCAGTTCGACATAGTTCGCCGGGTTCGCGGATGCCGCACCGATCTTCGGCACACCGGCGTCCGGACTCTCCATCCGCATCCCTCCGGCCGCGGTGTCATCGGCGATCAGCCTCCAGCTGCCGGCGATCGCGGACGCACCGCGCGCATAGAGGACGACGTCGTCCGACGCGGGAGGCGGCGTGGCGATCGGCGAATAGCGCACCACGAAGCCGGCGCCTGAATTCACGACGGCGTTGACGCGCGGAAAGTCGGCGCTCGAGTTCGTCCACCCGCCGGCCCATGCGCCGCCCGATCCGTCCGCGGCGACCGCAAACCCGTAGTCGTCCTGCGTCCCGCCAAGGTACGTCGCATAGACGACGCGGGACGGCGACGCGTCGGGGATCGCGACTTTCGCGAAGAACGCCTCGTTGTGCGCGGACGGCGCGATCTGCTCCGCGTCCTGCGTGACCGGAAAGTCCGTCGAGTTCGTGAAGCCCGACGCAAACACGTCGTCGTTGGCGTTGACGGCCACTGCCAGCACGCGATCGTCGAAGCCGCTGCCGTCGAACAGCACGGTACCGGCGAACGCAGAGCCGTCGGTGCGGATCCTCGCGATGAAACCCGCCCCGGCACAGGCGTTGGCGGG
>Ga0066903_100006964_pt1 | contig 10156 bp, 10 predicted proteins | sample PanSoiMetaGPlot1_FD_67491 | JGI IMG/M metagenome (GOLD analysis project Ga0066903, IMG submission 67491) | Tropical forest soil microbial communities from Panama analyzed to predict greenhouse gas emissions - Panama Soil - Plot 1 (version 2) | ecosystem: Environmental > Terrestrial > Soil >... | reverse complement strand
GCTCCTGCATGGTCGGCACGTCGGGCATGCCCTTCCAGCGCTCTTTCCCGGTCACCGCGAGCACGCGCAGCTTGCCCTCCTGCGCCAGCGGCAGCGCGATCTGGGTGCCGATGAAGAACATGTCGATGTGCCCGCCAAGCAGGTCCGTCATCGCGGCCGGCGTGCCCTTGTACGGGACCTCGAGCATCTCGATATTCGCGGCCGCCAACATCAATTCCGCCGGGATGTGGCTTGCCGTCCCGAGGCCGGCCTGACCGTAGCTGAGCTTGCCCGGCTCCCGGCGTGCGAGCGCGACCAGCTCCTGCACCGTCTGCGCCGGTAGCGACGGTCGCACGACCAGCGCCTGGCCAAAATTCTCCGCCAGCATGGTGACGTGCGCGAAATCCTTCACCGGGTCGTAGGGCGTGTCGGGCGTGAAGGCCGGGATGAGCGTGTGCGATGCCGTGGTGATCAGGACGGTGTAGCCGTCCGGCGGCGTTTTGGCGACATAGGCGGTGCCGAGCATGCCGCCCGCGCCGGCGCGGTTCTCGACGATCACCGGCTGTCCGAGCGCGGTCGTCAGCTTGGTCGCGACCATGCGGGCGATCTGGTCGGGCGGGCCGCCCGCGGTCGAAGGCACGATGATGCGGATCACCTTGCTCGGATAGCCGGACGTTTGTGCCTGCGCGGACAACCCTGTGCACGAGAGCAGCAGCGCTGACGCGACCGAACCGAGACTGCGACGGGACACGCTCATGACGCTCTCTTCAGGTTGAGACGGAAACGGGAACGCCTTGGCACGCCGATTCGACGATCGCATCCAGCACCGCGACGTTGTGCACCTCGTCGCCGCCGGACACCGCCAGGGGCTGGCCCGCCTTGATGGCGCGCGCGAAATGCTCGAGCTCCGCACGCTCCGTGCTGATGTCGGCGAATGTCATGACTTGAGGTCTCTGCCTGACGAAACTGTTCGCGGGATCGAGATAGCAGACTTGCAGCTGCCACGTGGTCAGGTGTTCCACGTCGCCCACCTCGGCCCACCCCTTGGAGCCGAACACCTGCATGCGCCATGTTTCGGCCGATGCAATGATGGTGCCGAGATATCCCGTGGTGCCGTTCTTGAAGCGGAACAGCATCGAGGTCGTGTCGTCCACGCCGAAGTCCTGCGCCAGCCGGAAGCTCTGAGCGTAGACCTGGTCGATCGCGCCGGCGAGATAAAGCATCGCGTCGACCACATGCACGCCACGGCCGGTCATACCGCCTCCGGGCGCTTCGTCGCGGTCCTGCCGCCAGTGGTCGCGGCCGAACCGGTAGACGCTCGGCCCACAGAAGTTACCCTCGATGTGGAGGAGCTTGCCGAGCCGGCCGTCGGCGAGCATGCGCTTGATTTCCTGCAATGCCGGTTGGAAACGCCAGTTGTAGCCGACCGCAAGTGTGACCTTGTGCTCGGCGCAGGCCTTGACCGCGGCGGCCGAATGCTCGGTGGTGAGGCCGAGCGGCTTCTCGGTGAAGACGTGCTTGCCGGCGCGCGCGGCGGCGACGATCTGCTCCGTATGCATGGAATGCGGCGTGGCCAAGACCACCGCGTCGATCGACGGGTCCGCCAGCACCGCCTCGAAGCTCGCCTGCACGAGAAGGCCATGCCGGCGGCTGAAGTCCTCGGCCCGCGCGGGCGTGCGCGTGGCGCCGGCGACGAACTGGATCAGCTCGCTCTTTCCCTGCACGCTGTTCACGAGGTTCTGGCCCCAGCTGCCCAGGCCGATGATGGCGGCTCGCACCGTGGCGGACTGGCCCGCATGGACGGCCGAGCTTTGCCTCTCGTTCATTTCACCCCTGCAGATGCGGCTGAGCAGGCCTGGCGCGATCGCTGAAGGATCATATCCCGCAGGCTTTCAACTGCAATCGTGGGAAGCGGCAGACAAAGAACGAGCAAGGCAGATCGCCGACGCGACGAACGGCGCGTGAGTGAAGGACTACAGTGCGTTGAGGCTCGATTTCGCGAGGCTTTGCTCTGGCGGTCCTGGCAGATCGTGCAAGGTCATGCTCGGCGACCGAGGCGGCGCCGATCTTCATTCAGTCTGCCGACGGCTTCGCGCTATGCTGCGTGCGCCATGCTGCGAAAGCCCTTCGCCGCTTTTCCTGCAGATTTGAACGTGGCGGTGGCTTCTTTCGCCGTCATGGCTACCGTCGTCTCGATGTTGGAGAGACTGCCTCCGGCAGCCGCAGCCAGAACTGCAGAGGCGGCGGCCTTCTCATCGGGGAACTCACCGATCACCAGCCAATCGTGATGACCGAAGGTCAGGTACCAGCCGATGAGTTTGCCACCGACGCTCTTGAAGAGCTTGGCGATGTGCTCCTCGCGGTCCTCTGGCTTGGCCAGCATGCCCTTGATAGCACTGGAAGTGAAACGACCGCGCGAGACGTAAATTGGCATGGCGTGCCTCCTCGAGAAGGTTGTAATGTCATGCCAACCTATATTGTCCCCGCTCCGGGCGTTACACAATGGCGCCCGATGCGTGGAACTCTAAACCTAAGAACAATGCGCTTCGATCAAAAGATATTTCCAATATCTGCGGCGGTCGCGTCAGGTCGCCGGCAAGCGGGCGGTGTATGACTTTCGTCGCGCGCGATGGCGAGCCGTGATCGTCGCATCACAAGCAAGGGGGAATCCATGGGTGACACATCGTTGTGGCATTACCTGATCCTGTTGTCCGTTCTTCTTCTTTACGTGATCCCCGTTGCGATGATTGCGAAGAAGGCGGGATATTCGGCTTGGTGGTGCCTGGTCGCTTTCGTGCCGTTCCTGAACCTCATCATGCTGTGGGTTTTCGCCTTTGCGTCATGGCCAAACGTGCGTGAACCGCAAAGCCAAGACGTCGGTAGACGGGCGATATGACGCTGATCGCGCCCGCCGGCGGGCGCAGGATCGACAGTTTTTGCGGGACGTGATGGAGAACCTCTTAAAATGCAACGGGCAGGCCGTGAAGCCCGCCCGCTGAGCCCTACGATTCACTTGAAGCCAGAGCCGCATGTACCCGGTGCCAGCTGACAGTGCGCACAGCCAACAGAAACCCGGCTTCTCGAGACGGCCCCGTTCCAAGCGGAACGTCATGAGCTGAGGTGATGCTAGTCGAAGCGAAGGGCGGATATCAATCCGGCGACGTTCGCTCTGGCTGTGAATAGCGGGAATAGCCAATGCGCGCCACGATACCAACCCCGACATCGATGCCGACATCGGCGGAGCAGCGATATCCTGCAGGAGAGACTCAATACTTCGGCACCGGCGCGGCAATAACTCCCGCCCGTTCGAGGTCGTATGCGATCCGCAGTGCCACGTCCTCCCGCCACGGCGGGGCGATGATCTGCACGCCGATCGGCAGCGGCTTGAGCGGCACCGGCACGGCGACGACCGGCAGGCCGATGAACGAGATCGGCTGCGTATAGATGCCGAGATTGGCGCGCACCGGCAGCTCGACGCCATCGAGCACGAAAGTCTGCTGGCCGATCAGCGGCGCGGTGCAGGGCGTCGCCGGCGCCAGGATCGCGTCGACGCCGGCAAACAGTTCGAGCATGCGCTCCTGATACCAGCGCCGGAACTTCTGCGCCTGGTTGACGAGCATCGCCGGTACCATCGCGCCGGCGATCAGGCGGTCGCGCACGGCAGGGTCGAAGTCGCGCGCCCGCGTGCGCAGTCGTTCGAGGTGCAGCGCGGCGCCTTCGGTCGCCGTGATAACGTAGGCGGCAGCGCGGGCGCGTGCGGCCTCCGGGATCTCGATCTCGTTCTTGACATCAAGTGCTTTGGCGACGCGCTCGAGCGCGGCGCGCGCTTCGGGAAACATGGCCTTCTGGAAATAGCCGCCGGCGACGGCAATGCGCAGGCGATCGGCGCCGCGGCTGAGGCTCCGACTTGCCGGCTCCGGCGGCCCGTCGTCGCAGACCGGATCGTCGGGATCGGCGCCCTGCATGGCGTCATAGGCGAGCGCGAGATCGGTCACCGAACGTGCGAATGGTCCGACATGATCGAGGCTCGAGACGAACGGGAAGCTGCGTGCGCGCGAGAGCCGACCGTAGGTCGGCTTTAGCCCGAAGATGCCGCAGAGCGAGGCGGGGACGCGGATCGAGCCGTTGGTGTCGGAGCCGAGCGCAATCGGCACCAGGCCGCCGGCAACCGCGCTGCCCGAGCCGCCGGAGGAGCCGCCGGTCATCCGCTTGATGTCGTGCGGGTTGCGCGACGGTCCGTCGTGAACGTTTTCGCCGGTGAAGTCATAGGCGTATTCACCCATGTTCAGCGCGCCGACGAGGACCGCCCCGGCGGCTTCCAGGCGTTCGATCAGCGTCGCATCGCGTGTCGCGGGCTTGCGCTCGCGGTTGATCTTCGAGCCCGCAAGCGTCGGTAGCGCTTTGACGTCGAACAGGTTCTTCACCGCGAACGGGACCCCTGCGAGCGGCCCGAGCGGTCGGCCGGCGGCGCGATCCTCGTCGATCGCCGCGGCGCGCTTACGCGCTCGCTCGGCGGTAACGGCGGTGAAGGCATTGAGCTTTGGATTGCGCAGCTTGATTGCATCGAGCGCGGCTGCGACGGTTTCGGTCGCGGTCGCCACGCCATGTTGAACGGCGTCCGCGACTGCAGCCGCCGTTCCTGCCGCTTTGTCGGTCTTCATCGTTCAGGCCATGAATATGGGCGCCGGCTCGGCCTCGTCCGGCAAACTGAATTCGGAGAACAGCGCTGCCTGCCCCAGGATGACGCGCAGATTCATCTTCACCGCGGGCTGCCATTCAGCTTCGACTGGCAGCGCCAGCGCCTGCGCCGCGGCTTTGATGAAATCATCGAGGGGATCGGCGGCCGCCGCATGAGCTTTCTTTGACTTGGCGGCTGACTTGGCTTGCGTTCGCGACCCGGCGGGCTGCGCCGGCGGCCGCGAGGCGCTGCTTTTCCGAGTGCGGCGGGCGCGCTTGTGCTTGGCCATCCGGGGCCCTTCCTGCTGGTCGAACCGGAGATGCGGAATAGCAGTCAGGAGCGCGCGCGTACAGTCGTGCTCTCGGCCAGAGGCGAGCCGATCGCCTAGCGCACGGCGGCCACGCAGGCGCTCGAACGGGGAAGGCAGCGACGACCAACGTCCTCAGGGACGACGACAACAATGGCAACGCCCCGCGAAAATAGCCGCGGTGCGGAGGACGGCCTTCCCGACGCAGTCAAACTTCTGAAACTAATAGCTCGATTTGACGCTGGCGGTGGGAGTGTCCGCCCCGGGGATTGAAATTATTAGGCTTTCGCCCCCACACGGACGCTGTACCCATAGACCTACCGATGGCCTTCGGGCGAACACGGACGAACGACGGCAGGATATAATCCGTGCATGGTGCGGCGATGTACTCGCGATCGTGCAAAGCGCGAAGCTGAACGACCTCAATCCGAGGCCTACCTCCGCCACACGCTGGCCAAGATCGCCAAGGGCCACCAGATCAACCGAATCGACCAGTAGATGCCGTGGTGTATGAATGAAGCCCATCACGGAGTTTAGGGGAATAACCCGTGACACAAGCCGAGTTTGAGAGGCTGCTGCATCGAGCGACGACTGCTGCGATCGATTTTGCGCGCCAGTTCGTGACTAATATGCACCCCAATCAGTACCGGTATTACGTGGTCCTGAATCAGTCCTATGATAAGCGTGTCGCAGCGGGCGATCTGACATTTCCAGAAGACGAGGGGCTTAAAAGGATCGGCCTGGAGCTCGGAGAGGTCGTGGAGCTTCTCTATCGGCAAGGCCGCTGTCCGATTTGGATCGATATATCGGTCGCAGCGGTAGAGGATAATTCGGTGTGCATCCAACTGATCTGCGCAGGGCGGTACACATCCAATGATGCCACCCTCTATGATGTCCGATCGAAGATGGGGCCGTTCGGAATAAAAAGCCCAACTCTGCCCATCGGATACGATCAGGAGCCGCAGCCAAGAAAGTTCCTGCTCCCAACGGAGTGGCACTATCCGCCGAAGCCTCGCCGTCTGGAAGTGCAATAAACGCCTTACAGTCGGTCGGACCGAGCGCTTACAGCACTCGTCAGCTTGAACGCCGCGGCAGGATCACGTTCGCCACCATGGTCGCAATGGCGATCGGGTTGATGGTGTATTGGCTGCTGGCGCAGTAAGAGCGGTGATGCCCGCTGTGGGGCTGCGCCCCTAGACCTCACGCTCCTCCTCATCCTCAGGGCCAAGGTAAGCGCGGGGCTCCCGCCTGGGCAGGTGACCCTGGGACCGCAGAGCCTCGTCAACCAGCCCTCGGTTAGCCCCAGCGCGTAGAAGCGCTAGGCCGATCGCTAGGTGCATCCCGGGTAGAGGCTCCTCGCCGAGCATCCCTGCGAGCTTGTCGATTTCGCACACGTAGTCCGCAGCGGTTGCGCCGCTGGCCTCAAGCCGAGCCACCATCGGCCGTAGCCTCTCGGCCAGCGCGCCGATCCTCCTGCTACGTTCTTCGTCCATCACCCTCTCCCGTGGTCAAGCATTGACCCAGGAATATGGTGGTTCGCGAAGGAGGTGGAGGTAGGCACGCCGGGGCTTCTCACCTAGGATCACACAATGGGGGACCCCTACCTTGAGCACGCGCCAGATTGAACGCCGAGGTCGGATCACGTTCGTCATCGTGGTGGTGATGGTGATCGCGTTGCTGACCCAATGATTGCGCCCAATCGATTGCTCGAAGTCATCATGAGCGGACTTAGCATTTAGCAGTCACGGCCCTTCGGGCCCAGCAAAGCAGCAGCCTGCTCCATCGTCATCGGCCTCGCGCTAGGTCATTACACGGCCGCTCAACGTGTTTTTCCACGCGCTGGCGAGATGTCGCTGCGGCTCCATGCGCATCGCCTCGAATTGAATGGAACGGTCATGCGGATACAGGCGTTCGTCGTTTGTCGATCCTGGAGGTAGCCATGACGTCTCGGCTCATCACGCGCCCTCTTTTGCTGCGCTGCACGGCCGGCCTCCGCGGCCCAGAGCGGGCGCACGCCGCGCCCGCCGACCTGTTGAGTTGATCCATGCGCGCTCTCCGACCTGCCTTCGTTGCGCTCCTCTTGTTCGCCGGGCCTGCTTACGGCGCCACGCTCGACATGCAGAGCGTCAACGACGCCCAATGGAGTGGCGCGCGAGCAAAGCAGGCGCAGGCCGCGCCGATCGTCATCAAGGCGCAGATCCTGCTGGATCGCGCCCGCTTCTCGCCGGGCGAGATCGACGGCAAGACCGGCGAGAATTTCAAGAAGGCCTTGCAGGCCTTCGCGGACCAGGCCGGCCTCACAACGAGAGGGGAGCTAAACGAGGCTGTCTGGCAGCAGCTTGATTCGACCAGCTCGGATCCGGTGCTCGTTGAATACACGATCTCGGAAGACGACGTGCGCGGCCCGTTCGTTCCCAACATCCCAACCCGGCTGGAGGAGATGCAGGGCCTGCCGTCGCTTGGCTACAAGAGCGCGCGCGAAAAGATTGCCGAGAAATTCCACATGAGCGAACAGCTGTTGCAGACCTTGAACCCGGGTCAGACGTTCGACCGCGCCGGCGACAGCATCGTGGTCGCCGATGTCTCGGGCGAGCTGCCGGACCGCGTGAAGGCCATCGAGATCGACAAGAGCGCGCGCGTGCTACGGGTCTTCGGCCCCAATCGCATGCTGCTGGCGGTCTACCCGGCGACCATCGGCAGTACCGAGAAGCCGGCACCGAGCGGCCGATTGACGGTCACTCGCGTGAGCCGGAATCCGACCTACCGGTACAATCCCAAGTACGAGTTCAAGGGCGTACGGACGGACAAGCCGTTCACGATCAAGCCCGGACCGAACAATCCGGTCGGCGTGGTCTGGATCGCATTGTCCGCCGAGGGCTACGGAATCCACGGAACGCCCGACCCCGGGAAAGTCGGCAAGACCGAGTCGCACGGCTGTGTGCGCCTGACCAACTGGGATGCGTCGCACCTCGCATCGGTTGTCGGGAAGGGAGTGCCGGTCGATTTCGTGGGCGAGGAGCGCGGTTCCAGCACCGCACGGGCCCAGGCCAGGCGCGGAAAATCGCGTTAGACGAGGCCGCGTTCCCGGATGCGCTTTGCGAAAATCGGCATATCTCTGTCCGCCTCATGCTGAGGAGCATCGCAGCCTTCGCTGCGATGCGCTCGAAGCACAAGGTGGCCAGCCGGGAGCGTTCTGACCGTTTGCCGCGCCTGTCGGTCCTCGCTCACCGATTGCCGGTGCTCGCGCCCGCTGCGGATTGCGCGAATTTCACCGAGCTTCATTGCGAATAGATTGCCCGCGCTTCCTCAACGGCGCGCTTACCACGCCGACATTGAGCGATTGCGATGCGCCGCAGGTGCGCGAGAGTACACACACCGGGATGATGGTTTGTGTGCGATCCCCATCCCGATCGTCGCTGGGCTTAGCGCGTTTCCTCTCCAGCGACAGGGGCCGCCGGGCAACACGATCAGCCCTCCCCTTGACCACCTGATCGTGTCCGGCGGTCCTCGACAAGCAGCCATGTGCCGTAGGTGCACGAGAGTGCGTCTATTGGGGATGTCTACTCCTATCCCCGACAGTCGCTGGGCTTCTGTGGCCAACGTCCCAGCGACAGAGGCCGCCGGCAACACGATCAACCCTCCCTCCGTACGCTGCGGGGTCGTGTTCCGGCGGTCCTCGATCACCGCTTGCCCGCCTTCGCCGTCTCGCCGTCGGTCCGGTGCTCGCGCCCGCGCGGATCGCGCGCTCGACGAACCGTTGCCGATCGCGCCTCGACCGGCGAGGCGGCGCAGGCGCGCAAGGCACCGACCTTCGATAAGGTGCCGCTGCGGGAGCCGCAACATGCAGCATGATCGGCGGCTTTGACTAAACTTCTTTGCGCGGCGCTAAGTTGCTGCGCACACTGTTGCGGTTATTGTTGTCTGCTCGGACGGTGAGGGGTTTGTGTAAGTGGAGATTGGCCATGACGAATCCCGCAATCTTCGCCGGCTTGTTCATTTCGGCAAGCGCAGCACTCATTCCAGCGTCGGCCGCCACAGCCGCTCCTTTGGCAGGGCCGCTTGCGCTGCGCGCGGCGGCCGCCGGTGAGTTCGAGCAGGTTCAGTATCGATATCCGCGCAGCGCCTATCGCTCCTACGCCTATGCCCCGCGCAGCGCCTATCGCTCCTACGGCTATTACGGCTATGGTGCCTACCCCGGTTACGGTTACGGGAGCCGAGGCTGCGTCACCGGCGATGACAGCACGACCAGCTCCTATCCGAGCTGGATGGTCTGCCACCTGCGCTACGGCCAGTGGGGCGCGGGAGATGAGTGACTGTCCCGTCTGTACGTGATCGCGCCCGGCGCTGACCACGCGAATTCCACCGAGCCTCGTTGCGAATCTAAACCGTGCGCTTACCACGCCGACATTGACCGATTGCGATGCGCTGTGGATGAGCGAGAGTACACACTTGGGATGTCTCCATCCCGTCGCTGGGTTTGTGGCCAACGTCCCCAGCGATAGAGGCCGCCGGCACACGATCAACAACCCTCCCTTGATCGCGGTGATCGTGTCCGGCGGTCCTTGGCAAGCTTGCTCATCGCGTGCGCGTCTGTGCCGGCTCGCGGTCGGGCCGGTGCTCGCGCCCATCGCTGATCGCGCGCTCCATGCGCTCGACGATCCGCGCGTCCATCGCCAGCAGCCGCTCGCGAGTGTAGCTGCCGTTCTGCTCGTCGCCGACCTCGGGCCGGTCGTCGTGCTGGTCGCGACGCCAGGGTGAGGCCCGCCTCCCCTCGCGGCTGCCCCACGTGTGCGGATCATTGATAAGCTCGATGAAGCCTATCCGATTCCACCGACGGGGACACCAACCGGACACGGCGCGCGGCTCGAAACGGTATCTCATTGAACAGACGTGGTAATCCGCCTCACTCGCGTGAGCCGGAATCCGACCTACCGGTACAATCCCAAGTACGGGTTCAAGGGCGTGCGGACGGACAAGCCGTTCACGATCAAGCCCGGACCGAACAATCCGGTCGGCGTCGTCTGGATCGCATTGTCGGCCGAGGGCTACGGAATCCATGGAACGCCCGACCCTGGGAAAGTCGGCAAGACCGAGTCGCACGGCTGTGTGCGCCTGACCAACTGGGATGCGTCGCACCTCGCATCGGTTGTTGGGAAGGGGGTGCCGGTCGATTTCATTGGCAACGAGCGCAG
>Ga0066903_100006963_pt1 | contig 10157 bp, 14 predicted proteins | sample PanSoiMetaGPlot1_FD_67491 | JGI IMG/M metagenome (GOLD analysis project Ga0066903, IMG submission 67491) | Tropical forest soil microbial communities from Panama analyzed to predict greenhouse gas emissions - Panama Soil - Plot 1 (version 2) | ecosystem: Environmental > Terrestrial > Soil >... | reverse complement strand
GGGACCATACCTGATACGGATAGGCCGTGACGGGATGAGTACGGACGCGCAAGAGGCGGCACCTCTCCGCTGGTAAGAAGGTGCCGCCTCATTCCCTACCGAGGAGGTCCGAAGTGAGCCCCGGCGTCGTGTGGTTATGGCGAAGGTGGCGCTGGGGGAGCCTGCGGTCCTCGAGCAGCGTAGCCGAGGACGGCGCCGACGATGATGGATAGCTGTGTGTTCACCGTCTTACCAAGCTCCGCGATGTCAGAGCCCGGACGAAAGATGGCCATGAACACGAGGAGCGCGACGGAGCCGACGATGAGGACGGCGGCCACGATGGCGAAGAGCCAGATGACGCGATCACGTACGTCAGTGGGTTGCCTATCCGGGGAGGCGGGCACTTATGGCGCCGATGGCCTCTTCGATGTCCTTCAGCTTCTGGAGCATGAACGTGAGGTTCACCGGCCACGTGCTGTTCGCCGGATCGAGGAACACGGGCACGGAGTCACCGCGCGCGTTCACGAAGCGGTCGTACACCGCCTTCGAGGTGGTGTCCACGAGAGAGGTTTCGAGCACGAGCATGCCCTGCGCGAGCTTCTCGAATTCCTTTCGGATGCCTTCGTCGTCCATGGCTGGCCTTTCGGGTTGGCCGGCGAACGCGTCACGGGCGGCCGCCGCGTTAAGTTGGTCGTACGGGTCGTCGTAGCGGCCGCCGGGTGGAGGTGCCCACGCGAGGTGAAGGTGCGCGCCCGTACTGGCTCCGGTGCTCCCCACGTGCGCGAGGACGGCACCGGCCTCCACGTGGCGGCCGTTCACACCTTCTTCGAAACGGCACGCATGACCGAAGCCCCAGCGTGAGCCGTCCGCCGCCACGAGGTTCGTCCAGTTCCCGCCGCCGGAGGAGTCCCAGCCCTGTGAGACGCGTCCGGCGCACGGGGCGATGATGGGTGCGTCGTAGCAGAGGGAGTGAGCGAGGTCCATGCCGCCATGGTTTCCGGGGCGGCCGGTGAGTGGGTTCAGGCGCGCGCCGAAGTAGGAGGTGACGCGCCATCCGCCGATGATGCTCGTTCCCTCCGGGAGTGGTCCACGGAGGAGAGGGAAGGTGTCCATGGTCATGGCCGTATCCCCCAGACATTCGCGATGAGCTGTGAGCAGAGGCGGGCGTCGCGCTTCTCCGCGTCGAGCACCCGTTGCACGTGTGCGAGGAGGGAGCGCGGTTCGAGTTGTGAGAGATACGCGACCTTCCGGTCTACCGCGGCCTGCTCTTCCTCCGTGCGTGTCCGGCATGTTGCCGGAGTCCACCCGGTCATCGCCACAGTCGGAAGAGTGTGGCGAGCGCGATGACGATCACGAGCGCGAGGATGATCCAGAGCACGATATTCTGAGTATCTGTCATGGGGCTCACCTTTCGGTTACGTGCGGCAGGCAATCCAGTAGCCAGAGAGACGGCCTACCTGAATCGTGTTGCTGCCCGCCGGGCACTGCACCTGGAACTGGATGGCGACGACGGTGCCCGACGAGAAGTTGGCGAACCCAGACGCCGGAATGGTCCAGATCGCTTGACCGGCTCCGGGCGCGCCCTCGGCGCGGTAGAGGCCGTCGTAGCCGACAACGCTGCTGCCAAACAAGATGCGCACGTAGCTCACAGCAACACCGGATGGCGTGTTGGCGATCTGCGCATAGCCATCGAAGGTCAAGCTACCCGTGAACGGCATCGTCACGCTGGCGACGAAGAAGTTGACCTGCCCGGTCGCACCGATGCTGTACCAGCCAGCATCGGCACTGATGAGGCTCACCTGTAACGGTGGGACCACCTGATCGAGCTGGTTGCACTTAAGCACGTTGGCCGCACTGCGGTAGAGAGGTGTATCCGTGCCGAAGTAGAGCCCATCCGTACTCGTTGTCGTGTTGGTACCGATTGTGAGTGGCGCGGTTGCGGCCGGACCGATGGCACCGACGCGGCTTACGAAGCGCGGCATGCCTCACCGTTCCGGCGCGCGGCGCGGTCAAGCCAACTAATGAGCGCCGCGTGTTGAGCTTGCAGCATGGCCAACTGCGCGCGTGCTTCGATGACCGCGTCGTTCTCGATGGCCGCCACCCGTGCCAGACGTAACTCCAATTCGAGCGCGGCGTGCTCCGCTTCGATGTTTGCCAACTTGCGTGTCAGTAGGCCACGCACCTGGTCATGAGTAAGGACGCGGTAACGCATCATCCGATGATTACGACGCGATATTGATTCGGACTAGCAGGTGGCGCGGTAAGGAAGCCGGAGACGGTGACCTGGTTCACGCTGTCACGCTTCACGTCGGCGTAGATCGTGTTGCCGTTCACGTCATACAACTCGACTACGACATCGGTCGTGTTCAGATTATGTACGAGGGCGAAGGACGTAGCGGACCCGTTCCCGATGAGGAACGGAGCTGAAGTCGAACGCCCGATGGCATTCAGATTGGTGCGGGCGGCGGCGGCGGTCGTTGCCCCGGTGCCGCCGTTGGCGACGGCGATGGCGGTACCGGTCCAGGTGCCGACGATGATGGTGCCGAGTGTTGTGATACTCGTCTGGCCGACATAGGTGGCGGCGATGTCGATGACGGTGCCGGACACGGTGATGCGGCTGGCCGTACCCGTGTAGGAGGCCGCTCCGGTGAACTGCGTGAAGGTGAGCGCGGTGGTGCCGAGGGTGATGGGTGCGTTCGTGGTGAGCACGAATCCCTTGTCCGCGTTCGTGGTGCCGTCCTCCACGAAGGTGAACATGCCGGGCGTGACCTCGGCGGAGGTGTCCGCGTCCGTGGTGCGGGTCATGGCGGACGTGTTGCCGTTGAATTGCCAGATGCCGTTCTCCGCTCCGGCGCTCTGGTTCATGAGGAGCACGCGGTCGCCGGCCGAGAGGATGATGCCGTCGTGCGTGCCGCCGGGTGAAGCGAGGGTGACATTGCTGATCGGCGCGACGCGCACGGATGCCTTCACGTCGAGGCCGGAGGCAATGCTATCCGCGTACGCTTTCGTCGCCGCGTCCGTGGCGCTCACGGGTGTAGCGAGGTTGGTGATGAGTTGGCCTCCAGCGGAGACGGAGGCGGTGGGTGTGGCCATCTGGTCGAGCCGGGATGTGCGTACCTGGGTGTCGAAGTTGGAGATGGTGGAGGCGAGTTGCGTGCCGGTGTGGTTAGCGCGTGCGAGCGGGTCCGTCGCGAGTTTCGAGAGCGCGATGGCGGCGGTCACGCTCACGTCGGCGTTGACGATGGTGCCGTCGGTTATCTCGGCGGAGGTGATGGCGTTCAGCGCGGCGAGGCTACCGAATGGGCCGATGGAGACGGTGCCCGCGTTGGTTCGGTAGCGGAGCACGTGTGCGGAAGATGAGTACCACAGTTGGCCTTCCACCGGCGCGGCCGGGTCGGTGCCGAGCAGACCGATGACGACGTTGCGCAATTCGTTGAGGGTGAGGTCGAGCGGGGCGAGGATGGTAGGCATGCGTGAGACCTAGCTGAGGTTCGCGTAGCCGGCGACCGGCACGCTGAAGTGAACGGCGACGGTATCTACGTCCGGATAGGTCACGTCTCCTTCGATCACGTTCCCGGAGGTGGTCTCTACAGATACGGCGGGGCGGTAGCCGAGGGTGTGTGGGATGGTCCAGTCAGTAAGTGCCGTGGACTGCGTGAAGCGGTAAGAGCCGCCGCCTGCCGCATGCACTGGTAACACGAGAGCAATGTTGTTGTTGTTACCGGGAGCGAAGGCAGAAGGACCGGACTCCACGAACGTGACGGGGAGCGTGAACCAGAGATTGCCGTGGTTCGTGATGTCCGCGGCGATGTTGTATTTGTTCCATCTGGTGAGGTCATTCGCGATGTAGAGGAGTAGCTCATCACCGATGACGAACCGGCCGATACCGAACACGACGTACCCGTCATCGTTGTAAACCGATGCGTACAGTTCCGTGATGAGTGTCGTATCGGCGTCGTCACCGCGCATGTACCCGGCACCGGGATCGGCCTCGGTTCGGTTCGTGGACCACCGGTACGGATGCTGACCTTGTGAGACGCCGGGCGGACCGGGGTCGCCTTGCGGACCGGGGTCGCCTTGCGGACCGGTCTCACCCGGTGGACCGGCAGGTCCGAGTTCGCCGCCGGTCTCCACGATGATGGACTCCGGGTCGCCGATCGTGAGTTGCACTTCTGGCGGGGATGCCACCGTGATCGTCTCGCCGTCGCCCGTGGAGGTGAGCACGGTGAGACCGGCCGGCGACGTGTCAGTCACGGTGATCGTCTCATCCGGGTTCACGGTGACGGACACACCGGCCGCCGGTCCGGCGTCCACTTCGATGGGTGCGGGTACATCTTCGCCGGCGACCTCGATCGGTTCGGTCATGACCGGCTGTAGTCCTTCTGCACGCGTAGCGACTGACAGAGAATCCACGTCTCGACGGTGGGTGTCACGGACTGGAGGTCCCAGCCTTCCCCACCGTCGAGTTGCGCGGTCTGCGCGGACGTGAGAGAGAGGGTGAGTTTGTGTGCCGGGTCCGTGCCGTCTGGAGTGATGGTGAAGTCGATGGCCGGGTCATCATCTGGGCGCGCGCGGACCTGTGCGATCCAGGTCCAGCCGGTGATGTCGAAGCTAAACGTGACGGGAATGGAGAGCGGGTCGCCACGCACGAGCGGGTCGCCGGTCGCGGGGTAGTGCCGGAGGATGCGGCTCATGTCTCCGGACCGTTCCCGCCGATCGGGGGTGTGGCATAGAGTGCCGTATTGACCGCGGCGTCATGGGTGGATGGTGAGTAGACCTGGCCGCGGATGACGGCGCCGGCGAGGCCGGTGCAGGTGAGGACGAACGCGAGGATGGCCGCCACCTGCGCGGGATCGAGCGTAAGCCAGCCGAGGATGTTGGCCATGACGACCACGGCACCGACCACGGCGTCCGCGCCACCGAGCACGATCAGGACCGGTTCTTCATCCACATCGGTTCTCCTTGGAAGTTGCGGTCACGGGGAAGGGCATGGCGGGCGAGGTCGAGACCGGCGGGTGTGTATCGCTGCATGCCGAGGTCCACGCCCCAGCGTCGGGCGGCGGCGCGGACGAGGCGGGTGCCGATGCCCCGGTGCTGCCGGATGGGGTCCACGTGGACGGTGAGGAAGCCGTACTCATCACGGCGGAGGACTCCCTCGAGGAGCCCGGCGGGTGAGCGGTACGTGAGCACGTCATCACCGTTACGGGCACGGTAGGAACTGATGCCGGGTGGGCCGGTGACGGAGTAGAGGCGCGCCACGCGGTTCCACGGGAGGACTTCACCGCGCCAGGGCCGGGGTGTGACCTCTCGGCCGCGGATGTCGGCCGTGCGGTCCATGTGGTTACCCCAACACCGGACGGAGCAGTACGGCTCGCTATACGGCCCGTGTGCCTCGGTGGCCAGTATCACCCGGCTCGGCGCTCCGCACGCGGCACACGGACACGTAGCCGCCTCTCGGGCCCAGATTCCGGCGGCTTCCACCCACTGAGGCGGACTCATTTCGTCGGGACCGGCGGACAGCAGTTCGGTGTCTGCGCCGGTACGGAGGGCGAGACCGGAGTGGCCACGGAGGAGGTGCCGGATACCGTGCCGTCCGCCATCTTCTTCAGGTTCGCTTCGTGCCGCTCCTGCGTGGTGAGGATGGGGTCCTTCAGTTCCGGGACGTAGGTCACGGTTCCGTTCTCGTCCTCCGTGATGGTGAGGCCGATGACGCGCTCGTTCGCGGATGTACCGTCATAGGCTGGGACGGATACGTGGTCCGCGACGAGGAAGCCGGGGTAGGGCCGGTCGCTGCTCACCCGTGGCCGGAGTCCGGCGGTGATGGCGACCCGCTCGTCCGCGTAGATGGCGAGCTGTTCACGGCCGATGCGTTCCGCCTCGTCTTTCGTCTGTGCCGCTCCGAGGGTGAGAAGTTGCGTGCGTCGCCCGCGCGCGGTGATGGACGCGTCGTCCCGTATCTCCGTCCAGCCGCCGTGGTACCGAATGAGCAGCACGTTCGCCATGGTGGACTGCCGGTGATGGGAGAGGGTGGTGAGGTTCACGGCGCGTTCGAAGCTCACCGGAGACTGCCGGCCTCTTCCGTCGCGGTTCCACGCCCACAGCTCCAGACCGCCGGGTGCCATCCATAGATCGACGTACGTCTCCGCCAATTCTTTGGCGAAGAAGGTGAGCAGGTCCGTGCCCACCTTCGTGGTGATTCCTCCGTCGCGCAGCTCAGCTTCCGCGACTCGTGTCACCGGTTCGCCATCGGAGTCCGTGTCATCGGTGAACATGAGGCGTACGCCGAGCAGTTCGCCGCGCGCCTGCGCTTCCTCCACCGCGATGCGAATGACCTGGGTCGGTGTCGGTCCGGGGAGTACGTCCGGGTAACCGAGGAGTTGCCAGTCCGTGGAGGTGTGATCGAGGAGGGTACCGACCGATCCGTCATCGCGGTACGCGTAGACGGCGCAGAGCATGCCTGCGGGATTGTGGTCGTTCCATGGCTGGTATGTGTTCTCTCCCCACATCGCGATCGTGTGGGTTCCGGCGGATACGTCGTTGACATCCACGGTGAATGTGCGTTGCCAGTCGTGTATCTCTTCAAGGATGGGTACGCCGTCGAAGTAGAGGATGCCGTAGTCGTCGACGGTGGCGTAGATGATGAGCCGTCCATCGTTCGGCATGTTGAAATCGTGGCGGGCGAGGCAGAGGCCGGAGCGGAGGAGTGGGTTCCCGAAGGAGTCGAGGCCGTCGTACGGTCCGCCGTCCGGCGCGTCGTCGGTGGTGCCGCTCGGATCCCATATCCAGGAGGCGGTGGGGTCCGGCCATTCCTCCGGCTTGTTCGCCCAGAGCGGGTTCGAGGCTGTGTCGGAGTTTCCTTGGTCGGTCATCACTGCGGCGTGCGGCCAGGAGGAGATGTCGAAGGAGGGCGAGAACCAGGTGAAGTGTCGGTCCTCACTCGTGGGCCGTGAGGTGAGTGAACGCTCGGGGTAGACGAGGCTCTTGTCGAGGATGGCGAGGTGGCCGGGTCCGCTGATCTTCGTGACCTGCGCGGCTTCTTCTTCTTGCGCTATCGCTTCGTGTGTGAAGTCTCGGGCGAGCATGCAGAGCGCGGCGTAGCCGTAGTGTTCGAAGCGGAGGAGGTCGTCCGGTTGGATGAGTGTGAGGTCCGGGTCCCGGTTGTAGAGCGTGACGGATGCGGTGCCGGGGTCGTTCAGTTGGTCGTGCCACGTGCGTTCTTTCGATTGCGTGAGCGTCGTGATGTGGTCGAGGTTGGCGCCATTGATGCGGAGTACCTCTACGCCGAGCGGTGCGGGTGCGGTGCCGTGGGTGATGAGTGGTCCGTATGTGGTGGGTGCGCGGTTGATGGACGCGAGGCGGATGGTGCCGGTCGAGGTGGCGGTGCCGTGCGGGAAGAGATGGACGGCGATGTGGAGTGGTGCGGAGAGGGTGGCGCTCACGGGTTGTCGGTGTAGATGAGCCCGGATGCGGGGAGGACGACTTCGAAGGTGGTGCCGTCCGTGACCGCGCCCGTGAGGTCGTAGAGCGCGATGGCGGGTGAGTCACTGTCGCTGGTCACGAATCGGTAGAGGACCATGGCGCCGACCGCGACGGCGGTTTCGATGGTTCCGAAGGTGGGGTCGTTGCAGTCGTAGGTGATGCGGTTGCCCGTGTCATCGATGGTCCGGGTGGCTCCGGTGGCGGTGGCGCGGATGTAGCCGTACGCGGGGAGGAGTTCGTAGGCCGTGAGGCTGAGGTCCGCGATGTACCGGTGCGTGCGGAGGTCAACGACTCCCACTCCGGGATCGTTGAGGAGCAGGAAGCGGTACGTGCCGGTGGTCCAGGCGGCCATCTCATCGAGGCCGCCGTTGTAGATGAGATTGGACACGGCTCTCCTCTAGAGCTTCAGGACCTGGCCGCCGTATGGCCACTCGAAGGCGATGTCATTCCCATCCGTGGCAATGGAGAGTGGCACCGTATCGGCGCGCCGGTCCTGGAATGCCACGAGGCGGGAGGTGGCTTCGGTGCCGGTGGCGCGGTAGAACACGATGCCGGTGACCACATCTCCACCGGCCACCGCGATGGCGGTGGCGATCGCGTTGGAGAAGAAGGCGCCGTCACTCACGGACTTCACGGTTAACTCGAAGGGTGCGCCGAGGCGTGCGCCGGATGGTACGTCCGTGAGATAACTGTGATGCACGTCCGGCGTGTACGTGTCGTTCACGAGTTGCGCCATGACCGTGTCGGTAATGAGTGGTGCCATGAGTGCGTCCACGTTCGGCAGGTAGACGATCACGTGAGACTCCCGGCCGGGATGAGGAGGCGGAGGACCACCGTCGCTTTGATCGGCATCTCCGCGTAGTCCGGCCAGTCGAAGTTGAGCACCTGCACGGAGCCGGTGCGGGTAGTGGTGTCAGGAAGGTAGAGGGTGCAGGTGCGGAGGGAGTTCGCCGCGTCCGGCACGGCTGCCCATGCGTCGGCGAGGATTTCGAGGTTGGAGATGAGTCCTTCGATTTCGGATGGGTACGGCTTGCCGTCCGGGTCGAGTGACGCGAAGACGTTGCCGTTGATGGTGCGTTCCGTCGCGTCGTCCCGGAGCGGGTTGGGGAGTGCGCCGGGTAGGCCGGGGATGACATCCGGTTTCGTGCCCCGGAGGTTCGCCGGCTTGATGAGGTCCAGTTCGTTGATCATCGACCAGGCGGGTGTCTGTGACGGTACGCCGTCGAGGTCGAAGTAGAGGTTGGGGCGCGTGACGATCATGTGGCGGCGAGGGAGAGTGCGAGGAGGCGTTGCTGGTAGATGATGTCGCCGGGCGTGCGTTCGCTGGCGGTGCCGATGATGATGTCGCCGTTGTGTACGTACCCGCCTCCGCCGCCGGGTGTGGATGGCGCGGTTACGCCGGGCGGGTGCGGGGTGAGCGTGCCGCGTGTGGCCGGGTTACTCATGATGCGCACGAAGGCTCCGCTCTTGTACGCCAACTCCGGACCCTGTTCACCGACGAGCGTCCATCCTTCGTCCATCGTTCCGCCGGAAGCGCGGTTACCGAGCCAGTCCGCTTGTGGTCCGGCGGTCGTGGTGCCGCCTTCCCAGTACGGTCCGGAGAAGTCCGGTACGAAGCTGCCCGTGTTCGCTCCGGGTGCCGCGTTCGGTTTGTTCTGCTGGTCCGGGTTCCAGAGGTCCGCACCGGCCTTGGCGAACACGAACGCCCATCCGACACCGACCATCTCATCTTTGGTGATGGCGCCCTGCTGCGCGAGGCGGTCGAGCATGTCCCGCGTCTTATCCGCGCTCACGTCATGCACAGCGTACGCGGTCTCCAGGTCACGGGTGGCCTTGTCCACGCCGATGGCGGTGACGAACACAGCCATGTGCGCGTCGGAGAGATTTCGCTCGGATTCCGTGACCTTGTCTCCGGCGTCACGGAGTCCGCGGTACGCATCCTCCTGGCCTTTCGCCGCGTCGGCCACGCCATTCTGTGCATCCCGCACACCCTTGTGCGCCGCGTCGAGGTCCTTCTGCGCCGATGCCACGTTCTTCGCGTGCGCACCTTCCGCTTCCCGTACACCGATCTCGGCGCGGCGGAGGTCCAGTTGGTTTCGGCGCCGTTCGAGCGCCGGGTCCGTACCGGTTTGGCCGGCGGACCGACGCTTCGCTTCTTCGAGTGTGAGTTGGGCCTGCTCCAGGTTCAGCGTCTCATCTTCGGTCGGTCCGCGTAGCTCATCGTTCAGCCGGGCCTGTGCCTCCGCCTGGGTGCGCACGGCCTCAGTGAGCGTGTCCGCCGCGTCCTTCCGGCGCTGATCGGCGCGTACCACATTCTCCTGTGCCTGCTCGACGCCGCGGTGAGCATCTTCGAGGTTCCGTTCGGCCGTGGCCACGCCGCGCACGGCATCGTCGTGCTTCTTGGTGGCGTCGATGAAGTTGAGCACGGGTTGCGTGGCCGCGTCCTCTTCCGCGTTCTGCTGCCTCGTGGCTTCCTTCAGGGAGGCGATCTTGCGTTCCGTGTCCTCAGAGGAGTCACCGGTCGTGTCGATTTCTCCGCGGTAGGCCGCGAGTGCCTTCTCTCCGGTTTCGTAGACGCGTCCGGCACGTGCCTCTTCGTTGAGCCAACCCTTGATCTTGTCTTTCGAGTCACCGGTGGCGATGGACATGAGGTCCACCTGGTCTCGTTGTTTCGAGAGGTCACCCTGGCTCTTCTGTAG
>Ga0066903_100006962_pt1 | contig 10157 bp, 10 predicted proteins | sample PanSoiMetaGPlot1_FD_67491 | JGI IMG/M metagenome (GOLD analysis project Ga0066903, IMG submission 67491) | Tropical forest soil microbial communities from Panama analyzed to predict greenhouse gas emissions - Panama Soil - Plot 1 (version 2) | ecosystem: Environmental > Terrestrial > Soil >... | reverse complement strand
CCTCGTGGAAGTCGCGGCCGGTGATGACGCTCGTCCTGCCTCTGCTGCTCGACCGCTGGAAGTCGCAGACCTCGGTTGAGCGCGAGATCGGCTGGGTCCAGCAGATGGGCTCCGCTCGAGGGCCGAAGAAGCCGCCGCCCAAGATCACGCTCGACGTGCGCGGCGACGCCGTCCCGATGCACGGGCTGACCTGGGTGATCTCGGACATTCAGTGGGGCGACGCGCTGATGAACGCGCAGGGCGACCGCTGCCGCCAGTTCTTCACGCTGACGCTGATCGAGTACGTCCGCGACCAGTACCTGACCGACAAGTCCGCGGCCAACCGCATCAGGGCGACGAAGGCGACCTCGACCAAGAAGGGCGCGAAGTCGAAGCGCATCGTCGCCAAGCGCTCGTCGAAGAAGAAGAAGGCCGGGCGCGCGAGGACGGCCTCGCGCGCCACGGCTGAGGACGACTTCGGGCTGGGCGAGGACCTGGCGTCCATCGCCGCCCGCGAGCTCGGGGACGCCGACCGCTGGGTCGAGATCGCCGAGCTGAACGGGCTGCGCGACCCGCAGGCGATCTCTCCGGGACAGGTGCTGAGGCTGCCATGAGCCAGTTGATGCACGAGATCGACCTGTACCCCGACCAGCTCGTGCTCGACCTCGTGGAGCGCCGCCTGCGGGTGATGGACACGCACCTGGAGCAGTCGATCACCGCCGGGTCAATCGAGAGGACGATGACCGGCGCGTCGACGCTGAGTGTCACCGTCCACGATCCCGACCGGGCGCTGCTGCGCTCGAACATCTTCAACCACGCGATCCAGGCGAAGCTCGACCGTCTCGAGTGGACGCTCGTCCACGTCTCCAAGTCCGGCGACGACCTCACGCTCACGTTCGAGGACGCCGCGGTCAACGAGCTGCGGAAGTACCGCAAGCCGCGCAAGGCGAAGCGCTCCGAGATGACCAGGGCGCAGTTCGCGCTCTCGCTCGTCCGGGAGGCTCGCCCGAAGATTCCGTTCGTCTGCCCGGAGCTGCTCGACGTGCAGCCGGTCGCGGGGAAGTCGATCCACGAGGGCGCGGCGCGGAAGGGCGAGACGACCGCGGTCAAGCTGACGACCCTCTGGGAGGTCGGCGGCGGCGCGAAGTCGCTCGCCGTGACGATGGCCGCGATTGCCCTCGCCGAGTCGGGCGGCAAGGTCGACGCGGTCGGCGGCCCGAACACGAACGGCACCTACGACTACGGGCTCTGGCAGATCAACAGCGTCCACAAGTCGTACGACCGGGCGCTGCTCCTGCACGACCCGGCCTACAACGCCCAGGCCGCCGTCGCTATCGAGCGCAGCCAGGGCCTCGCCGCCTGGACGACCTACCGCACCGGGGCGTACAAGGCGCACCTGGCCGAGGCGAAGACCGCCGAGGTCGTGACCCCGAGGGGGAAGCTCGACAAGCGCGAGGTGCGCCGCGCGCTGCCGTTCCACTTCTACCGGGGCTCGGGCAACTCGATCTCCGGCGCCGGCGGCGGGCCCGACACCTGGTCGTGCCTCCAGGCGCTCGCGCAGGGCGTCAACTGGCGCTGCTTCTGCTCGATCGGTCAGGTCTGGTTCGTCTCCGAGACCTACCTGCTCACGCGCGGCCCGACGAAGGTCGTCCTCAACGAGGACAACGAGGGCGTCCTGGGCATCGACTTCGACGTCGACAACGGCAAGGCGCGCTCCGAGGTCACGGTCACGACGTACGCCGCCGACTGGACGGTCCCGCTCGGGGCGCTGATCAAGCTCGAGGAGTGCGGCCCGGCGACCGGGCTCTGGCTCGTCGAGGACATGCGCCGCGAGCTCTGGTCGGACGAGGCGACGATCACGCTCAAGCGTCCGACCTCGCCGCTGCCGGAGCCTGCTGCGGAGACGCAGACGGTCGAGACCGGCGGGGCTGGCTCGAGCGGGGCGGCTGGCGCTCCCGGCGGCTCGACCTCTCCCATCGCGCGCTGCTGGACGGAGGCCATGTCCATCGACCGCAAGAACTACCCGTACGTCTGGGGCGGCGGCCACGCGAAGGCCGGGACTCCCGACACGGGGCAGTCCGGCACCGTCAAGGGCTACGACTGCTCAGGCTCGGTCGTCGCCGTGCTCGCCGCGCAGGGCCTCGGCTTCAAGCGCGGCGGGCCGACCGCGGTCTCGGGACGACTCGCGTCCTGGGGGCAGGGCGGCAAGGGCAAGTACATGACGGTGTACGCGAACGCGGTGCACACGTTCATCGTCTTCCACACGAAGAACGGTGACCGCCACTGGGGCACCGGGCGCTGGGGGCAGCCCGGGAGCGGGCCGCACTTCCAGCCGCAGATGCATCCGACCGCCGGCTTCACCGCACGGCACTGGCCGGGGACCTGATGGAGCTCCTCGACCTGTTCCGAGGAGTGCCGCCGCCCGAGGCCAGCGATGCCCTCCAGGTGTTCGCGGCCACGGTCGCCGTCGCTCCGGCTTCACCGTCCGACGATCTGTTCGTGACCGTGACCGACTTCGACGGAGACCGGCAGCAGTGGGGGCCGTGCGCGTGGGCTCCGTCGACGGCGCTGCCCGAGGTCGGCGACGCGTGTCTGCTGCTCCTCGACGAGCGGGAGACGCCGTGGGTGCTGACGCTCGCCGCCGTCCCCGGCGGCGGGGGCGGCGGGGCGACCGGGCACTGGAACTGGTCGACCTCAACCGGCGACCCGACGTCGCGCCACATCGGGGTCAACGCGGCGAGCTGGTCGGCCGCGACGGCCGTGAACATCTCGGAGACGACCGGGCCGAACCTGGACGCCTCGAACTTCCTCGACGGGCTCGCGCCCGGCGACGTGCTCTACATGCAGGAGGCGGCCGACGCGACGAAGTGGGGCCGCTACAAGATCGCCGGGCCCGGCACCGACCAGGGGACGTGGCGCTCGTTCCCGGTCACGTTCGTCGACGGCGGCGCTGGCGGGATGCCCGGCAACAACCAGGACATGATCGTCTCCGCCTCGACGCCGGCGGCACCGGGGCCCGCCGGTCCGCAGGGGCCAGCCGGTCCAACCGGGCCTACCGGGCCTGCGGGCGCGACCGGCCCACAAGGGCCGACCGGCGCGACTGGCGCGCAGGGGCCGCAGGGCGTGAAGGGCGACACCGGCCCGCAGGGCGTGAAGGGCGACACCGGCGCGACCGGCGCGCAGGGTCCGACTGGCGCAACCGGGCCAGCGGGAACTCCGGGGGAGGTCTGGTACTCGGGCTCGACCGCGCCGGGGAGCGGCCTGGGCGCGGTCGGCGACTGGTACCTGAACACGACGACCGGCGCGATCTACGAGAAGGTCTCGTCGACGACCTGGCAGCCGGTCGGGAACATCATGGGGCCGACCGGCGCGCAGGGCCCGACCGGCGCGACCGGCGCGCAGGGGCCGACCGGCGCGACTGGCGCGGCCGGGGCGCAGGGGCCGCAAGGCGACCCCGGCGCGACCGGCGCGCAGGGGCCGAAGGGCGACACGGGCGCGACCGGGGCGCAGGGGCCAGCCGGAGCCGGAGTCCCGACGCCGGTCGTCAACGGCCAGTGGATCAAGGGGAGCGGTGGCGCGGCTGTGTGGTCGCCGATCACCGGAGCCGACATCGCCAACGACACGATCACTGCGGCCCAGATCGCCCCGAACGCGATCGGCTCGAGCGAGCTCGCCGACGCCTCGGTCGACTTCGCCGCGTTCGCTTCGCCCGCGATGGCGTCCGGGCGGGCCTACGGCACGTTCACGTTCTCGGCGGCGGACACGAACGGGCGTGGCTACACCGTCGCGAAGACGACCTCCTGGGAACGCGGCCAGACGATGTTCAACCCGACCGTCGTCGTCTTCGTTGCGCCGTCCGCAGGCTGGTACCTCGTCTGCATCGCGATGGACAGCTTCAGCGCCGCGCACGGCTCGTCCGTCGGCATGTACGGGTTCCTGAACAACGCGACCCTGATCGCCGACCTGAGCGAGGCGCTCGCCATCCAGAAGTTCGCGGGCGGCTCGAACGGCGCACTGAACGCCTGCTCGTTCCAGCAGTGCGCGGCGGGCGACCAGATCGGTCTCTGGAGCTACTGCTCGGGTGGCGGCACCGCCCGGTTCATCATGTCCGTCGCGAGGCTGCCGCTGTGACCGAGCAGCCGCACTTCGACCTGCCGTTCCGTTTCGGGGGCCCGCAGGCGGCGGTCAACGAGCAGGACTCCATCGAGGAGGTCGCCTCGTGCGTGAACGCGATCCTGCTCTGCCCGCTGGGCTACCGGCCGGAGCTACCCGAGTTCGGGATCGAAGACCCGGCCTTCGCCCAGATGCCGCTCGACCGCGACGGCATCCGCCGCCAGGTCGAGCTCTGGGAGCCGCGCGCCTCGGTGGCGCTCGAGGAGCAACAGGTGCCGAACGACGAGACCGCGACCCAGCTGCGCGCTGTCGTCCAGCTGCGAACGGAGGAGTGAGCCATGACGTACATCCCTGTTGACGTCGAGGTCGACCCGACCGATCTCGCCGAGAGCGCCTACGAGTACCTGGGCGACCAGGTGCCGGGCTGGCTGCCGTCCCCCGGCAACCTCGAGGCTTGGCTGATCGAGGCGCTGGCCCAGTCCGCCGGCGAACTGCGGGCGCTGGCGACGCTGGTGCCGAACTCGATCTTCGAGTATTTCGGCGAGTCCATCGCCAACGAGCCCGCCTACGCCGCGACCCCGGCGCAGGGCACGACGACTTGGACGATGGTCGACACGCAGGGCTACACCGTCGACGCCGGGTCGCTGGTCGCGATCTCTCCTCCTGCTTCCCTCGACTCGTACGCGTTCGCGGTCGTGCAGGCGTTCACGGTCGCCCCGGGGCAGACGGTGCAGGCGGGCGTGATCGTCGAGGCGGTCGAACCGGGAGCGGAGGCGAGCGGGCTGACCGGCACCGTCGAGGTGCTCGACCCGCTGGCGTTCGTCGACACGGTCACGCTCGATGCCGCGACGACCGGGGGCACCGACGACGAGGACCCGGACGCGTACATCGCTCGCCTGTCCGACCTGATGACGCTGCTCTCGCCGCGGCCGATCCTCCCGCAAGACTTCGCGATCCTCGCCCAGAAGTCGGTGGCCGGGGTCGCGCGCGCGACGGCCATCGACCTCTGGAAGGGCGACACCGGGACGCCGAACACACCGCGCTGCGTCTCGGTCGCCTGCGTCGACTCCTCGGGGAACGCCGTCTCGAGCGCGATCAAGTCGCAGGTGCTGGCGCTGCTCCAGTCCGAGCGCGAGGTGAACTTCCTCGTGTACGTGATCGACCCGACGTACACGACCATCGACGTGCAGTTCGACGTGAGCGCCTACCCGGGCTACGTCGCGGCGAACGTCGTGGCGTCGGTGCAGGCCGCCCTCTCCTCGTACCTGTCGCCGGCCTCCTGGGGCACCCCGCCCTACGGCGACACGTCGGGCCGGAGCTGGAACAACGCGACGACCGTCCGCTACTCGGAGCTCGTCCAGGTCGTCAACGAGGCCGAGGGCGTCCACTACGTCAAGACGCTCACGTTCCGCACCGGGGCCGCCGCCTTCGGGACGGCTGACCTCGTGATGACCGGGGCCGCGCCGCTGCCGAGGTCCGGCTCGATCACCGGCACCGCGGAGGTCGAGGCGTGATCGAGCTGCCCGTCCCTGCTGCGGCGGCTCCACTGGTCGACCCGCCGTCGACGCTGACGCCGGACTCGTTCGCCGAGCGCCTGTACGTGTCGCTCGCGCCGCTCGCGCAGCAGGACGCCTCGTACGGCTGGTCGCTGCTGATCCTCTGCAACGCGATCGGGCTCATGTTCCAGGACGTCGAGGACCTCGTGCGCGACTCGCCCGATGGGCCCGGCTACTCGGAGCTGCTCGACCTCGACCGCTGCCCGAGCTGGGCGCTCCCGTGGCTCGGGCAGCTCGTCGGCGTCCGGCTCCTCCCTGGCGCCAGCGACGCCGAGAACCGCGCGCGCATCGCGTCGACGGACGGGTGGAAGCGCGGAACGCCAGCGGCGCTCGAGGCGGCGATCAAGGCGACGCTGACCGGGTCGCAGTCGGTCGTCATCCGAGAGCGCGACCCGGCAGGCGCAGACCCGCCGTACACGCTGACCGTCCGGACACTCGTCGCCGAGACCCCGGACTCGGCGGCGACCTTGAGCGCGGCGCTCTCGCAGAAGCCTGCCGGGCTCGTCCTCAACTACACGACCGTGACCGGCCAGGACTACGCCGGGCTCAAGAGCAAGTGCGCGACCTACGCCGCGATGACGACCAAGTACCCGTCGTACGACTCCGCGCGGCAGGACTTCTGAGAGGAGGAAGGCATGGCGAAGAAGAAGCAGCCCGAGGAGCAGGCCGCCGTCGAGCCGCTCGGCGCGACGACGCCGTCCTGGTTGCTGCCGTACCCAGTCTCGACCGACCCGGCTGACGTCCCGCACGACATGCAGGCGCTGGCGAACCGCCTGGAGACCGTGCTGACGTCGATCCAGAACTCGGTGCCCGCCGCCGACTCGGCTGGCGACCTCAAGTGGGTCGGCTACCCGGTCGCTGCCGGTTCGGAGGGGACGCAGTGCCCGGGCTGGCTGCTCTGCGACGGGCGCGCCGTCTCGAGGACGACGTACGCGGCGCTGTTCACGAAGCTCGGCACGGCGTACGGCGCGGGTGACGGCTCGTCGACGTTCAACCTGCCCGATGGCCGCGGCCGCGGGCTGATCGGTGCCGGCACCGGCACGGGGCTGACCGCCCGGGTGCTCGGCGCGAAGGGCGGCGAGGAGTCGCATGTGATCTCGGTCGGCGAGATGCCTTCGCACGACCACGGCGGCAAGACGGCCGCAGGCGCGACCGCGACCGGCACGACTGGTGGTGGCTCGACCGGGACGGGCACGACCGGTGGCGGTACGACCGGCACCGACTCGCCCGACCACTCGCACTCGGGCACGACGGGCGAGCCGACGTTCGGCTCGTACCACACGGTCGGCTGGAACCGCACGACGACGATGAACAACGCCGGCAGCGCGAACGGCGTCACCGGGCTCGTCGACAACGGTGGCGGCAACCAGAACACGACGACGACCATCGAGACGCCGCCGCACATGCACAACTTCTCGACCGGGGGCGCGAGCGCACGACACGCCCACGCGATCCCGGGCCTGGCGATCCCGGCGCTCTCGATCCCGGGGCTGTCGATCCCGGCGCTGGCCGTGGCCGGGCTCAACATCACCGCCCAGGGTGGCGGGGCAGGCGCGAACGTGATGCAGCCGTTCACGGTCGGCAACCTCCTGATCAAGACCTGACGTCCATGTCCCCGGACGTCGTCGCTGCGTTCTTCGCGGGGATGACCGCCGTCCTGAGCTCGGGCGTGGCGCTCTGGCTCGAGCGTCGCCGATCGAAGGAGGACTGCGAGAAGCGCCTGCGCGCGTACATCGACGGCCTGCACGAAGGAGAGAGGAAGGTCGAATGAGTCGGTTGCTCACGTACGTCCTGGTCGCCCTCGGGCTCGCGCTCGCCGGCACCGCCGGGTTCTTCGCGTCGAAGGCCGGAGGCGCTTCGGCTCCGACGAGGACGGTCACCGTCGACGTCGCCACCGGCCCGACCGGCCCGGCAGGGCCGCAGGGGCCCGCCGGTCCCCCGGGGCCTCGAGGCCCTGCCGGGGCGACCGGGCCGCAGGGGCCGCCCGGCGACTTCTCCTGCATCCAGGGGTACTCGCCCGGCATCCTCGTGATCAACGCCCCGCACGGCCAGGTCCGCATCTACACCTGCATCCAGGACGGGTAGGCCCGTGAAGCCTCCGTGGTCGCACCCAGATCGCCCCTGACGCCCGCCGGGCCCCGCGGACGACTACTCACATGAGCCCTCGAGGCCCCCGTTAGGAGGCTTCTCAGGGCCGCGGGCCAGCGGGGCCTCTCGACCTGCACGGCGACGCCGTCATAGATGCCCATCGCGCCGACCAGGCGCAGGGGTGGGTCCTATGCGTAGGCACCCGACCTCGAAGTTGTCGCTGTTTGCGGCCGATCCTCCACGGAGGCCCCTGGCGGGTCCTGGCGGGTTGCTCTAGGGTCGCCGCCATGCCCAGGAAGACGGCCCCCGAGCGTGGGGGCCAGAAGACAGTTGAGCGCCTTGCGGCCCCGGACTCCGGGGCCGTTCGCTTTAGTTGGGCGCGGTTGTGGCGGGTCTTGGGGGATTGTGATCGGCCACGGTGGGTAGTGGTAGGCCAGGGTGGGTCAGGGTTCCTGGTGGCGGGCCACGGTGCCTCGACTCGTGAACGAGGGAGGTGTCCATGAGCGATCGTCTCGCGGAGGAGCTGCGGCTGCTGGAGCAGCTCCCGCTGTACCTGACGTACGCGCAGGTCGAGGAGAACTTCGGTATCTCCGAGAACACCCAGCGCCGGTTCGTGCGTGAGGGGAAGCTCGACCTGCGGATGCTCGGCGAGCGGCTGCCCAGGATCACGCGCGTGAGTCTGCGCCGCCTGATCCTCGAGCTCGCCGGCGAGGACGACGACCAGGTGCAGGAGGCGTCGCCGTGAGGCCCAGTACGATTCGTCGGCCACTCAACTAAGGAGGCCGACGTGACCCAAACCACGTCCCTGCTGCAGAGGCTCGCCCTGGAGGGCGGGCTCGAGAACATCCGCCCGTGGAAGGGAGCCTGGCAAGTCCGGGTGTACCCGTTCCCGGACGTCAAGTGCGACACCATCGAGGGGGCCATCGCGAAGGCCCAGGAGCTGCGCGGACTGCGAGACGCCGGGATTCGCCATCGTCCCGCTGAGGGTCCCGGCGACCTCCCCGTCTCGGCATGGGGTGACGCCCTTCTCGCTGAGAAGCGGACGCGCGGGGGCAAGCGTGGCCCCCTCGGTCGCCGCGGCGACAAGCACTGGATCGACGCCACCCGGCGGTGGTCGGGCTACGTCGACGAGTCCGGCACCCGCCACTTCGCCTCGCGGCCCGGGCTGCCGGAGCGTCAACAGTGGGAGGCCCACCGAGACTCCCGCGGAGTCCTGATCGCCAACCGGCCGCTCTCGTCGATAGCGCTCTGGGAGATCGAGACGCTCCTGCAGGACCGCATCGCCGAGGCCCGGTCGCAGGCGGCCTATGAACTCCAGGGCTGGAACGCCATGCTCCGGCTCGCCCGCAAGCGCGGCGCACGGTTCGATGACCGGCTCCTGGAGATCGACCCGGTCGTGATCCCGAAGTCCCGGCGACGGCTGGCCTCGAGCGCCGCCGAGCTGCGCTACCTGGTCGCCTCCGCCCCGAGCTTCGGCGCGAGAGGACTCGACCTCATGGGCCGGGTCGGGCCGAGGCTCGGGGAGCTGCTGGAGTCCGAGGACTCACACGTCGATGTGACCGGTCGCCAGTGGACGATCCCGAACCCGAAGGAAGGCCGCCCGAAGGTCGTGCCGCTGATGAAGACCGAGGCCAAGCTGTTCGCCGCCCAGATGATCGAGCGGCCCGCCGGGGCCCGGCGCATCTTCGTCCGGCCGAAGTCCGGGACGGCATGGCGGCGGGAGCACTTCTGGGACGACGTGCTCGCACCGGCGCGCGCCACTGCGGTCGCGCGATGGCGGAAGGAGCACGACCTCCCCGAGGACGCGGCGACGCCGTTCGATCGCGTCGACAACCACTGGTTGCGGCACACCGCGATCACGCTCATGTGCCAGGCGGGCCTTCGCCCCGAGCTGATCGCCCAGCGCGTCGGACACTCTGACGGCGGCGCGCTGATCCTGACCACGTACCGGCACGTCCGTGACGCGAAGGAGTTGCGGCTCGCGCTGGACGATCTGGGCGACGACCTCCTGGAGGCAGTCGGCCAGTGAGAGGAGGAACGATGGAGAGGAAGTTCGGGGGTCGCATGAGCGAGCTCCAGGCGCTCGTCACCGGGGCGGTGCACGGAGGTCTGATCGCCGCCCCGGCCCGCGGGTTGCAGATCGACGCCGAGATCGTGACCGACGACGAGGGCTACCTGCCCGAGATCAAGGTCAAGGGTCTCGAGTCTGGCGAGGAGGTCACGGTCCGCGTCGACCAGCACTCGACCGGCCCGTTCCTCGTCCTCGGCAAGGGCACCGATGGCGTGTGGGTCGTCGAGGACTTCGCGCTCCTCGAGGCCGGCGACTACCCGGAGCTGCTGTCGGCGTTCCTCGGCTGGTTCCAGCAGGCGACGCAGCGGGCCGCCGTGGGCCGGTTCGGCCCGGGTTTCGTCGGAGAGCTG
>Ga0066903_100006961_pt1 | contig 10158 bp, 9 predicted proteins | sample PanSoiMetaGPlot1_FD_67491 | JGI IMG/M metagenome (GOLD analysis project Ga0066903, IMG submission 67491) | Tropical forest soil microbial communities from Panama analyzed to predict greenhouse gas emissions - Panama Soil - Plot 1 (version 2) | ecosystem: Environmental > Terrestrial > Soil >... | reverse complement strand
AAGCGCGCAGCGGCCGCAGCGAAACATGGCCATCGTGGTGCGTACGGCGGGAGACCCGCTGCAGACAGCAGGAATGCTGCGCGCGGCGGTTTGGGCGATTGACCCAGAGCAGCCGGTGGCGGCGATTCGTGCGTTGGAGCAGATTCTGTACGTGTCTGTGGCGCGTCCGCGCTTCAACACGATTCTGCTGGCGGTGTTTGGCGGGCTGGCGACTTTGCTAGGCGCGATCGGAATCTACGGGTTGATGAGCTATTCGGTGAGCCAGCGAACGCAGGAAATCGGCATTCGCATGGCGCTGGGAGCGCGGAGGGGGGATGTAGCGCGCACAGTGCTGGGCCACGGGATGCGCGTGGTGTTGGGAGGAGTGGTCCTGGGGCTGCTCGGAGCGTTTGCAGCGACGCGGCTGATGAGCACGCTGCTCTTTGGCGTGACGCCAACGGACCCGGTGACCTTCACGGCGGTGCCGGTGCTGGTTGTGGCGGTGGCGCTGGTCGCGAGTTACTTGCCGGTGCGGCGAGCAACTGGAATCGATCCGTTGGAAGCCTTGCGATACGAATGAGGCTTTGAGGTGAAGCGAAGGATAAAGGACGGAGGAATGCGATGAGACATGGACTGAGGCAGTTAGCCGTGGGCTTGGCTGTGCTTTCGGCAGCGATGTTTGCGCTGGGGACGGCTGGCGTTGCCCTCGGCGCCGATGATCACGGGAAGAGCATCGTTGGGACGTGGCAAGGAACATTCACCATGCCGCAGGGCGGCGTCAACATTGAGATGACCTTGCGCACCGAAGGCGGCAAAGTTGTCGGCGAAATGAAAACACCGCACGGACCCTGGGCGGTCACCGAAGCAAAGTACGTGGACGGGAAGTGGGAGATTTTGGTGCGCACTCCGGAAAACAATAATGGGCAACTCAAGGGAGTGTTGAACGGCGACAAGCTCGAAGGGGAGTATATGTTCCCGCCGAGTGTCGGCGGAGAATTTAAGATGACTCGAGTGAAAAGCGCGAAGTAACAAGGTGCGTCACCGCTCCTCGGGAGGGCGGACGCGGCGGAACGAGCGGTAGAGCAGAATGTCGTAGGCAATTTTGAGGCTGCCGCCGATGACGAGCGGCGCGCCGAAAGAAACTCCTCGCATAAAGAAGCCGGAAAGGGAAGAGCCAAGCGCCCAAAAGAGATTGCGGGCGAGATTGGTGACGCCACTGGCGAAGGTACGCTCGAAGGGTTGCACCAAGGCAGCTACGTACGATTGGCGGGTGGGCACGTCCATTTCGACCAAAGCTTCGCGGAGGAGCAACAGCACGACGGCTACCGGAAGAGTGGGCGCAAAGGGAACCGCAATCAGGCACAGGCTCGAAGGCAGATGAGTGAAGACCATGGTGTTGACGAGGCCGATGCGGCGAGCGAGCCAAGCGGCACCGAGGTGAGAGCCGGCGTTCAGCACCCGGATCACGAAGAAAAGCACTCCGAGCTTGGCTTCCGTCGCTCCGAAGCGCCTAAAGAACCAATAAGCTACGAGAGCGTCGGTCAAGAAGCCTCCGCCGAAGGCGTCGATGGAAAAGAGTGCGGTGATCTTGCCGACTACTTTCTTGGTGGCGGAAGTAATGATAGGGCGCATCGAGGCTGGATCCTGACTCGAATGAACCTCGACACCTGAGGAAAGGAAGGCGTAGAAGAGCGCCGTCGCCAGGTTGGCTGCGGCGTAGCCGAAGAAGAGCGCGCGATAGGCGGACGGGAGAGGCAGACCCAGCGTTCGTTCCACCCAGAGCGGAAGAGCGGCGGCGAGTGCTCCTAAGGCGCCCGCAGCATCGAGGACAAGGTTGTAGCGTGCGAGAGTCCAGGTCCGGCGTTCGATGGAGACGAGGCCGGGAATCATGGCCTGTTCCAGGGCGAAGGACGCGGAACGGTCCGTCCCCATACCGTTGAGCATTCCAAGGAAGGCCACTGCGAGAAGCAGCGCGAGACCGGGCGCGAGGGCCAAGCCGACACCGCCTGCCGCTGTGAGCACGGAAAGCGCCGCCAGCGTGCGCCTTCGTCCGAGATGATCGGCGCATAGTGTGACGATGACGGTGGCTAAGGCAGAGCCGGCGAGTCCCGCGCCGATAACCAGGCCGATGTCCACCGCGGAGAAGCCAGCCCGTGCCAGATAGAGGCCGAGAACAACACCGGTCAAACCGATGCTGAGGGAACGCAAGAGGGCGGCAACGTTGATAAGCAGCAGGTCCATCGCCTATAGGGATTTACACCGAGCTAGCAGAAAGCGTTAGACGGCAGCTTGGTGCGTCGCCGCGGAATCTGCTGTGCTCAGGCAGACCTCCTGGCCGTGGAGCACACAGGTGTCGGTGGCTTCGTGTGCGTCGCGGCGCACCGACTTGAGCCTGAGAAGGCCGCCAGTTGTAAGAGCCTTCTGCATGAGCGGCTCCAGGAGCGGGTCGCGCATCCCGACGCCAGAGAAAATGGCTAGCGGTGTGACTGTATCGACGCCGTAAGAGTTTCCGCGGCGGGTGATTTTGATCATCACGCCCTGCCCGATGGTTGGAGTAGTGGCCATGGTGATGGGGAGCACGAGGCGCCCTCCTTCGCGGAGCCGGTCGAGCCACAGTGGGCGAGGATGGGTGACTCCGGCGTTGACGAGCATAGCGTCGCAGTCACCGGGATCGAAGCTGGCCCCGTCACCGGCGTGAATCTCGCCATAAGGATAGACGGTGAGTTTTTCCTTGGCGCGAGGGGCCAGGTTGGCGTCGAAATCGATGCCTACGACGCTCCCAGTTGGGCCAACGACTTCGGCGATGAGTGCGGTGTAGTAGCCTACGCCGCAACCGAGATGATAGGCGCGATCCCCTGGCTTGAGTTCTAGCGCGTCAATCCAACGCGCGAGCGCGCTAGGCTGGCCGTTATTGATGTCCTTGGCTATGTCGATCGCGACGAGAACATTGTGATAGAGGTCGCGCGGGTCCTCGGTGGCCGTATAGTTCATCTTAACGGCACCCATGAGGGACATGGCGCGTTGGTCCGCTGACCCGATGTGCCAGGGCGGAGGGCCAAGGAAGTTTTCGCGGGGGACGCGGGCTAGGGCGCCCACGAGAGCGGGTGAGGAAAGGTTCGCGACCCAGCGGATCTCCTGCGCATAGAAGTTACGGCAGTCTTCGACGGCGAGTTTCGGCAGTGCAGCCATGGATGCTCCGACGTAGTGGCTCGTTGCAAGAAGACGGTACTCCAAGAATACGTTGGTTGGGTCCGGCTATTTCGGGTACCTTGGAAGGGTGGAATTAGTCCTTCGTGGGCTTGTACTGCTTACATTTGCAGTCGGGGTAGTTGCAGGTCTGCGGGAGCTTGGACTTTTCGTACATCGGCCCGTACATGCGGACGTGAATACTCTTCGGATGACCGCAATGGCAACGCCGAATCTTGGTAACCTTCATAGGGCGTAGTTTTCTCTTTTCTTGTGCGCTCTGCATAATTTTTAGGAGCTTGCCCCTCCCTTCAGGATGTGGCCAGAAGATAATGTTCGCCGGAGTCTGAGGGACAAGGACCAGGGCTAGGGCTTCTTGAACGGAAAGACCAAACGCCTGGGCGAAGCGTCCTTTAGGAATTAGTATGCACCAGGCGGGCCGTAGGACAAGCAAGCAAAACTACGTACGTGGGAATTACAGGGTAGAAGGAGAAGAGCAAGCGAATAAGGTTAAAAAGCTCTAACGAAAGCAGCAAACCGCCACATAGACTTCGATTGCATGGAATACCCACCTTGGGGCTTAGCGAGTGCAGTCCGTATTAGCCCCCGCCGAGCGCCGGCCATGCCACATGCCAAAAAAGATAGAAGATCACGCGCACCCAGATGGCGCTGAGGAAGCCTAACCTCCGAAATGTGCTGGCTTGCACGAAGTTCAGTGCGAAGTCCTCGACGAACACGACGGCGGAGCCCACTTGTCCTGGACCGTGCAAGATGCCGCCAAGGTCCTGGCTTAAGGGCTCGAGGAGCGAAGTGACCACCGCGAGAACCCAGAAGACACGATCCTGCGCCTGGCCGCGGAGGATCAACGAAGAGACCAGCCACAGAAGCGCCGGAATGAGGAAGAGCCGGTAGATGACCTCCACGATAATCGCCCCGCCCGGATAGATCGGCAGCGAGGCCGGCCAAGCGATGTGAATGGACGGCAGGTGCATTTTCTGGCCGGCGATTTGCGTCCAGCCGGTGGCAAGATCCGTGAGGATGGCGAGCACGCCCAGAGCAATGCCCCAAACGGTCGGTGCGAAGAGACGGCGACGCGCAGAGACTTCGCCACCCCACGCCGCAGGGAACCCGGTGCGGTCGGCGAGGAACACTCCGAGACTTCCAATCGCCGCAAAGATAGCGATTGCCGGCCACGCGAAGACTTTCGCTTGCGCGGGTGAGCGAAAGACCGCTGGGAAAACAGTCAGTACGACCTTCACGAACACAAGGTACGCCATCAAGCCGGCGTACACCCAGAGGGATACGCGAAGGGATTGCCGCATACACGTCTCCGCGAGAGATTTTTTTCCGGGGTCCTGGTTCAGCGTATCTTACGCGGAAAAGCGTCAGAAGTATCGCTCTCGCGAAGCGACCCGACAATTTCTGATGGATGAAACGAGCCGACTGCCTCGCCTATCCCTGGGCGGCTTTGCGGGCCTGGGCAGAATCGTAGCTTTCGCCGTAGATCGCCGGGACCTTACTGCCCATGGGGCGCAAATACGTGGAAAGCTGCCCGCGATGATGGGCGGAATGCAAAATGCTGATTTGCGCGAAGCTGACTGCCGGCAGCTGAAAAAGGCCGCGAAAGTCGACGATTTTGATGAGCGCCTCGCCATGCAATTGGGCCAGCTTGGCAAGGTTTTTCTCGAACCCTTCCACGTAAAACGCAGCGATATCCGCCGAAGTCTTGATCGATTCAGGCTGCGGCCGCGGAGAGGCATCGAACGCGCCGTTCAGAACGGTTTCGAGGAAGCGAATCTCGGCCATGGCGATATGCCAGGCCAGCTCGTTTGCGGACTTGGCGTAAGGGTCAGGGCGATAGTCGCCCTTGTCTGCAGGAATCGCCTCGATAACGGTTTTCGTGATGCGATGTTCGTTCTTCAGGGCACCAAGCAGAACGTCGTGCAACCAGAACTCGGCATGATCAACGGTCATGGGCTTCATCGTTGCTCCTTCGCGGTGGGCGTTTGGTTCGGACGACGAGCCTAGTGTTCTCCTTCGAGCTCGCGCCAACTCCTTGCTGTAATGACTGATGCGGAAGGGCTCTGCCCGGTTATGCTCCCCGGTCGTGGCAATTTCACAGTGTTCACTGCCCGCCATGCGGATGCCGCAGTACCCGGCCCGGGTGCGCTCCCGTCACCTTGCCATTCTCGACCACCCAAGTGCCTGAGACCATCACCGCGGGAATCCCCCTGGGCGGCGCCTCGGAGTCGCCGACCTTGGAGCCATCGATCACAGTGGCGGGATCGAAGAGCACCAAGTCCGCGATGAATCCCGGGGCAATTCTGCCGCGATCGCGCAACGCCAGATGCTGGGCTGCCAAACCGGTCATCTTGTGGATCGCCAGCTCGAGCGGCAGTACCTTTTCCTCTCGAACGTAGTGGCCGAGGATGCGAGGAAACGAGCCCGCGCCGCGCGGGTGCTGATCATGGAGCCCGCCATCCGAGCAAAAAGTGATTTGCGGCTGCGCGATGAACCAGCGAACATCCTCTTCGATCATAGATTCGCCCATGATGCTGGCTTCGTCTTTTGAATCCAGTGTTTCGCGGATGATCTTGATGTAGGCGTCGACGGGTTGCATGTGCCAGGCTGCGGCAGCTTCGGTGAGCGTCTTGCCCACAATGGAAGGATCCGGTGTATAAGACGTGAAGCGAATGTGGTCCGGGCCGCCGTTATCGGCGATGGCCTTGCTCATTTTCTCGGGATTGGCGTAATCACGATCGAGCAAAATAACGCGAGCCAGGGATTCCCAGAATGTGTACGGGTAGACGTCCGCGCGAAGCGTCACGCCTTGTTTGCGCGCCTCTTCAAAGAGGGATTTCACGCGAGACGTCGCGTGCCAGACCGCAGGAGTGGCCAGCTTGATGTGAGTGATCTCGACCGGTAGATCAGCACTGTTGCCGATATGCAGAACTTCGTTGAAGGAGTCGAACACAGCGTTGCCTTCATCGCGGACGTGGCTGATGTAGAAGCCACCGCGCGCTGCGGCGACTTTGGAGAGCTCGATGATCTCCTGAGTGGTTGCGTAGTGGCCGGGATCGTATTCGAGGCCGCTGGAGAGGCCAAAGCCGCCAGCGTTCAGCTCTTCTTCGAGCAAGTGCTTCATTTGGGTGAGTTCTTCCGGCGTGGAAGGACGCAGCGGATTGGTTTGGTCCATGCCGTGAAGGCGGAGGGTGCCGTGGCCGACCATGCTTGCCACATTCAAGGCGGCATGTGCGCTTTCCAGTTTGCCTAGAAAGTCGGCGAGTGGATACATTGAGCCGCCATCCTGCCCGACGACTACCGTGGTTACGCCCTGACGCGTGACGTTTTCAGCGTCGAGATACTGGAGTATTAACTCGTCGGCGTGACTGTGCATGTCGATAAAGCCGGGCGCGAGCGCGAGACCATGTTCGTCGCGGACGACCTCGCTGGGCGCGGGTTTGAGGTGCGGGGCGACCTCGACGATGCGATCGCCGCGAATTCGCACGTCACCGTGGAAGCCTTTCTTGCCGGTGCCGTCGTAGATCACGACGTTTTTGAGCAGAAGATCGGCAGCTCGAGCTTGTCCGCCGACCAGTAGGAAGGCCCACAGCGCCACAATGCTTCTCATTCGGTTTCGTCCCACTCGGAGAGGTCCTTCCTTTCGCTGGCGTCACATCGAAGCGTGACGGCCGTCACTCTCGATCGCTTTTGCCGAGTTGAGAATTGTGATCATGCTGCAACGGGTCGTCAGTCTCGGCCTTTCACTGCTTCTTAGCAATTGGATTCAGATCGTCGCGCTGGTCACGCACCATTGCCAAACCGCTACCCATCACCAAGCCGCGACAACCGCCGCAGAGTCTACATCGGCCGTTGGGCCTACGCATCCCCAGAAAGTGGGGAGTGACTGCTGCCCCCACCCAACCGAAAAGGCGGCGGTTTCACGTGCCAGTGGTGTGGACGAAATGACCTGCCGCTGCCATTCGATGGACTGCTGCGAGTTGCACAGGTCGGTGCCCGCGGGAACTATTCCGGCTCGACAAGGCGAAGCGACGTGCTTACACAACCTGAGGTTCGCGGTCGACCAGCTGCGGCTGCCATCGACGAACGATGCTTATTCGAGCAGATCGAAGCTGTCTTACAACAGGATTTCCTCCACGCAAACTACGAGCCTGCGGCTCTGAGACAGAGCCCCCGTGCCAAGCGGATCGGTGCGACCGGTCCGGCAGGGGCGCAGCAGGGAACCGCGTCCGGCCATCTTCAAGAAATCAATCGTGAGGTGACACATGATGAAGGTTCGAGTGATCGGAGCAGTTTTGATTCTGGTGCTGGCCCATTGGGCAAGCGGGATAGCCGCGCAGACGGTAACGCCGGAAGGAAATAAAACCTGCGCGTGCTGCCAGCACACGAGCGCTAGCGTGACGAGCGGCGGACAAGGTCACGCCACGGCGGCTTGCTGCGCCAAGCACGAAAAAGGTAGCGCGGACTGCTGTACGTCCAAGGACGGCAAGATGGATTGCTGCAAAGACGGTTCGGCGGACTGCTGCAAGTCGGAGGGCGGTTGTTGCAGCAGCAAAGATGCAAAGGTCTGCGCGGCCAAGAATGGAAAGCACTGCTGCACCGGCGGCCAGTGCAGGGCGAAATCCGCAGCCAAGTAAACAGGGTCATCACGAAACCAGAGAGGTCCCGTTCTGACCGGGGCCTCTTTGCTTTGAGGGTAGTCAAAGGGGGGCACTAGATGGTGCGGAACAGAAAGTGCCAAAGTGTGTCGACCAGCGCGTGCACGATCGCCGAAGCAAAGATTGAGCCGGTCTTGCGCCACGTCCAGCCGTAGAAGAACCCTCCAATGGACGCAAGCAGGACATAGCGCCAGTTCGGGAACCCCAAATTCGTGATGTGTGAGAAGCCGAACAGCACCGAAGCAGTCCACCAACCCATTAAGTCGCTCTTGGAAACGCGGGAGAGCATATTCTGCAACAGCCCGCGAAATAGGAATTCTTCCGGCCAGGCAATGAAAACGAAGATCGCCACTGCCGTGGAAGGAAGCGTCTTCCATTCACTCCAGCGCGGCACGAACGAGATAAAGTGAATGGCTTCGCCGAGAAAAATCGCTATGCCCGCGAAAACCGCGAAACTCGCGAGAACGAAGAGGCCCCAATGACGTCCCCAGCCGATGTTATAGCCAATTCCGTCGATGCGGCGGAGCAGAACGAAGACCGCCAATGCCACGTTGACGGCCAGCAAAACCGTGAGCACATAGGCGAGCCGGCCACCTGGATACGGCCAAACCCAATGTGATGGTCCGAATTTCACGGCGACCCACACGGCGGCGAGGATCACAAAGTCCTGCCAGGCTCCGGCAGTCTGCTTTTGAGCAGAAGCAGCCAGGGCGGTTGGCACGAGAATGAACGTCGCTGTTGCGACGGCGGACAGAATTGAGAAAGTGTTTGTTCCAAGGGCGTAAATCAGGTATGCAGTGAGCGCTGCGGCAGCAAGCAGGTAGCCGGTGGCCGCGCCGAAGCGCGACGAAAGCTGCTCCGAGATACCGCGTGCAGCGAAAAGCACCAGCACCAGCAGAAACCAGGAGAACGCCGTGAGCGCAGCGGCAAAGGCTCGCCCACCGTACCCGAGCCAGGAAGCATACAGCGCACCGCCGAAGCACGCGACAGCCCAGATTCCGAGGGCGGGCGGGAGGCCGAGTTGTCGAGTGGCAGGCAAGTCGCGAATCGCAAACAGAAGACCAGAGATTGTAGCCTAGGGCGATGACGGACCAAACTCGAAGCGCCGACCGCTTGGCTTATATCGACTGGATGCGCGGCTTGGCGTGCGTGCTCATGTTCCAGACGCACTGCTACGACTCCTGGCTCAGCCCTGACGCTCGCGGTTCCACGCTGTATGCCTGGTCGCGGCTCGGAGGGACGCTGCCCGCGCCGCTATTTATTTTTCTCGCTGGTATTTCTGTAGCTTTGGTCACCGAACGCCTGCGCTGCAAAGGATTTGCACGAAACGCCATTGCGCGCCAAACGATCCTTCGCGGAGCGGAAATCTTCGGGCTCGGACTGCTCTTTCGCGTGCAGGAGTATATCCTCGGCTTTCCGTGGTCGCCGTGGACGGACCTCTTGCGCGTGGACGTCCTCAATATCCTCGGTTTCTCGATCGCAGCACTGGGGGTGCTGTGTTGGCTGGTGAGTGCAGGCCCTTCGTCGGATGGCCATGCTGTCAGCCACATCCGCACGCGCAACATCCTCGCGGCCGTGGCAGCTGCAACCGCGATTTCCATGCTCACACCGCCTCTGTGGACCACGTACCGGCCGCGCTTTCTCCCGTGGCCGCTGGAGTCCTATACCAACGGCGTGCATATTTTCGCTGAACCGCAGGCGTGGCTGTTTCCGCTATTCCCGTGGAGCGCCTTCGCCTTTGCGGGCTTGGCGGTCGGCTTCTTGCTCTTTGCGCCGCTCGCCCAGCGCCGCGAGTTGCTCAAGTTCCTGGGTTTCGGCGCAGCTGGAATCGCCGCCTGCCTCCTCTCCATGGCACTTGATCGCTCGCCAATTCAACTCTATGCGGTTTACGACTATTGGCACTCCGGCCCCAACTTTTTGTTGATGCGTTGCGGCATCCTGCTCGGAATCCTTTGTTTCGCCTATGTCTGGTGCCGTTGGGGACTGCCGCGATGGGCGCCCAGTCCGCTGGTGCAGCTCGGCAAAGCTTCGCTGCTGGTTTATTGGGTGCACATCGAATTCGTGTACGGTCGCTTCTCGATTCTGCCCAAGCGTGCTTGCAGCGTTGCGCAGGCTACGCTCGGGCTTATCGTGATTTTCCTCGCGATGTTGACGATTTCTTCGTTGCGCACGCGTTGGAAGCAACGGAAGCGGAACGCTCCACTGCCGCGGCCGGCGCCAGCCGGCGCGTGAACTAAGATTCTTTGCCCGGCTGGAAATACAACTCCTCAAACATCGAACCCTTCTGCCAGCCCGCACGCTTCAAGATGCCTTG
>Ga0066903_100006959_pt1 | contig 10159 bp, 4 predicted proteins | sample PanSoiMetaGPlot1_FD_67491 | JGI IMG/M metagenome (GOLD analysis project Ga0066903, IMG submission 67491) | Tropical forest soil microbial communities from Panama analyzed to predict greenhouse gas emissions - Panama Soil - Plot 1 (version 2) | ecosystem: Environmental > Terrestrial > Soil >... | reverse complement strand
GGGTGATCGACACCAGCGCGACCGGCGCAAAATCCTTGAGCGGGTCGTAGCCGGCGCTGGCGTAGACCACGGGTCCGATCGCCAAGGTCGCGGTATTGCCGAACATCAGCGTGTAGCCGTCGGCCTCGGCGCTCACCGCCGCCTTGGCGCCGAGCGTGCCGCCGGCGCCGGGCCGGTTGTCGATGATGACGGCCTGGCCGAGCGTGCTCGCCAATTGCTGGGCCACGAGCCGTGCCAAGGTGTCGGCCGGCCCGCCCGCCGCGAACGGCACGATTATCCTGATCGGCCGGCCCGGATAGCTTTCCGCGCGCAACGTCCCGGTCGCGGCGAGCGCGATGCCGCAGGCCGCGATTGCCATGCAGACGCTGCGCACGATCCGCATCGTCTCTCCGCTTAGCCCCACAGCGCCGATGTGGGGGGATGGACCAGGCTCCCCTCGTAGCGCAGGCCGTCCGGCCGATCCTCGGCCAGCAGCAGCGGGCCGTCGAGGTCGACGAACTCCGCGCGCTGGGCCACCAGCATGGCGGGTGCCATGGCGAGCGAGGTCGAGACCATGCAGCCGACCATGATGGCGAAGCCGAGCCGCTCGGCCTCGGCCGCGAGCGCCAGCGCCTCGGTGAGCCCGCCGGTCTTGTCGAGCTTGATGTTGACGGCATCATAGCGGCCGACGAGGCCGGCAAGCGAGGCGCGGTCGTGCACGCTCTCGTCGGCGCAAACCTTCACCGGCCGGGGATGGGCCGTAAGAGCGGCGTCGTTGCCGGTCGGCAGCGGCTGCTCGATCAGGCCGACCCCGGCGCTGGCGCAGGCCGCGAAGTTCTCCTCGAGGTCGGCTTGTGTCCAGCCCTCGTTGGCGTCGACGATGAGGGCGGCGGCGGGCGCCGCCCGGCGCACCGCGCGGAGCCGCTCGGGGTCGCCCGGCGCGCCGAGCTTGATCTTGAGGAGCGCCAGGCCGGCTGCCCGGGCGGCCGCCGCCATCTCGTCGGGCGTGCCGAGCGAGATCGTATAGGCGGTCGCAAGGGGCCGCGGCGGCGGCAGGCCGATCAGCGCGTGCACCGGCTTCCCGGCCTGCTTCGCCGCCAGATCCCAGAAGGCGCAGTCGAGGGCGTTGCGGGCTGCGCCCGGCGGCATGGCACGCTGCAGGCCGGCACGGTCGAGGCCCGCCGCAATCGCGTCGCGCATGGTTTCGATCGCGGCCGCAACTCCTTGGACCGTCTCGCCATATCGGGCATAGGGCACGGCCTCGCCGCGCCCCCGCAAGGCCCAGTCGGCGAGCTCGGCCACGACCACCACGGCTTCGGTCTTGGCGCCGCGAGAAATCGCAAACCGGCCGGCGATCGGCCAGCGCTCGATACCGACCGTTAGTGAGATTGCCATAGGATTCGCGCCTCGAGGCGATGGCGTGCCATCGGCAGGCCCGATTCGCCCGGTCCATTATGGCCGCAGACCCGGCTTTGCCAGAGGGTCGCCGCCCGATGGATCGTAACGCCTCCTGGAGCAGGACCCGTGGCCGCCCCCATGCTGGAGACGAAAATGGCCGGCGAGCGCCTGGAGCTCGCCGCCACCGGCTCGTGGACGGTCGAGCATGCGCGCGCGCTCGAGCCGCTGGTGGACGCTGCCAGCCGCAGGCGGTCGGCGGTGGCCCGCGTCCGCATCGACATGGGGCGGGTGGACCGGCTCGACACCTTTGGCGCCTGGCTGGTGGAGCGCCTGATGCGCGCCTGGCAAAGCGCCGGCCTCGAAGCGACGGTCGCCGGTCTCCCCGAGCACTACGGCGGCCTGCTGCGCGAGGTGCGCAACGTCAACCGCCATCCCCCGGCAGCGGCGCCGCCCGGGCGCCGGATCGGCGATCTCCTGGAGAATGTCGGCCGCTCCGTGACCGAGACGGTGGTCGACATCGTGCGGGTCGTGGAGATGCTCGGGGAATCGGCGGTGTCACTGGCGCGCGTTCTCGGCCGCCCGGCCACCTTCCGCTTCACCTCCGTGATGCACCACCTCGACCGGGTCGGGCTGCAGGCCGTGCCCATCGTGCTGCTGATCACCTTCCTGCTCGGCTGCATCGTCGCCCAGCAGGGCATCTTTCACTTCCGCCGGTTCGGGGCCGAGGTCTACGTGGTCGACATGATCGGCATCCTGGTGCTGCGCGAGGTCGGGGTGATCATGGTGTCGATCATGGTCGCGGGCCGCTCGGGCAGCGCGTATACGGCCGAGCTCGGCTCCATGAAGATGCGCGAGGAGATCGACGCCCTGCGCACCATGGGGTTCGGCCCGGTCGAGGTGCTGGTGCTGCCGCGCCTCCTGGCGCTGGTGATCGCGCTGCCGATCCTCACCTTCCTCGGCTCGCTCGCGGCGCTCTATGGCGGCGGCCTGGTGTGCTGGCTCTACGGCGGCATCGGCCCGGAAATCTTCATCTCGCGGCTGAAGGATGCCGTGTCGATCGACCACTTCGCGGTCGGCATGATCAAGGCGCCGTTCATGGCGCTGATGATCGGCCTCGTCGCCTGCACCGAGGGCCTGCAGGTCAAGGGCAGCGCCGAGTCGCTCGGCCTGCACACCACCGCCTCGGTGGTGAAGTCGGTGTTCCTCGTCATCGTCATGGACGGGGTGTTCGCCATGTTCTTCGCCTCGATCGGACGCTGAGCGATGAACCCCGCGCGCAACGAGGCGGTGATCCGGGTGCGCGACCTCGTGGTCGGCTTCAATGGCGTGACCGTGCTCGACGGCCTGTCGCTCGACGTCCTGCGCGGCGAGATCCTCGGCTTCGTCGGTGGATCGGGAGCCGGCAAGTCGGTCCTCATGCGCACGATCATCGGCTTGGCGCCGCAGCGCGCCGGCCTGATCGAGGTGTTCGGCCTCAACCTCGGGTCGGCCAGCGAGGCCGAGCGGCGCGCAACCGAGCGGCGCTGGGGCATCCTGTTCCAGCAGGGCGCGCTGTTCTCCTCACTCACCGTGCGCCAGAACGTCCAGTTTCCGATGCGGGAATATCTGCGCCTGTCCGACCGCCTGCTCGACGAGATCGCCATGGCGAAGCTTGAGATGGTGGGCCTAAGTCCCGATGTGGTCGACAAATTCCCGTCCGAACTGTCGGGCGGGATGACCAAGCGGGTGGCGCTGGCGCGGGCGCTGGCACTCGATCCTGAGATCGTATTCCTAGACGAGCCGACCTCCGGCCTCGATCCGATCGGCGCCGGGGCGTTCGACGACCTGATCCGCACCCTGCAGCGTACTTTAGGATTAACCGTTTTCATGGTAACCCATGATCTCGACAGCCTGCACACGGTCTGCGATCGGATCGCGGTCCTGGCGGAAGGGCGGGTGGTGGTCGACGGACCGGTTGCCGCGATGCTGGCGTCGGACCACCCCTGGGTCAAAGAGTACTTTCGCGGCAAGCGTGCCCGCGTGGCCGCTGCCTGAGGTCGGGAAGTCGGACGGCGATGGAGACGAGAGCCAACTACGTGGTGACCGGGCTGTTCACGCTCGCCGTGATCGCCGCCGGATTCGGCTTCGTCTACTGGTTCTCGCGCAGCGGCGAGGGCGGCGAGCGCGCCGTCTACCGCGTCGTGTTCGACGGCGCGGTGTCGGGCCTGCGCACCGGCGGCTGGGTCCTGTTCAACGGCATCAAGGTCGGCGAGGTTTCCGACCTCAAGCTCAATCCGGGAAATCCGCGCCAGGTGCTGGCCACCATCATCGTCGACAAGGCGGTTCCGATCCGCGCCGACACCAGGGTCGGCCTCGATTTCCAGGGGCTGACCGGCATCGCCTCGATCTCGATCAAGGGCGGCGCGCCGGACGCCGCGCCGCTCGCCGCCGAGAACGGCGGCCCGCCGCTCCTGGTGGCGGACCCGGCCGCGACCCAGGACGTGACGGCGACCATCCGCGAGGTGGCGTTCAATGCCGGTGCGCTGGTGCACCGGGTGGACGAGATCCTCTCCGAGAACCAGAACGGCCTGAAGACGACCCTCAGCAACCTCGAGGCGTTCTCGGCCACCTTGTCGCGCAACTCCGAGCGGCTCGACCGCATCATGGCCGGGCTCGAGGGCTTTGCCGGCGGCGACGTCAAGGACGAGCTCTTGGAGACCGCGCGCTCCATGCGCACGCTGTCCGACAACCTCGACAAGCGCACGGCCGAGATTTCCGTCGGACTGACGCGCTTCTCCACCAACGGCCTGCGCGAGTACGAGTCCCTGGCGGTCGACGCCCGGCGCACGCTGGCCGATCTCGGCCGCGCCATCCGCAACTTCGACCGCAACCCGCAGCGCGTGATCTTCGGCCCGAGCTCGAGCGACGCCCAGCCGCCGGAGGCGGGGCAGGCGCCGCGCGCCTCGTCCGCGGCCCGCCGCCGCCCGGCCGCGGCCGCCGCCCCGCAACGATCGACCACCGCCGGCCAGTAAGCCGCCCGGGTGCATCAGCCTTACGCTGAGAGGCGGAAGCGGGGATGCGCGTGCGCCGCGGCCCGCGCCCATGGCGCGAGTGCTGCAGCACCTGACGCGGCATCCCGTTGGCCCTTACGAACTCAACTCCGTGATTAGGAAAGGCTTCTGAGGATTTAATTCTAAAAATTGAATATTATTTCCTATTATCCCATTGACAATGGATTGCCAGTGGGCTATCAACAAACCATCCCGGCTCATTCGAGGGGCGTCTTCCGGAGATGTGCCTGAAGCGCGAGTCGGGAGCGGCGGCCTGCGCGCGGGGCTGATAACCCGCTCCCGGGCGGCCTCGGGCACCGCTCTCCGGGCACTACGACCCGGGCGCGAGGAGCTCGCTGACGGTCGGTCCCGATGTGACCCAACGTCGGACCGCCGAAAACGCGGCCGAGGCTGCATAATGCCGCGGTGGAGCGCCGGGAGGCGAGCGCCCTACGTTACTGGGCGCGAGACGCCTCGTCAGGTGTCTCTCGCGTGCCGCGTCATGGCACGCCACGGTGCGGCGTTCCGCACCAGACACGCGCTGTTTGACAGGTGAATATCGAAACAGCGTAGTCCGGATGTCGCTCGGGCGCGCTCTCGCGCGTCCGAGCTCATCCGGGCTACGGCTTGACGGGTGGCAGGCCTCAGTCGAAGCGGCCGGCGGCGTGCGCCAGCATGGTGTAGACCTTGCCGGTCTCCGACGTGAGGTACGTGCGCGCCACCACCTGGCCGCGGTCGTCGCGCGCGACCTCCTCGAGCAGGCGCTCGAACTCGGCGATGTAGCGGTCCACCGTCTGCTTGAACTCGCGGTCGCCGCGGTAGCGCTTGCGGATCTCGTCGAAGGTCTGCTGGCCCTGCAACGTGTAGAGCCGGCGGGTGAACACGTTGCGCTCGCCGCGCTTGTAGCGGTCCCAAAGCTCGGTCGCCGCGTCGTGGTCGATCATGCGGGCGATGTCGACCGAGATCGAATCGAGCGACTCGATCGAGTGGCGCGCCGGGCGCTCGTCGCCGCGCCCCGTCGGTCCCGGCTCCTCCTCGCGCGAGGCGCGGGTGAGAAGGTCGGAGATCCAGCCCGAGCGGCCGTCGCCGCCGCCGGCGGGAGCGCCCGAGCGGTTGTCCGGCTGGCGCGGGGGCGGGGCAGGGGGCCGCGCCTCGCTCCGGCCCTCGGGCGGCGGGAGCGGCCGCACGATGCTGCCGCGCCCGCTGACGTTTGCCGCGACCGGCTCCTCGCGCGCGCCGCGCCGCGGCGTCTCCGGCGCCTCCAGCCCGCGGCCGTGGCGCGCCACGATCCGGTTGAGCTCCGCCAGCGCCTCGATCTGATCGACGATGACGCGCCGCATCTGCGCCGCGCTGTCGGCCGTCTCCTGCGGCAGCTCGAAGATGCCCTTGCGCAGCTGGTCGCGGGTCGACTCCAGCTCCCGCTGCATGTCGCCGGTCATGCTCTTGAGATCGCGCACCAGGTCGCCGAACTGGTCCGCCGTCTGCTTGAACAGCGTGACGGTCTCGCCGGTCGCCTGCTGGTAGATCTCGCGCAGCGCCTCGCTCGTGCGCTTGCTCTCCGACTCCGAGGTCGTGCGCACCAGCTCGTACTGGCTGGCGATCGCGCGCGTCCCCTCGGTGCTTGCCTCGGCGATCACGCGGGCGATGTCGCGCGCTCGCGCCTCGGAGGTCTCGAACGACTCGGTCAGCAGCGCGCCGAACCGCTTGAGACGCTGCTCGAGCGCCTCGGTGCGCGACCCGAACTCGGCGATGACGTCCTCGGTCTTCAAGCCGACCGCCTCGCTGAGCCGCAACGTGTTGCGGTTGAGCGCCTCGCTGAGCTGCTCGGTCTTGGCCGTCACCTCGGAGCTGAGCTGCTCGGTCTTGGCACCGAGATCGCTCACCAGGCCTTCGAGCGAGCGGTGGCTGTCGCCGAGCGTGTCCTTGATCTGGCTGTTGCTCTTCTCCACCATGCCGGCTGCCGTCGCCAGCGCCCGCCCGTGCGCGTCGAACTGCTCGGCCAGCGCAGTGATCTCGCGCAGCACGTTGGACGAGACGATCTGGAACGACTTGATGTGGTCGTCGACCTGGACGCCGGCGGCGTTGCTGCGCTCGCCGACCTCGTTCATGGCGGAGACGAACTCGGCGACGCGCGTGGACAGCGTGCCTTCGATCGCTCCCAGGTTCTCGGTCGCGCCGCTCAGCACCTCCTGCAGCAGGGTGTTGGCCTCGCGCAGGCGCTCGAACAGCGAGTTCACGTCGTTGCGCAGCATGTTGTGCGTCTCGTGCATCTCCGAGACGGCCGCGGTCGAGGTGCGCTGCGACTGGTCCACCGCCGAGCGCGCCTGCTCCTGCAGGTCGCGCATCTGCCGCGTCAGGGTGACGGAGGCATTGTTGCTGGCGTCATTGATCAGCCGCGCGATCTCCTCGCTGTTCGACATGAGCGCCCGCGCCGTGGAGACCCCGCGGCTCTCGATCGCGCTCACCGTCGCATCGGTGATCCGGCTCACCTCGCCGACCAGGACGCGGCTCTTGCTCTCGATCGCGATCAGCAGGTTGCTGCTCTTGTCGTCGAGCAGCCGGGTGATCTCGCTCGCCTTGCTGCCGACCGCGCCGGTCATCTCGTCGGCCTTGGCGGTGAAGGTACGCACCACCTCGGCGCCGACGCCGAGCAACGTGCGCTCGACCTCGCTGGCGTTCTGCTTGAGCACCGTGGTGACGCCGGCCGACAGGGTCGTCAGCGTGCGCTCGGCGTCGTGCGCGCTGGTGCGGATCGCTTCCGAGGTGGACGTCGCGAGCGCGCCGAGCGTGTGCTCGATCGTGGTGGAATCCTGCTTCAGATTGGCCCCGACCGTGCTCGACAGGCCGGTGAGGGTGCGCTCGGCGTCGATCGCGCCGGCGCGGATCTTGTCCGCCGTGGCGGCGGCAAGCGTGCCGAGCGCGCTCTCGATCTCGGCGGAGTCCTTCTTGAGCGTGGCGCCGATCGTGCCGGAGAGGCCCGAGAGGGTGCGTTCGGCCTCCTGCGCGCCGGCGCGGATCCTGTCCGCCGTGGCGGCGGCAAGCGTGCCGAGCGCGCTCTCGATCTCGGCGGAGTCCTTCTTGAGCGTGGCGCCGATCGTGCCGGAGAGGCCCGAGAGAGTGCGTTCGGCGTCCTGCGCGCCGGAGCGGATCCTTTCCGCCGTGGAGGCGGCGAGCGTCCCCAGCGTGGCTTCGATCTCGGCGGAGTCCTTCTTCACGTTGCCGAGCACCGTGGCCGACAGCCCGGTCAGCCGGCCTTCCGCCTCGAGAGCGCCGACGCGAATGGTCTCCGACGTCGTGTTGGCGAGCGCGCCCAGCCGGCCCTCGATCTCCGCCGAGTCCTGCTTGAGGACGTTGAGAACGCCGGAGGAGAGGCCGCTCAGCGTCTGCTCGGCGTCCTGCGCGCCGGCGCGGATCTTGTCCGAGGTCGCAGCGGCCAGCGCCCCGAGGGTGCCCTCGATCTCGCCGGCATGCTGCTTGAGGGTGCCGATCACGGTGCTGGACACGCCGGTGAGCGACCGCTCGACCTCGCTCGAGCTCTGCCTCATGGCGTTGACCACGCCGGCGGAGAGGCCGGTGAGCGACTTCTCGATCTCGCCGGAGTTCTGCTTGATCGTGGTGACCACGGTGACGGAAAGGCCGGTGAGCGACTTCTCGATCTCGCCGGCATTCTGCCGCATGCTCGTAGCGACGTTGGTCGACACGTTGGTCAAGGTGCGCTCGGCATCCTGCGCGCCGCCGCGGATGCGCTCGGACGTGACGGCCGCGAGCGCGTTCAAGGTGCCCTCGACCTCGCCCGAATGCTGCTTGATCGCATTGACCAGGCCGGAAGACAGGCCGGACAGCGACTTCTCGATCTCGCCGGCGTGCTGCCGCATCGTCGCCGCGGCGCCGCTCGAGGCGTTGGCGAGGGAGCGCTCGGCGTCCTGGGCGCTGGCGCGGATCTTCTCCGACGTCGAGGTCGCGAGCGCTCCGAGGCCGCCCTCGACGTCGCCGGCGTTCTGGCGCAGGGTGTTGAGCAGGCCGCTGGACGCGCCGGCGAGCGTGCGCTCGGCGTCCTGGGCGCCGGCCCGGATGCGCTCCGCCGTCGCGGTCGCCAGGGTGGTGATCGCCTGCTCGACCTCGCCGGTGTTCTGCTTCAGCGCGCCGGCAACGCCCGAAGACAGGGCGGTGAGGCTACGCTCGGCCTCCTGCGCGCTGGCGCGAATGGTGCTCGCGGCGGAGGCGGCGAGCGTGCCGAGCTTCTGCTCGGCGTCGCCGCTGGTGGTCCTGATCGTGTCGCCCAGGTGATCGATCATGCTGCTGATGGCGTTGGCGGCGGATGCGCCGCGCGCCTCGATCTGGCCCATGGCGGTGTCGACCCGGCCGATCAGGAGGTCCTCGAAGCGGCTGACGCGGACGTCGACGGTGTCGCCGATCTCCATCGCGCGCTTTCCCAGCACCTCGTCGATCTCATCGGCCTTGGCGGAGAGCGTCTCGGCCAGCTTGGTGCCGCGCGCGCTGATCGCGCCGGTCACCTCGTTGATGCGCTTGTCGAGCGCGCCGACCACCTCCTTGCCGCCGTCGGCCAGCGTCTTGGCGATCTCCATCACCCGGCTGCCGAGCATGTCGCTCAGGCTCTGGGTGCGGTTGTCGAGCGCCTGCTCGATGCGGACGATGCGCTGGTCGAGGGCGCTGGCCGCCTCGTTGGTCTTGCTGGTGACGCGGCTGTCGAAATTCTCGACATGGGCGCGCATCGACTCGGTCACCTCGTTGGTGCGCTGGCCGAGGCGCTCGACCAGCTCGCCGCCGTAGACCTTCACGGTGCGATCGAACTCGGCGAGGTTGCGGGTGATGAGGCTGCCCAGCGAGGAGCTGTCGCGCGCGATCTTCTCGGCGAGCTCGGAGCCGCCGAGCATGAACACCTCCTCGAACGACTGCAGCCGCGTCGAGAGCATCTCCTTGACGGCGTCGCCCTTGGCATTGATGGTGGCGGCGAGCGTGTCCGCCGTCTCGCGGAAGGTCTCGGTGACCTTGGTGCCGCGGGTGACGATGGTGTCGCTGATCCGGGTGCCGATCTCCTCCAGCTTGGACACGACCTCGCCGCCGCGCAGGCTCAGGTCGAGCACCACCGATTCGCCAGTCGACTTCAGGGTGCTGTTCACGTCGTCGGCGCGGGTGACGATCGTCTCGGCGAGCCGGCTGCCGGTCTCCACCAGGGCGGTCATGATCTCGCTCGACCGGGTCGACAGCGAGCCGGTGATATCGCGCGACTGCGAGGTGATCGCGTCGGTCAGCGACTGCGAGTGCGAGGTAAACGCCTCGGTCAGCTCGCGCGACTGCGTGGTGAGCGCGTTGGTGAGCGCCTGCGAATGGCTGGTCCAGTCGTCGATGAAGCGGGTCGAGTGGTCGGACAGGGTGTCCGTCAGCGACTGCGAATGGGTGGTCCAGCTCTCGGCGATCTGGCGCGACTGGCTGCTCAGCGCCTGGCTGACGTCGCGCGACTGGTCCTCCAGCGCCTTGGTGATCGTGGTGGACTGCTCGGCCAGCGAGTCGCTCAGCTCCCGCGCGTGATTGGTGAGGCTCATCGTCGCGGTCGCGGTCGTGTTGGTCAGGCTGGAGCCGATCTCCTCGGTGCGCTGCGACAGCATCTCGGCGAGCGCCGTGGTCTTTTCGCCGAGATTGTCGGCGATGCGGTCGAGGCGCGAGGACAGCGTCTCGGAAAGCTCCCCGGCGATGTCGACGATCTTGTCGGTGAGCTCGTCGGTCTTGAAGTT
>Ga0066903_100006958_pt1 | contig 10160 bp, 11 predicted proteins | sample PanSoiMetaGPlot1_FD_67491 | JGI IMG/M metagenome (GOLD analysis project Ga0066903, IMG submission 67491) | Tropical forest soil microbial communities from Panama analyzed to predict greenhouse gas emissions - Panama Soil - Plot 1 (version 2) | ecosystem: Environmental > Terrestrial > Soil >... | reverse complement strand
ACCTCGTGCGCAATACGCAATGTCTGCACACGTAGACCGTCATGTCCGCAGACGTGCACCGCCGTGCACCGGATACGACAACCCCAGGAGACAAACATGGCATCCCCTCCACCCACCGCCCCGACGTCAGGCTCGAGCGGCGCCGATTCGGCCATCCAGCAGATGACGGCGGCTTTCGATCAAGCGATCGCGCAGTCGGCCAAAGTGACCGCGATTACGACCGAGAAGAAGGCCGAGCTCGACGCGGCCCAGCAGCGCCCGTCGACGGCGTGAGCCGGCGCGTCTGCTTGCGGCCTAGGTCGATTGGGCCGGGCGCCGCCCGCGCGGCGCCGCCCGGTTCCAGCGCTCCACGTACGCAGCAAAGCGAGATTTCAACCCGATCGGCAGAACCTCAACTAGGAGCATGATCCCGAAAAAGCATGCCCCGGACTTGATCCGGGGTGGATACCGGTTTTCGAAAAAGGCCTGCCCCCGCGAAAGCGGGGGTCATGCTCCAACAATAACCTCAAGCGGGATGACGACTCGAAGAGACGTCATCCCGCTTTAGACCACGAGCGGGGAACGACATGGCAATGAATGGCGCAGTGTCGGCAACAAACCCGACGCCAGGCGAGGATCCCTTGTCGCCGCCGCCGCCGCATGCGGTCCTGCAGGTCGTGGCGGGGGTTCATACCGGTGCTTCGGTTTCTCTCGTCAAGGAAGAATACACGATCGGCAGCGGTGCCGGCATGGACATCGTGCTGGGCGACGACGGCGTCGCGCCGGAGCACGGCGCAATCCGATTGCGCGGCCGCTCGGTCACCGTGGAGGCGCGCGCGGGCGCGATCATGGTCAACAATCACCGCGAGGTTCCCCAAGGTTACGGCTTCCGCACCGGCCTTCCGGTCGAGTTCCGGCTCGGCGACGCTGTGCTGCATATCGCGCCGCCCCCAGGTGCGCCGGCGTGGGCCCACGGCTGGAGCATGGCGCGCGCCGCGATGGTGCCCGTGGCGTGCTGCGCCCTCCTGCTGTTGACGCCGGGCTTCACGGTGAGTGCGGGCGTGAGCGCACTGGGCGCTGCCTGCATGAATGCCCTGACAGGGCGGAGTGCAACGGCAATCTCTCGGCAAAGCATGCCAAAAGCGGCGCCGGACCTCCCCAAGCCCGCCGCGTCGCTGCCGGCCGCGGCGGCCGCCGATGCATTGAAGGCAAGGCTCAAGGACGCCGGCCTCGGCGACGTCTCGTTGCGGCTGGAAGATACCCGCATTGTTGCGTCGGGCCAGGTCGCGGCGGAGAAGCGCAACGCCTGGACGGAGATCGAGCACTGGTTCGACCGCACCTATGCGGGTCGTTACGTCCTCGCCAGCACGGTCGAGATCCGCGCGCCCGCTGGTCAACCCAAGTTCGATCTACAGGCCATATCGTACGGAGACACGCCCTATGTGATCACTGCCGACGGGCACCGTCACTATCGTGGCGCCGCCCTCGACAAGGGCTGGGTCATCAAGGAAATCAGCCCCGGCCGCCTGATCCTCACCAAGGACGGCAACGATCTCGAAATGCAATTCTGAACACCGGTCTCGACACGACCCGTAAGCCGGCTGCTCGCTACTGCCGGCACTCTCACAACGGCGGGTGAACCCAGTGGAAGCAAACCAGCGCATCGATCGTCGACGGCTCGATGTCGTTCTCGCCGAGATTTCGCGCACGACGAAGGATCCGGTCACCCGCGCGCAGGTCGAGGGCTTCGAGGCGCTGATCCGGACGCGACACAAGGATTGGCGGCGGTCCGCCCAGACGGTGGGCGAGGAGATCGCCGACTTCGTGATGCCGCGCATCGGCAACTGGAGCATCCTGGGCAGCCCGCACTACGTCGAGATCCTGACTGACGTGGTCGACCGGGTCTTGCCGTCGTTCGGCGAGAGCGACGAGATCACCGAGATCGCGACGGCCGTCGTCGAGGAAGAGATCCAACGGCATCGCGAGCTTCGCGATCGCATTCACCAGGCTCTCGGCTCATGAGAACGCGGGACACCGATACGGCCGAGCTGCTGCATGCGCTGGGATACCTGTACACCCATCATGGCCAGACCCAACGGGGCCTCGTCCTGCTGCTGATCGCCGTCCGGATCGCCCCCGACGACGTCGGCATCCTGCGCACCCTGGCCCATGCCTTGACGACCAACGGCTACGGCGAGCGCGCTCTGGCGGCGATCGACCGGCTGGCGGCGCTCGAGCCGAGTTTTCCCCCGCCGATGTATCTGCTCAAGAGCCGCGCACTGTGGGCGTGCGGCGACAAGGTCCAGGCCCGACGCTGCTTCCGCGACTACGTGGAGAAGCGAGGCACGCCATGACCGTGCACGCCACGACCTTCCACGCCACGGACCTGCTTGACCCGGTGCGAGCCCTGGCGCTGGCCGCATCGCGGCGCGCCGACATCGTCGTCGCCGCGTTCCTGCTGCTCGCCGTGACCATGATGATCGTCCCGCTCCCGACCCCCTTGGTCGACATCCTGATCGCCACCAACATCACCATCAGCCTGCTGATCCTGATCGTCGCCTTCTACATCGCCCACCCGCTCGAGTTCTCGTCGCTGCCCCCGGTGATCCTGCTCGCCACGCTGTTCCGCCTGGCCATTTCCATCACGACGACACGGCTCATCCTGCTCAACGCCGATGCGGGCCGCATCGTGCAGACGTTCGGCGAGTTCGTCGTCTCCGGCAGCCTCGTGGTCGGACTGGTCGTGTTTCTCATCATCGCGATCGCGCAATTCGTGGTCATCACCAAGGGGGCCGAGCGCGTGGCGGAGGTCGCGGCGCGGTTCATGCTCGATGCGATGCCGGGAAAGCAGATGAGCATCGACAACGACCTGCGCACCGGCGACATCAAGCAGGACGAAGCGCGCGCCCGGCGCCGGCAGCTCGAACGCGAGAGCCACCTCTATGGCGCCATGGACGGCGCCATGAAGTTCGTGAAGGGCGATGCGATCGCCACCCTGATCATCGCCATCGTCAATCTGGTCGGCGGTCTTCTCATCGGAATGGTCCAGCAGGGGATGAGCTTTGCCAGCGCTTCCCAGACCTATTCCCTGTTGACCGTCGGCGATGGCCTGGTTGCACAGATCCCCTCGCTGCTCATCGCCGTCGCGGCCGGCACGGTGGTGACCCGGGTCAATTCGGAACAGGGCAATGACCTGGGAACGGACATTTCGCATCAGCTTTTTGCGAACCCGCGGGCGCTCGGCCTTGCGTCCTTCATGCTGCTCGCCCTGGCTTTCGTTCCCGGCTTCCCGGCCGTCGTTTTTCTTGCCCTCTCTGCCGGGCCGGCGGGTGTGGCCTATTGGCACCATCGCCGCCGCCGCGCCGCCGAGGTGCAGAACCAGCTCCCACCCGCCATTCCGGAAGGCACGCAGGACGTCGCATTGAGCGACGTCTCGATCGGCACTTCCCGCTATCGCATGACCAGTTGGGTCGGCCAGGATCTCGCCGCCGGCGTTCCGCTGGCGCAATTTCGCCTGCTCGTCGATCGCGCCCGCCAGGGTCTGTGCGACGACCTCGGGGTCCAAGCGCCGGCCATCGAGCTGCGCGTCGATCCGGAATCCGAGCCGCACGGCTTCCGCATCGATCTCGAGGGCGTGCCCGTCGCCGACGGCGATATTCCGGCCGATCACCTTCTCCTGCAGGACGATCCCGTCCACCTCGACCTGATCTCGACCCCCTACGTCGTCGGGACGTCGCTCCTGCGCCATCGGCAGACCGTCTGGGTCCACCACAGCTACAAGGACGACCTCGAGCGCGCCGGCATCGGCTTCGCCGACCCTGCCCAGGTCCTCGCTGACTGCCTGGCACAAAGCTTGCGCCGCTATGCAGCGCATTTCATCGGGATTCAGGAAACCCGCGAGCTCCTTGCCGGGATGGAAACGCAATACGGTGAGCTGGTGAAGGAGGTGCTGCGGATCGCGCCGATGCAGAGAATTTCCGAAATTCTCCGGCGTCTGGTCGAGGAGGACATCCCGATTCGCAATCTGCGTTCCATCCTCGAGGCGCTGGTCGAATGGGGGCCGCGCGAACAGGATCCCGCCATGCTGGTCGAGTACGTGCGCACGGCGCTGGCGCGCCAGATCTGCTACCGCAATGCGGAGATGAACCGGGTGATTGCCGCCTATGTCCTTTCGCGCAACGTCGAGGAGGCGATCCGCGGCGCCGTTCGCCAGACCGCTGTCGGAACCTACCTGTCCATTGCGGACGAGACGACGCGCACGATCATCGGGCAAATCCGCACCGAGCTCGAACGTACCGACGATGACCTGACCCCGACGGTGCTCGCCTCGATGGATATTCGGCGCCACGTGCGCAATTTGCTGGCGCGCAACGAGATCTTCCTTCCCGTCATGTCGTATCAGGAGCTGGCGCCGGAATTCACCGTCCAATCCCTGGCGTCGATCACGCTTGCGTTGGCCGATGACCAGCGTCAAGCGGAGTTGCCGGCGCAGCCTGAGGAGCTTCCACAGGCTGCCGCCGTATGATCATCGGCTTTTCGTTCGAGGTGTGTTGTTGCAGTGACAGGTATTCGCAAATGTGCAGTGGGACCGGCAGATGTGTGGTGGGACCGCCTTAAAAACGTCTAGGTGAGGATCACCAAGTCTCCGGGTGGGACTGGGCGTGGGACATGCGTGTTGCGTTTGAGCATGACGGCTGCGGGCCGGTCTTTTTGCCGCGGATTCGCAAATTTTGTCGGGGGGCGCTCGCCGGCTCCTTGATCTGCCTTGGTCTGAGCCTGCTTGCCGCGCCGCCCGTGCGCGCCCAGCCGATGACCATCGATGCCGCAAACGGCGAAGGCCTCACCCTCGTGGTCGGCCAGGGGCGCATCCTGCGCTTCGATCAGCCGGTCGAATCGGTTTTCGTCGGCGATCCCGCCATCGCCGACGTGCGCGTGGTCTCGCCCGGTGTGATCTACCTTTACGGCATCAAGATCGGCGCGACCAATCTCATCGCGCTGTCACCCGGTCATTCCACGCGGGGAACCGTGCAGATCCGCGTGGTCGCGGATCCGCGCCCGGTGAACGACGCGCAGCGCACGTTGCAGCCGACCTCGACCGTCAATATCCGCCTGTTCGGCGACCGCGTGGTTGCGACCGGCCCCACGCGCAGCGTCAAGGAAGCGATCGAGACCGACGCGGTCACCGAGACCTTCACGCCGCGCGACATGTCCCCGCCGATCAACACGACCACCATACCCGGTACGCACCAGGTCAATATCCGCGTGCGCTTTGCCGAGGTGACCCGCAACGAGCTCCTGGCCTACGGCGTCAGCTGGAACGCGGTCGGGAACCCCGGCTCGTTCCAGTTCGGCCTGATGACCGGCTCGTTCGCGCAGGGCCCGCTCGTGCCCGGCGGCGTAGGCCCAAACGGGTCCGCCGCCAACCAGGCGAGCATCGGGATTCACACCGGGCGGGTCAACGTCGACCTCCTGCTCGAGGCGCTGCAGCGGAACGGAACCATCACCATCCTGGCCGAGCCCAACATCACCGCCGTCACGGGTCAGACCGCGAGCTTCCTCGCAGGCGGTGAAATTCCGATCCCCATTCCGGTTGGCCAGAACCTGCTCGGCATCGAATACAAGCCGTTCGGCGTGTCCCTCCTGTTCACACCGAGCCTTCTCCCCAACGAGCGGATCGCCATGCGGGTCCGTCCCGAGGTCAGCGAACCGTCTCCGGTCAACGCCGTCGTCACCCAGGGCATCACCGTGCCGTCGCTCAATGTTCGCCGCGCCGATACCACCGTCGAAGTGGCGAGCGGAGAGACCTTTGCGATCGCCGGCCTGTTCCAGCGCAACGGCACGCAGGACATCAACAAAATGCCGTATATCGGCGACCTGCCGGTGCTCGGCGAGCTGTTCAAGTCGACGAAGTACCAGCGCAACGAATCCGAGCTCGTGATCCTCATCACGCCCTATCTCGTCCGTCCGACTCGTTCACGCACCATGAAAATTCCCCAGGACAGCCCGGATGGCATGGTGGTGAATCCGACGATCAAGCCTTACTCGGGCATTACCAGCCGGCTCCAGGTCCCCCAGCCATGGGGCTTCTACGCCGAATGAGTTCTCGCGCGGAAAGGTCATCGCGATGAGCGACAGCAAGATATCGGCATGCGGCGCGATCGCCTTGCTCGGCCTGGCTCTCGGCGGCTGTCTGCCGCACGAGCCGCTGCCTTACTCGCCCAACTATACCCGCGTCACCCTCGTCGACGGGGCCGGCACGAATGCCGTCCACAAGGCGCCTGACCCATCCGGCGCAAGGTACGTTCGCCGGGATGGTCGCGCCTGGACCGGGCTGGTGCCCGATGCCTGTGTGACGCCCGACGTGGCCGAGCAGCCGTTCTATCTCCCCTCCGGCTGCGCCAACAATCTCAACCTGCAGGTCATGGTCGAGCATCAGCGCGATCTCCTGCGCGGCCGCCGCTCCGGGCCCCCCGCGGCCGCGCCGGTGGCGCAGGCGGCGGAGCGCTATCTCTACGGGGTCACCGAGGCGGAAATGCACGGCAGAGTCCAGAAGCGACCCCCGGAACAGCCACCCGTCGCGACGCCTTCGACGCAGCAAAAGGTGGCGCCCACGACGCAATGAGTGTTCAGGCCGAGTTGAGGAGGCCGACGGCACGCACCTTCGCCAGGGGATCGGTGGTGTCGTGAACTTTCTTGGCGCGCGCGAGCAGGTCGCGCTTTTGTGCCGGCGACATGTCGGGAACGTTGACGGCTTTGGCTTCTTCGGTCCGCCCGGCAATGCCGAGAACCATGACGAGGTTGGCGCGATGGCGCCGCTGGGCCACTGGCGACTGGACAACCTGCTGCATCGTGGCGATGGCCTCGTCGCTGCGACCGGACAGCGCTTGCGTGAGCGCCACGTTGACCTCGATGTCGAGATCGTTCGGGGCAAGCGATTGGGCATGTTGGAATGCGTCGAGCGCCTCGTCGAGGCGCCCGAGCATGGCGAGCGACGTTCCCAGGCGGTTATAGGCGATCGGCGTGTTCACCCGCGGACAGGCCAGGGCCAGCGTGCGGGCGCCGCTTTCCGCGTCGCCGAGCTTGAGCTGGGCGGTGCCGAGGCCGAGCAGCGCCTCGGGATTGTCGGCATCGGTCGCGAGCACCTTGGTGAAGGCATCGCGCGCGCCGGGGTAGTCGCCGATCTTCAGCTGGGCCTTGCCGAGCCGCAGCCGCGCCTCGGTGCTGCCCGAGGTCTCCGCCGCACGCGCCAGCAGAGCCGCCGACGTGTCGTAGTCGCCGCGCGCCTCGACATCGTCGGCAAGGTGGATCAGGCGCTCGGTATCGGCCCTGGAAACACTGTCGGTCTTGGAGGCACTCTCGCTCGCAAGCTGGGTCGCGCTGCTGCACCCGGCAGCGAAGAGGCAGATCAGGCCAGCCGCCCCGGCTCTCGCGAGCTGGTCTCGCATACGGACTCCCCCAGTCGCCTACCTTATATATGCGCACATCACGGCGATATTCGGACTGGTGGGAACAGGCTTTTCCTTGCGCCGCAATGCCGTCTCGCGGCGATGGATTTGTTTCCACATGTTCAACCAGTAGAATAGGCCTGGACGCGAGCCGCTTAAGCGACCGGTTCCGGGATCGGGAACACGCGCGATGGACGACACCAGCGAGGAGAAATCGCTTCCGGCCACCGCCAAGAAGCTCAAGGATGCGCGCGAGAAGGGTCAGGTCGCCAAGAGCCAGGATCTTGCCGCGGCCGTCGCGGTCACCGCCTCGGTGTTCTATCTCTACGCGGTCGCGCCGCGGATCGAGGGCCACGTACGCGAATTGATCGATGCGGTGATTCGCATCTATCGCGAGCCGTTCGCCGAGCTGCTGCCGCAGGTTCTCGAACTTGCCGCCAGGATCTTCATGCTTGCGATCCTGCCCCTGGTCGCGATCGTGTGCGCCGTCGTCGTGCTGGCGAGCGTCGCGGCCATGCGCGGCGCCGTCTTCTCGGTCGACCCCCTCACGCCCAACTTCGACCACGTCAATCCCGCCAAGGGCTTGAAGCGCATCTTTTCGCTGAAGAGCATCGTCGAGTTCATCAAGTCGTTGGTCAAGGTGACGGCACTCGCGGTCGCCTTCGTGGTCGTGTTTCGCATCGGACTGCAGCAGCTCCTGGAATCATCTTACTGCGGAGCGGCCTGCGTTTATGACACGTTCTTTGCGTTGCTGACGCCGCTCGCAAAGGCGACGCTGATCGCCTTCCTGGTCGTCGGCATCATCGATGTCGCGCTGCAGCGCTGGATTTTCCTGCGCGACATGCGCATGACGATCACGGAATTCAAGCGCGAGATGAAGGATGTGGAAGGGGACCCGGTGATCAAGCGCGAGCGCAGTCGGCGGGCCCGGGAAGCGGGCGCCCTCGCGGTCAAGCTGGGGCTGCGCAACGCCTCCATCGTGCTGGGCCAACCGGGTGGCGCCGTGGTCGGGCTGCGTTTCGTGCCGGGTGAGACGCCCGTCCCGATCATCGTCTGCCGGGGCAATCATGACCAGGCCCGGGTGTTGATCGACCAAGCAGGCCAATTGGGAATTCCGGTCGTCGCGGCGCCCGAGCTTGCGCGCACCCTGCACGCTGCGTGCATTCCCGGCGATCCGCTGCCGGTCTCGGCGTTTCAGCCGGTCGCCGACATTCTCACGGCCGCGCGCCTGGTTTGAGACGCAGCGGTACGCTCTCTGTGTTGTCGACGAGTGCCCAGTGATATTGGACCTGCAGGATCGATGGTTCGGCCTGGATCGCGTGGCGACTCTTGTTTGGACGCGGGCCATGGCGTCAAGGGCGGCTTCGCCGCCGCGTAGCGGAAACCCTTGACGCCATGGCCCGCGTCCAAAATCTTGTCGCCCACGCGATCCAGGCCTTGCTCCAGGCCTCAGGGTGTAAACAAAGCCAACGTGCCAAAAACTGTGTGTCGGGTGAGTGTGCCGCAGGTATTTGCTACTTCAGGACGGGGACACCGGCCGTCCCCATTATCGCCGCAGACGTGTGCCAGGGTGAGGGACGGGATCGATAGAGGAGGGGTGAAATGAGGAGCGCGGTGGTTCTGGGGTTGCTTCTTTCTCTCGCCGCTGCGTCCGCGACGGCAAGGCCCCTGTGTTGCCGGACCACAGCGCCTGTGGTCGCGGACTTCGATCCGACCAGCCTCGGCCTGCACGATTATGCCCCGCCGACGCCGATCGGCGGCGGCTTCGGCAACGCCTATTTCGGTGGCGGATATATGGAGTACCTGTTCAGCGGAGGCCGGACGCCGCACCTTGCGCCGCACCGCGTCTATGCCGGCCCGGTGCACACCGAGCCGTACAGCAATCGGCGCCTGCAATTGCGCGCAGGCATGACGCCGCGCGGCGGCGTCTATGTCGGCATCCCGGAGGGCGTTGCGCTCGTCCCTGTCATTCCGGTCGGGCTCTGGGCGGCACCGGCCGGCGCGCCGTGGTAAATCTGCCCGGCGCGGCGCGCCTCATTTGACCTGCGCCGCGGAGCGCCATGAGTTGATTCGGTTTGCGCATGCAGCGCCGGCGATTTTTTTTACGAGGCGGCCGCATTGATGGGGCCATGCGCAAGGCTGCGCTGCCAGGCGCCACATCTCGTTCGACCACGGGCCCGTACGGCCGAGTCACATTTTGAGCAGCCTCGGGTCGACAGTCCCGGTTGGTAGCGGGGCCGGTTGGCAGGGCGAAGTCGCACCTATGATCGGGCCGCCCGGATTTATGACCGGGATGGGGGCGGACGGGCAGGGTTCGCAGGGCGAAGTCGCACCGATGATTGGGCCGCCCGGGTTTATGACCGGGCCAGGGACCGCCGGGCCTGGCGCGCACGGCGGCATCCCGGGGACGTGCGGGTCCAGGAGGGGAACCACGCGGGTTGGCGGGCCGAAGTAGGGATCCAGCGGAACCACGCGGGTTGGCGGGCCGAAGTAGGGGTCCAGCGGAACCACGCGAGTTGGCGGGCCGAACGGGTCGGGCAGAAGCCGGCCCGGAAGCCCGCCGATTCCCCGGCCGGCTGCTTTGTCCGTTGCAGCTTTCCAGCCGCCGTCGTGGCCGGCTATCTGAGAGCCGGACATGGTCGCGTTGCTCGTGTTCGGGCCGATGGGTTTGAGGCAAGCCATTGGCAACTCCTTCAAGGTTGTTGGCCAGGCGCTCCTTGGTCGCGCCTGGCGCCG
>Ga0066903_100006957_pt1 | contig 10161 bp, 7 predicted proteins | sample PanSoiMetaGPlot1_FD_67491 | JGI IMG/M metagenome (GOLD analysis project Ga0066903, IMG submission 67491) | Tropical forest soil microbial communities from Panama analyzed to predict greenhouse gas emissions - Panama Soil - Plot 1 (version 2) | ecosystem: Environmental > Terrestrial > Soil >... | reverse complement strand
AAGCGCGCGGCCGCGGCTGAACGGCTGATCAACGGCCGACGTCCGGCCGGCGAGCCGTCGCCCCCGTTCTCACGCGGCTGCCTAGTCCGGTTTGCGTTCTCACGAGTGTGCGCGAGCTCAGAGGCGGTGGGCGTTCACGATCCGCTGCAGGAATTGTTGTGTCCGCGGCTCCCGCGGAGAGCCGAACATCTGCTCGGGCGGTCCCTGCTCGAGGATGATGCCGTCGTCGAGGAAGCACACGCGTGTCGCGATGTCGCGGGCGAAGCCCATCTCGTGGGTCGCGATCAGCATCGTCATCCCGCCGGCGGCGAGCTCGCCGATCACGTCCAGCACCTCCGCCACGAGCTCCGGGTCGAGCGCGCTCGTCACCTCGTCGAGCAGCATCAGCCGCGGCTGCATGGCCAACGCGCGCACGATCGCCACCCGCTGCTGCTGGCCGCCGGAGAGATGGTCGGGATACGCCTTCACCTTGTCGGAGAGGCCAAACCGGTCGAGCAGCGCGCGGGCCTGCTTCTCGGCCTCGCCACTCCCCTGGTGGAGCGCAAGCCTGGGTGCGAGCGTGACGTTCTCGAGCACGCTCATGTGCGGGAAGAGGTTGAAGGCCTGGAAGACGATCCCGATCCGGCGGCGAACCCGGTTGACGTCGACGCCGCGCCGCGTGATCTCCTCCCCCGCGAACACGATCCGGCCCGAGTCCACAGGCTCGAGCAGGTTGAGGCAGCGCAGCATTGTCGACTTGCCCGCGCCCGAGGCGCCGATCAGGCAGATCACCTCGTGCTCGCCGACGGAGAGGCTGATCCCGTCCAGGACGAGGTGGGTACCGAACGATTTGCGCAGTCCCTCGATCTCGAGCGCCGCCGTGGTGTTCACGCGTACAGCCCCTGCGCCTGGCGGCGGCGGCGGTCGCGTTCGATCAGCCAGTCGGTGAAGCGCGCGAGCGGGATCGTGATCGCGACGAAGAGGACCGCCGCGACGAGATAGGGCGTGAAATTGAAGGTTGCGGCCGTGTCGATCTGGGCCTGGTTGAACGCCTCGAGCGCGCCGACAGTGCCCACGAGCGCCGTGTCCTTCTGCAGGCCGATGAAGTCGTTCAGCAGCGGCGGAATCACCCGCCGGACGGCCTGGGGGAGGATCACCTTCCTGAGGGTCTGCGCCCGGGTGAGCCCGAGCGAGCGCGCGGCCGCCTCCTGGCTCGGGTGCACCGAGTCGATGCCAGCCCGGTAGACCTCGGAGACGTAAGCGCTGTAGATGAGGACGAGCGAGACGATCCCCCAGAACACCACCGAGCTCGGAACGGCCGATAGCTGCAGCGCGGGTGCGCCGAGGGCAAGGAGCGAGATCACCAGGATCGTCGGAACGCCGCGGAAGAAATCCGCGTACACGATCGCCAGCGCCCGCAGCGGGAAGAAGACGGGGCCCGGCAGGCTCCGCAGCACGGCGATCAGGAGCGCGAACGGGAGGATGAAGCACTCCGCGATCAGGAAGATCTTGCAGTTGAGGAGGAACGCCCTCGCGATCTCCGGGAACGACGACTTGAAGTAGTTCCAACTGAAGAACTCCTGGTGGACCGCGGGCCAGCCGGGCGAGTTGCCGATGACCACGACGACGACGACCGCGAAGACGATCGTCGAAAGAATCGCGATCGCGACGCCCCGGCGACCGTCGCCGCCCGAGCCCAGCGCGCCGAGGATGCGCGAGCGCCTCGACTCGTCTACTTCAGAACCGGTGCGCCTGTCGCCTTCGACAGCCACTGCTGCTCGAGCTGCTTCAGCGTCCCTTTCGCACGCAGCTTGGCGAGCGCGTGGTCGACGCATTCGGCGAGCGAGTTGCCCTTCGCGAAGACCATGCCGAAGTAACCGGCGCCGCCGCCCGAATTGAACTGCCCGAGCACCTTCGAGTTCGGCACCTGGGCGGACGAGACGTAGAACGCTGTCGGGAGGTCGACGATGAGGCCGTCTATCTGCTTGTTCTTCAGCGCCTGGACCGCGGCAGCGTTCTGCTGGTACACCGCCGGCTGCGTCGTGGGCTTGATCGTGGAGGTGATGAAGTCGTAGCTCGTCGTCCCGATCTGCGCGCCGAGCTTGAAGGGCCTCAGGCCCGCGATCGAGTCCACGGACGCGATCTTCGTTCCCTTGAGGACGACTATGGCCTGGTTGACGTCGTAGTACGACTTGCTGAAGGTGACGGCCTTCGCACGATTCTTGTCGTACGAGATCTGGTTGATGTCGAAGTCGAACGACTTCTTGCCCGGAGCGAAGGAGCGGAGGAAGGGCACGTACGTCCAATGCACAGCGGAGGGACTGAAGCCGAGCTGCTTCGCGACCGCGTAGGCGACCGCCGACTCGTAGCCCTTCCCGGTCGACGGATCGTTCACCTTCCAGAAGGAGCTCTTCGTGCCGCCGCCGTACCACGGCGTGTAGGCGGGGTTGTCGGTGCCGATGGTGAGCTGCCCCGGCTTCAGCAGCGTCAGATGCGATTTCGCACACGTTGCCGCGGCCGCGCTGGTCGTGGTCGTCGTGCTCGAGCCCCCGCCGCATCCCGCCGCTGTGGTCGCCGTTGCCGTTACCACGGCTGCGAGCGCGACCAGACGGAATTGGCGGCGCGGTCTCGATCCCATAACGGCGGCGAGCCTATCAGCGGTCGCAGGCAAGACCCGGGACTTCTGTTGCGGCCCCTTGGGAGGGACGCGGCTGTAGACGCCTGTGGCTGCCAGTGTTGCCTGGCGGCCGAACATCAGTCCGGCTCTGCGCAGGCTGCGAGGGTGAGAAACGGTCTAGGCTCACGCGTCTGGTCCGATCTCGATGCGTGCGAGCCGGACAGGAGCAGCGCGGCTGCGAGGAAGAGAACGCCCATGGTTGCGCCCAGCGCCGGATACCCGCCCAAAGCGAGCGCGGCGCCGGCGGCGAGCGAGCCCGTGAAGTAGCCGAACTGCATCGTGGCGGAGCGCATCGCTGTTGCGCCCGACCGATACTCCGGGGGTAGCGAGAGGCCGAAGACGCTCGAGACGAGCGTGCGCCCGCCGGCGGCGAAGGCGGCAGCCCCCAAGAGCGCCGTGCTCGCAACGAGCGAGCTGCGGAGGGCGCCGAAGGCCGCGACCGTCACCGCAAGTACCAGCGCGAGGCCGACGAGCCAGGGCCAGGGCTCGCGGTCACCGAGACGCCGGAGCGCGACGTTGCCCGCGACGTATGCGGACGCGGCGACCGAGAGCAGGAGGCCAGTCGCGGCGAAGGATGTCCGGTACGACTGGACGAAGAGCGCGCCTGCATAGACGAGCGTCCCGGCCCACGCCGTGTTCGTCAGGACTTCCGCCGTCAGCCAGCGCCCCACCTCAGGCGCAGCCAGGGCGGACCGGAGCCGCGCCGGCGCCTTCTCTGCCGGAGGCACGCCTCGACGGCGAGCGACGGCCGCCGCGGCGACGAGCGCGGCGACGAGCGGGAAGACGAGCCAGGCATAGCGCCAACTCGACTCGCCGGCGACCCCGAGCAGCGGCATGCCGACGATCCAGGCGGTCGGCTGGCCGATCAGCGCCCACGAAAGGACCACCGGCCGCCGCTCGGGCGACGCCCACTCCGCGGCGGCGAGTGTGCCGGCGGTCGTGAGGATCCCGATGCCGGCGCCGACCGGGACCTGAGCCAGCGCGAGGAGTCCGATGCTCGGCGCCGCTGCGCTCAGGACCGATCCGAGCGCGAGCAGCACCGACCCGCCCAGCAGTTGCCGCCCGAGGCCGACCCGTGCACGCAGGCGGCCCAGGGAGAGCGCGGTCAGGCCGGCGACGAGCCCCGCGATCGTCCGCAGCTGTCCGGCGGTTGCCGTCGAGACGTCGAGGTCCCGGGCGACCTCGACGAGGACGGGCGAGAGCGCGATCGCGCCTGCTTGCGCCGCGAAGAGGCACAGGAACAAGACGGCGCCGACGGTTCTGTAGTCCCCGCCCGTGCCCGGTATCGCCCGCGTCTCCATGAGATGAGAAGACCTGGAGCCGGCTGGTGATCGGCTGGTCGCCGGTAATCGGCCGGTAAATCGCTCGGAGCCCGTGGTACGTTCACGCCGAGGGGATGGAGTTCCGGATTCTCGGCCCGCTCGAGGTGCGTGACGGGGATCGCGAGGTTCGTCTACGGGCCGGGAAGGAGCGCGCTCTGTTGGCGCTGCTGCTCGTCAACGCGAATCGGACGCTCGCGGTTGACGGGATCGTCGACGCGCTCTGGGGCGAGGACGTCCCCGAGACGGCGCAGAAGATGGTGCAGATCTACGTTTCCCACCTCCGCAAGGTGCTCCCCGCGGACACTCTCCGCACGCGGCCGCCCGGATATGTCCTCCGGGTGGAGGAGGGCCAACTCGACCTCCACGGGTTCGAAGCGGCCGTGGCGGACGCGCGCGCTGCCCTCGATGCGGGTCGCGCCGAGCCGGCCGCCGCAGGGTTTCGCGAGTCGCTCTCGCTCTGGCGTGGGCCGGCGCTCGTGGAATTCGAGTCCGAGCCCTTCGCACAGATCGAGGGCGCGCGCCTCGAGAGTCTCCGTATGTATGCCGTCGAGGGCCGCCTCGAGGCGGAGCTCGCGCTAGGCCGTCACCCCGCCGCGGTCGGTGAACTGGAAGCCCTGGTGGCCCAACACCCGCTGCGGGAGGGCCTTCGTGCGCAGCACATGCTCGCCCTCTATCGATCCGGGCGGCACGCCGAGGCGCTCGCCGGCTACCAGACGTTCCGACGGACGCTCTCGGAGGAGCTCGGGATCGAACCTTCGTCGTCGCTGCGTGAGCTCGAGCGGCAGATGCTGCAGCAAGACCCCGCGCTCGAACTAGCGGCGCCCGAGGCGACCCGCGAGGGCGCGGTCGCGCCGGCAGGCGGTGCGGCCGATGCCGCCCCGGCGGGTGAGGTCGCCTACGCGCGCAGCGGCGATGTCAGGATCGCCTACCAGGTCGTCGGCGACGGGCCGATCGACCTGATCCTCGTCCACGGCTGGGTCTGCACGTTCCAGCCCGGCTGGGAGTATCCGAAGCTCGCGGCCTTCTATCGGCGACTCGCGTCGATGGGCCGGTTGATCCTCTTCGACAAACGCGGCACCGGCCTCTCCGACCGGGTTTCTCCCGAGCGCCTGCCGGACCTGGAGACGCGCATGGACGACGTGCGGGCGGTACTCGAAGCAGTCGACTCCCGCCGCGCCGTGGTCCTCGGGTTCTCGGAGGGAGGATCGATGTCGACCCTCTTCGCCGCGACCCACCCCGAACGAACACTCGCGCTGGTGCTGGTGGGCACCTTCCCGCGGATGATGCAGGCACCGGACTACCCGATCGGTCACACGGACGAGGTCTATCGCCGCCGCTTCACCGGGCTCGACCAAGACGACTGGGCGTCGGTCGTGACGAAGGAGTGGCTCGGACGGGTCGCGCCGGATCTCCTGCGCGACGAAGCCGCCGTTCGCTGGTACATCTCGTACGTCATGCGCGGGGCGAGCCCCGGAGCGGTCGGAGCGCTCTGGCGCATGAACCAGCAGATCGACATCCGCGACGTGCTGCCGACGATCGCAGTGCCGACGCTGGTGGCATTCCGGTCCGGCGAGTACTTCGGAGAGAGGACGAGGTCGATGGGGGAAGCCATTCCCGGGGCGCGCGTGGTCGAGTTGCCCGGCAACCACCACCTCCCCTGGGAAGGCGATCGGGAGAGGCTGCTCGACGAGATCGAGCGGTTCCTCGTCGGGGTTCAGGACGAGGTGGAGCCGAACCGTGTGCTCGCCACTCTCCTGTTCACCGACCTCGTCGGCTCGACCGCCAGGGCCGTAGAACTCGGAGACCGCGAGTGGAAGGACCTCCTGAACGAACACGATCGTGTGGTTCGCGCCCAGCTCGCCCGTTTCCGCGGGCAAGAGGTCGACATGGCGGGCGACGGCGTCTTCGCGACGTTCGACGGCCCGGCGCGCGCAGTGCGCTGCGCAGCGGCGATACGGGAAGCACTGAGGGCGCTCGGGCTCGAGTCGCGGGCAGGCGTGCACACGGGCGAGATCGAGCAGTCGGCCGGCGACGTGCGCGGGATAGCCGTTCACATCGCTTCGCGAATCGCGGCCGCTGCAGAGGCAGGAGAGGTGCTCGTGTCGAGCACCGTCAAGGACATCGTCGCCGGCTCGGGCATCGAGTTCGAGGAGCGCGGCGAGCAAGAGCTGGCCGGAGTACCGGGCGCCTGGCGTCTGTTCACCGCACAGGCGTGACGCGCCGCTAGGGAACGGGCTGCCGGTCGCCCCTGGGGATCAGTCGTCGCCCCAGTCGAACTCCGGCAGGGGCCGCTCCCCCGTCGTGTCCCAGAACGACTCGGAGTCGAGCCAATGCTCCTGTCCCGCATTCGCGACGGTCTCGGTCTCCGGCTCGTCCGGCGGCGGAGTGTCCGGAGATGACGGCGTCGAACCGCCGTCGACGTGCTCGCGGTAGGCGTCGAGCGGCATTCGCCGTTCGAGCCGCCGGTTCCGCTCGCAGAGCGCTAGATGCTCGGAGATCACCCGATCGAACGATGCTTCGCTCATCCACGAACCCCCTGCCCTGACGGGGTCCCGCCGTCCTGCAGACGAACGCCGAGACCAAGTTCACCGCACGGTGCCAGGGAGGCCGGACAGACCGCACAGCAGTCCGGAGGGCGCTCAGAGGCGGGGCGGCGGCTACTCAGGAAAGCGCCGGCGCCGACAGGCTCGCAGGAGGGTGAACGAGAAGTCGGCGCCGTCGCCCCGAGCGTGACACTCCCATTCGGTCATCGCCCGCTGCCAACAAGACGCGGCGAACGCCCGACTTCTTTCATCGACGTGACCGGAGCCAGTGCAGCCGAGGATCCATCGTCCGCCAACCGTAATCGGGCGATAAGTAATCCGTAAGCGCCGGGCGCGATGGTGGAGCGCGAATGAACTGGCGTCCAACACCAGGTCACCGGGCCATCTCGGCGCCGAGAAAGATCGGCTTACGAGTTGACCCAAGCGCGTCAAACGATTTCCCCGGGCGGTTGGCACGGTTGTTCGGGGCGGCGGGGCACTTCTCGGGCCAGGGGGACTGGGCCGAGGTCGCCGCCCTTTTTGTCCCCGATCTGGCCCCTGGAAAACGCGCCGGTGCTGCGAATGTCGAGCGCTGCGGTCTGGCTCGTAAGCACTTGGCACGCACGAGAGTCTGGTGTAGCGTCGCCGAGACGCGAGCGATCCGGCAAGCCATGCCTGGCTAGGCCGAGTCCCCTGTGCCTTCCTCTTCGCTGGCGTTGGCTTCGCGATGGCCAAGCAACAGAGGGGAAGGGACCCATGCCGGACTTCCGCATGAGTTGCGCCGCACGCGTGTCTCTCTCGCCGCGCTTGCAGTACCCACCCTCGTCTGCGCATTTCCAGGCCGAGACAAGGAGGAGAGATGAGTAGGGCACAGTTGCGAAGGAGGGCATGGATCGCCGTTGCCGCCGCCGCGGCGGCGACCGTGGCTGCGTTGTTGGCGTCGTCGTCGGCTCCTGCAGTGCAGGCATCGCCTGTCCCGGGGATCCCGCCGGATGCCGTGTTGACGTGGAACACGAACGCGGTGAACGCGGTGCGCGCTTCGTCCCCGGCGAAGTTCCAGGTCGAGGGAATCATCTACATGTCCTATGTGCAGGCTGCCGTCTACGACGCCGTGACGAAGCTCGAGGGACGGTACGTCCCGTACCACGACTTCGCGTACACGGTGGTTCCCGGCACGTCGGCGCAAGCCGCAATCGCCGCCGCGGCTCAGACCACGCTCGTCAATTACCTGCCCGACCAGGCGGGGACGGTCACCAACGAGTACAACGCCTACATCACCTCGCTCGGCGGGCTCGGGGCGCCGGGCGTGTCGGACGGGGTCGCGCTTGGGCAGGCGGCCGCGAACGACATCATCACGCTGCGCACCGGTGACGGCCGCAACGCCGCGACGCCCGTCTACGGGACGATCGGGCCGATCCTGCCGGGGCAGTGGCAGCTGCAAACGCCGGCGCAGACCGCGCAGACGCCGTGGGTGGCGACGATGCGCCCCTTCGTGCTCCAACAGGCCTCACAGTTCCGCGTCGGTCCGCCGCCGGCACTGACGAGTCAGCAGTACGCGAAGGACCTGAACGAGACCGAGGCCTACGGCTCCTCGAACAGCACGGCCCGCACTCAGGCCGAAACCGACACCGCGTACTTCTGGAACGCCAACGCCGTCAACCAGTACAACGGGATCATGCAGAACGCGGTCACCGAGAACGGCATGGACCTCGTCGACGCCGCGCACCTGTTCGCGATGGGCGAGCTCACCACGGCCGACGCTGGTATGGCCTGCTTCGACTCGAAGTACTCCTACCTCTTCTGGCGCCCGATCACCGCGATCCGGCATGCCGATCTCGACAGCAACGCCGCGACGACCGCCGACCCCAACTGGTCGCCGCTGCTGGCGACGCCGACCCACCCGGAATACCCGTCCGCGCACGGCTGCCTCACGTCAGCCCTCACGGATTCGGTGGCGGCGGCCCTGAACACCCAACACCTGAACATCACGGTCCCCGGAGCCACGAACGCGGGCACGACGCTGACCACCAACCGCGTCTTCAACAACGTCCAGAACATCCAGAACGAGGTCATCGACGCCCGCGTCTGGATCGGTTTCCACTTCCGCAACTCCGTCGTGCAAGGCGAGAACCTCGGCAACGACGTGGCCAGGTACGACCTCAACCAGGCCTTCCAACCGGCCCCATAGCAGCAAGGGTCAGCAGCCGGCGGCTCGCCCTCCCGCGAGCCGCCGGCCGCACGATCAGTCGCCATTACGCATCGGGTCGACCCTTACGATGCGGGGGGGATGGAACGTAAGGTCGCAACGGTTCTCTTTGCGGATCTCGTCGACTCGACCGGCCTCGTGGCAAGCGCTGATCCCGAGGTCGTTCGCCAGCGCGTGAACCGCTACTTCGAGGCTGTATCGGGGCGTATCGAGGCGCACGGGGGCACGGTCGAGAAGTTCGCGGGCGACGCCGTGATGGCCGCTTTCGGCGTGCCGCTGACACATGAGGACGACGCCGAGCGTGCCGTTCGTGCGGCTCTCGAGATCGTCCCGATGGTCGAGCAGTTGGGTCTCGCCGTACGCATCGGGATCGAGTCGGGAGAGATCGTCATCGAGGACGGTGACTCCACATTCGCGACGGGCGAGGCCGTCAACCTGGCGGCGCGGCTTCAGCAGGGGGCGCAGCCAGGCGAGATCCTCATCGGCAGCGCGGCCCGCCGGCTCGCGGCAGGTGCGGTCGAGGTCGACGATGCGGGGCCGCTCGAGATCAAGGGTCGCGCGGAGCCGCTGTGGACCTGGCGCGCTCTCGGGGTGCAGGGTTCGAGCCGTCTCGCTGCGACGCCGTTCGTCGGTCGCGAGCCGGAGCTGGAGATGCTCGAGAACTCGTTGTCGCGAGCCGTTAGGGATCGGCGTCCCCAGCTCGTGACGATCTTTGGTGAGCCGGGCCTGGGCAAGACGCGGCTCGTCGCGGAGTTCACCGCCGGCGTCGAACGGGTGACGGCGCTCGCCGGCCGAACGCTTCCGTACGGCGAGGGGGTGACCTACTGGCCGCTCGCCTCGATGATCAAGGCCAGCGTCGGAATTACCGACGACGACCCGGCGAACGAGGCTTTCGAGAAGCTGCGCCTCTCTTGTGAGAGCGAGGCTGTCGCCGACCTGCTTGCGGTCGCGCTCGGTGTGCTTGGCGCTGCGGAGGGGGAGAGGACGCCGGAACAGCTGAATTGGGCCGCGTTGCGCTGGTGCGAGCAGCTTGCGGATGCGCAGCCGCTCGTCCTCGTCTTCGAGGACATCCATTGGGCCGAGGAGCCGCTGCTCGACTTGATCGAAAACCTTGCCCGCTCCCTTCGAGATGCTCCTGTGCTGATCGTGGGACTGGCTCGGCCGGAGTTGCTCGACAGTCGTCCTTCCTGGGGTGGAGGCATTCGCAGCGCCAGCGCGATCGATCTCGCTCCCCTCGGCGGGAGCGAAAGCGAGGAGCTGGCCGAGGCCCTCCTTGACGGCGAGGTGGCAGAGGCGCAGCGCGGGCTCGTACTCGAGCGGGCGGAGGGCAACCCGCTCTTCCTGGAGGAGATTGCGCATGCGCTTCGGGACGGGCGAGGCATCGAGGGCATTCCGGATACGTTGCAGGCGCTGATCGCCGCGCGGATCGACGGGCTCGAGGCCGGCGAGAAGCAG
>Ga0066903_100006956_pt1 | contig 10161 bp, 9 predicted proteins | sample PanSoiMetaGPlot1_FD_67491 | JGI IMG/M metagenome (GOLD analysis project Ga0066903, IMG submission 67491) | Tropical forest soil microbial communities from Panama analyzed to predict greenhouse gas emissions - Panama Soil - Plot 1 (version 2) | ecosystem: Environmental > Terrestrial > Soil >... | reverse complement strand
GCACGAACCGGTTAGACAAATACCTGGTAGCGGACACAGGTGGTCGCGGTCAATGACCACTCTTACGCGTGGTCCCCTCTGAACCCAGCGTGCGAAATCCGGGCGTGCGCTCTATTGCAGTCCGGCCTGGCTGCCCGCGTGCCTTTCGGTTGCGAAATCTCGAAGACCGCGGGGTGCGTCGGCTGGAGGCCACCCTCTGGAACCGCTTGAAGTGCTCGCCGCTCCTCCGTCGAGTGGTGGAGTCGGCCCAGGTTGCCGATTAGCCAGGTCCGAAGTTGTCGGTGTTGGCGTCAGCTCTCTTGCTTGACCCTTTTGGGAGAACGCCGGCGCCCACCTGGTGCCCGGCCCCCCTCACTGGCTCGAAGCCCATCGAATACGACAGTCAGTAGTCGACCCGCCGTTTCCGGTCCACGCCCGAACTGAGTAGAGGCGCTGTAGACGCCGACCACCAGGTTCATCACGTCCTCGACCGTGACGTCGCTGCGCACCGCCCCTGCGGCCTGGGCTCTGGTCAGGAGAGCCCCGATGGCGTTGTTCAGTTCGCGGGCCAGTTCCGGGTGAGCGTCGTGTAGGTTCTGTCCCCCTGCTGCCAGAACCTCGATGAGATCCCTCCTGGCCTGGAACTGGTCGCCAAGGCTGCGTAGGTAATCAAAGAGGGCAACCGCAGGGTCGCGGACCCGGGCAAGGCGCCGCGCCTCCTGGATCGAGGCCTTGACCCGGCCGACGGCGACGGCCATGAAGAGCGCTTCCTTCGTCGGGAAGTGGCGGTAGAGGGTGCCGGGGCCAACCCCCGCTCGCCGGGCGATCTCATCGATCGGGACACCCATGCCCTCGGCCGCGAACACCTCGTCCGCAGTCTCTAGCAACCGCTGCCGGTTGCGACGAGCGTCTGCCCGGGTGAGCTTCTCCTTGACAAACGGAGGGCGCGCTCCGTATAGTTCTTCCGGAGTCATCGTTCCGATTGTACGTGGCATTTCAACACGTAGCAAGCCGTCCGCCAGGTCAACGGGGAGGAGCGCGCATGCGAATCGAAGAGAACAAGGGTGTTCGGACCCGGCACGTCGCGGTGGAGACGAGCATGAACGGGAAGACAGTGCTCTTCACGGGGGCGTCCCGCGGGATGGGGCGCCTCGCAGCGATCGAGCTCGCGCGGCGCGGGGCGAGGATACTGGTCGTCGGGCACAACGAGGCGCGGGGCGCGGCCGCCGTCGAGGCAATCCGCGGGATCGGCGCATCGGCCGAGTTCCTGCGCGCGGACATGGGCGACGTCGCGCAGGTATGCGCCCTCGCGGAGGCAGTGCTTGCGGGGGGCCAGAGAATCGACGTGCTGATCCACAGCGCGGGCGGCATAGCCCCGTCCGGGGCGCGCACGGGCGAGGGCGTCGACCGAGGGTTCGCGCAGAACTTCCTCGGCGCGTTCCTTCTCACGCGCCTTCTCGAGGAGCGCCTCCTCGCCGGCGCTCCGGCGCGCGTGATCGCCGTTGGGTCGGGGGCACACAGGCTTCTGAAGAGCGTCGACGTCGACGCGCTCACGTGTCCAGGCAAGGATCTCTCGAGAATGGGCAGCTACCAGAGGGGCGCCTACCAGATGCTCAGCTACCAGACCGCCAAGCTCGCGGTGACAACGTGGACGTACGGCCTCGCACGGCGCTGGGCGGGCCGCGGCGTCACGGCGAACGTGCTCGACCCTGGCATCGTAAAGGGCGCGTTCGGCGAGCAGTTCGAGGGCCCGGCTCCGATTCGCGTCCTGATCACCCACGTGATCCCCTTCTTCGTCGCCGTCGGCACGCAGCGGGGCTCGGAGCAGTACATGCGGCTCGCGACAGACCCGGCGCTCGCGACTGTTTCGGGCATGTACTTCGTGTCGGGCAAGGAGAAGAAAGAGGGCAGCTCCCGGCTCTCCCTCGACCCCGAGGTGCAGAAACGCATCGACGAGGCGGCCGAGGCGTGGGCCGCGCCGTTCCTACCTGCCCACTTGCTAACCAGGCCGTCTGCCAGCCCATCCAAAAACGGAGGCATTGAAGACGTGAACGTGGCTGTCTCCCCTGCCAAAGCGAAAACGGAGGGGCTCTAGATGGCGCCCGCGATCGAGGCTGGTGTCGGAATCCCGTTTGGTGCCGAGGAGCCGGCAGTTGCGGTCAAGATCGACGCCCGGTCGAGGCTTCTGATCTACTTCTCTGTCCTGCTCGCCCTGCTTCTGTCATCGCTTGACCAGACCGTCGTCGCAACGGCGCTTCCGCGCATCGTGACCGACCTGCAGGGCGCGGACCGCTACGTCTGGGTAGTGACCGCTTACATGCTGTGTTCGACCGTGACCATACCCATCTACGGCAAGCTCTCGGACGTCTACGGCCGAAAAGTAATGCTGCTGATCGCGGTCGGCCTGTTCACGGCCGGCTCTTCCTTGTCTGGACTATCCCAGAGCATGGACCAGTTGATCGGCTTTCGAGCTCTTCAAGGCCTTGGCGCAGGTGGATTCTATCCACTCGCTATATCAGTCGTTGGAGACCTCTTCAACCCTCGCGAGAGGGGAAAATATCAGGGAGCGATCGGCGCCGTGGCCGGCCTCAGCTTTCTGATCGGGCCCTTTGTTGGCGGCTGGTTCACCGAGCACATCAGTTGGCACTGGATCTTCTACGTCAATATCCCGCTTGCGCTGCTAACCCTGCTTGCGGTTGCCTTGCTCTTGCCCAACCGACGGCTCGAGGCAGCCCGAGCGAGGGATCTCGACTACATGGGTGTTGTCTGCTTCACGGCCGGGGTCATACCGCTTCTGATCGGCCTAACAGCCAAGTCGGAGATCAACTCATCCACGCTGCAGCCCTACTCATGGAGTGACGTGAACGTCTGGGGTCCGATGGTGGCCGGCGCTTTTCTTCTGCTGCTCTTCGCGTTTGTCGAATCTCGAGCAAAGCAGGCAATCGTTCCTATTGACCTTTTCAAGAAGCGCAATTACGCCCTGAGCCTGATGATGACCTTCCTGGTCGGCCTTGGAGCATATGTCGGCGTGATATTCATGCCGCGCTTTTTCCAGACCGTGCACCATATCAGCGCGACCTGGTCGGGCTACTACATCCTGCCGGCGCTGGTTGGGATGATGGCTGGCGCGATCGTCGGCGGAGTCCTGATATCGCGCATCGGCCGCTACAAGTGGCTTCTGTCGGGCAGCCTCACGCTCCTGATCCTGGGCTCGTATTTGATGACCCATCTCTCGGTCGGAACCGCCGACTGGACGATCTGGGCTTGGCTCCTTCCGATCGGGTTGGGCATCGGGCCCATGATCACAGCCGGCACTGTGATCGTGCAGAGCTTGGTCCCTTCGCACCGCATTGGGGCTGCCAGCGGCTCGCTGACCCTGTTCAATCAGATAGGCGCCGTGATGGGGCTGGCAATCGTGGGCACTGTGTTTTCGTCCATATATGACAATCAACTGCCACATTCGCTTGCCGCCCGGGGAATTCCATCCGATCTCATCATGGCGCTGGACAAGCTGTCGGGCGTCCTCCAGGGCGTTGGCAACGGCCAACCACTGCTCCACAGTGTGCTGCCACCGTCAGCGTGGCCCCTGATCCCGCAGATAACCTCTGGCGCCAACGACGCATTCTCCCAAGCGCTGGCTCGATCTTTCTTCGTCACGTTGATCGCTGGGTCAGTCGCCTTCCTCCTCTCACTGGCGCTTCGGGACAGCCACTTGCAAGGGGGACCGGAGGCCACGGAGGAAACGGCGCTCGCGGAGTAAGTCATCCGCCGAAGTGGTGGCGCCGTCGCGCGAGATGCGGATCGAGCGGCGGCGTCCACCTCCGATGCAATGGCGTGGCGGCTGTACCACCCCGGGGTGGCAGGAGGGCGTCGACTCTGCGTCGCACCCCTCTTCAGCTCTGTAAGCTCGGGCTCCAAGTGACGGCCAGCTCCCCTCCGACGGGCACCCTATTCCATCGTTCCGCCATCTGGGTCATCGCCATGCAGAGGTTCGGCACCTGCGCAACCCATGCCGCCGGCAGCATCTGCTCAGTCCCCCTGAGGGCGCGCCCGACTTGGCCCTGAGCGCCGCCGCCGGAGATGAGGCCAGTTGCCTTCCCGAGGGCTCTCCGTCGGCCTGTCATGCGGTTGACCACGAGGCCCACGGCGAGCTCGGCGAGGACGACGTCCTCGTGGTTCTCCTTGAGGATGGCGCCCGATCGCTCCCTGGCGCGCGGCGGCAGACGCCCTCCCACTACCTCCATCCCCGGGAAGATCGCGCCGGCCGCGATGCTTCCCCAGAGGCCAAGTCTGATGCCCAGCACAGACTCGACCACGAGATGGGCCAAGTCATGAGGGACCGGCTCGCGCGGGCCGAAGGCGCGGACGTTGATGATCACGCCGTCGTCCCTGCGCACCGTGACCTTTGCACCGCCCCTCGGCGTTCGGGCGAAGCTCACCGCCAGTGTCGCGGGTGGCCGCCGTCCAAGGATCTGCCTGCGTTCGGCCGGACCGAGACCGGCGGTCCGGCGGTGACTCCGCCGCCCCCGATCCCGTCGGCTGGCCGTTGCCATGCTCAGCGGGCCAGCCGACAGCTCAACATCCCCTGGCCGATGGTTTCGACCACGGGTCTGACGCGAGAACGAGACACCACTCTGGCTTCCCCAACACAGGACTCTAGGTTTCGGCGATACGCTGACCCGAGCGAGCCGGAATGCTCAGGGTCTGGATGTCGCCCCATCACGAGGACCGCGCCCTCTCTTGTCTGCGCGCAATGCCCGACCTTCCGTTCGAGCACCTGATCATTTTCCCACGGCGAACCTGTGCACACTCGTGACGCGTTCGAGCGAGCGCCCCAGCTCCCGACTTGGTCGGCTTCGTCTCTTCACATTGCCGCCTGGCACGGCGACCCCGAACTGGTTCTGAGCCTGGTGCAGAGCAGCGCTGACCGAGAGAGTACCCGTGCCGCCGGTAACCAGAATGTCCGTCTGTTCTCTCACGTTATCGCCTCTGTCACATCGATCCCCGCTACGGGGTCTATTCCGTAGACGCTTCTCAGCAGAGGGACGTGACAGATGGACGACAACGAATGCCTGGCGGAACGATTCGAGGAGCACCGGTCCCATCTCAGGGCCGTGGCACACCGGATGATGGGTTCGCTCGCGGAGGCTGACGACGCAGTGCAGGACACCTGGCTGCGGCTCAGCCGAGCAGGTTCGGAAGACGTCGACAACCTCGGTGGCTGGCTGACCACGGTTGTCGCGCGCGTGTGTTTGAACAAGCTGCGTTCGCGCAAGGTTCGTCGCGAGGAAGCGCTCGGAGTGCATCTACCCGATCCTGTGCTCAGCCCCGAGGGGGCGGTGCAGCCGGAAGAGGAGGCGTTGCTGGCCGACTCGGTCGGCCTCGCTTTGCTGGTCGTGCTTGATACCCTGGGCCCAGCCGAGCGTTTGGCATTCGTTCTACACGACGTGTTCGAACTGCCTTTCGAAGACATCGCTCGCATGGTGGATCGGTCTCCGGAAGCTGCTCGGCAGCTCGCCAGCAGGGCGCGGCGCCGGATCAAAGGCGCTGGGATTGTGGCTCCTGACCCCGATCTGAGGCGTCAGCGTGAGGTGGTCGACGCGTTCTTTCGGGCGGCGCGTGCAGGTGACTTCGAGGCTCTGGTCGGCCTGCTGGATCCCGATGCTGTGCGGCGGGTGGACTTTGGCGCCAGGCATCCGGCACTCTCAGTGGTGACGCGTGGCGCCGCGGAGGTGGCGCGGTCCGCACTCAGAGCCGCCCCACTCGATGCGGAGATTCACCCGGTCCTGGTGAACGGAGCAGCTGGAGCTGTCGTCACCTTGCACGCCCGGCCATTTGCGGTAATGGGCTTCTCGGTGGTCGAGGGCAGGATCGTCGAGATCGACGTGATCGCCGACCCCGAACGCGTTGGTCGGATCGCCGCGGCCGTTCTTACCAGCGAGTAGCCCTTCAGGGTTGCTGGAGGGCGCCCGACTCGATCCATTTGCGATCGTGGTGGTTAGAGCCTTTCAGGTGGCGGTCACATCCGCGCCTTCTTGCGGGTCACCTGTGTAGTACCCCAAAACGAATCGACGCAAGAAGGAGCTACGCAAATGAGCGATCGAGTTGGCAGCGCCGCTGGTGTACCTGCGCTGCACCGACGTATTCCACGGTTGGTCCCCCTCTTCAACCCAGTCGCCAGGTTCCTTTTGGCCGCTGGCGTTCCGATGGGCTTCAATGGGCTCGTCACCATTCGCGGCCGGAAGAGCGGCCTTCCTCGCACCACGCCCGTAGCGATCATCGACGTCTCCGGCAGGCGTTGGGTCTGGGCCCCCTGGGGCGAGGTCCAATGGGTGCGCAATCTGCGCGCTGCCGGCTGCGCGACGGTGACCGTGCGCCGGCGGAAAGAAGAAGTAAGTGCGACCGAGCTCGACCCCACACAGCGGGTTGGGTTCTTTCGCGACATCCTTGGTCCCCTCGCGCGAGGCATACCGCTCGGTGTCTCCTTCATTCGCATCGTGGATAAGGTCGATCTCGACTATTCAGTGGAAGCGGCCGAGGGTCGACCTGTCTTCGAACTCCACCCACTTCGATAGGTCGGCTTGCGAAGCCGGGGATTGGGCCGCGCGCGCCGAGCCACGTGGGACTCGGCGCCGGCCACTACCTTGGTCACCGTCGCGCCAAGCTGGCCCTCTCTAGCTGGAAGACGCTGTTACGGCAGCTACTGGCATCGCGGCCCCCGGCCGGCGGCGTCAAGCGGCATCGGAGGATCGGCCGGATCGCTACGTAGGCCCTACGTACCGGTTCGGTGGCGTCGTCGTTGGAGACCAGCTAGGGTCCACGACACGATGGTCCCGCCCCCGGCCAGAATATGGCCCGCTCGACCGCGGCTGGTGCCTGTGAGTGCTGACCGCGCTCGCGGCCGTGGTCGCGGTAGCCTGGGCAGTGCGGTTTGCCAGCGGCCACGCGCCGCCCGGCGCGTCCGCGACCGCCACCCGGGCCACGGCGGCGCCGTCACCGACCCGGAGGCCGGCATGCTCCCCCGACTTCAGGGACGCCAGTTCGGGGAGGCGGACTGGAGCGTGGCCACGACCGGCCCGACGACCCTGAACCACATGCCCGCACGCGCCGGGGTCGTAGACCGCGTCGCGCCGCAGGTGGAGGACGGGCAGCAGACCGGCGCGAGCGAAGACGAGGTGGGTGGTCCGGCAGCTGTTTGTCGTCCGGTCCACCCTGATTGGCGGACTCCACCGTGAACCGCGAGAGGTCGGACGATGGGAATGGATAGACCGGAGGCTCAAGGCTCTGGCACATGGGGATCGCGCGAAGCAGCGGCGGAGTGGCGGCGAGGAGCGGCCGCACGGCTCGAAGCCCTGGGACCGGCCACGGAGATGATGCTTGACCTCGCCGGCGTCAAGACGGGGAGTTGGGTGCTGGACGTGGGGGCCGGCGCTGGCGATTCCGCGTTGATGGCTGCCCGACGCGCCCGTCCAACCGGACACGTCCTGGCGACCGACATCTCGACGAGCATGCTCGAGATCGCCGCGGAATCGGCGGGGCACGACGGCTTGACCAACCTCAGCACGCGGGTCGCCGACGCCCAGCATCTGGACCTCGCGTCCGACTCGTTCGACGCAGCGATCTCGCGGAACTGCCTGATGCTGATCCCCGATTATGGGCGGGCGCTCACCGAGATCCGGCGAGTTCTGAAGCCGCGTGGCAGGTTCGCTGCGATCGTGTACTCCACCCCTGACCGCTGCCCGTACCTCGCGATCCCCCACGCCATCGCGTTTCGTCTGGGTCGTCTGACATCGCCGCGGTTGGAGGAGTTCGGGGAGTTCCGGCTCAGTGCCCCAGGCCTCCTCCGGGAGGCCTTCTCCTCGGTCGGCTTCCGCGATGTGACAGTGCACGCCGTTCCCATCCGCCGTCGCTTTCCATCCCTTTCCAACGCAATGCAGTACGCCAGGGGGCCGCTGCCATTGCGCGAGCTCATGACGCGACTGAGCCCGAGCGAACGGGATCAGGCTTGGGCCGAGATCGAGCGCGCCCTCGCGCAGTTTGTCGGTCCGACCGGCTACGACTCGCCGTGTGAGGTGCTGATCGGGGTGGGCATGAAGTAGCTCGGCCGGCCAAGGACCGGACCCGCAGCAGGAGACGGGGGTATCCCGCGTACTCGGGCGTGGAGGTCCGACACCGGTTGGCGCGGTAGAGTGGTCCGCGTGCGGGTGCGGAGGGCCGGGTCTCGCGACCTGGATGCCCTGGTCGAGCTGTGCGCAGGGCTATTCGCCGAGGATGGCGGCCACCGCGATGCGACTATCGACGTCGGCTGGCCTCGTAGGGAGGGCCGCCGCTACTTCCATCGGGTGATCGGCGATGCGGAAGCGTTGGGCATCGTGGCTGAGGTCGACGACATGGCGGTTGCCTATCTGGTCGGTCGGATGCGGGAGCCTGTAGACGTCAGGCCAGTCCGCGTGGCCGATCTGGAGGCGATGTATGTCCTGCCGGACCACCGCAGCCGAGGCATCGGTACGGCGCTGGTCAGCGAGTTCCGAAGCTGGGCCAACCAGATGCGGGCCGAGCGCCTCTCCGTGACCGCATTCGCAGCAAACGTCGACGCGATTCGTTTCTACGAGCGAGAGGGCTTCGCTCCTCGCTCACTGTCGCTCGAAGCCCCCGCCTCCGCATAGCGTTCCACCTCCACGCGGTGCTCAGTCTCTCCCCCGCGCCGTCGGGGGAGTACCCGGCGAAGCCGGGGGAGGGGGGCCAGCGTCGTACATAGGGAGCCGTCCAGACGCGGCGATCGATCCGTCACGTGTTATTCGGGATTGTTCATAGGCCCCTGAGCTGCGCTTCATGTGGATGCACGCAGGCCCGGATCAGCGGCTCCAGACTTCACCTGCCCAGCTCGCCGGTGTGCTGCACAACCGGACCCAGCTCAATCTCCGCCTCCGCCCGTCGGTACAGTGGCAGCCGCTCCAGGGGCACCGTCACATCGAGCCAACGTCCACCTGACTGCACCTCACCTGTCCACCAGTCCACCCAGGCAGCTCCAGCCGGCAGGTAGACATCTACGCACACGGGCTCAGGCGACTCGCTGAAAACCGGGCACACGAGAAGGTCCGGGCCCAGCATGTACTGGAGGTCGATGCCGCGGCAGCCGGGGTCATCCGGGAACTCCAGCAGCAGTGGCCGTAGTACAGGCAACCCCAGCTCAGACGACTGCCGCGCCACCCGCAGCAGGTATGGCAGCAGTCGATAGCGAAGCTCGACGAACTCGCGGAAGATCGCCAGCGCCCGTTTACCGAAGTTCCACGGCTCGCGTGGGGACACGCCGTGGGCGCGCGCCAGTGGTGACAGCAGCCCGAACTGAGCCCAGCGAACATAGAGCTCGGGCGTCGGCGGCTGGCCATAGAAGCCGCCGATGTCATGGCTCCAGAAACCTGGCGCACTGAGACTGTAGGAGAGGCCGCCCCACAACGTCGAGGCCATGCCCGCAAGGGACGTCTCAGGGTCGCCGCCCCACTGGGCCGGATAGCGTTGAGAGCCCGCCCAGCCGCTCCGTCCCCAGACCAGGCCGTGCGGGCTGATCTCCCAGACCGTGCGGTTGTACCAGAGCGGATAGAGGTTCCGCCAGGCGCGCCCGGAGCGGCCGTCGGCCATCATCGCGTCCTCAGGGAGTCCTTCGCCGAAATCGGTCTTCATGACCGCCACGCCCATCTCGAACAGGTTTGCGTGCATGTCCTGCCACCACCGCCTGGCGGCCGGCCGGGAAAAGTCGACGATCCCCCTTGAGCGCCCATCGGCTCCCGTCTTGTCGGCGGCAGCGGTCGAGCCGTCGCCGCGCCGGACGAGATAGCCCGCCCGGGCCGCCTCCTCGTACACCGGCGAAGCGGAGTCGATGTAGGGCAACTCCCACAAAGAGACGTGGTAGCCCAGCTCGTCCAGTTCACGGATCATGCCGGCGGGGTCGGGATACTTCCGCTCGCTCCAGACGAAGTCACAGTTGAGGTGATCCAGCTCCAACCAGTCGGGATCGATGTGGAGGACGTCGCACGGGATGCGGTGCTCGCGCATGCGCAGTGCGGCCTCCATGAGTTCGTGGCGGTTGCGATAGCGGCAACGCGACATCCAGAGGCCAAACGCCCAGGCCGGCGGCACCGGCGAACGTCCCGTGAGTTCCGTGTAGCGGTGGAGCCGCTGTTT
>Ga0066903_100006955_pt1 | contig 10161 bp, 16 predicted proteins | sample PanSoiMetaGPlot1_FD_67491 | JGI IMG/M metagenome (GOLD analysis project Ga0066903, IMG submission 67491) | Tropical forest soil microbial communities from Panama analyzed to predict greenhouse gas emissions - Panama Soil - Plot 1 (version 2) | ecosystem: Environmental > Terrestrial > Soil >... | reverse complement strand
TCATCACGACGACAAAGTCATCCCATCTCATCAGCGGAGCCTGACTGTCTGGCCACAGCAGCACTTGTGATCATGGGTGCCCGCGCAGCGGTCGTGATGGCCGCGCCAGCACTCGCCACACATGGCCACAGCCTGGACCTCGCCCGTATCCACGTCCACGGTGTGCGGTGGCGTGCTGGCAGCCACGATCTGGGCGATGCGGACCAGGTCCATGCCACGACGGTTTACCGCTGCCTGGCGCTCCGGATCGGCGGCACGCTCGCGCGACTCCGCGAGCACCCGGGCGGTTTCGGCGCTGGGTGCGTAGCGCTCCGCCTCGGGTGGCGGGTTGAGCACGCCGATACCGTGCACGCGCAGGAACGTGGCGAGCTGGTCAGCCATCGACGCGGGCACTTCGTAGACGTGGCGGGCCTTGTCATACCGTGCCGGTAGGAAACGGCCCATTACGGGAGCCAGCTCGGGCGTCATCGGCCGGAACAGCACCACGTGCGGGTTGGCGGTGGGGATCATCACCACGGTGCGGAGCGCGTCGTCATCGTCCATGATTTTTTCCTTCCGATCATGCCGCCGCCGCCGCTCTCGCGCGCGCGTCACTTTCAGCGGCGGCGGCGAATAAGTCCCTTACCGAAGAGTGACCACCACCTAGGAGTCACTTCCGCTGGTAGTCCCGTACTTACATGGCATGGCATGGCGCGGACGAACGTGCGCCCGCACGCGTCCGGACGAACGTGCGGCACTACTTCGACCGAACATCAGTCGAACCTGCCCGCCTGGTCACGGCGCAACCGCGCCATCCGTTTACGGGCTGCCTCGCGCTGCGAGCGCACCTGATCGGCGCTTGGCTGGTACTCCAGGAAGTCGTGCATCTGCCAGCCGCCGTCGCTGGTGTCCCACAGTCCGGCCGCGATCAGCTCGCTGGCTGCCTTGCGGTCGTAGGCCACGGCACGCGGCACCGCGCCGTTGGTCAGGTGCTCGACGGCATACAGCAGCCCCAGCACCCAGGTGCGAAACGCCACGTCCGACAGCCCCACGATTTTGGGGTGATCCCGGAAACCCGTTTCGATCCGCGCCCACGCCATGTCACGTCTGGTCCGGCTCATCGAACGGCAGCGGGCGGTCTGGGCTCATGCCGTACAGCCGCATGAGACCTTCCAGGCTCGCCTGGGGATCGGCGCTGTTGGCTGCCATGTCCAGCGTGGTGATCACCGCGCCCGCCTCATCGGCGGTCAGGTCCTTGCTGGACTCCACCGGATGCCGGACGACAGCGGCCAGGATCGACAGCCCGCGCTCGCGGTCACCGCCCACGCCGATGCGGCCCAGCGCGGCGTGCAGCGCCCGGAGCTGCGCGGGCGTGATCATCACGGGCGGTGGTGGCATCGCCTCGGGCCATGTCGCCGCTGCCACCGGGGGCGGGTCCGGTATGGGTGGCGGTTGCGGTGCTGCCGCAACGGGGGGAGATACAGCAGCATCCTCGCCAGGCAGCGGCGGCATGGCTGGTACCGACGTGGCGCGCGGCGTGTCCAGCGGTTCCGGACTTGCAGGATCCGGAGCCGGTTTCAGCTCGCGCACCACGTCGGCATTGCGTCGCACGCGTCGCCCGCGTGCAGGCTTTTGGGGTTCGGGCTCTTCCACGTCGTCGGCAGCCATGAAACCGCCCAGCGCGTCCGCGAAAATGTCGCGGCACAGCTCGCGCGTTGCGGCGTGTTTCAGCATCACGCGTGGGTACTTCTGCCATTGCGGCTGGTCCGCGAGCTGCGCACGGTGCGCGTGCGCCAGTGTCCAGCGGACCTCATGCCAGGCGGTCTGTCCGGCACGTCGGCCGCGCACAACGCACTGGGCGTCGTCGCTGGTCACGTAGCTGACTTCATGACCGCGCGCGAGCACCAGCGCCAGCATGGCCTCCGCTTTCAGCTCGACGTTGCCGCGCACGGTGTAGATCACGCGGAGCGCGGTCATCGGCGGCAGCCCAACCTCGCGGCCGAACATGACCACGGCGGTTACGGCAGCCTCATCACCACGGATCTGTTGTGGCACCAGGTTGGTGGGCGCGATGACGTGCGCGAGCTTGGCCACGTCGGTTAGCACGTGCACCCAGCTATCCAGCGCGGGCAGCTCGGGCTGCACGTCGTAGACCTCAGGCAGCGTCGTCATGGTCGTACACCTTCACCAGTCGGTATCTGGGCGCGTCCGGATCGGGCGGTTCGGGCAGCGGCTCGCCTATCGGATGCATGCCGTGGACGTAGTCATAAACCTGGCGGACGTACAGGAACGTGCGCCAGACGCCATCGCTCACGTCCACGGGCAACAGGTCCACCTGGTCCGGTTGCACGTGCACGATGCCCACGCGGTCGATGCGCGGCAGCTCAATCTCGCGCAGCCCGCCCACCAGCAGCGCCTCCGCGTGCGCGTACGCCGCGAGCTGGAGCGCCGCGTCATCGAACACGCGCTCCCCGGTCTTGATGTCCAGCAGCCAGTTAGTTTCGCCGATGCGAGCCACCAGGTCGAAAGTGCCGCAGTAGTCCCATTTTCGATTGATGACCGGGCACTCCACGTGGATGGCCGCGACCGCGCGCCGGTCCAGCCAGCGGGCGTACGCCTCCACCGGTCCGATCAGCTCGGGCGGCACGTCGTGCGCGGTCTGGTCGTCGCGGGCCAACGCCTCACCGTGGCTGTGAATGTCCTTGCCGCGTGCGGTGGCCTTGCTGCGGTGCCGTGCGGGCGCGCCGCGCAGCCAGTCGTATGCCTCTTCACGCTCCATCGCCGCGAGCCGGTCCAGGTTGGCCAGCGCGTCTTTGGCGGTGGACTTGGCAGCCCAGTCCACCAGCCGGATGGGGAATCCGTCGCGCAGGATCGTGGTCACGCCAGGCACCTTGCGCCCGTCGCTGTCGTAGTACGCGTGGCCGGTGCCGAACGCCTGCCGACGAAACGCCACGATCAGCTCCTGTCGATCAGATAGGCCCAACCGTCACGGCTGACGCGGTACACGTTGCAGTCCGACCCATAGCCACCGGGGCGTTGCTCGCCCGTGGGCTCCAGGAGTTTGTGTTGGTGCACCAGCTCGCTGACGCGCTTCCAGTAGCAGGTGCCGACCTGGTCGAGCCCAGCGCGGTGCGCCGCCTCCCAGGCGGTCATGTCGCGGTCCGCGTAGGCCAGCATCAACCGCGCCTTCTGGCTGCCTTCACGGAAGCGCACGTCACGCGCGCCCGCGTGGCTGGTCGCTGGGTCGCTGTTGCGCCGCCTGGTCCGGGGCGGTGCCTGCAACGTCACAGCCGCCGCCGTGAGCGCCTGTGCGGACGTGGCCAGTACGTGAGCAGCACGCTGCGCCGTTCAGCCCTCAGCGTGGCCTCATCGACGCCCAGCGGGTTGGGCAGCGGGCGCAGCCGTTCGGCGCGCAGCGCCTCCAGCCGGTCGCTGATCGCGCAATGCGGGCACGGTGTGCCGTGCGCCTCCAGCGGCCGGACGCGTCGGCAGGCTGGGCAGGTGAAGTAATCGCCCGTGGTGTCGATCACGGCCGGATCCTGCGCTTACGTCCGGGCGGATGCGGATCCACCGTGTTCTGGTCGATGAACCGCCACAGGTCGTCCTCGCGCGTGCGCTTCACGCCACCTAGCTGCGTCAGCGGCAGCCATCCCAGGTCCCACCAGCGATACACGGTGGCGACGTGCACGCCCGTGGTCTCCGCGATTTCTCGGGCTGTCAGCAGGCGTCCGCGTCGGGTTGCCACGGTCATGCGGCCCCCGTTCCAGTTGGTGTGATGGTCCGGTTTAGACCTCGCGGGCCTCGGGCACAAGCCCCCGACACGCGGACCGTTTCGCATGTTTCGCATAGGTGCGCACAGCCTGCACGACACGCCGTGAAAGCCCGGAAAAATCATGGCCGCACAACAGAAAACGGCCCGGACCCGTAGGCCCGGACCGTTCCCAGGAGAAGTATCAGCCGGTGCGCTTGCGACGCAGCGGCGTGGGCCGCTGGGCCTTGCTGCGCCCGTCCATCGACGCCAGCACAGCCGCGATGCCGGACGGGTCCACGTGCCCGTACAGGTCCGCTGTGATAGCAACCGTGCCGTGGCCCAGCCGTCGAGACACCACGATCATGGGCACGCCGTCCATCAGCAGCCAGGTGGCGTGACTGTGCCGCAGGTCGTGGATCCGCGCGGGCTCGATCCCGGCAGCCGCGACCGCCTGCGTCCAGTGATGCAGCACCGTGCGGTAGGTCAGCGGCTCGCCCGCCAGGTTGTGGAAAACCCAGTCAGACGCGGCGCGCCCGATCACCAGCGGGCGCAGCAGCTCGACGGTTTCCGCGTCCAGCGCCACGTCCCGGAAGCTCTTTTCGCTCTTCGGGTTGCCGATCACCTTGCGGTCATCGGACAGGCCCTGCCGGACGTGGACCTCGGGCACGTCGCCATCCAGCCGCACGTGCCGCACCTGGAGCGCCAGCGCCTCGCCAATGCGCAGCCCGGTGCGGGACAGCACGTGCCACAGGATCCGGTCCGTGGCGGACGGCGTGGCGTCGATGATCCGCGCAACCTCATCAACCGTCAGCACGTGCACGCGGTCCCGCTTGATGATCGCGGGCGGTGCTACTTCGGTCATGGGGTTGTCCTTGCGCCAGCCCTTCACCTGCGCGCGACGGAACGTCATACGAAACAGTTTCAGCCGGTACTCCACCGTGCGCGGCGCGACACCGCGACGGATCAGCGCGTGCTTCCAGGCGTTCAGCTCATCCGCGCCGATGCTGGCCACGTCGCGGTCCAGCCACGCCAGCACGTCCGCGTGGCGCAGCTCCTGGCGGTACCGGGCGCGCGTGCGGTCCGTGCCGCGCGGGCGGCTGGTGATGGCGTCCTCCGCAACCTCCGCGAACGTCACCACCACGGTGCCGGTGGCAACCTCACCGCGCCACAGGCTGGAGCTGGTGATCCGCACGTCATTGCCCGCGATGTTGCAGCCCAGCGCCTCCACGGACTGGCGAGCTGCGTTCATGTCGTGCCTGGTGTAGACGGTCACGCGCTGGGTGGCGTTTTGGAAGCGCCAGTGCAACCGCCACGGGCCTGGGCTCTTGCGCGTGCCGCGCACGGCAGCGTCCTTGGCGCGGTCCTCCACGTGCACGGCGCGAGTGTTGGTCTGCACAGCTCAGCCCTCCTGGTCGTCAAGGAACACCACGGGCACGGTCGGGCAGTCCTGGCGAGCTTGCTGGACGTTCGGCCAGGTGGCGTAGATGCCCACGTGGTCCGTCAGGTACGCCATGCCATCGGGCTGGACCTCGATTCGCATACGGACGCGGCGCGGGCGGCTGGGCGTGTTCTTGATCATGGTGTTTTCCCCTGGTGTTCCCTGGAGCAGTCCATCTGCCCTCTGACCAGCGAGTTTCTCACACGTTGTAGTAGTGGGCAAGCCAGTACGCTGACCTGCGTGAATGCCGATTCACGCTCAGTCGATCACTTCGCACGGGGCCATCATGTCCGCATGGTCCGCATGTTTCGCCCACGTTTTCCCCTGTGGGGAACACGCCCAGTCCATTCGATCAAGGAGCTGAGTCCATGGTGAGAGCCAAGCGCCAGAGCACGGCCGGTCCAGTCGCTGACTGGGCCAGTGAGCTGCCCGCCCGATTCCTGGCCTGCCGGGACATGGGCCATGCCTGGCAGCCGTTCACGGCGGCATGGATCCCCAATCAGCGGCAATACCAGCGCGTGCTGCGTTGCTCGCGGTGCCGGACGGAACGGATCCAATACCTGAGCACCACCGGCCAAATCGAGTCCGGCTCATACGTCTACCCGGACGGTTACGCCATGCCGCACGGCGCTGGCGGTTACGACCAGGCAGCGCGCAACCTGTGCCACCTGGCGAACATCACCCGGCTGATCGCGCACGCCCGCGAGCTGGCATCGTGACGCGGGATCTAGTCGTGGTGGCCTGGTGCGACCTTGACCACGATGGCCTGCAAATCGTGGCCACGCCGCACCTGGTGGAAATCGACGGCCTGCGCCGCGAGATTGATCTATGCGAGGAGCACGGCAAGGTGCTGGACGTGGTCCAGGCTTTCCTGGCGTTGGCCGGTCGTGAGCCTGACCAGCCGAAGCGAAAGCCCAGGCGCAGCAGGCGCGCGGTGCCAGCGGATCAGGGTTTCGTCTGCCCGGACTGTGGCCAGGCGTTCGCCACGCCGCAGGGTCGCGGTGCGCACCGCTTCCGTGCGCACGGTTACCGTCGCCCGCCTAAAACGTCGTGATGATGGCCGCGAATCCCTGCCCGCCGTTGCCGCCTCTGCCCGCTGGCTGTCCGTTGAGTGACGCGCCACCACCGCCACCACCAGCTCCGTAGGCCACCGCGTTAGCACCTGCCTGCGCGGTGGCTCCGGTGCTGCCACCGCCACCGCCCGCTCCGCTGCCGGACTGCCAGGTGCCGGTCCCGGTCGGGCTGGAGCCGGTGCCTGGTGCCGCGCCGCCCGCCGTGCCACCGCCACCGCCCGCCACGTTATTGGCGTACGCGCCACCGGCACCGCCTGGGTAGGCGGTGGTCCCGCCAGCGTTCAGCCCGCCACCGCCACCGCCACCGGATCCGGCAGCGAACCCAGCGCCGCCTGGCTGTCCGGCACCGTTCAGCGTGCCTGGCCCACCGCCAGCTCCGTACAGGAACGCGGCAGCCTGTCCGGCTCCGTTGCTCTGGGCGTTGTCCTGCCCGCCTTGGCCTTGCGCGCCGCGCGTGGCGATGCAGCCGGTTACGGCGGGCGTGCCAAAGGTGGTGTGCGTCGCGCCTTGCCCGCCATCGGTGCCGTTGGTGTTGTCCCCGGCTGGGACCGCGCCGCCAGCTCCACCGCCCGGAATCTGCACGGCCTCGGTCGCGCCGAACATGGACGCCAGGTGCTGGCGTTCGTAGAAACCGCCGCCACCGCCTCCACCGCCACCGCTGTGCGCGTTGGTGGTGGCCCGCCGCGAGCCGGATCCGCCACCACCGCCAGGCCCGATGAGGATCACGCGGACCAGCACAGCGTTGGCCGGTTTGGTCCAGGTCCCGGCGCTGGTGAACACCTGCACGTCGGCCGGTGGCGCGCTGGTCCCGGCTGGGCCTTGCGGCCCGGTGTTGCCGATGGGGCCTTGCGCTCCGGTCGCTCCGGTGGCTCCTGGATCACCTTTGGGGCCTTGCGGTCCGGTCGCGCCCGTGGCTCCGGTCGTGCCCTGCGGCCCGGTCGCTCCGGTGGCCCCAGCAGGCCCCTGGGGGCCGGTCTGACCGGTTGGCCCGGTGGCCCCGGTACTTCCAGGCGGGCCGGTCGCTCCGGTGGCTCCTGGTGGCCCCTGTGGCCCCGCCGGTCCGGGCGCGCCCGTGTACGCCTCCACGACTTCCACGGCGGGCGGCGTGGTCACGTTGACCACGGGCGGTGGGTCCACCACCACCTGGATGATGATCGGCTGATCGCTCATGGCGTGGTCTGTGGCTCGGTTACGTCATCGGTTACCCGGCAGCCGCCCGCCAGCATGGTCCGCACCGTGTTGGTGGCGGGCCAGTAGACCTCCAGGTCCCAGCGGTAGCTGCCGCCCGGGATGGCCTCGCTGTCCACGTTGCCCAGCGTCATGTTGATGGTGTTGGGCAGGGTGACCGCGCAGGTGAACGTGGCCAGCAGCTCGCCATCGTGGACAGCCCGGACCTGCGCGCCAACCTGTGCACCGGTCAGGTCCACGGGCTGGGTCATCGCCGCGTCCTGCCACAGCACGAACCGCCAGGCGTAGTCGTCGCCTCGGTACAGGTCGAGCCCGTAGCTGCCCGGTCCGGTCATGGCGTGGGCGCGCCGAAGTTAGCCACCAGCCGGTTCCACATCTGCGCGTCCGGGACTTTCAGGTCCACGGGCGGGCGAGCTGCGCCGCTGTTCCAGGTGGCGGACGTGATGCCGCACAGCTTGCCGCCGTTCAGCAGGTAGTAACCGTCACCAGGCACGGTGTTTCCACCGCACGCCTTCCAGATGATCATTTCGTCCTCTTCCTGTTGCACGTCGTCACCACCACCGCCGCTATCGCCCGCCAGCCGCTGCGCGACCTGGGCGCGCACGTTGTCCATCAGGTAGTACGGGCTGCGCGATCCGTCGCGGCCCGGATCCCATTTGCCGTCCGTGCTGGATTCCTTGTGCCCGATGCAGTACGCGGCGCTGCGCCCGTAGTGGCGCAGGCACGCGGTGGTGGCGCGCAGCACCGCCTCGCCTTGGCTGGAGCTGACCGGCTGGCTGCCTGAGTAGTCAATCTCAAACCCCAGCGTCAGCGCGTTGCCGTCGCCTGCCGGAAACGGACCGGTGCCGCCCGACGTGCCCGCATGATTGGCACGTCCGGCCGCGACCACGTGGCAGGTGCCGTCGTATCCGATCAGCACGTGACACAGCGGCCCCGGCAGGTCGCTGCGACCGTTCACCACCGTGCCCAGCGTCGGGTTGGGATTGCTCGCGCTGGTGGTGGTGCCCGTGTGATGCAGCGTCACGCCGTACGGGCTGAACGCGCCCGTGGAGCTTGGCCTGCCGCGTGACTTCCAGCCGCTGTATTCAGCGACGCGGCAGCCCTCGGCGCGCAGCGCGTCCGCGATCCACGTTTCCCAGCGGTAGGCCATGGCCGCTATTCGTTCGCCTCATCGTTCGGGCTGGCGTCGTCGTAGCTGTCCGGTCCGGGCGCGGGCACGTCCTGCTCCGCGTCGGGTCCGGGCTCGGCAACCTCGCCAGGGCTGTCCGGTAGTCCGGGCTCGGGCTGCGCCACGTCGCCGCTGCCGGTGTCGTCCGGCTGCGCCACGTCGCCGCTGGGCTCTTCGGGCGTGGTAGTCATCGCTTCACCTTTCGTCCCGTTGATGGTCGCGCCGAGATACGTACCCAGCACGCCGATGATGCCGCCGAACGCTGTTGTCAGTACCTGGGTGGCGTTGTCCGACAGCCCCGGACCCTTGCTGGCTATGGCGTCGTACAGCACGCCAGCGGTCAGCAGGATGACCGACAGCGCCAGCCCGCAGGCCAGCACCAGCGCTGTCAGGTGCCGTCGCCCGTTCATTCACGGTCCGATCCTCCGCGCGCTCAGCCACGTCATGTCCGTGCCGCCCGTGGTGGACAGCGCCGCGCCGCTGTTCTGCCCGCCCGTGACCTCCACGTAGTCCCCAGCGTTTAGCTGCGCCTCCATCGTCATGCCGCCCACGTGCGTTGCGCCGTTGGCTGCCTGTTGCGTGCTGCGGCCCAGCGCGGTGGTGCCGTTGAGCAGCAGCACGATGGCGCGGTATCCGGTGGCGTTGACACTGAACCCGACCGAACACGCCAGCAGATACTTGCCAGCCGCGCCCGCTGGCACGGTCAGCCGCGTGGGGTTGGCCCCGGCATACATGCCGGTGGGATTCCAGCTCACCTGATCCCAGGTCATGGTGGCGGTGCCACCGTTGGGGATTGACGTTGTCAGCGACCGGAAAACCCTGGCGGTGTTGGGGTCGATGGCGTCGCCGTACTTCGGGACGTAGCTGTCCAGGAACGATGCCAGCGACTGGATCGCGGACGCGCCCGCGCTCAGCGCGTCAGTGCTCAGCGGGTACGGAAACCCTCGCGCGGTGCTCGATGGCATCGACTCAACCTCCCACGACCATCTGCCAGGTGGTGTCTGGCGGCACGGTGTCCCACGTTGATGCGATGACGCCCGCGCCGGACCAGGTGATGACCGGACCGGACCACGCCACGGGCGAGATACGCAGGCCAACGGTCCAGCTCGCTGGGTTGCCCAGCATGGTGAAGGCCCAGCCCTCCAGGTATCCGTCCCCGTACACGTCGCCCGGTGGCGGAAGCGTGTTGATGCGCACGCGTGCGCCCAGCGGAAGCTTTAGCAGCGCCTCCGCGAGCGGTCGCTGCGTGGCTGGGTCCAGCACGGCGCTGTGCACTTCCAGGTTGTCCACCTTCCACTGGGGCGCGCCGTAGCGCAGGACGTGCGCGTCAGCTCGCGCCTGCGCGTCCACCGTGTTGGCCAGGTCGGTACTGATCGACGTGTGGCGGTATCCGTTGACGGTCTGTGACGCGTCGGTGCTGTGAACCTCGGCGGACGGGCTGCCGTAGGTCACGGTCACGTCATTGACAATGTCGGACACCACCTGGGTAACGGTCGCGCCCGCGTCCACGTCACAGTCCGTCAGCGTGATGGCGGGCGTGGTGGTGTTGCGCTCATCACCCAGC
>Ga0066903_100006954_pt1 | contig 10163 bp, 4 predicted proteins | sample PanSoiMetaGPlot1_FD_67491 | JGI IMG/M metagenome (GOLD analysis project Ga0066903, IMG submission 67491) | Tropical forest soil microbial communities from Panama analyzed to predict greenhouse gas emissions - Panama Soil - Plot 1 (version 2) | ecosystem: Environmental > Terrestrial > Soil >... | reverse complement strand
CCTAGCAACACTTCCAGCCGCAGGTTCTCGCTCATGTTGCGGGAAAATGTGACTGCCTTGTACGAACCGTCGCCAAAGGAACTGTTGAACCTAGAGTAGTGGGCATCCGCACGGATTCCGAACCACGGCAGCCGGTTGAAAGTAATTCCGTAGGTTTGGTTGAGTGAGCTCTTGGCGTCTCCGGTACGATTGCTCGATCCCAGTTCGGTGTAGGCAAAAATCTGCCTAAACACTTGCACGCGCGTGCCAGCGCTGAATCCCTGGAAGAGATACTTGTCGAGCAACCCGGTTCCAATTAAGGTCGGATCGAACGTTGGAACATCACGAAAATAGTTGTGGTTGAAATCCAGTTCTACTCGAGGATGTGGCTGAATTCGGACCGTCAAGAAGTTGCGACTCAGGCCCGGGCCGGGAGCAGCAACGGCCTGATTACCTTTTGGGCTGTCCGCTTGCAAAGAATCATAGATCGATAGATAACGTTTATAAAAAATGCCATTCTCAAAGAATACGAACGGTCGATCGACGGCAAAGTGCAATGCACTAACGCCCACTCCTGAAGTGCTTGTGTATTTCCAGTCGTCGTATGATCCGCCATCGAAGTTGATGAATGCGCCTGCAATCTCCTGGTCGGGGTTATAGCTATACGACGTGGGATCAGGAGTTGAGCCGGCGAAAATACCCCCTGTGACACCGGACGAGAACCTCCGCCCGAAATATCCACCATCGATGGTTTCCAGGCTGGGAGCCCATGGAAGGTAAAGCCGGCCGAACCCCGCAACCCAGTTGGATCCCGGATTGTCATAGGTCATGCTCAAGTGATAAGTACGGTTGATCAGATCTTGAATTGTCTGTTGGCCGCTAGGTGCAGTGGACTGAAGGCGCCCTCGCCAATATCCGCTGATGTTCCAGTATGTACCGTTCAGTCGCGTGATATCTGCGCGAAGTACCACACCCAAGCTGGAACTTGTAACTCCTGCGCTGGAGGTCCCGATGTAATCGAGACCAATACGTCCACGAGCACGATTGACGGACGGAAGCGGTGGCTTTGGGACTTCGGCTCGAGCTTCTTCTTCTAACGGATCTCCTTCAGTAAACGTCACCACGGCCGGATACTTTCGAGTGGTACTGAGTGCATGTTGTTGCACCAGCGTCTGTAAGTCGGTGGTCGAGAGATACGCAAGATCGCCGGGCGTTACACGGCGCTTGGGAGAATGGATATCGGTTACGGCCGACATCTCGGCCACACCATTGACCTCCAACTCCGCAACCACGCGCGGGTCTGATGGATCGGCAACTTCGCCCAGGCGAGGCGCTATTTCGTTATCCTTAATTTCCAGTTTCATGCCCTCGCTGAGTCCGTCGGCACGCCCGCCATCGAGATAAGCAACGCCTTCCGCGACGTACTTCACCTTAAAGACGGTGCGCAGGTTTGGATTGGCTGCGCGCAATGCCTGGACCTGTTGGTCGAGTTCGTTCTCGCTCGAGTCATGCGCTTCCTTTTGCGAATCACTTTTCTCTTCGAGCGAGGTTGATTCAGGTAGCGCTGCGAACTGAGCATTGTCGGTGCTCTGTGGAGCTGAGGTCTTTACTGGGCCTCCACTGGGAAGAGCGCTCGAATCCTGTGCGACTGGGGCAGTTGATTGTGGCGGCGACGCGGGCTCCTCAACACGCACCTCGGTGACAGCCGGCTTTTCTTCGGCGGGCGCTGAAGTCGAGGTGGGTATCGATGATCCTATTTCAGCGCCCTTCGATTGTGTGCCTGATCCCGAATTGATATTGCCCTGCATCGATTCCAAATTTGAGGTCGCGGATTCAGTCTTCGTCTTTTCAGGGTCGAAGCTGCCCGTATTCGTTCCCGTCACTGGAGGAACGACTCCGGCTCCAGGCGATCCCATACCTGGGAAGACAGTGCCTTCCTGCAGGCTGCCTCGATTTGGGTGTGCTGCCGTCGGGCGAGGTGACGCACTGGCAGTAGTCGTCTGGCCGTTAGTTCCTGGTTGGGTCCCAGGGAAGGGTATAGGTGGTCCGGATGGAGGCGGCGTGGGTATCTGTGCGCTTTCTGTGGGAGTGGGCGGAGGTGGGGTCTCTTGCCGTTTGTGAAAGATACCAACTAATCCGCTGGAGGCTGCCGCTGCGGGTACGCTGCGTCGACGCTCCGCCGCGAGGCCAGCCGGTGGACTGATCTTGATGACTATGTGTGTCGCACTCCCACTCAAGCTATGAGCGAGTGCCTGGTCTAGCTCAACGACAACGCGACTCGTCGGGGGGTCCGTCCGGTGCAGACCGTAACGAACCGACCGGACGCCGTGATAGTGGACATCGATGCGTCGTTCGCGGGTATTGGATGTCGTACTAGGTAATTCGACAACAAGCCGATCAGGATGAACAGCAGTCGTTATGGAAGGCTTTGCTGGCGCGCTCAGAACGATGTCTACCCGCACATCGGTACCATCGCGCGTGATCCGGACGTCCTGCAAATTGGCAGGAGCGTTTGCCATTTGCGCCGCCAGCGGCGACACCAACAGAAAAAGAATTCCGATTTGTTTCTGTACCACTGTCATCGATGCTATTCACTTGCGGATGTTCCTCCGTCGCCAATTTCCTTGAGCGGCTCAGGCCTTGGTGCGGAGCCATTGTTCACGCGTCTTTCAGTTAGCCTCCCTGACCGTTACGGTGACACTGATAACAATTCACGCTGTTGTAGACATATCCGTTAATGCCCCGGTGATCGGCGTCAGTTTGAGACTTGCCATGGCAGTTGGTGCACTGGAAGACGGAATAGTCATTCGAGTTGATGTGGCACGTGGAACACACGCCGTTTGCATTGCCGTGATTCATGGGGAAGGGCGTGTACTTGGCGTGGTTGAAATTGACCTTCATCCAATCGGATGTGTTGTGGCAATCGGCGCACGTCGTGGGGAAAAATTGGGGCTGCGCGGCGTGGCCAGGATTGCTGGTAGCGAGGTAGTCGGGCTTGTGGCATCCGTAGCAATCCGTCGGCAGGGTCGTGTAGTTGTTGTTGACGTGGCAATCCGCGCACTGTCGTGGTGGCACCGTGTGCTTGCCAGTTAACGGAAACGCAGTCTGGTTGTGATCGAACTTACCATTCGTCCATACGCTGGTGTCATGGCACAGCTCACAACTGGTAGGAAATCCCGCGCTGATGTGGTCCACCGGACTCTTGGCATTGTTGTAGTCCGTTTGGTGGCAGCTGACGCAAGCCGTATTTGTGAGCTTGTAGTTGTTATTGACATGGCAATCCGTGCATTGCCGCGGTGGTACAAGATGAGACCCGGTCAATGCAAACCCGGTCTGAGCATGATCGAAGCTCGCTCCGTTCCAGGAACTTGTACTGTGACAACTCTCGCAGGTTTGAGGGAATCCAGCAGCCACGTGATCGGGATCCTTAGCCCCCTGGTAATCCTTTAAGTGGCAGCCTACGCAAGCTGTGTTTGTCAGCTTGTAGTTGTTATTGACGTGGCAGTCGGCACATTGACGAGGCGGCACAGTGTGCTGGCCGGTCAGCGGGAACCCTGTTTGGGCGTGATCGAAGCTCGCTCCATTCCACGAACTCGTGCTGTGACACTGCTCGCATGTCTGCGGGAAGCCCGCTGCCACGTGGTCTGGATCTTTGGCTCCCTGGTAGTCCTTGAGGTGGCAACTCACGCAGGCAGTGCTCGTGATGTTGTAGTTGTTGTTGATGTGGCAATCGGCACACTGTCGAGGAGGCACGGTGTGCATGCCGGTCAGCGGAAAGGCTGTCTTTGAGTGATCGAATTGCGCCGGTTGCCATGCTGATGTGTTGTGACACACCTCGCAGGTCTGCGGGATTCCGGATTTCGCGTGATTTGGGTTAGTGGTTCCCTGGTAGTCCTTCAGATGGCACGAGACGCATGACGTCGACGTCAGGTTGTAGTTGTTGTTGGCGTGGCAGTCAGCACACTGGCGTGGCGGAACGGCGTGTGCACCGGTTAAGGGGAAGTTCACCGCATTGTGATCGAAACTGGCTGGCTGCCAAGCGATAGTGCTGTGGCACGACTGGCAAGTCTGGGAAAATCGCGCAGTCACATGGTTTGGATTGGTCGCTGCTTGAAAATCTTTCAAGTGACAGGACACACAGGCCGTCGTGGTCAGGTTATATTTGCCCCCGATGTGACAGTCGGCACACTGACGCGGCGGGACTGCATGCGCATTCGTAAGGGGGAATCCCACAGCGGCGTGGTCGAACTTGGCTCCCGCCCAATCATTCATGGTGTGGCATTGCTCGCAACTGGTGGAAAATCCTGCAGTGACGTGATTCGGAACAGTTGTGGCCTTATAGTCCTTTGCGTGACAGGAGTAACACTGGGTAGATAAGCCCTGAAACTGACCGACCGCAGCTCCTGTGTGACATGATGAGCAATCGAGTGCCGCGTGCGCCCCTAGCAGTGGGAATCGATTCTGGTGCTCCTTCACCTGGGAAATCAACATCTGCCATCCATTGACGGTATGACACTGTTCGCAGTTCGCTCCAAACTGGCGCTTGTGGATGTCCGCATGGCAATCCGCGCACTTAATTCCCACATTGGTAAAAACCGGCTTCGTATGGCATTGCGTGCACGTCACGCCCTGGTGCATACCACGCAGAGGAAACTTTGTGAGATTGTGATCGAACTCTGGCAGGCCGCGAATTGGTTTCCATCCGAGCGAGGTGTGACAGTTCTGGCAGGGGATATTCAGATCTCCGTGCGGACTCCGAGTTGTGGCATACGGTTGAGATTGACCCGTCGCCTGGATCGCGGTGGCCAAAAACACCCATAGCAAACCGAGCGCGAATGTCGAACGCACGTGTCTTGCCTCACTCGAACTCGACTACTGATTAGGACGTATAGAAAATTACTCGGACTTTGAATGAAGAGAATGAATGATGCCGTTTAAGCAATTCGAAGCCCACTAAGAGTAGATGGTTGTTTGCGAATTCGAAAGATTACACAAGTGTCGTTAATACGGCTCATTTCTAAACTTTCTGAGTGTCGCGATTCGTTTGCGATCATGTACTAAAGTGTGGTGTAAGTTCTGCAAGTCGACCGCAGTTTTTACTCGCCATCAGGTAAGTGTTGAAAGATGCAACACACCAGAAGTAACTTCAGCGCAGCTTGGACGGGATTTTTACTTCGCCCGGACCATGGCACGCGGCACACTCCTTCGGCGTGGGCTTGTAAAAGAGCACATTCTTCCCTTCTACGACCCGCATGAACTTATGACACGCCTCGCAGCGGACGTTTTGATGTGCTCCCTGCAGCGAGAAGACTGTGCTCTTCTCGTGATCGAACAGGGAAGGTTGCCATTTTGCACTGGTGTGACATTCAACGCAGGACGTGATGCCGTTCTTCGCGAACTGCTTGCCATGCACGTCTTCATGGCACTCTTCACACTTGGTCATAGCCGACTTGAAGTCTACGTTCATCATTTGAGTTTCAAGATTAGGAGGCTTGTGGCAGTCGATGCATGCAGTCGCCCGGTGTGCTCCCAAAAGGGGAAAAGACGTGGTCGAGTGATCAAATCCCGAGAGCTCGCGCCAAGACTTTGTATTGTGGCAGGCTTCGCAGCCAAGGACTTTGCCGCTGGCTGCTGGTTTCTGCATCCGATCCTTGAACTGGCCCCTGTGCGGATCGGCGTGGCAGGTTGTGCATGAGAGGTTGTCCCAGTGATATGCGGCGATTGGATTTTGCGTTATTGGATCGACCGGTTTGTGGCAGTCCGCACATGGAACCGCCAGGTGGCCTCCCGTCAGACGAAAGCGCGTTTCCTTGTGCTGTATCAGAGTAAATGTTGAGGGCCGATAACCCTGAAGGTTGTGGCATCGCTCACATGCATTGAAGTACGGCGCAGCAGCGAACTGTCCCCCGTGCCGGTCAGCATGGCAGTCCGTACAGCGTTGAAACTTGACCTTAAATAGCGTGTCTTTCCCCTTGGGTAGGTGACATTGAGAGCACTGTACCGTGGCATGTTTGTCCTGTAGCGGATAGGCAGTACTGGAGTGCTCTTTCAATCCGAAGGTGGAAGGCTTGAATCCCTGGACATTGTGGCAGGATGCGCACTCGCCTCCGTCCGCTCGCTTAGCGAACTGCCCGCCGTGGGGGCTCGGCTTGTGGCAATCCGAGCACTTGGCGAACACCAATGGCCTTTTGAAATCACCATTGGCATGACACTGGGAGCACGCTACCTCCAGGTGCTTTCCCAGTAAGGGATATCTTGTTCTTGAGTGATCAAACTGCTGGTTGACAGTAACGGACGATGTCTTCTTCCAGCCTCCAGTGTTATGGCAGGCCTGACACGTCTGGGCAAAACTGCCATGATGCGGATCAGCATGACAATCTGAGCATTTGGAGAAGAGAATACCAACAAACCGCGGCTTGTTGTCCGGTCCAGGAGTATGGCACTTCTGACAACCGACCTGAACATGCATGCCGGTGAGCGGATAGCGCGTCTTGGCATGGTCAAACTCGCCCACGCTTTTCCAGTCGGTGGTGTTGTGGCACCGCTCGCAATTTGTTCCGAGGCGTCCATTGTGCTGGTCTTGATGACAGGTAATGCAATTGGTGGAGAGACCCAGGAAAGTTCGATTCAGGTCGCTCTCCTTGATCAGTGGCCGGAGGGAGGCGGAAACATGGCCAGCATTGTGACAACGATTGCAGCTGACGCCAGCGTGTTTTCCGTCAAGAGCATATCCAGTTAGCTTGTGATCGAAAGTCTTAAGATCCCACTTGATCAAAGGGAAATCTTCGCCATTGTGTTCCGAGTGGCAACGGCTGCATTCCTGGCTTGACCCGGTCGGAATATGGTAGGTCGCGTGTAGACCCTTGCCTTCGGCGAGGCGTTTCGAAATCTCCTGGTGACAGTCAAGACACTTGAAAGTAGCCTGTCCTGACGCCAAGCGATGACAACTCGTGCAGTTGCTCGTGCCGCTTAGTGACTGATGTGCCTTTGACAATGGACCGGGAGAGATTTGCGCCCAGGCTGCATAAGCGGAGAACAACGCCATCGCGAACAAAAGCAGGGTGGATACTAGCGTTGCATTCCGCAGAAGTGCGCCAAGTTTAAGGCAGGTTCGTGTGCTGGCACCCATAGGCTTTCTGCCGGAGCACGTGGCTCAACAAAGATCGATTGACGTTTGACTTATCGTGCGAAGAGTAGCACGTTCGGTGAGATGCGCCGCCGACCAAAAGTGCAATTCGCGATTGTCCTATCGCCCGATTCGGGAATTAACAAATCAAATGTAGAGTACGTAGGGACGCGAGCCGCTGCGATAACTGTTTCTTCTTGTCTGGCAAAGATCAACCCCTTAAGGTTGCAGGTAATCTGCACCAGGCTGTTTACAGGTACGACTAAGAGAATGGTTCACAGTTGACCTTTTGCGCAAGTCTCCAGTCGACTGGTAACGCTCCTTCGGATCTTTCTGCAGCGCACGGAGTACTATTCCCTCCAAGCCGCGGCTTATCCTGGGAACGCGCGAAACTCTGGCATCTCTACGCTGACGAGATCAAGCCCCTACCTGTTCACACCCAGGTTGGCCGTGCGATGACATTGGATGAAAAACTTCGACTCGCCAAAACTACGGCAATGAAGCCGGAGTGGCAGAATGCACGATTGGCGATGGTACTTGCCCTCAATACCACCATGCGTGCATGCGAGATAAAGTCGCTCAGGTGGCACGACGTGGATTTTCTGGCTGGCACAGTTACGATTCGCAAGAGCAAGACCGAGGCTGGGCACCGCCTCATTCCTCTGAACGAGGATGCTTTGAGTGCGATTCGTGAGCTGTACGGTAGGGCTACGGCGATAGGCGGTACGCATACGGATCATTACGTCTTTCCAGCGTGTGAAAATGGCCGCTTCGACCCGACGACTTTTCAGAAGAGCTGGCGGTCGGCCTGGAGGAGCTTGCGGAGAACCGCAGGGATTGCTGCGCTACGTTTCCATGACCCCCGGCATCATGCCATCACGGAACTGGCCGAGTCTCAGGCCAGTGACGCGACCATCATGGCCATCGCTGGTCACGTCTCTCGGCAGATGTTGGAGCACTACTCGCACGTGCGCCTTGATCTCAAGCGGAAAGCATTGGATAGGCTTTCGACTCGCAGGGGCAATTCGGAGCACAAACCAATCGGTTACGACACAAACTACGACACAAATCAGCCCTCAGGTGAGGGCAAGCATAATGCAAGTTACGGAAAAGAATGGTCGGGACGGGCAGATTTGAACTGCCGACCCCTCGCACCCCAAGCGAGTGCTCTACCAGGCTGAGCCACGTCCCGACAGGAAAGTGCCCGCTACCGAGGCGGCGCGAGCGGGGTTAACGATTAAATTCTACACGAAAACACCCGTCAGAGCAGACTCTCAACTTCGGCTGCGACTCAAGGCCAGTTCGACGATCTCGCCGATCAATTCAGTGTAGTTCCGTCCAGATTTTTTCGCCGCCATGGCGAACTCTTGCGAACTCGCCAACCAGGGATTCGGGTTCGCTTCGATCACATAAACCTCGTCTTTGTCGTTGAGGCGCATATCGATACGACCGTAATCGCGAAAGTTCAGTACGCCAAAAGCGAGGCGGGCCGTCTCCGTTAATTTTTCTATCGCTTCTTCACTCAGGTTCTCGGCCAAGGCAGACTTGGTTAGCTTGTACGCCGCGGTCTCAGTATTGAATTTGATGTCCTGGCACGCAACCCTCGGCGTACCTTTCGGGAGTTTGGACAGATCAAGTTCAATGAGCGGCAAAACTTCAGGACTCGAGTTGCCGAGTATTGCGGCATAAATTTCGCGTCCATCGATAAATTCTTCGATCAATGCCGGCGAGTCAAACTCTTCATGTATGTAATGAATTCTCTCCATCAGTTCCTTGACGCTGGTCACTACAGAGCCGGCATCGATTCCGATCGACCCATCTTCGGAGGTGGGTTTTACAATCAACGGGAATTTAATGTCGTGCGAGTGCTCGACAATACCTTTGTACGAAGTCGCAAAAACCGGTGTACTGATTCCGTGAAATTGAAAAATTTTCTTTGCGATTGCTTTGTTCTGGCCTAGGAAGAGCCCGCGTGGCCCAGTGCCCGTATAAGGAATTCCCAGCAGGTCGATGAAGGAAGCGATGTTCATGTCCATGGTGTCATCGCCGGCATATGATTCGGTCAAATTGAAGATCAGCTCTGCTCCGCATCGTCCCAAAGAGAGCAGCGACTGCTTGGTTCCGTCTAACGTCTGGTAGAACGGTTCGTGCCCGAGTTTTTCCAGGGCCTCAAAAATTTCTTCGCGATCCTCCTTGTTCTTCTTCTTTTTCTTCGCCTTCGCACCCTTCTTGGGCTTGGGCTCCGCCTGTTCTTCCACGGGCGGATCGTCCTCCCATGTGTCATAGAGGACTGCAATTTTCAGTTTGGAGGCCATAACGATTCCTGAGCGAACATTCTCTCTTAACTCTGCACGAACTTTCCTCGGGTCAGATAATTCATCGCTAGCGTGGTACAAAACACGCTCAGTTCCACAAGCGTTCGGGCTTCGGACTTGATCTCGGACTGCAGGCTCAGCGCGCCAACGCGTGCTTCGATCGATTCTACTAGCAGTTTGATCAGCGACCGGCGCACTCCAGTCCAGTAAGCGATGTGGTCGGTGATATTCTTACGATTTTCCCGAAACAATTCGGCGGCTGGGCGCACACCTTTTTTCTTTCGCGGAGACACTTTGAAGATATCGCGAAGATCATTGTCCAGTGGAAGATCACCAACTTCGCGCGGCTCCGCAGCAGTCTTCTGATAAAACTGCTCGACCGTGTCTTCCATTTCCTCCACCGTGATGTCGGTAGATCCCTGCGGTCGCAATGGATCAACATCGGCCAACTTCCGGCCAATCCGATCCATGTACTTGAGCTTCTGCATCGCTCCCCATCCGTGGTAGCGCTTCCGCCAGTTGGATCGAGGAGTCATCCATACCGCGAACGTTTCAGCGAAGTCTTCATCCGGATGCTTCTGCGCGTACCAACCCTCCATGTGCCGTACAAACTTTCGTGAGAACGGAATCGGCCGGTAATGATCGCGGTAAGCTTTGCGAAACGACCCAAACAGATTGTGCCACTCCGCAGTCTTATAGAGTTCGTAGGCGTAATTGAAAGCATGTCCTGCTTCGTGCCGCAA
>Ga0066903_100006953_pt1 | contig 10163 bp, 6 predicted proteins | sample PanSoiMetaGPlot1_FD_67491 | JGI IMG/M metagenome (GOLD analysis project Ga0066903, IMG submission 67491) | Tropical forest soil microbial communities from Panama analyzed to predict greenhouse gas emissions - Panama Soil - Plot 1 (version 2) | ecosystem: Environmental > Terrestrial > Soil >... | reverse complement strand
TGGAACTCGTCGTCGTCGGCCGTGCGATCCTCGACGCTGTCCCAGTCGATCGACGTGCCTTCCGAGACCGACTGCGCGAGCGCGAGCAGGCGGCTGTCCTCAGGCCTTTCGTTCATGAGCCATCTCTTTGGCGAGCTTGACGAGCGCGCGGCTCACGGCCATCTGCGCTGCGGCGACACTCGGTTTGCCGAGCGCTTCGGCGACTTCGGGATATTCGAATTGCAGCTCGATGCGCGCGACGATCGCTTCGCGATCCTCGGGGCGCAGGCGCTGGAGGGCGGCTTCGTAGCGTTCGAGCGTCTCCTGGCCGATCGCGTGCTCGAGCGGCGACGGCTCGGAGGCCGGTTCCTGGCTGTTGAGCGAGTCGGTCGGCCCGCGGCGCCGGGCGCGGCGGACTTCGTCGCGGACGCGGTTGAGGAGCGCCTGGCGGACGTAGGCTTGGAAGGCGCCTTCGTGACGCGGTTCGAACGTCTTCAGTTTCTGGACGGCGTGGACCAGCGCTTCCTGCGCGAGGTCTTGGGTGTCGAGCGTGCCGCGTGCCCATACGGGCAAACGTCCGTGCGCCCACCGTTCCAGCCTGGGCAGGTAGCGCCGGCACAGGCGTTCGAGGGCGGCATCGTCTCCGTCACGGGCGCGGAGCACGAGCGCAAAGGACGACTCCGCCTCAGGAGAGGGCGGGGGCGGCACCGGTGTCGCTTCGGCGGGCTTCTGGTCCGCCATCTCAAGTGGCCACAGCTGGACGGGGTTGGCGACGCCATGATACTCCGCCGTCAGGCCGAAGGTTGCCGTCATCTGTCCCACCTGAGGTCAATAACGATAAGGGCAGGGCAACCTAACACAGCCCCCGGGAGCTCAGCTGTCAGCGCCAGTCGCCGGCGGCGACGAACGCGGCCCAATAGAAAGGATGCGTACTCTTGCCGGCTGCGCGCCGCTCCCGCAGAATGCTGCCGCTCGCCGCGTGGACAGCGTCAGCGGTGTTGAGATGGTTCTGCAGGCGGTTTTGATAGAGGCTGCGCATCCAGGATCGCGTCGCGGCGTCCTCAACGGACCAGAGGCTCATGATCACCGTGCGTGCCCCTGCCACCTGGAACGCTCGCCGCAGCCCGAACACGCCTTCACCAACCCTGACTTCGCCAAGGCCGCTATCACATGCTGAGAGCACGACCCACTCGACCCCCTCGAGGTTGATTGTGGTGACTTCCTCGGCCGTCAGAATCCCATCCTCGTCGGTTGGCCCGGCGCTTGCCCGCCGGTTGGCCCCGGCGAGTGCGAGACCGGACATCAGAAGAGGATTGGCCGTCAACAGCCGTCGTCCTGCCGGCGACACCGGTCGTGACGAGCTGGAGGCTTTAGCCAGCATCGTCAGACCGCCGACCGAACGGGTTCCAGCGGATGACGGCCGGCAGTCGCCGAGAAAGAACCCGTGTGTCGCCAGATGGAGGACCCTTCGTCCTGCCGCGTCCCGTTTGACGGCGCGCTCGCTTGCGGCGCGGCCTTCGAGGAGCTCGGCGGACGATTCGGTCCAGAGTTTCGCGATGTCGTGAATCTCGCCGCTGGTGCCGGCAAGAGGCCGGAATTGCATCGACTGCAATGAGTCGCAGGCCGCCGCACGCAACGATGCCATGGCGGGCGCGCCAGAGGGCGTCGCAACGGGCGCCCCGGTCTTCGTTCGGGCAAATAGCGTGGCGTCGTCGAATGCGGCTCCGCCAACGGCCAGAAGACCGCCGGCTTTTGTAGAAGGATGTTCGGGCGTCGCCACGTCGCGCTCGGCAGACAAGTAGTGCACGACAGCGGCTTGATCGATGACGTACTTCGCCCGCCCGACCGGAAGCGCGGCGAAGGAGACGAGGTTCAGCGTCCCGTCCGGCACGATGAAGACGGTCTTGGCCTCCGCGATGTGTTTTTGCAGGGGCTCCCAGACGGAGCGACGCAGCGCCGCGCCTGCAATTCTGTACGCCGCTTCGGCTTCGACAGGCGAAGGCGCCGTCACTGCGGCGGTGATCTGCACGCGCCAGCGCGCGACGAGGGCGTCGATCGCGCTCGCCCTTCCGAGCGGGACCACCGCGGGCGCCGATCCGTCGCTTCGGAGCACGAAGGCGACATAGGAACCGATCGGCTTGGTTGACACGGTCGCGTTAGGAGCCTTGGCGGCGGCCGAAGTAACGGTCTGTTCGATCGGTATTCGATCGTAGCGGACGAATGAGACGAGCGCCGTGCCGGCAGGCATCGCGTCGCGGATGTCGGCGAGGCCGACATCCTTGCGCGAGAGCTCGCTCTCGAAGGCGGCGCTCTTGGCAGCAAACGCGCGTTCGGCGTTCTCGGTATCACGCCTGGCCTCCTCAACGAGTGCGCCGAAGCGCTCGGGATGCTGCTCGTCCGCGCCGCGGATCACGAGGTTTGCATACCGCTGCCGCGCCGACACGAGCGCCGCCCATAGCGGCGCCAGTTCGGGCCGCGTCGCGTCGGCGCTCGCGTGACGGCGTCGTGCAATTTCGTCGAGCACCACGCCGCGACTGCGAATCACGTGATCGAGGACGCGATTGGTCGCATCGTCGTCGAGGTTGGCCGTTGCCAGGGACAGCGCCAGATTCAGGCCGTTGGGACGATTGGATGCGTATTCGAGGCCTTGGCGCTCCGGAAGGTCTCTCAACATCAGGCGCAGATGGCTCCGTCCAATCGCTTCCGCTTCGAGTGCGTACTGGAGCGAGTCTGATGTGTCGTGCAACTTGCCGAGTGCCACAGCACGCGAAACGTCGATTTCTGCGATGTCCGGGTGAGAAGGACCGACGATCCTGCGGAGCACTGCCACCGCACGCTCGTATGATCGGTCGGCGCCTGCAACATCTCCCCGCGCGATCTGAATGTCCGCATGGAGTCGTATCGAATCGGCATGATTGAGTGTTTCGCGGCCTTTCGAGTCCTCCCAGATGCTCAACGCGCGCGACGACAGATCAAATGCTCGCTGGATTTGCCCACGGCGCAGGGCATTGCCCGACAACAGACTTAAAGCCCGAGCCACATCTGGGTGGTTCTCGCCCAGCGTCCGTTCGCGAATGGCCAGAGCCCGTTCGTAGAGAGGCTCCGCCTGGCGATGGAGGCCTTGATCGCTGAGCATCCGAGCGAACTGAGTGAGCGCGCTCGCGACAAATGGGTGGTCTCGGCCGACAACGCGCTCCCAAGTCGAGATCGCTCGAACAAACTGACGACGCGCCGTCGTAAAGTCACCGAGGCTGCGATTGACGAGCGCCAGGTTGTAGACCGCCGTTATAGCGCCCGAGTGGTTCGGTCCAAGATGCCGTTCGTAGATCTTGAGGGCGCGATCGAGAAGAGTAGCGGCGCGCGCGTACTCCCCCTCGGCGAAAAAACTGAAGGCGAGATCGTTCAGGTGAACGGCGATACCCAGATGGTCACTCCCGAGCGCCTTCTCGGCGATTCCGAGAGCCCGCTCTCGCAACGAGCGGGCGCGAGCAAGGTCGCCCAAGGCAAGAACCGGCAGTGCCAAGAACCTCATGTGCGAAGCCAAGTCAGGATGCTCCGCCCTGAGCAATCGTTCGGCGAGCGTCACAGCTCGTTCGGAAAACTCTTTCGATTCGACTGGATTCCCTTGAAGCCGATTCTGCTCACCTAGCCGGGTAAGAGTCCAGGCCATCTCCGCGTCTGGTGGACCGGCGCGCTCTCGGATGCTTAGCGCGTGCTCAAGCGCCGACCTCGCATCCGTGTAATTGCCCCTTCGTTGAAGCAGAGTCCCACGGATCTCGAGTGAACGAGCCGTCCTCACATCGACTGGTGGGAGAAGTTTCTGCTTGATGGCGAGCGCCCGGTCGTTCGCGGCCAGCGCTTCGTCGTACTTCTCGATCAACATCAGTACGTTGGCGACATGATCGAGATCGTCAGCAACGCTCGGATGATTCAAGCCGAGGTCTGCCTCGTCAATCCGTAAAGCCCGTTCTGATGGCTCGCGCGCCCGCTGGTATTCGCCAGCTTCGACGTGCACGTCGCCGAGTGCGCGCAGGCTCGCCGCAAGCGCCGGGTCGGATGTCGCGTGCCGCCTTTCCTTCGACCGAATGACCTCCTCTGCGAGAACCCGCGTGCGTGGCTCGGCGCCTTTGCCGTTGCGCACGAGCGCCTCAACAAGAACGTCGACGGCGCGATCGATATCGACTGAGCCGGCAGGATCGGCTCTCGCCTCGAACACAAGGGCTTCAGCTGCCGCTTCCGCTTCGGGGTACCGATCGGCGTCGATCAGCGTGCGGATCGTCTGGAATCGAGATTCAGTGGAGTTGGACTGGCCCGTGGCGGATGCCGATGCGATGACAAGTGCCGTGGCCACTGCGAGCACGACACGCCCCCTCGAAGAGGTACGCCGTGCTCGCGGATTGCCCATAGTCGACCCCCTTGGTCGATGTTGGATCACAGTAGACGTAGCTTACGAGAACTCAAGCCTCCGGCTATCGCAAGCTGCTGACGGGTAACCGTGCTCGAGCCCGCTGGAACGGTGGGCCCAAGTCCGTTGGCAGGATGCGAGAGGACCCGGAATACCGTTAACTTCGCGTTCGCGATCATCTCCTGCAGGTCGCGGAACGACTGGTCGAGTTGGGCGGTAGCGCGTCGCTGGTATTCGTCGTTCCCTGCGCCAGATATCGAATTGGACGTGGCTGACACCAGATCGTTCTCGATCGTGGCGACGGCGTCTTCCAAGAGCTTCAGCGAGGACGAGACCTGCTGGAACATGCCGGCCACGGCCGCGGTTTCGCTCGAGGGCGCGACGCCGGTGGTGCCGGCCGCCGCAGTCAACGCCGACAAAACACCCAAGTCGCCCTTGAAATCATCGCCGCCCAGGTCCCCTTTGAAATCATCGCCACCTAAATCTCCTTTGAAATCATCACCGCCCAGGTCGCCCTTGAAATCATCGCCGCCCAGGTCGCCCTTGAAGTCATCGCCGCCCAAGCCAAGACGCGCATGCGTCATCACCTGCTTCGTCGTTTTCTCCACATAGGCCAACGCATCTTCGAGGTTCGTAAGCGGGGTCACGCTGTTCAAAAGCAGACGCGTGTCGGGCTGATCGATTACCGCCGAGGCCTGAAGCGCACCTCGCGAGATCGCTTTGGCTGGTATCGTCGATTCGCGCCGCGGTGCAAGCCGCAGGAAGGGCGGACCAAAGACAACGCCGGGCGCCGGCTTCTGTCGCGTCGCGCCGAGAACGTGGCCGTTGGCCTTGCCGTTCGACATTCCTGTGAGTTGCCGTTGCGCGTCCGACACAGCCTTTCCGAGTTTGACGAACGATCGGTGGACGCTCAGCAACAGCTGTCCGACCCCGGTTCGATCGTCGGCGGCTACCGAGCCGGGATCGGCGCCTACTGCACCGGTCCCGTTCACGAATTCAGCGATGGCCTGGTTGAGCGGCGATAGGAGCCGCTTCAAATCGGTGAAGACGATGTCCGCCCATCCGCGATGAGTCTTCTCGTCGATGAGGGACCTCACGAGCGCCAGCTTGTCGTAATCGCCTCGATCCAGCTGAAGCCGTTTCAGATCCGCTGCCCCTGTGACCGATGGTGCGTAGATGCCCAACCCGCTGAGCCCGTCGACATCGCCGCTCGCCTTGTGCTTCAGTATGAGACGCTTGGCGTCGTCGTCCGTTTTCAGGAAGAGGCTCAGTTTGAGCGCGGCTTTGACGATCGGCGAAGCACGCCGATCGTTGAGTTGCGCGAGCCGGTCACAGAGATCGACCAAGTCGATCAACGGCCGGACCTCAGCGTGTGTCGTATCCACAAACGCATCCGCGATCTCATCGCCTAGATCGACGTCCTCAGTTTCTGCTGCCAGCGTCTGGGTGAGCTCGGCGAGATGGCGCTGCATGTCGCCTGCCGCCCGAAGATTCACGGCCGTGAGGGCGACGCTTCGTGGCTCCACCCCCTCCTCGAACGCCGTGACGAAGTCCTCGACGATCTTCACGCTCAGGTCGACCGGCTTGATATCGGGCGACTTCACGATTTCGCCCAACACCTTCGCATACGGCCACCCGGCAAAGGGCATCGTGATTTCGGGCGCCACGAGGAACTTGGCGGCGTTGCGCAGCTCGTAGATCGCCTCCGCGTACGACATCGCGCAGGCGTTGACACCCAGAATGTCGACGGCCGTCTCGCCGTCGCGCAAGCCGAATGACTTTGGATCCAGTGCCGCCGCAATTTCCGGCAGCGTGAGGGGATCGCCGTTGTCCCGACCGAATCCCAAGCCGAAGGCGTGCCCCCAGAGCACGAGGACATAGTGATCAGCGGCGGCGTCCTTGCGAGCCCAATCAACGAAGTCGTGCAGCACCTCCGATGTGCCGCTGTCGTTCCTCTGCCGCTTGTCGTAGCGGCAGATGTCGGCTTTGTGGTTTTTGGTGATGCGATAACGCTCAGGGTACCCGGGCCATCGGCGGTCGATCTGTACCCGCAGGTTCAGGTCGTCCCGCGCTCCGAAGTCCTGCAGTTCACGGACGTTTCGGATGGCTGCGGACTCCGTTCGCTCGTCCTTCGAAGCCACCATATAGAGCATGACCGTCCATCGTTTCCTGCGGGTTTTGGGATCTCGCTTTTCAATGGGCGGCATGGCGCGCTCCTTTCGAAACGACGTGCTCACGGCAGTTTGTTGACGGGACCGACGGATGTGAGGCATCGAGTCTACTCTAGCGTCGCATCCGCGCGATCGTGACGAATTTACCGACCCGTATCGCGGATCAACACGTTGGAGGCGTGCATCTAACAAACACGTGACGAACGTCAGAAACGCGTGACGAAAACGTAAGCAGGCAGGGAGGTCGGACGTCGTTGCCGTCGGAAAGTCGGGACTAGCCGACGGCCACGAACGGGGCTGCTGAGGAGGAGAGGGCTGGCGCTTAGACCGTCACACCGTAGGCTTCGTCGAAGAACCCCGCGGCGATGTAGGCGGGCGTGACATACCCGAACCCCTTGTCACCCCACGACTTCCCCCAGCTGTTGCGGACGATGAACCGGCCCGCCGCCGTGTAGCCGACGATCGTCACCGCGTGCCCGCCGCGGACCGTGTTCGGCTGGAACGTATCGATGTTGCCGTGTGTCGCGGTGGCGTTGTCCCAGGAGGCATCGACCGACAGGCCCGCGAGGATCGGGCCGTGCGAGGCGAGCCACGACTTCCACTGGTTCAGGTTCTTACCCAGGTTGAAGTACGAACTGATACGCCGCTGGGAGGCTGCGGCGTAGAAGGCCTTCTCGTCGCCCGTGTACATCAAGGTGGCGATGTCGAACTGCAGCAGCGACATCGGCACAATCCCGTATTTGCGCGACACATCCATCGCGGTCTTGAGAGAGGTCCCGGCTTCTTCGACGAAGCTCTCCGGCCGCACCTTGTTGTCGTCGGTCTCCTTCGACGCCATCCACACGTAGCGCGGCGACAGGAGATCCTTGTTGCCCAGCTTGTTGAGCTGCACCATGTGATAGCGCACTACGCCGTCGGCTGTCGCCCAGCCAACGCACGATCCCGTCTGCCCCTGGTCGCCGACCGACCACCATGCTTTCCGCAGATCGACCGACGATGGAATGGCGGCGACCGCGCCCAGCGCACCTGATGCCACCGCGTGCTCGTACTTCCAGTCCTGGTCGATGTTCTTGGAAGGAAGCAGGTTGCAGATCCGGCGTCCGGGTGACATGTGTGCAGGAGCGGGTTCAGCGGATCGTGTTCGACGGCGACTCTTCTTCTTCGACGGCATAGTCCCTCACTTTTCTTGATGCGCGTGGGGCCCCACCCCCACGCGATTGCGATCCTGAGCGGCTGCGCCACTGGCCGCAGGCGCGACCTTTCCCAGTGCGCGTGGGGCCCCACTCCCACCGGATGCCCGCTACCTCTTCAATATGTATCGAGGTGGCTCAGCAACGAGTCAAACGATCGCGTCGGAGCAGGCTAACGCCATTGGGTGACGCGCGTTTCACAAAAGTGCGAAAAATCAGACTTCGACTTCGGCGGGATCCTGCGCGGGTGCGATGCGTTCTTCGACGAACGTATTCCAGTCGTGGCAGTGCGGACACTGCCAGAGAAGCTCGGTGCTGCGATAGCGGCAGCGCAGGCAGATGTGCGGATCCAAGTAGAAGACGGCGTGCTCGGTGAGCTCGCTGTAGCGGTTGACCAGCGCCTGCGGGTAGCGCAGGTGGCCGAGCGCGCGCCAGATCGCCTGATGGATGCCGAGCGCATGCGGATTCTGCACGAGCGCGGCGAATAGCAGATCGAGCGCTTCGCGGGCCTGGCCCGCGGCGGTCAAGTGCCGTGACAGCGCGAGGCGCGCGCGCCAGTCCTGCGGGTTTTCGTCGATGAGCCGCTGGCACAGGTGCGTGAAGCGTTCCGGCGATCCGCTTTTCACCGCGACCGCCTCGAGCCGATCGAACGCAAGGTACGCGCGATCGGGAGCGACGTCGGCGAGCCGTTCCCATGTGGCCGTTGCCTCGTGCTCGAGCCCCTGCGCCATCCGGACGTCGCCCAGATTCAGATACGCCGGCACGGCGCGGCCGTCGAGATCGATCGCGCCCTCGAAGCGCTTGATGGCCTCCGGGTAGTTGTGCCGCCGCATTGCCTCAAGGCCGATCTCATTCTCGAGGAAGGCCAGGATGGCTTCGTTCTTCGGTGCGGCCTCGGCGGCGGTCAGCTTCGACAGCCGCTGGCGCGTGTCGAATGCCTCGGTCCACTTGTGCTGTTCCTCGTGCAGCTTCTGCAGGTTTACCAGCGCGTAGCTGTTCTTGGGATCGAGCCTGAGCACTTCGTTGAACGCTTCGAGCGCGCGATCGACGAACCCGCCGCGCTTGTAATCGAGACCGAGGCACAGCAACACGTACGCGTGCTCGAGCCGATTGAGATTCGGCCGCTGCAGCAGGCTCTGGTGCACGGTAATCGCTTTGCCGACCTGGCCTTTTTCCCGGTACAGGTTGCCCAGGATCATGTGCACTTCGAGCGCGTCGCTGTCGAGGCTGGCGGCCTTGGCGAGCTCTTCGATCGCGAAGTCGATCTGATTGGCGACGAGAAAATTGAGCCCGAGGATGTAGTGCGGCGACTGGCGGGCGCGCCGCCGGTCGATCCACTTGCCGTCGCGCAGTTTGTAGCGCTCCCACGCTTTGCCGATCGTGAGGCCCGCGAGCAGGGCGAGGAGTGCCGCGAGGAGCGCGTAGGCGGTCATGCCTGCTGGTCCTCCCGCACGTACGATTCCACAATCGAGTCCCACAGCTCCTGTGCGCGCAGGACGAGCTCGACCAGTTCGCGCACGGCACCGCGGCCGCCTCCGGACTCGCTCACCCAGTGCACGCGCGCGCGCACTTCGTCGACGGCATCGGCCGGCGCGGCCGCCAGCCCCACGCGGGCCAGCACGCCGAGGTCGACGATGTCGTCGCCCATGTAGGCCACTTCGCGATCGTCCAGGACCATGTCGCCGACAATCTGATCGTAGGTGTCCAGCTTGCTCGCGACGCCCTGGTGCACGAGCGTGATGCCCAGCTGCGCGGCCCGCTGCGTCGTCGCACCGGAGTGGCGCGCCGACAGGATGCCCACCTTCAGACCGGCGCGCTGCGCCCACACGAGCGCGATGCCGTCGCGGATGTGAAACGGCTTGCTCTCGGTGCCGTCGGCGTGGATGACCACCGTGGCGTCGGTCAGCACGCCGTCGACGTCGAACAGCAGCAGCTTGACCTTCGCCGCGCGCGCATGGACATTCGAGCTCAGATCATCTCCGTTCGCCAGAGGTCGTGCAGGTGCACGACGCCCGACACGTGGCGCTCGCCGTCGACCACGGCGATAGCGGTGATCTTCCGCGCTTCCATGAGGTTCAGCGCCTCGACCGCCAGCGTCTCCGGTGCGATCGACACGGGGTTCCGCGTCATCACCTCGCGCGCCGTCAGATCGAGAATGCCCGCGTTCTTCTGCATGTGCCGCCGCAGGTCGCCGTCCGTAATGATGCCAAGCAACGCGTCCGTCTCATCGACGACGCAGGTCATACCGAGCCCCTTGCTCGACATCTCGTGGATCACGTCGCACATGCGCGTGTCGGCGCGGACCACCGGACATTGCCGGCCGCTGTGCATCAGCGCCCCGACCCGCATCAGGCGCTTGCCGATGTTGCCGCCTGGGTGCAGGCTGGCGAAGTCTTCCTGCCGGAATCCCTTTTCGAC
>Ga0066903_100006952_pt1 | contig 10164 bp, 6 predicted proteins | sample PanSoiMetaGPlot1_FD_67491 | JGI IMG/M metagenome (GOLD analysis project Ga0066903, IMG submission 67491) | Tropical forest soil microbial communities from Panama analyzed to predict greenhouse gas emissions - Panama Soil - Plot 1 (version 2) | ecosystem: Environmental > Terrestrial > Soil >... | reverse complement strand
TGGGCGGAATCCCGGGATTTGACGCGGCTGTAGGCTCGGTCCCAGTGTCGCGAGAACGACCGGCGATCGAGCTGCGATTTCCGCGCCCGTCGGTGATGGGTGTCGTCAACGTGACACCTGACAGTTTCTCCGACGGCGGCGTCAATTTTCCTCCAGACGATGCGGTCGCGTCCGCGCGCCGGATGCTCGCCGAAGGCGCAGCAATCGTGGACGTCGGCGGGGAGTCGACGCGGCCTGGATCCGACGGCGTGCCGCTCGACGTGGAGCTCGAGCGCGTCGTGCCGGTGCTAGAGGAGCTCCGCGTGGAGGTGCCCCTATCGATCGACACGGCCAAGGCGGAGGTGGCGAGGCAGGCGCTCGCGCTCGGCGCCGAGATGGTGAACGACGTGACCGCGCTGCGCAGCGATCCCGACCTGGCGGGCGTCGTCGCCGAGGCCGGCGCGTATCTGTGCCTGATGCACATGCAGGGAGCGCCGCGAACGATGCAGCGGGACCCGCAGTACGAGGACGTGGTCGCGGACGTCGCCGCCTTTCTCGAGGAGCGGCTCGCGTTCGCAGTCGGGCAGGGGATACGTGAGGAGCTCGTCTGCCTCGACCCCGGTATCGGCTTCGGCAAGACGGTCGAGCAGAACTTCGAGCTCCTCCGCCGGCTGGATGTGCTCGTGGCGCTCGGCCGCCCAGTTCTGATCGGGATCTCCCGCAAGAGCTCGCTCGGCCGAATCTTCGGCGACCCCGGGGCGACCACCGGGACGACGGCGGCGAGTGTCGGCGCCGCGGTGGCGGCCTACGAGCGCGGCGCGACGATCATCCGCGCTCACGACGTCCGCGAGCACGTGGAGGCGCTGCACGCGGCGCGAGCGGTGGCCGCGTGGCCGTGACCGTCGAGCTGGCCGGCCTCGAGGTCTTCGGTCACCACGGGGCCACCGAGGCGGAGCAGCGCGAGGGCAGGACGCTTCTCTACGACCTCGCGTGGGAGCTGCCCCGCGATCCGGAGGACCGGCTCGAGGACACCGTGGATTACGAGCAGGTCGCAGCGCTTGTCCGCGAGGTCTCCGATGCGAGGCGCTTTCGCCTGCTGGAGACGCTCGCGGCTGCCGTTGCGGATGCCGTCCTCGACAGCTTCCGCGTGACTCGCGTGCATGTGCGCGTGCGCAAGCGGGGGATCCGGCCGGCCGGCCTCGCCGTCGAGCACTCGGCTGCGTCGGTCGAGCGCAGCCGGTGACGCGGGCGTTCGTCGGCCTCGGTTCGAATCTCGGTGACCGCGAGCGGACGCTCCGTGCCGCGCTCGACCTCCTCGGACGACGTCCCGGCGTTCACGTGCAGCGCGTCTCCTCGTTCCGCGAGACGGCTCCCGTCGGGTACGTCGACCAGCCCGACTTCCTGAACGCCGCAGCGGAGGTCGAGACGACGCTCGGCGCCCGCGAGCTGCTCGACGAGCTGCTCGGTGTCGAGCGCAGCCTCGGTCGCAGCCGCGAGGGGCCCCGCTTCGGGCCGCGGACGATCGACCTCGATCTGCTGCTCTTCGGCGATGCCGTCGTCGACGAGCCCGGGCTCACCGTCCCGCACCCGCGCCTCCACGAGCGCCGCTTCGCACTCGAGCCGCTCGTCGAGCTGGATCCCACTCTCGAGGTGCCCGGACGGGGTCCGTTGGCAACTCTGCTCGCGGGGCTATGATGGCCTGCATGTCCCACCTCGACGAGCTCGACGAGTTCGAGGCCGAGCTGGAGCTGCGGCTCAAGAAGGAATATTCGGCGGTGTTCGGGCTGTTCCGCTACTGCGTGCTGACGCAGGATGCGACGTACCTGTGCAACAAGCTCGACCTGAATTACGTTCCGCAGCCGAGCTACCCGTTCTTCCATCTGAAAATGGAGGACGTCTGGGTCTGGGACAAGAACCGCCCCACCCGGATCATCCCCCGCGCCGAGATCTACACGTCGAGCGACGTCACCGTCGAGGAGCTGCGGGGAGCGGGCGACGAGCCGAAGTTGACGGCGGAGGACCTCGCCGAGCGGATCGGCGAGCCGCTCTCGTCCGACGACGACGTCTAGCAGCGCAAACGATCGGTTACTAACCCAGCCCGTTTACCCGGCCCTGCCGGGCGTACCAGATCTCGAAGCGCCCGGCGGCCGACTCGAGCCAACAGGCGAGATCGCCTTCGAACGACTCGATCTCCGGGCGAAGCAGCAGCATCTCCCAGTCGAGCTTGCGCTCCGGGTCGCACTGGTGGTCGTCGGCGAGCGTCTCGTGAATCGGTACTCCGCAGCCGGGACAGGGCCGGTACTCCGAGAGGAAGAACGAGTACATGTACGGGTTGTGCTCCGCCGAGACACGAAAAAACATCGATACGCTCGTCGCCGTGCAACGACTGCTCGCCATCGACGTCGGCAACACCCAGACGGTGCTCGGCCTGTTCGACGGCGAGAACCTCGTCGACCGCTGGAGAATCGCGACGGAGGGCCAGCGCACCGGCGACGAGATCGGCCTGTTGGTGCGCGGTTTCGTCGATCCGGAAAGGCTCGCCGGGATCTGCCTCTCCTCCACGGTGCCGCCGCTCGTACGTTCGTACCAGGAGTTCGCGGAGGAGCTCGGCGGAACCCCGTTTCTCGTCGTCGGGCCCGGCGTCCGGACGGGCGTGCCGATTCGCTACGACGACCCGCGCGAGATAGGGCCCGACCGGATCGCCAACGCCGTCGCGGCGGCTGCGCGCCACGGCGCTCCCTGCATCGTCGTCGACTTCGGCACGTCGACGAACTTCGACGTCGTCTCGTCGGACGGCGAGTACGTCGGCGGTGTCCTCGCCCCCGGGATCCAGATCTCGATGGACGCGCTCTTCGCCCGTGCTGCTCGTCTGATCGGCGTCCACTTCGCCGAACCGCGCACGGTGATCGGCAAGACGACGGAGTCGGCGCTGCAGTCGGGCCTGGTCTACGGGTTCGCGGGCCAGGTGGACGGCATCGCCGAGCGCATCCGCGCCGAGCTCGGCGAGCGGGCGCCGATCGTGGCGACCGGCGGCCTCGCAGAGCTGATCGCGCCGCATTCGCAGACGATCGACCGGGTCGACGAGGACCTGACGCTGCACGGCCTCAGGCTGGTCTGGGAGCGGAACGTCGTTCCGGCCTGACGATCACCTCGGAAAACGTCGAGGTCACGAGCCCGTTCTGCCAGAAGCCCTCGATCCAGGGGCGCAGCAGTGTGGTTCGGCGGTTGTAGGCGAGCGGCACGAGCGCGGCCTCCTCGCCGATCCAGGCGCGCTCGAACTCGCGACACGCTGCGAGCCGCTCCTCGCGCGTCCCCGCCGAGCGCGTACGCGCGAGCAGGCCCTGCGTGCGGGCAGTCCTGTGTACCGCCGGGAAGTTGTTCATGAGGCCGGTGATCATGCCAACGTGATCGGGGTAGTCCGCGTTCCAGCCCCAGACGAATGCGTCGGCCTGCCCTGCGATCAGCTCCTTGAAGGTATTGAGCCGGCCCCTGACCACCTTCGCCCGAACGCCGACCTCTTCGAGGTGCACCGCGATTTCCCCTGCGTCGTCATGGAGCTCCGCCAGGGTCAGCTCTCGGAGTCCCCGCCCGCCCGGGAATCCCGCTTCCGCCAGACCCTCGCGGGCGCGATCCGGGTCGTGGGCCGGGGCCACGCGATGCGAGTGTCCCGGCATCGTGGGCGGCACCAGCCCACCAGAGCCCGCGCTGTCGTGCCCGAACCGCTTGGCACTTGACCAGCGATCGCGGTCGACGGCGTGCGCGAGAGCCCGCCGGACACACGGGTCGCCGAGAGGGGCGCGGTCGTCACGGAACGCGAGGAAGTCGGTCGACAGGGCGGGCGTGCTCTCCACGACCGTCTCCTCGCTCTCGACGACACGGTACATCGGCGCGGCGTCCAGGTCGCCTTCGCGCCACCATGCCTCGATCTCCGTGGGCGTTTCCCAGAACCTGAGCGCGAGTTCCCCGGCGTTGCCCCGCGCGCCCTGCCACGTTTCACTGGCGACGAGGCGGCTGGTCTTGCCGTCGCGGTGGACAAGCACGAACGGGCCGTTTCCGATCAGCGGCACGCTCTCGTGCCAGCGTTCGCCGAGTCGCTGACGGACATGCATCGGCCACGCGAACAACGGTGGCTGCCCGAAGAGATAAAGGAAGGAGCCGCCCGGTTCGACGAGGCGGACTTCGAGGGTGCGGGCATCCAGTGCTTCAGCGGATTCGACGTCATCCAGCAGGTGCGCCGTCTCGACCTGCTCGTCACGCATGGCCCGCCAGCTGAGTGCGAAGTCCTCGGCCGTCACCTCCATGCCGTCGCTCCAGTGCGCGTCCGGTGCGATCCGAAACTGGTATGTCGTGCCGTCGCCTGAGATGGTGAAGCTCTCGGCGACCTCGGGCGTGATCTCGTGGTTCGGCCCGATGGCTATCAGCCCACGGAAGAGGTGCCGGCAGAGCTCCCAGCCGTGCTCGTGGTACGTGTGTCCTGGTGCGAACCCCACGAACGGCGGCTGCACGGTGGTCAGGACCTCGGTGGGTCTCAGTCGCACAGGCTCCGGGCGCGGCAGCCTGAACGCTTCCCGATACGCGCCGCCGGCGCGCTCGAAGTCGTAAGCGAGGTGGTGCGCGAGCGCGACCTTCAGCAGCGTTTCCCGGGCGCGCACCTGGTCTCCCGTCTGCTCCATGAACCCGAGCGCCTGCGTGTACAGGTCAAGCGCCTCGTCTTCGGCGTAGAGGGCGCGCGCGGCGTCGCCGGCCTTCAGGAGGTAGTCGACGGCACGCGTTGGATCGCCCGCCTGGGTGAAGTGGCGCGCGAGGAGGCCGTACACCTCCTGCGGCGAGTCGGGGTGGAGCCGCTCGAGCGCCTCCCCGACGATCCGGTGCAGTTCCCGTCGCCGGCTGGTGACGAGCCGGTCATAGGCGACCTCCTGGACGAGCCCGTGGCGGAACCGATACTCGGGCGCGGGGCGGCGGCGCTCTTCGACGACGAGATCGAGCCGCTGAAGCTCGGAGAGCGCGGGCTGCAGCTTGCCCGGCGGGAGGATCTCCTCCAGCAGCGGCTCAGCGAAGGATCGGCCGACGACCGAAGCGACGCTGATCACTTCTCGTGTGTCAGGGGCGAGACGATCGAGGCGGGCCTGAAGCGCCTCCTGGACGAGGGTCGGGACGGCGACCTCGCTGGCGCCGTTCGCCAGCTCGTAGCGGCCGTTCTCCCGGCGAAGCACGCCGCGTTCGAGGAGGTCACGAAAGGCCTCCTCCAGGAAGAACGGGTTGCCGCCTGAGCGCTCGGCGAGCAGCGCCGCCACCGTACGGGGGAGCTCGGCGCCTGCCGCGCCCGCTGCGAGGCCGAGCGCGCTCGTCGGGTCGAGCGGGGCGAGCTCGACTTCCACAAAGCGGTGGCGGTAGCGGCGGTGTGCACGCTCGGCCAGATCCCAGGCGGCGTGCTCGTGCTCCGTCCGGTAAGAGAGCAAGAGCATGACCGGGTCCCGGTCGGTGGCGGCGAACAGCTCCTCCAGGAGTGCGAGCGTCGCCTCGTCGGCCCAGTGCAGGTCCTCGAGGACGAGGCACAGTGGTTGTTGCGCGGCAAGAGCGGAAGTCAGTCGCCGAGCCGCGTCGAAAGTCTGCTGCTGGACGCTGTCCCGGCTCAGTTCGGCCAGCCGCTTCGCCTGCTCCGGCTCGAGCGGGAGACCGAGCACGCTCGCCAGAAAGGGGTATGCCTCTGCAGCTTCGTCGTCGAGCGCATCGGCGAGCCCGGCCCGGAGCTCGAGCCGCACTCTGGCCTCCGGATCGGAAACCCCGAGCTCGAGCCAGTTGCGAAGGAGCTCGCGCAGCGGCCAGTAGGGGATCTCGTGCGCGTAGGCAACCGCATGCCCTTCCAGGAAGCGGACACGATCGCCGAAGCGCGCCCTCGCCTCAGACTTCAGCCTGCTCTTGCCGATGCCCGGTTCGCCCGTCACGGTCACGATCGCTCCTCGGCCTTCGACGAGCTGCGACAGGACGTCGTCGAGCTGCGCCAGTTCCGCCTCGCGCCCGACGAGCGGAGTCAGCGCAGCGGCGACCGGCTCAACTCGCTCCCCGCTGACTCGGTACGCAGCGACCGGCGCCTCCTTCCCCTTCAGGTTCAGGTCTCCGAGCGGCTCGAGCTCGAAGCCTTCCCGTAGCTGCCGGGCAGTCTCCGGGCCGACGGCGACTCCTCCGTCACCGGCGAGCGACTGGAGGCGCGCAGCCACGTTGACCGTGTCTCCGAGAGCGTTGTAGAGCTCATCGGCCGGAGCCTCGCGGCTCGGAACCACGACGGGACCGGTATTGACGGCGACGCGCGCGGCGAGGTCGATTCCGTACGCCGGTCCGACCTCGATCGCATAACGGGCGAGCGCTTCGTGGATCGCAAGCGCGGCACGGACGGCACGCTCGGAGTCGTCCTCGTGCGAGGTCGGAGCACCGAACAGCGCCAGCACGCCGTCGCCGGTGAGCTGGGCGACCGTTCCGCCGAGCCGCTCGACCTCCTCGCGTATCAGCCGTACGACGTCGTCGAAGAGGAACTTCGAGCGCTCCGGGCCGAGGCGCTCGGCGATCGCCGTCGACCCGGCGATGTCCGCGACCAGCACCGAGACGATTCGCCGCTCTCCGCCGGCTACAGCGCTCACGGCCGCAGCTCCGGCCTGACGACGATGCCGGCAAAGGTCGAGTCGCTGACCCCGTTCGTCCAGAAGCCGTCGATCCACGGCCGGGCGTGGGTCAGCTCGCGGCTGTAGGCGAGCGGGACGATCCCAACCTGCTCGCCGATCCACTGCCGCTCCGCGCGCCGGTAGAGTCGGAGTCGCTCGTCCCGGTCCTCGAGGGAACGCGCCCGCTCGATGAGTTGCTCGATCTCGACGCTTCGATAGAGGTTTGGATACTCGCCGAAGATCGTCATCATCCCTGACGGGTCCGGGTAGTCGGCCACCCAACCGAAGACCCAGGCGTCCGCGTTTTCAATCCGGCCGGCGAGCTCCAATTCCACGTCCTTTATCTGCGCGGTGATACCGATGGCCGCGAGCTGGTCTGACAGCACCTTCCTAACTCCCCACGCGCCTGGCGTGACGATCGTGATGTCGGCGAACGCCTGCCCGTGTGCGTCGATTGCCTCGGCCAGCAAGTCGCGCCCGAGCGAAGGTTCGTACGGAGGTGCGACCCGGGCTGAATGTCCGGGTAGCCGCGGCGGAACCAGTCCACCCGAGACGCTGGGGTCGCCGCGCATGGCCGATTCTGCGACAAGGCGCTCCCGATCGATGCCGTGCGCAACAGCGCGGCGCACGCGCGCGTCGTCGAACGGAGGTCGATCGGCGGCGAAGGCGAGGTAGCGGGTTGTCATCGCGTGCCCGTACAAGACGTGCGTCGCGTCCGCCTCACGGAGTTCTCCGGCGTGGAAGTAGGGCAGGAGGTCGAAGTGACCTGCGCGCCACGACTCGGACGCATCTTCCACGCTCGCCAGAGCGACGACACGGATCTCCTGGACGTTGCCGCATGCCCCCGACCATGTGGGGCTCCGGCGGAGGACGTCCTCGTTCTCGCCCCGTTCCTCGAGCGTGAAGGGGCCGTTGCCGACGAGCGGCGCCGAATGGCGCCATGCAGGCCCGTCTCTTTCGCAGATGTGGCGCGGCCAGGGCATGAACGGCGGGAGAGCGAGGAGGTAGAGGAAGTAGTTGCGTGGCTCACGCAAGGTGAACGCAGCAGTGGCGGTGTCCAGCGCCTTCACGTCGGCCACGTCGGACAGGATGTAGGCCGCTTTCACGTCGTCCGCGCGCATGCGGTTGAAGGTGAACTCGAAGTCGTCGGCCGTCAACGGGACGCCGTCGCGCCAGCGGGCGTCGCGCCGTAAGCGGAAGCGGTACTCCAGGCCATCCCCGCGAACCTCCACGCTCGCAGCGAGATCGGGGGCGACGCCGAATTCGGGGGTGATCGAGAGGAGGCCCCGGAAGAGGTTCCGGCACAGGCCCCAGGCGGAGTCGCTCGAGCCGTATCCAGGAACGATCGCGTCGCGATCTTCGATGTAGACCACACCTACGGCGACGCTCTCTGAGGACGGCAAACGCAGCGGTTTGGGTTCCGGGCGTGCGAAGGCCTCGCGATATGCCTCGTTGGCACGCTCGTAGTCGAAGGCGAGATGGTGGGTCAGTGCCGTCTTGAGCAGCGTCTCGCGTGCGCGCTGGTCGTCACGGGTGTGCTCCATGAACGCGAGGGCCTGCGTGTAGAGGGCGATCGCCTCCTCGTCGGCATAAACGGCCCGTGCGGCGTCGGCCGCCCTGAGGAGATAGCCGATTGCCCGGGTCGCGTCACCGGCCTGGGTGAAGTGGCGGGCGAGGAGCCCGTAGACCTCCTGTGGCGAGTCGGGGTGGAGTTGCTCCAACGCCTCTCCGACGATGCGATGGAGCTCGCGGCGGCGGCTGGTGACGAGGCGGTCGTAGGCGACCTCCTGAACGAGTCCGTGTCGGAAGCGGTACTCCGGCGCGGGCCTGCGCCGCTCCTCGACGACCAGATCGAGCCGCTGGAGCTCCGAGAGCGCCGGCCGAAGCTGCTCGGTGCGGACAATTCGCTCGAGCAACGGCGTACCGAAGGAGCGGCCGACGACGGCGGCAACGCTGATCACTTCGCGGGTGGGCTCATCGAGCCGGTCGAGGCGTGCCTGTAGTGCCTCCTGCACGAGTGCGGGAACGGCGACGTCTTCCCCTCCGTTTGCGAGCTCGTAGCGGCCGTTGGCGCGTCGCAGCACACCGCGCTCGAGTAGGTCGCGGAGGGCCTCCTCGAGGAAGAACGGGTTGCCGCCCGACCGCTCCGCGAGCAGCGCGGCGACCGCGTCGGGCAGCTCGGCGCCTGCCGCGCTGGCGGCCAGACCGAGGGCCGCCTGAGGCTCGAGCGGCTCGAGCGCGAGCTCGACGAAGCGGTGCCGGTAGCGACGGCGGGCGTGCTCGGCCAGATCCCAGGCGGCGTGGTCGTGTTCGGTGCGGTACGAGAGCACGAGGGCGACGGCTTCGTCGTCGGTGGTCGCGAAGAGCTCTTCGAGCAGCGCGAGCGTGGTCTCGTCCGCCCAGTGCAGGTCCTCGAAGACGAGGCAAAGCGGTCGTTCGGCGGCAAGGGCGGACACGAGCGCCTTCACGGCCTCGAAGGTCTGCTGTTGAACGGCATCCGGGCTCAACTCGGCGAGGCGCTCGGACTGCTTGCGTTCGAGCGGAAGAGAAAGCGTGGCGGCGAGGAACGGATAGGCCTCCCCGGCCTCGTCGCCGAGCGCGGCCGCGAGGGCGGCTCGGAGCTCGAGCCGGACGCGCGCCTCCGGATCGGAGACGCCGAGGCCGAGCCAGTCGCGTAGGAGCTCGCGCAGCGGCCAGTACGGGATCTCCTGCGCGTATGCGACCGCGTGCCCCTCGAGGAAGCGGACCCTGGTGCCGAACCCTGCCCGCGCCTCGGACTTGAGCCTGCTCTTGCCGATCCCCGGCTCGCCCGTGACGGTGACGATTGCTCCCCGCCCGTCGACCAGACGAAGCAGGACCTCCTCGAGTTCCGACAGCTCCCGCTCGCGGCCGACGAGTGGCGTGAGCGCTGACGCGACGGGCTCCGCCCGTTCCCCGCGGACGCGGAACGCCGCGATTGGTTCGGATTTCCCTTTTAGATCCACCTCACCGAGCGCCTCGAGCTCGAAGCTCGCCTCGAGTTGCCGTGCAGTCTCCGGACCAACCGCTACGCCCGCGCCGCCGGCGTGAGACTGCAGGCGGGCTGCGACGTTCACCGTGTCGCCGAGCGCGTTGTACAGCTGATCCGGCGGCGCCTCGCCGCTCGCGACGACAACCGGTCCGGTGTTCACCGCGACCCGGGCCACGAGATCGATTCCGTAGGCGGGGGCGATCTCGGCGGCGAAGCGAGCGAGGGCATCATGGATCGCCAGCGCCGCGCGCACTGCCCGCTCCACGTCGTCCTCGTGCGCGGTGGGAGCGCCGAACAACGCCAGGATGCCGTCGCCCGTCAGCTGTGCCAGGGTGCCGCCGAGGCGCTCGACCTCCTCGCGCATCAGCCCCACGACGTCGTCGAACAGGAACTTCGAGCGCTCCGGCCCGAGCCTCTCGGCGATCGCCGTGGAACCGGCGACATCGGCGACCAGTACGGAGACGATTCGCCGCTCTGCGGCGGCCACGGTCATGTGCGAGTTATAACGCCGCGATGCGC
>Ga0066903_100006951_pt1 | contig 10164 bp, 6 predicted proteins | sample PanSoiMetaGPlot1_FD_67491 | JGI IMG/M metagenome (GOLD analysis project Ga0066903, IMG submission 67491) | Tropical forest soil microbial communities from Panama analyzed to predict greenhouse gas emissions - Panama Soil - Plot 1 (version 2) | ecosystem: Environmental > Terrestrial > Soil >... | reverse complement strand
ACTGATAGCCGTTGTCGGAGTCGATCCGGTACGCACGTGACCGACGGCCGCGGCCAGGCTCGCTGTCATCGCCGTAGCCGCGCGCATCGCCGTTAGAGCCGTTGCCGTTCCGGCCATAGCTCGCGTGGCCGTTGCTGGGATAGCCGGAATCGCCGCTTGAGGTTTGCCTGTAGCCGGAGTCACCATTCGTAGCGTGACGAGCCCTGTGAGTTCCGTTACCCGAATAGCCCAGGTCGCTGCCAGCGTCGGCAGCACGTCCGTTTCGGCCGCCGTCGGCGCGACCGTAGCCGCCTGCGGCACTGCGGTACCCAGGTGATCCGTCTGGAGATTCTGTTTTGTCCTGCCAGGACGGCCCGGAGAAGTCTGGATTACTCACGTGATCCTCGCTGGTCGGCGCTAAGGCAGTCGCATGTGGAGCAACGGGAGCAACCGGGTCCCGCCATGCAACACGCTACCCGGCTGCACCCAGTGTCCCGGTACGCTCAGCTGAATGCGTATTCATCCGTAGTTGCGGACCCCCTTGCAATAACGCCCGTCCATGCGCAGGAGTGCCAGTAGGCCGTCCGCGATTTGCGGTTCTTAGGCGTGGCAGACCGCTCGCAGATCCGCCGGCCGTTGGTTCCGGCTAGTCGCCCGTGCGAGCAGTGCGAGCACGGCGACCGCGCCTGGCAGACGGCTCACCGGTGCCGAGTACATAAGACGACGCCAAGTGATTCCAACCGCAACTCTGACAGACCTCGACGACGTACACCTTGAACTCCGCGTATTCGGTAGCCATTTCGTCGAGTTCTCTGCCCTGTTTGACCCGTCCTTCGTACCGGCCGAGCTCGTCGCCGTAGACGTAGGTGACGTGCGTCAGCTTGACCTTGCGGCAGATAGGGCACTTGGTGTCGGTCGGTTCGCCGTGGAACTTGGCAGCCCTGAGCAAATAGGGATGGGCGTCGCAGACGTCGGTGACCGTGGTGCGGCCAGCCAGAACCGACGCGAGCGTTGCGCGCCGCGCCAGCGCATAGTCGACCACCGATCGCCTCATGACCGACAGGTTACGACGGAATTGCGCTGAGGCCGAGTCCCGCCTGGCCCCTAGGCCATCATCCGACGATCTGACCTGCGGACATGCGAGCCGACATGGCCGGACTTGCGCCATACGGGGACGCCACATATCGTTGTGATGTATCGGCCCGATACATCGGGCAGATATGACCGGCCTCTACGTGGCCCGTCGCGGCGGGCACGGATCAGGCAGGTCGATCTCGGTGGATAGTAGCCCACAACTTGCCAATTAAACGACTGCCAGGAGGCATGAGCGCAGATGAGCAGCCAGCGGACCGGCGTGCTCGAGCTCGCCGTGCTCGGGCTGTTGCACGAGACTCCGATGCACGGCTACGAGCTGCGGAAGCGGCTCAACTCGGTCCTTGGCGCGTTCCGCGCCTTCGGTTACGGCTCGCTGTACCCGTGTCTGAAGGACCTGACCAGTCGCGGGCTCATCACCGAGGATGCGGTGCCCGAGGCTGCTAAGCCACTCGGCGGGCGCCGTTCCAAGATCGTCTACCGGCTGACCGCTGACGGCAAGGAGTACCTGCAGGACTTGCTTACCCAGACCGGGCCCGCCTCCTGGGAGGACGACGGGTTCGGAGTCCGGTTCGCCTTCTTCGGCCTGACCACAGCGGACGTCAGGCTGCGGATCCTCGAGGGCCGGCGCAGCCGGCTTGAAGAGCGGGTCGAGGCCTTCAGGGCCGGGCTCGCGAGGACCAGGGAGCGCGTCGATAGCTACACCCTCGAGTTGCAGCGCCACGGCCTGGAGTCGGTCGAGCGCGAAGTCCGCTGGCTAAACGAGCTGATCGCCTCCGAGCGGCGGGCGGACGCGGCGTCAGGACACGACGGCGCCGAGTCCGCGCGGGCCCGGAAGCACAACCTATGACGGCACCATCCGATCGGGCAGACCGCGCTCGGTCAGGTCGGTGCTTGCTGAGAAGAAGATAAGGAGCACAACGGTATGGGTTCGGTACGGGTAGCCATCGTGGGCGTCGGGAACTGTGCAAGTTCCCTCGTCCAGGGCGTGGAGTACTACAAGGATGCCGACCCGGCGAGCCGGGTGCCCGGCCTCATGCACGTCCGGTTCGGTTCTTACCACGTCGGTGACCTCGAGTTCGTCGCGGCGTTCGACGTGGACGCCAAGAAGGTCGGACGGGACGTCGCTGAGGCCATCGTGGCGAGCGAAAACAACACGATCACGATCTGCGACGTGCCGCCGACCGGCGTCCAGGTGCAGCGCGGCCCGACCTATGACGGCCTTGGCGAGTACTACCGGGAGATCATCACCGAGTCGGATGAACCGCCGGTTGACGTGGTCAAGGTGCTGAAGGACTCCGGCGCTGACGTCCTGGTCTCCTACCTCCCGGTGGGCTCGGAGGAGGCCGACAAGTTCTACGCGCAGTGCGCGATCGACGCTGGCGTGGCGTTCGTCAACGCGCTCCCGGTCTTCATCGCGTCCGACCCGGAATGGGCGGCCAAGTTCACTGAGGCTGGCCTGCCGATCGTGGGCGATGACATCAAGTCCCAGGTCGGCGCGACGATCACGCATCGGGTGCTGGCCAAGCTGTTCGAGGACCGCGGTGTCGAGCTGCTGCGCACCTACCAGCTCAACGTCGGCGGCAACATGGACTTCATGAACATGCTGGAGCGCAAGCGCCTGCAGTCCAAGAAGATCTCCAAGACCCAGTCGGTCACCTCGCAGATCCCGCATGAGATGGCCAAGGCCGACGTGCACATCGGCCCGTCTGACCACGTCCCGTGGCTCGACGACCGCAAGCTGGCGTACGTCCGGCTCGAGGGCAAGTCCTTCGGTGACGTCCCGCTGAGCCTGGAGTACAAGCTTGAGGTGTGGGACTCGCCGAACTCGGCCGGCGTGATCATCGACGCCGTGCGCGCCGCGAAGATCGCCAAGGACCGCGGCATCGGCGGACCGGTCCTGTCGGCGTCGTCCTACTTCATGAAGTCGCCGCCTGAGCAGTACAGCGATGACGACGCGCGCGACGCGGTGGAGATGTTCATCCGCGGCGAGGTCGACCGCTGAAGCGACCCGCAGGCATAACAAGTCTTCGGGCTGACGTAAGAGCACGGCCGGGTGGTTGTAACCGCCCGGCCGTACTCTGATTGCGTGAACTGCCGTACGGGTCACCGGACGCGCACATGACGGCGCCAGTTCCGGGCGCGGCGGCCCCGGCTGCAGAACCGAGGTCGTCATTCATCGGCGACCTGCGCACTGTGCTAGGCAGCAGCGGATTCCGCAAGCTGTACGCGACAAGGCTGATCTCCCAGACCGGTGACGGCGTTTTCAACGCGGGCCTGGGCGCCTACGTCTTCTTCAACTCAGCCTCGTTCCCCGACCCGGCGGCCGCCGCGACGTCGTTCGCCGTGCTGTATCTGCCGTACTCGCTGATCGGCCCGTTCGCCGGCGTGTTCATCGACCGCTGGTCCAGGCGGCAGATCGTGCTCTGGTCTGCTCTGCTGCGCGCTGGCTTCGCAGCGCTGACCGCGATCTTCATCGGCTTCGGGGCGCTCGGGCTGCCGGTCTGGCTGGCCGCGCTCGTCGTCCTGGGCGTGAACCGGTTCTTCCTGTCCTCGCTGTCAGCAGCTCTGCCGCACGTCGTCTCCGACGACGAGCTGGTGATGGGGAACTCCGTCGGTCCGACATCCGGCACCGTCGTGGCCTTCATCGGCGGGATCGTCGGGCTCGGAGTGCGATTGATGACCGGCCCAGGACCTGTCGGTTCTGCCGTGATCTTGCTTGCAGCCGGACTCTGCTACCTCGGGTCAGCTGTGAGCGCGACCCGGATCGGGCGCGATTCTCTCGGGCCGGACCTCCCGCCCGGCGACTCCCTGGCCGCAATGGCGCATGAGGTCGGCATGGTCGCGGTCGGCCTGATCACCGGTCTGCGGTACCTCTGGCGCCGGCGTCCCGCCCGTGCTGGCCTGGTCGCGATCGGCGCGCACCGGTTCGTCTACGGGATCTTGCTGCTGATGTCGATCCTGCTCTACCGGAACTACTTCTATCCCGGCAGCGACAGCAACGAGGCGCTCAGGCATTTCCTGCCGGTCGTGATCAGCTCGGCGATCGGCTACGGCGCGGCAGCCTGGCTGACGCCCACCGTGACCAAGCGCTTCCCGAACTCGGTATGGATCACCGCTCTGCTCGTCGGCGGCGGCGCGGTGACGGTCGTCGGACTGGCTTTCGGGCAGGTTGAGTTCATCGCGATCGGATTCGCGCTAGGACTTGTCGCGCAGGGGCTGGCGATCTCCGTGACCACGATCTTGCAGCAGCAGATGGAGGACGACTACCGAGGCCGGGTGTTCTCGGTCTACGACATGATCTTCAACGTCACGTTCGTGGCCGGCGCAGCCATCGGCGCGGCGTTCATGCCTGATTCCGGGCGGTCGGTGGGGATGCTGCTCGTCGTCGCATGCGGCTACATCGTCGCGGCGATCGTCTACTGGCTGATGGCCGGTCAATCGCGAGGCGCGGACGCGGACTCGCCGGCCTCCGCGGTCCCGTCCGGGTCGGCCGTTTCGCCCGGCTCCGCCGACGCCGCACCCGGCTCTGCAGCTTCTGCCGTCGGCAGGTCCGATTCGCGGGCCCACCGCAGTAGCTCCTGAACGGCGCGGTCGTGCCCGAGCGGGCCGTGCTCCATCCGCAGCTCGAGCAGGTGCGTATACGCGAGGCCGACCGTCCGACCTGGCGGAATGCCCAGCAGCGCCATGATCTCGTTGCCGTCCAGGTCGGGCCGGATCCTGGCCAGCTCTTCCTGCGCGGCCAGCTCGGCGATCCGGTGCTCGAGCGCGTCGTAGCTGCGCGAGAGCCGTTCGGCCTTGGCCTTGTTCCGCGTCGTGCAATCAGCCCTGGTGAGCGCGTGCAGCCTGGGCAGCAGCGGGCCGGCGTCGGTGACGTAGCGGCGGACCGCCGAGTCCGTCCAGTCGCCGGTGCCGAACCCGTGGAACCGCAGGTGCAGACCGATCAGCTTCGCGACATCCTCGGTCACGTCGTTCGGGAACCGCAGGCTCCGGAGCCTGTTCCTCGCCAGCTTCGCGCCGACGGTGTCGTGATGATGGAACGCCACCCGGCCGTCCTGCAGCAGCGATCTGGTCTTCGGCTTGCCGATGTCATGCAGCAAGGCGGCAAGCCTGAGCCGCAGGTCACCTTCGAGCCCGTACCGCCCTTCGAGCGCGATCACCTGGTCGAGCACGGTCAGCGAATGCCGGTACACGTCCTTGTGCCGGTGGTGCTCGTCCACCTCCAGCCGCATCTTCGGCACCTCAGGCAGGATCTGCTCGGCGACGCCGGTCTGCACCAGCAGATCGATGCCAGCCGACGGCCCGCCAGGGCGGTCCGCCTGCAGCAGCTTCTGCAGCTCGACGGCGATCCGCTCGGAAGAGACGATCGTCAGCCGCGGCGCGAGCTCGGCCATCGCTTCCCTGACCTCCTTGGTCGGGGTCAGGCCGAGCTGCGCGACGAAGCGCGCTGCCCGCAGGATCCGCAGCGGGTCGTCGTTGAACGAGTCGATTGCCCGTCCCGGCGTGCGCAGTACCTTGTGCCGCAGGTCCGCAAGCCCGCCGAACGGGTCGACGAGGTCAAGGCCTGGCAAGCGGGCGGCCATCGCGTTGACGGTGAAGTCGCGCCTCGAAAGGTCCGCCGTGAGCGAGGTCTCGTAACGCACGTCGGGCTTCCGTGAGTCAGGCTCATAGTGCTCGCTGCGGTAGGTCGTGATCTCGAACGCGATCTTTCCCTTGCGGAGTCCGATGGTCCCGAACTTCAGGCCAACCGGCCAGATCGAGTCCGCCCACTCCTTAGTGATCTCCATCACCTGCTCGGGCAGCGCATCGGTCGTCAGGTCGAGATCGCCGTACGGCCTGCCGAGGAACGCGTCCCTGACCGGCCCGCCGACCAGCGCGACGTCATGGCCGTTTCCAGCCAGCAGCTTGGCCAGCTCCCGAGTCGGGCGCAGCCCGCCGGACAGCGACGACCTGAGCAAAGATTTGGCCGCGCGCTGCTGTTCCGGCGTCATAGGAGTGGGATCCTGCACGGGCATCGAGGGTAGGCGCAACAAGGGTGCCACAGGAAGCCGGGCTCGCCGGGCGACCGGCGACTAGCCGGGGCGGAACGGGAAAGGTAGACATAGTGATCGGTTTGCGATGCGCACTGCGCCCTCCCATGATCTGGTTAACGGGTGCTGAGCACCGGACGTCCTGAAGCGCTAGCCAGCCGCAATACCATGTGCGCCATGGCCCGCTCGCACTCCGCCAGGCAGCGTCAGCGCCAGGCATCGGCCGGCGGGATAACGGGACGTTCCACAACTCTGGCCTGCCGGGCTCCGCGCCTGAACCGGTTCTGGCGGGCGTCGTTCGTCGCAGCGATCGCGGGACTCTGCGCGGCCTTGCCGCTGCTTACCGGAACGGCGGCGGCCCAGCCTGACCAGCAGCCGCCTGGCGGGCCGCTCGCGCTCAGCGTCCTGTCGGTGAGCCCGTCGTATGCCCAGCACGGCCAGACCGTCACGATTACCGGGCAGATCAGGAACCTCTCGGCGACGAACGCGACTGGCCTGTCCGTGAAGGTGAAATCGTCGCGCACCCAATTCGGATCGCGCGGCGCCCTCGAGACCTTCGCCAACCCCGCCATGGACGGGTACGGGTACGCCCCCGGCCTGACTCCTGTAGGTGTCTCGCCGGTCCTCATCCAGAATCTGAGCGGCGGGCAGGCCTGGCGCTTTACCATCCGGTTGCCGGTCAACAAGCTCGGGCTGACCTGTTTCGGGGTCTATCCGCTCACGGTCGAGGCCACCGACTCAGCCTTTGACGTTGCCAGCGCGGCTGTGCCGCTGCCGTACTGGCCGACGAAGGCCACGAGCTGCCCTGGCCTGCGCAGGCCGCAGCCGTTCCCCATCTCCTGGGTTTGGCCGATCATCGATTCGCCGCACCAGGGCATCTGCCCTGGCCTGACCGACAACGCGCTGGCGGCGCGCATAGTCCCGAACGGCAGGCTGTCCAACCTGGTCGCCGTCGGGGCGCAGTACTCCTCGCGCGCCGGGCTTACCTGGGCGGTCGATCCCTCTCTGCTCGATGGCGTGCAGACCATGACGAGGCCCCACCAGGTCGGCGCGACCGTCGGAATGACCGGTTGCAAACCCGGCGCCAGCCTGCCTGCGGATCGGAACGCCTCGGCCTGGCTGGCGAACCTGCGCAAGGCGACGGCCGGACAGCCGCTTTTCCTCACGCCCTACGCCGATGTGGACGTGGCCGCCCTGATCAGGGCCCGGAACAGCGCCGATATCCATCAGGCGTTCAAGTCGGCGGATCAGGCCGGGCACCAGATCTTGCATCGGAGCGCCGTCCCTGCTCATGTTCCGGCGGGGCCTGGCCAGTTCTCGGCTATCGCCTGGCCAGCGGCCGGCACCGCGAACGGCTTGGTCCTCAGCAGCTTCGCGACTCAGAACGTCAACACCGTGATCCTCGCCGCACCCGCTGTTTCCCCGCTGAACTACACCCCGGGCGCCGTAAGCACCCGGCCAACGGGGATCGGCCATACGCTGTACGCTCTGCTGGCCGACCATCAGATCAGCGCGCTGCTCGGTGCACACGCCGCATCGACAAAGCCGGGTGACGCTTTCCATACCAGCCAGCTGTACATCGCCGAGACGGCGATGATCGCGTCCGAGCTGCCGAGCACCCGCCGGCCGATCATGGTCGCGCCGCCGCAGCGCTGGGATCCGTCGAAGCAGCTGGCAACAAATCTCCTTTCCGATACGGTTGCCGCCCCGTGGCTGCAGCCGTCGACCGTTGGTCAGATGGTCGCCCAGCCCGCCGAGCACCTCTACCCGCGGGGCACGCAGAGCCCGGCCTCAGCCGAGCTGCCTGCCAAACTGCTGAGCGATGTATCCAAGCTCGACCATCGGATCGCGCTCCTGCAGTCGATCAGGCTGAAGCCTGATCCCAGCCTGAACCGTGCCGTCTTCGCGATCGAGTCCGCGGCCTGGCGCGGCAAGGGTGTCAGGCAAGCACGTGTTCTGTATGAGCAGATTCAGGACTACGTGAACAGCCAGCTCCGCGGTGTCACGATCCGCGGCGGCGGGGGCCGGAGCAACGCCTACCGGGTCACGTTCGGCGGCAAGAACGCTCAGGTTCCCCTGTCGATCCACAGCGACCTGCGTTATCCGGTCAAGGTCGCGCTTCGCGTGAAAGCCGACCACGCCACCGTCACGGGTGTGCCGCCCGTCATCGTGGTCCCGCCGCGTGGTTACGCGCCCGCGGTCAAGCTGAAGGTCCACGTCAAAGCAGACCACGGCAGCATCAGGCTCAGCCTCGTCACGCCAGACTCGCGGCTGAAGAACCGCCCGCTGCCAGCGCCCCCGCAAGTCATCCTTGTACATCCGACCGACTTCGGGACCATCGCGCTAGTGCTTATCGCCGCCGCGCTCGCCCTGTTTGTCATCGCCTCAGCGGCGCGCGCCATCAAGCACGGCCGGCCCGGGCCCCCCGAAGAAGCAAATGACCTTGACGGCACAACGCAGCCTCCGGTGCCGGACGAGCACACCGCGCCGGTGCCGACCGACGAGACTGCCCGTTCCTCGTCAGGGGCTGAGGACCCGGCCAGGCTCGATGACGCACCTGATCATCTGCACCCCGAACGCGACGTGCCAGATCCCGTCCCGGCCGGCGGAAACACCGGCTACCCGCGGTCGGCGAGCCGCCGCGGCGCGTGGGCTGGCGCCACCGAATCTCCGGAGGCCGCGGAGCACGAACGTGGCGGCCGGCGGCCGTCACCGTCCGGCTGGGTTGCTCCGCCTGCTCTTCCTGGCGAACGGGGCGGTGGAGCCGGAATCACGGCAGAAGGTTTCGCGAACGCGGATAACGAGCCCGAATATGCAGATAGCGTCGGTAAGGATCGATCCGAACTGACGTCTGCGGGCCCCTCGGTCGGTGACCAGGAGCCGCGGCGAGCGACGGAGGAGCGGAGATGAGCTCGCCAGGATCTGAGACCGGGTCGGGCGCATCCGACGACCGCGGTCAGGGATTCCGTGGCAAACATAGGCCCGCGAACAATGAGCCCTGGGCCGATGGTCGCGACCGTCGGCAGAAGGACGACGTGACCCCGGGCAACGAGCGGCCTCCTGATCCTGAGTATGGTCCTGGCGGCGAGTACCGCTCCCGCCGCGAGCACCGCCCTGGCCCCGACTATCGCCCCGGCCCGGAGTACCGCCCCGGCCCCGACTACCGGCCGCTCGGCAATCTGGGGCCTTTCGACGGCGCTGGTCGCGCTCCCGGCAACGGCGCGCGCGCTGGCAACGGCTCCGCAAGCGCTGGCAACGGCTCCGCAAGCGCTGGCAACGGCTTCGGCCCTCGCCGCGACTACCCGGCACGTAACGGCCGTCCTGGCAACGACTATCGCCCCTCGGACTATCAGGCTCCTGGCAGCGATGGCCGCCGAGGGCAAAATGGCTACCCTGCGGCTAGCGCCCGGCGCCGGTCTCGCAACGACCCGACGGTTCCCCATCGCCGCCCCGATGATCGATCTGCCGAGAACTTTGGTCCGCCGGCCGGCGGCAACATCCCTGACGACCGGCGCACTCGGCCAACCCCAAGTGGCCGTCCTCCGGACTGGCCGAAGAGCTACGACCGCCGCCCGCAGGAGGACGACTACCAGCGGACCGCTGAATACCCGGTGGTCGGCGGCTACCCGCCAGGTACCGATGACCGCCGCACCACTCGGAGCGAAGGCCGCGCGAGTGGCGGCGACAATGCCGGCACCCAGCGCCGCCGTGCGGGCGGCAGGACGCCAGGCGCGCACCGGGCAGCCAAGGCCGATGGTCTGATCCCCGGACTTGGATTCCTCCGCTCGAAATTCGACCGCGTTGTCCGGCCGGATCGCGGTCCGGCACCCGGTCAATCCGGCGCGCCCCGGCGTGGCGGCGACCAGGGACCGTGGCCTCCCGACGTACCGTCATCGGGAGAGGCCGGCCTGACGGCAGGCGGATACGGAGTGAGCCCGGAGGGCGAGCTGACCGAGGCTGAGATCGAGCGTTCCTGGTTCGGCCAGGGACCGCCACCGGGTCCGCGCGTAGGCCGCCGTCCCGAGGGCCCGACGCGGCCCAGCCCGATCAGGGAGCCAGGCCG
>Ga0066903_100006950_pt1 | contig 10164 bp, 10 predicted proteins | sample PanSoiMetaGPlot1_FD_67491 | JGI IMG/M metagenome (GOLD analysis project Ga0066903, IMG submission 67491) | Tropical forest soil microbial communities from Panama analyzed to predict greenhouse gas emissions - Panama Soil - Plot 1 (version 2) | ecosystem: Environmental > Terrestrial > Soil >... | reverse complement strand
CGTAACCCGGAAAAACGTGTCGGTGGGTGACGGTTCTGGGACAGATGTGCGACGTGCGGCAAGGCGTCCGCGCAGCGCGTACGACTCGATCGCCCGGCTCTACGATCCCTGGAGCCGCAGCGTTACGGAGGACATCTCCTTCTACGTCGACGAGGCGCGCCGGGCCGGCGGGCCCGTGGTCGAGCTCGGCGTCGGCACCGGTCGAGTCGCCGTCCCGATCGCGGAGGCCGGGATCCCGGTCATCGGGATCGACGACTCGCCTGCGATGCTCGAGGTCTGCCGCGAACGCGCGGTCGAGGCCGGGGTTTCCGACCTCGTCGACCTGCGCCGGGGCGACCTCCGCGAGCCGGCGGTAGGCGAGCGAGTCAGACTCGTCGCGTGTCCGTTCCGCGCGTACCTGCATCTCCCGGACGACGCGGAGCGGCGACGCGGGCTCGAGGCGGCGCGCGACCTTCTCCTTCCGGATGGGCGTCTCGTCTTCGACGTCTTCGCCCCGGGCCGCGAGGACATCGCGGAGACGCACGGCCGCTGGCTGGAGCGCGAGCCGGGCATCTGGGAACGGGCGGACTGGAACACGAGTGACCGCACGCTGACGCTTCAGGTGCGATCCGACCGCGAGGAGACGACGATGCGACTCGCCTGGTTGTCGGCCCCCGAGTGGCGGCGGCTGCTCGAGGCGACGGGCTTCGAGGTCGAGGCGCTCTACGGGTGGTTCGATCGTCGCCCGTTCAGCGGCGGAGAGGACATGGTCTGGATCGCTCGGACGACGGCGACGGAGAGCGGACCTGCCGTCGCGGTGGAGTAGGCCGATCGGCCCTTGCTCCGCAGATGCGTACGTGCGAACCTCGCACGATGCACCTCTCGCTCGCGGGGATCTGGCTCTGGATCGTCGGCCTCGGAGTCCTCGAGGTCTGCCATCTCAAGTGGATCTGGTGGGATCGCTGGCACTGTCGCTCGTGCGGCGTCGTGAACCGCCAATGCGCGTGCGGACGGGCGCACCGGATCATGCGCTATCTCTAGAGTCGGCGCCTGCTAGGCCGGTTGCGGGGCCTGCGGCGCCTCGACGTGGATGCGGCCCTTCGACGTCTTGAGCGGACCGCCCTCGCGGCCGGCGCGCACCGCGAGGATCTCGGCAAGGATCGACACAGCTGTCTCGGCCGGCGTCTCGGCGCCGACGTCGAGCCCGCACGGCCCGGAGATGCGGCCGATCGCCTCCTCGTCGACACCCGCCTCGAGCAGCTTCTCGCGACGACGCTCCTGGTTGCGCCGGGAGCCGAGCGCCCCCACGTAGAACGCGTCGGTGGCAAGCGCCCCCTGGAGAGCGGGAACGTCGAAGCGGTCGTCATGGGTCAGGACCACCACCGCAGTGTCGTGATCGGGGCCGACACGAGCGAGCGCGTCGTCCGGCCAGGCGACGATCACCTCATCGGCGCTCGGGAGCCGCTCTGCCGTCGCGAACTTCCCTCGGGCATCAGCGACGATCGTCCGCCATCCGAGCGCGCCCGCGTGCTGGCAGAGCGCCTCGGCAGTGTCGACGGCGCCAAAGACGAGGACCCTCGTCGGCGGGCCGTACACCTCGGCGAATGCGGTCACGCCGTCGACCTCCAGGAGCTGGTTCCGCTTGGCCAGGATCAGCTCGTCGAACCGCTCCGCAAGCTCGGGAAGATCCGCGCCCACGCGATCACCCTGCTCGGTGACCAGCATCTGGGCGCCGAGCGGCTCCCCCGTGACGACAGTGAAGAGGACGGCTCGCTCTTCCCGTTCGATGACCTCGGTCAGGCGAGCGAGGAGCGCGTCGGAAAGCTCCTCGACGAAGACGTCGATCTCGCCGCCGCACGGAAGCCCGACCGAGAACGCGAGGTCGTCCGAGATCCCGTACGAGAGCAACTGGGGACGCTCGCCCTTGAGGACCTCGCAGGCGTGTCCGTACACCTCGTTCTCGACGCAGCCACCTGAGACCGACCCTGCCATCTCGCCTCCGCCGGACACGACGAGCTTCGAGCCGACCGGCCGCGGCGCCGATCGGCGAGTCGCGACCACGGTGGCCACGGCCACCTTCTCGCCGTGCTGTCGCCAGCGCTGGATGTCGGGTAGCACGTCCTTCACGGCTCCCTCCAGCTTAGATACTCCCGTGCTCGCGGGAACGATCCCGGCGCTCATCACCCCGTTCGACCGGTCGGGGGACGTCGACCTCGAGTCGATGAAGCGGCACATCGCCTGGCTCGCCGAGCGGGGAGTGACGACCGTCTCGCCGCTGGGCTCGACCGGCGAAGGGCTCTCGCTCGCGTTCGAGGAGCGCCGGCTCGTGATCGAGCACCTCGCGCCGCACACGCGCCTCGTGCCGGGCACGGCGTGCACGTCGTTGCTCGAGACGATCGCGCTCTCCCGCGCCGCCGTTGCCGCCGGGGCAGCAGCGCTCCTGGTGGCGCCGCCCTCGTACTACTCGCCTGACGAACGCGGTGTCCACGTGTACTTCGCCCGCCTGTTCGAAGAGCTACCGCCGGACGCCCGCGTGCTCCTCTACCACATCCCGATGTACAGCGGCGTGCCGATCACGGCCGACCTGCTGCGCTCGCTTCGCAACGACTACGGGGCAATGCTCGCCGGGGCCAAGGACTCCGGGGGCGACCTCGACCATACGAAGGCGTGGCTCCGCGAGTTCCCCGAGCTCGTCATCCTGAACGGCGCCGACCGAACGGCCGCCGCCCACTACGACGCCGGCGGTCGAGGCACGCTCACCATGCTGGCGAACGGCTTCCCTGACCGGCTCGAGCGGATCCGTGCAGGCCACCGCGAGGACGACCAGGAGTTCCTCGCCGGTCTGCGAGATGTCATCAGCGGCATGCCGGAGATCGCGGCAGTCAAGCACCTGGTTCACCGGCTCGTCGGTGTACCGCTGAGCCGGGTCCGGCCGCCGCTTCGCGATCTCGACCCCGACGAGGCTCGGCGCCTCGACGACCGGCTCTAGACTCGCGGCGCGTGCCGTCGGTCCAGCTCTTCGCGACCTGTCTCGGCGATCTCGTCGTGCCGGAGGCGGTTGTCGACGCCGCACGACTGCTGCGAGAAGCCGGCTTCGACGTGGAGTTCCCGCAGGCTCAGGTCTGCTGCGGGCAGCCCGCCTTCAACGCCGGGCATCATGCCGCCGCCCGTCGCGTCGGCCGAACCTTCGTGCGCGCCTTCCATCGGGGCAGCCCAGTCGTCTGCCCCTCCGGCTCATGCGCCACGATGGTCGACCGTTACCTCCCCGACCTCGTGGGCGCGGACCGCTACGACATCTGGGAGCTGTCGGCGTTCCTCGACCACCACAACGCCGCTCTCCAGCCCTGCAATGCGGGCCGGAAGCTGGCCTACCACGACTCGTGCCACATGCTCCGCGAGCTGTGCATCGCAGACGCGCCGCGCCGGCTGCTGGAACGTTCCGGGGCCGAGCTGGTCGCGCTGCCGAGGCCGGACCTCTGTTGCGGTTTCGGCGGCACGTTCTCGGTTCGCCAGCCAGAGCTCTCGGTTGCGATGGCCGACGACAAGCTCGGAGGGGCGCGTGCGGCGGACGCGCTCGTCACCGCCGATCCGGGTTGCCTGATGCACCTCGCCGGCCGCGCGGAGCGCACGGGCGGCCACATGCCGGTCCTGCATCTCGCAACGGCGCTCGCGCGAGGCATCGAGGCGTGAAGCCCTTCCTCGCACAACCGCCGGGTCGTTTTCGGGCCAGAGCACGGGCCGCACTCGCCAACAGCCAGATGCAGGCGGCGATGGATGCGGCGACGTCCAGGCTCCATCAAAGGCGGCTCGACGCCTGGGATGCTCTGCAGGACGTCGAGACGCTCAGCGAGCGTGCGCACGCGATTCGCATGGAGACCGTCGACGGTCTCGACGCGTACGTCGCGCAGTTCGCCGCCGCGGCCGAGGCGGGAGGCGCGAACGTCCACGTAGCCGCCACGGCCGCCGACGCGTGCACCTACGTCGCCGACGTCTGCCGGCGACGCGGCGCGAAGCTCGTCGCCAAGGCGAAGTCGATGCTGAGCGAGGAGATACGCCTGAACGACGCACTGGCGGCGATCGGTGTCGACGCCGTGGAAACCGACCTCGGCGAGTACGTCGCCCAGCTCGCCGGCGAGCATCCCGCGCACATTCTTGCGCCGGCACTCGAGAAGACGGCAGCCGACATCGCGGAGCTGTTCGCGCGCGATGGCGACCCGGTCGAGCCGGAGCTCGATGCGCTCGCAGCGGTGGCGAGACGCCGGCTCCGGGGCGTCTTCGAGAACGCCGACGTCGGCATCACCGGAGCCAATTTCGCCGTTGCGGAAACGGGATCGATCTGCCTCGTCACCAACGAGGGAAACGGCGGTCTGGTCACCGCCGTGCCGCCCGTCCACATCGCGCTTGTCGGCATGGAGCGCGTCGTGCCGAGGCTGGCCGACCTCGCCGTCCTGCTGCAGCTGCTCGCCCGCAGCGCGACGGGGCAGCAGCTGTCGAGCTACACGCGCCTGCTCACCGGCCCACGCCGCGAAGAGGAGCGCGATGGTCCTGAGGAATTGCATGTTGTCATTATAGACAACGGTCGGACGAACCTCCGCCGCGGCAGGTACAGGGAGATGCTCGCGTGCATCCGGTGCGGGGCGTGCCTCAACGTCTGCCCCGTCTACCGGAAGGCCGGGGGAGGCTCGTACAGTCCCGTGTACTCCGGGCCGATGGGCGCAGTCCTGGTTCCGCTGCTCGTCGGGCTGGACAAGGCGCCGTCGCTGCCGCATGCCTCCTCCCTCTGCGGGGCCTGCACGGCCGCCTGCCCGGTGAAGATTCCGCTGCACGAGCTGTTGCTCGACCTCCGTCGCGATCTCGTGGGAGACGGCGTCGCGTCCAGGAAGGAGCGGATCGCATTCCAGCTCTGGTCGCTCGCCTGGTCCCGACCGCGGCTCTACCGCCTCTCGACGACTGCTGCCCGGGCGCTCCAGCCGCTCGCATCGCTCGCCGGCCCCGGGAGACGATGGGCCGCGGGCCGCGCGATCCCACGCCTCCAGAGGCGCTACCGCGACCGATGACCGACGCGAGCCTCGTCGAGAGCTTCGCAGCGGCCGCGAGCGCGGCGGGCTTCCGCGTGCACCGCGGCCCGCCGCCGCAGATCGAGGGCGCCGCCGTTTCGAATGCCTCCTTCGGGCTCGCGGACACCGGCAGCGTCGTCCTCGCCTCCGCGCCGGACGAGCCGCGCTCGCGACACCTCCTCGCCGACGTCCACGTGTCGATACTCGACGAAGCACGGATTCTGCCGGGGCTCCCGGAGCTGTTCGCGGTCGTCGGCGAGGACCTGCCGAGCGCGCTCGCCATCGTCACCGGCCCGAGCCGGAGCGCAGATATCGAGCAACGTCTCGTCGTCGGCGTCCACGGACCGCGCCAGGTGCATGTCGTGCTCGTATCCTGAGCTACACCACCGCGACCGCGTCACCGACGCGAACGAGACCGGGCGCCTCGACGTCCGCGTACACCCCGAAGTCCACGAGCCGCCCGTCGCGCCGGCCGCGATACGCGGCGATCGAGCGCAAGGTCTCGAGATCGGAGATGCCGGTCGCCGGATCCTGCGTGGTCACGACGCATCGCGGAACCGGGCCCGCGACCCGCACGACCGCCGCTCCGATTCGCAGCGCGCGTCCGTTCCAGGCGTCCTCTTCGTGCGGGGCACAGCCGGCCAGCGTGAAGAGCATCCGGAAGCGGCGCGGGTCGACGCGCGCCGACGCACGCCTGCCGAGCTCCTCGCACGAGGCCTCGGAGACGATCGTCGCGACGTGGACGTCACAACCGTCGCCCTCCTGCTCCGCGCGCACGAGGTGTAACGGCGTCCCGGTATACGCAGACAGCGCCGGCGCCCACGGCCCTTCGACGCGCCGCCCCGGAACGGGCCGGCCGTAGAAGTCCGTCTCCACAGCGTCGCCGAGGGCGACTTCGCCCGCGACGGCTCGGCCGTCGGGAAACTCGAGCGTCAGCGCGCCTGCCGTATCGTCGTAGTCGGGTCGCACGCGGACGAGCGGGCCATGCCTCGTGCCGTTGTATAGACGTCCGTCGTCGTCGACGAGGTAGAGCCGCCGGTTGCCGGGTACGCCCCCGGCCGTCAGCTCGACGTCTCGCGGGTGGGCGAGGCCGAGCGACTTGACCGGCGTAACGGAGATCAGCGAGACGGTCGGCGTCTCCACCACTCCCAGAGCGCGATCGTTCCCGCCATCGCGACGTTCAGCGAGTCACCGGCCTCGACCGGGATCGTCGCCCGTGTCTCGCAGCCCTGCACCACGGCTTCCGGCAGCCCCTCACGCTCGGCGCCGAGGACGAACGTCATCGGCTCGGCGAGCTCGACTTCGGTAACCGGCGCGCCCCCGTGCGCCTCGAGCGCCACACACGGGGCCGGAGCGTCGTCGAAGTGGCCGACGGGAACCCGGAAGACGGCTCCCATGGACGCACGCAGCGCCTTCGGGCCCGTGGGGTCTGCGCAGCCCGCCGAGAGGCAAATCGACGCGCCGAAGGCGTCGGCTGACCGGAGCAGCGTTCCGACGTTGCCGGGATCGGCCACGTGCCACAGCGCGAGCGTTACCGGCGCGGGAGCGTATTGCCGCAGGTCGGCGCGCCGGAAGACCGCGACGATGCGCGGCGGGTGCGCAAGCTCGGACGCGCCGGCGAGCAGGTCCGCCTCTACGTCCCGACCTGCGACCAGCACGTCCACAGGCTCGAGGCCGGCGGCTAGGCCGGCGTCGACCAGATCTTCGCCTTCGACAGCGAACAGCCCGAGCCGCTCACGGTGGCGACGGCCGCGCAGCCGGCGGACCAGCTTGAGCCGCGGATTCGCCTGCGAGGTGATCAGGCTCGTTCGAGCGCGGCCTTCGCCTGCTCCGCGATCTGCGCGAAGGCGGCGGGGTCGCTGACGGCGAGATCCGCGAGCACCTTGCGATCGAGCTCGATGTCCGCCTTGCGACAACCGGCGACGAACTGGTTGTACGAGAGCCCGTTCTCGCGTGCCGCGGCGTTGATCCGGATGATCCAGAGGCGTCGGAACGTCCGCTTCTTGGCCTTGCGGTCGCGATACGCGTAGACCAGCGACTTCTCGACCTGCTCCTTCGCCCGCCTGTAGCTCGAGTGCTTGAGGCCCCAGTAGCCCTTGGCCTGCGAGAGCACCTTCCGGCGCTTCTTGCGCGCGTGGACGGATCGCTTGACGCGCGGCATCAGCGCCTCCCCAGCAGTTTTTTGACCGACTTCCGGTTACTAGGCGCGAGCGGCTCGCTCCGCCGGGCGCGCTTCCGCTTCGCCTGGCTCTTCACCAGCTTGCCCGGAGGCGTCGTCCGGTGACGACGGCTGCGCAAGAGCTTCCCGGCCGCGGTGATCTTGAACCGCTTCTTCGCCGCCCTGCTCGTCTTCTGCTTTGGCATTGTCTTTCGTCACCCCTGCGTTCTTCGTCGGGCCGAGCAACATCGTCATGTTGCGGCCGTCGAGCAGTGGACTCTGCTCGATCTGGCCGATCTCCTTCACGTCCTCGTACAGCCGCATCAGCAGGTCCCGCCCCCGCTCCGGATGGGTGGTCTCCCGCCCGCGGAACATGATCGTGACCTTGACCTTAGCGCGCTGGTTGAGGAACCGGACGACGTGGCCCTTCTTCGTGTTGTAGTCGTGATCCGAGATCTTCGGCCGGAACTTGATCTCCTTGACGTTCACGGAGACCTGGTGCTTCCGGGCGAGCTTGGCCTTCTGCTCCTGCTCGTAGCGGTACTTGCCGTAGTCCATCACCCGCGCAACGGGCGGGTCCGCCTGGGCAGCCACCTCGACGAGATCGAGATCCTTGTCCTGCGCGTACCTCAGCGCGTCGTCGATCGACTTGATGCCGATCTGGCTCCCATCCTCGTCGATGAGCCTGACTCGCGGCACCCGAATCCCATCGTTGATCCTCGTCTGGTCGACAACCGGAGCCTGCGGTCTGGGCCGGCGCCGCGGTCTCAAAGGCCGTTCATCAAGCGGTTGCTTCCTCCTTCATCGAACAACAAAGCCGCTGCAAGCAGCGGCCGATTCTTATCTTCACCGGCTCGGTTGAACCCCCGACAAGCGCGTCGGCTCCGGAGGTGAGGAACGGATTCGCCCCTGCTTGCAGGACTAGAGCTTAGCAGCGAGATCGCCGATTAACGACTCAAGATTTTGTGTCGATTGTGTGCCTCCTCGCTCGCGGACGGCGAGGCGTTCCTCCGACTCCCGGTCGCCGTAGACGACGACGTACGGGATCTTCTCGACCTCCGCGTCGCGGATGCGCTTCGAGACCGTCTCGTCGCGCTCGTCGACCTCGGTGCGCACGCCCGCCTCCGCCAGGCGGTCACGCACCCCACGCGCCGCCTCGCGGTGGGATTCGCCGACGGGGACGACCCGGACCTGCACCGGGGCGAGCCAGACCGGGAACGCGCCGCCGTAGTGCTCGATGAGGATGCCGATGAAGCGCTCGAGCGAGCCGAACAACGCGCGGTGGACGACGTAGGGAGTGTGCTCCTCGTTGTCCGATCCCGTGTAGCGGAGGCCGAACCGCTGCGGCATCTGCGAGTCGAGCTGGATCGTCCCCATCTGCCACGACCGGCCGAGCACGTCGGTCATGTGGAGATCGATCTTCGGCCCGTAGAACGCGCCGTCGCCGGGATTGAGGTCGTATGCGAGGCCGCGTCGCTCGAGCGCGGTCCGCAGCGCCGCCTCGGTGAAGTCCCACTCCTCGTCGGTCCCGAGCTTGTTGTCGGGCCGTGTCGAGAGCTCGAACCGGGCCTCCACCGAGAAGAGGTCGTAGAGGAAGGCGGCGAAGTCCAGGCAGCCGAAGATCTCGTCCTCGATCTGCTCGCGGCTGCAGAAGATGTGCGCGTCGTCCTGGGTGACGTGCTGGACCCGCAGGAGCCCGTGCAAGGCGCCCGCGCGCTCGTTCCGGTGCAGCGTCGAGGACTCCGCGTACCGGAGCGGGAGATCGCGATAGCTGCGCAGGTCGTTCGCGAAGAGCAGCATGTGGCCGGGGCAGTTCATCGGCTTCAGGCCCAGCTGTCGATCCTCGCCGTAGGGGAGCAAGAACATCTCGTCGCGGAACTTCTCCCAGTGCCCGGACGTCTTCCAGGTGTCGACGTCGTACATCAGCGGCGTCTTGACCTCGACGTACCCGCGCCGGATGTTCTCGCGCCGCCGAAGGTCTTCGAGCGCGTTCCAGATCACCATGCCCTTCGGATGCCAGAACGGCATCCCCGGGGCGTGCTCGGAGAGGTGGAAGAGGTCGAGCTGCGTGCCCAGGCGCCGGTGGTCGCGTCGGCGCGCCTCCTCGAGGCGCTCGAGATAGGTGTCGAGGTCCTCCTGGGTGTAGAAGGCGGTGCCGTAGATCCGCGTCAGCTGCCGGTTGTGCTCGTCGCCGCGCCAGTACGCGCCCGCGAGGCTCGTTAGCTTGAGGGCCTTGATCGGGCGCGAGTCCTGGAGGTGCGGGCCGCGGCAGAGGTCGGTGAAGTCTCCCTGGGTATAGAACGTGATCGGTCCGTCGGCCTCGTCGACGAGCTCGACCTTGTAGGGCTCGTTCTCGGCGAGGAGCCGCGCGCGCGCCTCGTCCCGCGACACCTCCTCGCGCGTCCAGGACCGCCCCTCGTCGAGCTCCCGCTCGATCTCCGCTTCGATCCGTTCCAGAGCCTCCTCGCCGATCGGCGCCGGAAACTCGAAGTCGTAGTAGAAGCCGTTCTCGATCGGCGGGCCGATGGCGATCTTCACTCCCGGGTAGAGACGGCGAACCGCCTCCGCCAGCAGGTGCGCGCTCGAATGGCGAAGCACCGCGAGCGCGTCGGGGTCCTGCCGGTCACGCGTGGTCAGGATCTGGATGCGCTGACCCGGCTCGAGCGGCTGTCGTAGGTCCTGGACGCGGCCGTTCTGACGGACGAGAATCGCCTCGTCGGCGAGCCTCGGCCCGATCGCCTGCGCGGCGTCGAGCCCCGTGGCGCCGTCGGGGAGTTCCAGAGTCGAATCGTCGGGAAGGAGAACCTTCATGGACGACAAGGATACTGAGCGGATTTCCGAGCACCCGGGCCGGAAAGACGACCGCAACGAGCTCGTCGAAGGCTCGCCGATTCCCGATCCGGAGGACGAGGAGCCGGGCAGCGACGACCTCCCCGAGGCCGACTAGCGCTTACCCGCGGAACTCCATCA
>Ga0066903_100006949_pt1 | contig 10166 bp, 13 predicted proteins | sample PanSoiMetaGPlot1_FD_67491 | JGI IMG/M metagenome (GOLD analysis project Ga0066903, IMG submission 67491) | Tropical forest soil microbial communities from Panama analyzed to predict greenhouse gas emissions - Panama Soil - Plot 1 (version 2) | ecosystem: Environmental > Terrestrial > Soil >... | reverse complement strand
CGCCGGCCAACTTCTCAATCATCGCATCAACGAAGCGTCCCTTGTCTCCCTCGCATTCCTTCAGAAGATCCTGGATATGCGGCAGTTCTCTGTCTGGTGGAACAGAGTTGACCAGGTCGATCAGTCGCGCGAGTTCGGCCGGGCAGCGATATTTCGCTCGACCCTTCGTCTCTGCCGTAACGCTCTTGTTGCTCTTTTTGCCTCGCATCCGTTACGCGTCCTTCCATGTAACGCTCTCGCGTCGAAAAGCTACAAACGAATTTCGGCAAGTATAAGGACATACCCATTGATATTCAATAGTGGAATTCGCATGATGGCGAAGTATAGGAGGGCTTTACTGATGCAAGAGAGCGTTACCCAAAAAATCTGTTGGCGTCCGAACGAACTGCCTGCGGCGACCGGGCTGAGCCTGCCATTTTGGCGGAAGATGATCCAACTCAAAAAGATCAAATTCCACAAACCGGAAGGTACCGCGATCGTGATCCTTGATGAGGATTTGCGCGAATTTCTCAAAGGAAGGGAAGAGGCGGCGATCATGAAGTGATCGCCCATAAACGCCAAACGCTGGGCTCTCGACCAAAAGAATCCCAGCGCAGGCGTCAAAACGAAAATTATGACTGACATACTACAGAATGATACTCAGTATTACAACCATAATTCGCCGACACTGACAGCCTCGCTGGAATATGCGCGTCGCGGCTGGCCGGTTGTTCCCTTGCACTCGCCGACCGGCAACTTCGATCAGCCCTGCTCTTGCCGGCGCGCGACCTGCCTCCAGGTCGGCAAGCACCCTTGCCATAAAAACACGTGCAAAGATCAAGGCAAGCATCAGTGCCACCAGACCATATGCGAGAGCGTCGGTAAGCACCCGCGCCTAATGGAGTGGGAGAAGAAAGCCACGGCAGACGAAGCCACGGTCCGCGAGTGGCTGAAAATGTGGCCGGCGTCGAATGTGGGCATTGCAACCGGGCCGGACTTCGGCTGGGTTCTCGACGTTGATCCGCGCCACAGCGGACTCGAGACGCTGGCCGCGCTCGAGGCAAAACACGGCAAGCTGCCGGAGACGCTCACCGGCGACACAGGCGGCGATGGCGTTCATTACGTCTTCGAGTATCCGGATTTTGAAATCAAGAACCTGACGAAGGGCGAGATCGGGCCAGGCCTCGACGTAAAGGCCGCCGGAGGGCAGATCGTCGCGCCGCCATCTTTACACTCGAGCGGGAAACGCTATCGATGGCGAAATGACGCGCCAATCGTCAAGGCTCCCGATTGGCTGCTAGATCTGTTGCGCGAGGCGATGAGCCGAAAGCAGCCGGCCTCGGGGCCGGCCAGTGAAGTGGGGGACAAGCTCCAGCATCCGAATCGTTACCCGACACTATTTAGCCTCGCGGGCTCGATGCGGCGGCGGGGGATGACCGTCGATGAGATTAAAGTCGCGGTGGCCGCGGTGAATGAGAATCGCTGCGATCCGCCACTCGACGCCGACACGGTGCGCAAGATAGCCGAGGGCATCGGCAAATATTCGCCAGCGGATTCGCCTCCGGAGCCGGAACTCTCATTACCTGGTTGGATGGACGTCGAGCCGAGCGAACCCGCCAAGCCGAAGCAAACGAAGAGCGACGACCCGGCGGCGTTCGGTCCAGGCTTCTACACGTCACTGCGCGAGCTTCACGCAAAGGAAACCGTGCCGGCCGACGATCTGATGATCGGCGTCCGACGTCGCCAAGTCACGATCTTCGCCAGCGTTACGAACGTCGGTAAAACCACGGTTATGTTGAACCACGCCCTGGCGGCCGCCGGCGGGCAGATGTGGTTGCCACTGTTGCCGGACGCTCCGGAACGCCCGCTGAAGATCGTCTTCATTGACGCCGAGAGCACCGACGACGAGTTGAAGAAGGACACGCAGACTATGCTGCGCTCGATCGGCAACAAGGAGATTGCGATCGAAAACTTTATTCCCGTCGTTGACGCCACCATTGACGACGAAGCGCTCAACCTCTCAAATAAAAAACACTTCGACCAGGTGAAGCGCTTCCTCAAATATCACCAACCCGACATCGCCATCTTCGACACCATCAGCGCGCTATTCACTTTGTATTCTGAAAACGATAACGCTGAGGTGGTCCGGAAGGTCATTCGCCCGCTGAAAGAACTGGCCGTAGCAGGGAACTGCGCGATCTGGGCGAGTCATCATATCGGCAAGGCCGGCGAGTCGGACGACGCCGAGAAAGCGTACAGGGGCCGCGGTGCGTCGTCGTTCGGGGCCAATGTACGGGGCGTTATCAACCTGACAAAAGAGAAGACGAGGGGCGATGGTTATGTGAAGCTCGAACTCGGGAAGTCGAAGGGTAATCAGTTCGAGCCCGTAATTCTGAAACTGGATTCAGCCAAGCGCACATTCGATCTGCTGGCCGAGGCTCCAAAAGTCGAGACGCCATACCAGCAAGTAATCGGGGTTTTCAATGGCCATCCGCTCAAAAGAGCAGAGGTCTTGGAAAAGTTGCCTAAATTCAAGCCGGCGACGGTCGACCGATACTTAAAACAAGCGGTTGGAAGCGGCGAGCTAATCAAGTCTGAGGGAGGGTTATACGAAAAACCCCAAAACCCCACGCCCTATAGGGATGATAAAAATGGGGTTTTTGCTCAAACCTCTGAAGATGAAGAGCTTAACCCGGATTTGCTTGACTGGGGCGAAAACAGCGATGGGGGAGTTGAAGAGGGTGATTTAGGGGGTGACGACGGCCCGGAGGTCGTCTCAATTTGAGGGGAAAAATGAGCAGCGACGAGCGAGAGCAGATATTGGGCGAGTTCGAAGCTCTAATACAGTCAGAGCTTGAAGACCTCGCGGCAAAATTCGGCGCCGAGGCCGCGGCCGAGGCCGCTAAGGACATTCAGAAATGCATTGCGACTCGCGTCGATGAATGGATCTTCCGGCAGGAATCGCGGCTGCGCGCTGCGGAGCGGATCGCCAAGCTCGACGGGGAGCCTGTGGAAAACTCCACGAGGCGCTCTCCCTGAGGGAAGTTTTGTCCTTGAAAAGAATTCGCCCGCGCGATACGCCGCTCGGCGCGCGGGCTGAAGGGAAGTCGAGCGGCCTAACAACAACAAGGAGAAATTACTTTATGTCGAACACAGAAAGCAATGCGGAGCAAGACTGGTTTTCTGATCAGGCGATTCGTGCGCGCTACCGTTATTGGTTTATGGTCGAGTCCGACTCGAAAAAGGTCGGCTTCGTTCCATATGATAACGACAAGGAGATCGGATGGTGCGCGCTGCCATCTTTCGTGCAATGGATATCGCTTGATGAGATCAAGCCATTCGCTGATGCCATTTGGAGCGTCGCGGACTTCACTCGGCCAAGATGGAAGAACATGAAGCTCGTTTACGAACGTTTTGAGGGCGCATCGAAGGCGATCAAGGGAGGCAACTGCGAGTTGACGCCTGAAGAGGCGAGGGTTGCTGAACTGGCGGAAGCCGCCAGTTTGGTGGAAGCCGCTGGCTGGTAGCGCACACTGGACCCGCGCGCCACGAACCGAGGCCGCTCGATCCCGGGCGGCCCGGTCCAGGAGGAAAATATGAAACCAATCACGATCAATCCTGACGGCCACTCAATCAAAGGCTGTTCGATCATCTACGCGCCAGCGGGGCAGGCGGGGGAATACGCAAAACTCGCAGCCAATCCTTACCGCGGCTGTGGTCACGGTTGCGTTTACTGCTACGTTCCCGCTGTGCTCAAGATGAGCCGATCAGAATTTGATAGGGGCGCTGTCCCACGCGAAGACTTCCTGGAGAAGCTCACGAATGACGCCCGCAAATATCAGGCGGCCGAGATCCGCGAACAGGTTATGCTCAGTTTTACGACCGACCCATATCATCCCGGCGACACGTCGCTAACGCGCCAAACCATCAAGGTCTTGCGCGAGCACGGCCTGGGCTTTTGCGCGCTCACGAAGGGCGGACGCCGTGCGCTTCGAGATATTGACCTGTTCCGCCCGGAGCGTGACGCCTTCGCATCCACGCTAACGGCGTTGGATGACGACATCTCGCGTGAATGGGAACGCGGCGCCGCACTGCCTCAAGATCGCATCGACACCCTGCGCCGATTCCACGATGCAGGCATCTTCACCTGGGTGTCGTTGGAGCCGGTCTACGATACGGAAACGACGCTTGAAATTATTCGGCGCACCCACAAGTTTGTTGACCTGTATAAAATTGGGCGGATCAACTATCACCGCCTCACCAGGCAAATTGACTGGCGCGATTTCACGCAACGGGCGGTTGACCTGTTCAAGGAACTCGGGGCGAGTCACTACATCAAACAAGACCTTCAGCCGTATCTACCTGAGGGCTACTCAAACCCGAGATACGTCAATCAAGCGCGTAGCTGATCACACACAAACGACCCGGGGCCGTTCACGCGGGCGGCCCGGGGGTAAAACTTTGAAAGGCTAAAAATGCTAAAAGACACCAATACGGACAGTCCGTTTCCTGAACTGTCAGAGGTTCAAGTTCTTGCCATACAAGAGTTTATGCGCGGAGCCGGTGTGAAAACGGTGGCAACCCGCATAGAGAGGGACCTGAGCACTGTTTACCGGTGGCTTCGACAGGATGAAGCCTTTATCGCCGCGCTCGCCTGGGCCAGGCGGCAAAGGGTGGCCAATACTCTCTCTCGCCTTCAGTGCGCGGGTGTCAGCGCTGTGAATACGCTGCACGAGGTAATGACGGGCAAGATCGCCGATCCGCTGGCGGCAGTGAAAGTAAGCGCGGCTAAGGCGATTCTCGATTATATGTTTAAAGGCACTCTAGCCGAGGATATGGAGGCGTTCAGCCAGATGAAGGCCGAATACAGCAGGATGCTGGAGGAGCGGCAAGCCTCGCGCGGGAGACATCTAAAAGCAGCTTAGGAGAGAAAAATTAGTCTCAGGGATCAAATAGAAAAGCTGAAAGGCGAACGCCGAGGCGGCGACGCGCCCATACCACAAGCCGATCGCGATGCAATACAAACCGATTGGCAGACCTGGCTGCGGGCCTGCGGTCCGCGAACCTTCACCGGGACCTTCGCGCCGTTTCACGCCGCGTTTTGGGAGTGGAACTGGAGGCTGACATGTAAGATCGTCAAGGGCGAACCGATAGCCGAAGAAGAATTGGCTTTCTTGCCGTTGTGGTTCCGCGGCGCCGGGAAGAGCAGCCACGTCGAATGGGCGGCGATCTGTGAGGGCGCGATCGTCGGTTCAGGTTATGTCTTGTATGTTAGTGGCACGCAGGCGCTCGCCGAAGGCCACGTCGCGGCGATCAGGGGGCGTCTGGAGTCCGAAGAAGTCTCGCGCTACTACCCTCACCTCTCGAATCCGCTGATCGGGCTCCATGGCAATCAATACGGCTGGCGTCAGAACTTCCTGATGACTTCGGGCGGTTGGGCGATCCGCCCGGTCGGACTCGATGTCGGCGTCCGCGGCGGGCGAGTCGGCGATCTGCGGCCGAGTTTGATCATCTTCGACGACGTGGACGACCATAGTGACTCGCCGCTGGTGGTTGCGACGAAGGAAGCCACGATGGCGCGCTCGATCATGCCGGCGGGGACGCAACGAACGCGGATCCTCTTCGCCCAGAACCTGATCCACCGCAACTCGGTCGCTAACCGTATCTACACGCGCCGGTCGGGACTGCTCGCCAAGCGCATCGTGTCCGGGCCGTTCGTCGCTTTTCAGGGCCTGCAGATCGAGACGCGGCAGACGAAGGACGGGCCACGTGATCTGATCATCGCAGGCAGACCGACCTGGTCGGACATCGACCTCGAGGCCTGCCAGAAGTTCCTCGACGACTCAGGGCGCTCGGCGTTCCTGTCTGAATACCAACACGACTTTTCGGAGATCGAGCAGGGTCGCGTCCTGCCTGAGTACGACGAAAAACTGCACGTCATCACCTGGTCAATGTTCGAGCGTGTATTTGGCTGCCGTTATATTCCGGCGCACTGGGAGCGGGACCTGGGCCACGATGTCGGTTTTTCGAGAGATCACCTGTCGGCCTGGGCGTGGATCGCCACTTCAGCCGCAAATTCGCCACTGCCGGGCCTGCGCTTCCGGTATCGCGGGATGACTTTCGTCGCCACACAGGTTGACGACCAGGCTGACGCGGTCAAGCGCGCGATGGACAGTGACTTCGGCGCGAAGCGTTTGTTCGACGAGTTCCCTTTGATCGGACAACAGCGCATGAGCCATGAGGCGTTGTCCGAGCGCCAGACGTACAACCTAAAACACGGCTTCGGATTCGAGAGATGCCGGAGCGAGAAGACCGCCGGCGTGGCTCAATGGTGCCATTACCTGCGTGCGGACAAAAAGCAACCGCATCCCTTTCACAGCGACACTCAAACGGCAGACGGTTACAATCTCGGCTGTCCTTCGTGGTTCGACGTTGTCGACGATGACCAGTTGATGACGCCGCGCGATGACCGCGGTTTGAAACTCTTTCGAGAGCAGGCTCTCTCGTGGCGCTGGCGTCCTACGCCGCTCACCGATCGCGGGATGATCGATGATCAACCGGTCAAGGCGAACGACGACACGGTGGACGCGACTCGAATGATCACCGCCGAGTGGGGGCCGAGCGTGGCGCCTCTCTCGCGCGAGGAGGAGATCGACCGCCTGCTGCCGGCGAACTTCCGGACCGATGCGATCAAAGACCTGCCGTATAACGAAGGTCGGGAGATGTCTCGCGCCAGGGCGATCGCGCAAGCCGAAGACGAGTACGAGCAGGAAGTCGAAAGCGAATGGGAGGCGCTCTGGCGTGGCACCGTGTAACGTTCACGGGACGGCCGTTGAAACAAGCGAAAGCCGGGCGATTGACCCGGCTTTTCTGCTGTGCAACGACCTGCAATCTCACCAACTCCGCGCCAATCGAAGCCTGCCGCACTAGTTACTAGCCGGTCAATTCAAAAAATACCCACCCTTCTTTCAGATTGATTGCGCGTATTCCAACACCTATAATCCCGATATGTTCAAGCGTATCTCCACAATCTGCAGCCAATGTTCGGCCTTCATCTTCAGCATACGTTCCCTCACATATTACCTTTTGGTCGACGACCCTAGTAAATTGGAGTCGTGCTCTTGGCCGAGAGTTATGCGCACCTGATTCAGCCATTGGATCAGCAGGGAGAATGTTTATCAATTTAATCTGGATATTTCCATCGCTTGTGGTCTCATTTGTCTTTAGAACAAAGCTTCCGCGAAACTTTACACCTTGCCTTGTATAAGCTTGCCAGCCAGATACGTTTGCTGGGTAACTAGGCTCATCTCTTTTCTGCATTAATGCGCAAGAGCCTTGAACAGCCAGACTCATCAATAGAATACCTGTTATGTACCTCATTTTCTTTAATCCAGGTTGTGATACCACAAAACTGAAAATGTCTATAGCATAAAGCTGCCCGGACTCATTTTCTGGTGCAACGACCTGCTTCATCACCAACCCCGCGCCAATCGAAGCCTGCCGCACTTTCTACGCATTCCACGTAGGTCTTACCTGTACCCCAGAGCCATCTACCCGGTCTTTAGTCGCGGCGCATTCCGCACCGAATGAACTCATCCGTATAGTCTATGCCTCGGGTTAATTTCTGCCTGAAGAGTTCTGCCGTTTGTTCAAGCCAGGGCGCGCTCGGCGGGCCTGTTTTGATAAGGGTTTCAACCGTTTCAATCACCCCACGGATGGCTTCATCCAAGTAGGCCGAGGCTGCTTCTTCGCCGTAACGTGTCCGCATCCATTGAGAAGTCTCTGTGATCATCTTTACGGACACAAACTCAAATCTCTCCACGTCCTTTGGCAAAAGTGTGGCCAGGGCCTTCACTTGCCCCTCCGCCAATATTGATGGGATCTGTTGTTCGTTCAAACTGTCCTCCGTGGGTAATTTGTGATCAATGCCGCACGAAGCGTACGACGACCTGCAATCTCATCAACCTCGCGCCAATCCGAACCCGCCGCACCGTTTTGGGCGCGGCGCACGGCGCGATATATCATGCGCCCAACTCAGTTCTTATTTTTCAGGTTTTACAAGCCTTAGGCGGTCTATATAAGGCTTTGCCTTTTGAGGTTCAATTCGGGCCATAGCGCCGATCTTCCCATATAAGCTCTGATACTTAGTTTCATATTCCTTACTGGCTCTTTTATCCCTCGCCATGTCCTCAATCTGTTTTACTTCGGCCCTGAGCTTTGACCACTTCCGCCTACCCAGAGTCGGTCTCCCTGAGTTAAGGGGCAATTTATGTACAGTCATTGGGCCGCTATTACTTTGCAACGATCTCTTCTTGCGGTTCGGCCTGACGCCCTTACTTGACAACATTGCATATAACGTTGACGTAATCGCCTGCAACTCTTTTGGACTCACATATCTCTCCGCAGAAATCGTAATATCATCAACATAGCGCGAATATTGAAAGCCTCGTCGTTTAAGGTCTTCGACAAACTGTGGTTCTTTATCCCAGAAAATGAGATTTCCAATAAAAGAACTGGTAGAGGCGCCTTGAGGGAGATGTCCGCGATAGGTGGTTAGTTTCGTTAGAATCCTTGCAATATTTTGGGGAAAGTGAAAAAGATGCTGCCACATTCTCTCCACGTCTGAAGCTCTAATTGAGGAGAAAAAATCGCTTATATCTTCACCTAATATAACCTGTTTCTTTGTATGCAAATTAGCATTTGTGATGTAGTCCCGTCGTGTGCCTTGATTCGGCACAGAGCCCTGTAAGTAATTTGGATAGGCACACTTATGTAAAATTCGCTCTTTGATTCTCTGTTGTATCAAAGCCAAGGGATTATCTACGCGGTAAATCTCTCTTATTTCGCCATTTGATTTGAAGGCGGGTTTGCTGGGAGGCGAATAAAATTCTTCCGCTTGATTTGCGAGCCAAACTAGTTGCTCAGGCGAGATCGAGAGATGGCGCGCCAAACTTTTAAGACTTCCGATTGATCTATTTCGGTAGGCTGGCGCTTCCATTCGCAGACGCTCCAATTAACTTAAGAGCCGTATGTGAAAGTTTCTCTGCTAATTCAGGGCTGATGTCATCAATCTCCCCTTGTTCAGTAGCTAGGAAAACTAGAATGCTAACAGGGACATTTAAAGCCGTCGCAATCTGTTGGACCGTTGAGAAATTCGGATCGCGCTTACCCTGTTCTATTAGCGAGAGATAGGACACAGAAAGTTTTGCCGAATCCGCTAAGTCGGACTGCTTCATATTTTTTTGAGTCCGGCAAAGTTTGATTGCTTTACCTAGATTCATAATATCACCTCAAATAAAAAAAATGATTTGGTGCGTCATCTTTGCAATTGCATTAGATACTCAATTAGCTTGCCGATCGATGGAGCAAGCTCAATCGCACAGCCAAGCAACTTAAGTACATAGAATGGGTCATTTTGACGAGTATCTCCTGTTTGAAGTAATTCAAGCTCGAGGATAATCCCATCAAGACGCTCAATGACACTGTCCTCCACTTTGCCATGTAGCTCTGCACGAAGGCATTTAAGCTCCTCAGCAGAACTCCCTAATAGTTTATTCAAATCATCCATAATCTTCCCCTTAAAGTTGAAATTATTCGGTGCGAGATGCACCCGTCATTTCATCTGGCGCCGAAGTGGAGCAATGTGGAGTACCCAAATCATTCTTTACAACCCGTTACACCTGTCTACATCTACGCCCGGCGGTGCGTTATCTTTCACGCCTAATCATTCGGCGTTATCTTTACAGCACCGCCTACGTTTCAGTAGACGTTGTAAACCTGAGGATCACCAGTTTCACTTGGTGATCGGCGTCATGAGGCGCCTACTGCCAGTGCCAGGGAGAAGATTAAACTATTAAAGAACATCCGAACTGTGTCGTTCGGCCGGGATTGTTATACCAAACCCGGGGAATCGGAGTCAACTGATTTTACTCTGAGTCAAAAGATTTATTTGTAGGCACGAGGACTGTTCTCTTATCGAACATAATCAGCGATTCATTAGGAGATTGAACGCCCAGGTCCGCGCCCACGCTGGCCCCGATTCAAATCTCGAATCCGTTCTCGCGCAGAAACTTCTCCAGCCGCTCGCGGAAGGCCTCCCGCTCCATCCTCATTGCGTCGACCAGGATGTCGATCTCGGCCTTCGCGCTCGAGATCGTCTCCTGAGTTCCCTTGTTCGCGCGCACCAT
>Ga0066903_100006948_pt1 | contig 10167 bp, 6 predicted proteins | sample PanSoiMetaGPlot1_FD_67491 | JGI IMG/M metagenome (GOLD analysis project Ga0066903, IMG submission 67491) | Tropical forest soil microbial communities from Panama analyzed to predict greenhouse gas emissions - Panama Soil - Plot 1 (version 2) | ecosystem: Environmental > Terrestrial > Soil >... | reverse complement strand
TCACCGGGACCGCAGGACACCCCTTGGGTTGCCATTGCCAGGTCACCCCCGTTGCCGAGGCTCCGAAGGCCTGGACGTAGAGGGTGAGCTTGCCGTTGGTGTAGCCAAGGTTCTCCTGCGCACAGGCCGGAGGTCCCGGCGCCATGAAGATGGGAACCGCGCCGAGCGGTGGATCCACCACCAGGATCGTCCGGTCCACGATCGACCCCAGACCAATGCTCCCGTCGGGGTTGAACTGGCGCACCAGAAGATGAATGTCCCGGTAGTCGGCAAAGGCGAAGCGGGTGTTGATGTCACAGCCGTCGAGGGTGATCTGCTCGGGCGGTACCACGATCGGGAACTGGGTATCCACCCCGCCCGTGAGAAGCGGCTTGCTCGCAAAATGGCAGTCATAGGGCAACGGCGAGAGGGGCGGGCGGGTGTCCGAGCCCCGGATGCGCACCGGATATCCGGTGTAGAGCCGCCCCGCGCAGGGCCCATCCGGCAAGACGATTCGGGCCCCAGGGGGAGAGTCGGTGATGTCGATGCCCACAGGCGCCGAGTCCCCGGTGGCCCCATCGCTATCCATGGCCGTCGCCACCACGTCGTAGTGGCCAGCACGCGGGAAGGTGTACGGGACGTCGTTCCCTTCTACGAGCGGAGTTCCGTCGGTCAGATGCCAGCGGAACGTGCAGCAGTTGTCTCCGTCCTCTGCGTCGAAGGCGTGAGCAGTCAGCCAGACCGTCGCGTTGTCCGGAGGGGCGATGTCGTAGCTCTGGCCCGGAAAGGGAAGGACGATCTGCGCCCCGGGTGGGCTGTTGACGGATTGGGCGATGTGAAAGCTTTCGTCGAAGAGCGTCCGGTCGTAGCTGCCGAGGTCTCCGATGATCGGCAGCTGCGCCGTCACACCGATTTCGCCGGCGAAGCGGCCATCGAGGGACCAGAGCGGCTTTCCTGGTGTTTGCAGATGGGCTGTCAATTCCGGGGTGAGCCTGGCCTCCACCCCAGCGACGTCGTAGAGAAGCAGCCGCAACCTCGCCGGCAAACTGGCGTGGGCCGTTGCGTTACCGGAGAAATCCGCGTTTCCCGACATGCTCGCAGGTTTGCTCGCCTTGTCGGAGCTGAAACCGTGGGCGCTGTCCCAGTGCACCGCCAACTGGTAGTCCGGGCCGTTGCCCGAGGCTGTGACGTGCACCGTGGCTTCCACGGATTCGTCCACGTTCAGCTGGCTGTCGATGTGGGGGATGAAGACCAACGGCACGGGTCCGATGTCGAGCTCGATCGGATCGTAGGTCTCGTCGAAAAGTGTCTTGCTCTGGCTCCACTCCTTGTGGCCGCTGACCGTGGCGTCGATGTCGAAGTGGTCGAAGAGATCGACCGTGGCAGCGAATTCGAAGCAGGGATCGCCGTCGACTGCGCACCAGCCGTCGATGTTCACCCGCAGCGCCACCCCGGCGAGGATGGCCTCGTCGCCAGTGGCCAGGAGGCTGAAGTTGTCGTCGTGCTCTTCGACTTTGAAGTTGCGTTGATCACCGATGCTGAGGGCTGGGCTCCTTTCCCCCACGACGCCGGCATCGCCGCCGCTCTGCGAGGGCCGCAATTTGATCTGGAAGGTTCCCTCCGCTCCGCCGTTTTTGATGACGTCGCTCAGGGCGGCCTGGTCGGTGGTCACCACGTCATCGGTCCCGTCAGTGCCAACGGAGATGACCCGACGAAGAAAACCTGCCGGTGCGCCGGGGCACGCGGTGCTGACCACCACGTCCCCAGGGGCCCACTGCTTCACCTGGGGGGCACCCGGCGCAAAGCGCAGGGTTCCACTGCTCGAATCATAGGCCTTCAGGGCCTGCCGCGTCGTCGCGTCAGCGATCCTGGCCCGAGGCTGGAGAACGACTGATGCGTCCGGGGACGAGGCCAGCGATCCGTCCGGTCCTCCGCCCGTGGTGCCCTCCGAGCTGCAGCCTGCCGTGAGCATTGCGACGACCACACCCAGCTTCCATAGCGCCCCAAATGTGCCACGCACCGCCAGTCTCCCCCGAGAGCCGCCCAGACGATGGGCTAGGACGTGACGTCCTCCTCTCGATGCGACGTTCGGTGGCTTGCATCCGTCGTGCAAAGCAGGAAGCGCTGGGAGATGAACGGGATCGACGAACCGCCGTGGCCCTCGGAGCACCGAGAAGCCCTTCGTCGTTGCCGGGCGCCCGCCGGCGCCCGGTGGGCGCCCGGACAGGCAACGAAGGGGGTGAGACAGACAGAACGGTTGCGAGAATTCCCCGACGGGACCGTCGCGAACGTGGGCTCGCCATTTGCAGCTCTGGGTTCGCACCGCAGTGGGATGGGTCCACTGATCGAGGGTGAGCGGCCATGGCAGAGGGCAGAACGTTGAACCTGAGCAAGGGAGCGCGGCTGGTGGTTGCAACGCTCTTCATGGGCTGGATGTTCGGAGGTACCGCGTACCTTCTTTATTGTGCCTTTGCGTTCGCAGGATTGGTTCGGTGGGTTGGCGAATGGGAGATGGCGCACCTGGGTGACTACTTCTGGGGAGCGACCTTCATCGCCGGAATCGCGGTGCTCATCCTTCCGGCCGTCGCGCTGGTGAAGCTGTTCCCGGGTTCGGCAAATTCCCCTGTCACTCCTCGGCCGGCACCGACTCGGGCGGAGCTCCAAGCGGGGGCAGCCCGCGTCCGGCGGGTGCTCCCGTGGATCGGGCTCGCCGCGCTGGCGATTGCGCTAATCCTCGGTTTCATCGGGTATCAAGAGTCGAGCGAGTCGGTGGTGTATGAACCTTTCGACGTTTCACGCACGACTGCTGAACCTCCCAAGCACGTCGAGCTGACAGGCATTGCCCAGACCGGCTTCATCATTCGCTATCGGGAAACCATCAACGGCCACACGACGGAGCACACCTATCTGCCGCTGACGGCGCCCGGCTGGCGGATGGGCGATCCGGTCGCCTACTTCATCCAACCGACATCGCCGACCTACGTCGACAACGGAGGAATATTTCCATTCGATTCGCGAACCCCTCCGTTCGCCGTGAAATTCAAGGGAACTCTGTTCCGGAATGACTTGCCTGCGGTGGTTTCGGCTGGGTTCGAGAACGGTGGCCTGAAGATGGCCCCCGCCGTCAGGGTGCTCGACACGCGGTCGGATGCCGACGAGGAGATCTACTTCCTGATCGCCACACCTTTCGGAATCGCCGGGCTCTTGTTCCTCGTTCTGGCCGCATTTACTCGACTTTTCTTCCGGAGGGCGGCGTCAGCTCGTCTCGCCCACTGAGACCGCTGAAGTTCACTTCGAGCCGGCGGCCTGTTTGGCGCGCGCGGCAAGCGCCTCGAACTCTGAGTCGCCACGCAAGGGATTCAGATCCGGGTCCTGACCCATGTGCTGGGCAATCGCCAGAGGCATCCCACTGTCCGCTGCCTCCCGGAGTTACCAGAGCCCTCTCCCGCTGGCCCGCCGCGGAGGCGTTGCACGCAAGGTTGTACAGGGTCTCGTGCGCAAGCAGGGTTCTTGAACCGCGTGCTCGGCGCTCGACCGCCAGGAGCTCCCGAAGCAGCTTCTCGGCTTCGTCGAAGCGGTGCTCGGTTTCGGCGACGTGCAGTCCCTGGGCAGCGGACCGGTGGCAGCCTCTCCGGCGTTTTGAGCACGAGCAAACCCGAGGCCTCGGCCTCGCGGCGCTGGAGGTGGTGACGCCACCGGCTGGCGGGAAGGTGGGCGGAACCGGAAACACCACCGCCCGTGCAGCCTCTGACACTTCCCGGCCGATTGCGACGGGCGTTGCCGGAGCGTGATTCTCGCGGCCGCGCGTCGCCTGCTGTGGCGGGGAGGTGGTCGATGGCGACTGGGTTGGAGGCCGAGGGGCTCGAGGACACCCTCCCCGTCCCGCGAGGCGAGCGCTCCGGACCGAGCGGCGAGGATGGACGGCGCATCGGTCCCTACGAGTTCCTCGAACGGCTCGGGGAAGGCGGAATGGGCGAGGTCTGGCTGGCCGAGCAGCACAAGCCCGTCCGCCGCCAGGTCGCGGTGAAGATCATCAAGGCCGGGATGGACACCAAGGAGGTCGTCGCCCGATTCGAATCGGAGCAGCAAGCGCTCGCGCTGATGGACCACCCGTCGATCGCCAAGGTGCTCGACGGTGGTAGCACGCCCGAGGGCCACCCGTACTTCGTGATGGAGTACGTGCAGGGCGTTCCCATCACGGAGCACTGCGACGCCCACCAGCTTTCGACGGCGGAGCGACTGGCGCTCCTGGTCCAGGTATGCGAGGCCGTCCAGCATGCGCACCAGAAGGCCATCATCCACCGAGATCTCAAACCCTCGAACGTCCTGGTGGCGATGGTCGACGGAAAGCCGGTGCCGAAGATCATCGACTTCGGCATCGCCAAGGCCATCGGGCGCCGCCTCACGGACAAGACGCTCCTCACCGGGCTCGGGGCCATCATCGGCACGCCGGAGTACATGAGCCCCGAGCAGGCCGACCTCATGGGCCAGGACGTCGATACCCGGACCGACGTCTACGCCCTGGGAGTCCTCCTCTACCAGCTCCTCACCGGGGAGCTTCCCTTCTCCTCGAAGCAGCTGCGCGCGCTCGGCTACGAGGACCTGGTCCGCACGCTGCGCGAGGCGGAGCCACCCAGGCCGAGCAACCGCCTCGCCACGCTCGGTGACCGCGCAGGGGCCGTGGCGAGGAGCCGTCGGACCGAGCCAGGCCTCCTCCGCAGGCAGCTGGAGGGGGACCTCGACGCCATCACCCTCAAGGCGCTGGAGAAGGACCGGGCCCGCCGCTACGGCACCGCCTCGGAGCTGGCTGCCGACCTCGACCGGTACCTCGACCATGAGCCCGTGCGCGCAAGGCCTCCCAGCCGGGGATACCGCCTGCAGAAGTACGCTCGCCGGCACCGGCTGGGCGTTGGGATTGGATCGGTCCTGATGCTCCTGGTGCTGGCGTTCGCCGCCGCGATGGGCCTGCAGGCGCGACGGATCGCCCGCGAGCGAGATCGCGCCAACATCGAGCGCGATCGGGCCAACGCAGAGCGTGACCGCGCGAACGTGCAGCGCGACCGCGCCAATCAGATCGCAGAGTTCATGACCAGGATGTTCACGGTCTCCGATCCGAGCGAGGCGCGCGGCAACACCGTCACCGCCCGGGAGATCCTCGACAAGGCGAGCAAGGAGATCGAGACCGGCCTCGCCAAGCAGCCCGACCTCCGGGCCTACATGATGGACGTGATGACCGAGGTCTACCTGAACCTCGGACTGTTCTCCAAGGCTCGCGCGCTGGTCTCGCGATCTCTGGAAATCACCCGGGCAGCGCTCGGGCCCGACCATGAGGAGACCCTCCGGACCGCGAACCTCCTCGGGAAGATCCTGGCGATGTCCGGACACCTGGACGAGGCGGAGCCCTACTTCCGGACTACGTACGAGTCCCAGGTCCGGACCCTCGGTCCCGAGCACGAGCAGACTCTCAAGTCGCTGGCCAATCTCGCGCTCATCGCCGCTGACCTGGGGCGGGACGAGGAGGCCGAGAGGCTCGGGCGCCTCGCGCTGGCGACCCTGACCCAGGTCCGCGGCCCGGAGGTGTTCGACACCCTGGTGGCGAAGGGAAATCTGGCCGACTTCCTCAACCGGCAAGGTGACCGGAGAAAGCTGGCCGAGGCGGAACGACTCGGACGCTCCGCCGCTGCGGGGCTGACCAGCGGTTTCGGTCCGGAGCACCAGCAGACGCAGATCACCCTTCTCACGCTCGTGGAGACGCTCATCGACCAGGGCGGACGCGGTGCCGAGGCCGAGGCCCTGGTTCGCCGGGTCATCGACATCGAGCAGCGGATCGCCGGCCCCGACCACCCCGACACGCTAGGAGCGCAGAGGCGGCTGGCCGATGCCTTGCGAGACACCGGCCGCCTCGCAGAGTCGGAGGAGCTCGGGCGCAGCGTCCTCGGCCTCCAGCGCCGGGTCCTGGAGCCTGCCCATCCGGAAACAGTGGGAACGATGATCAGTCTGGCCCGGACCTTGTCGGCGGAGGGAAGGTTCAACGAGGCCGAGAAGCTGAGCCGTGAGGCCCTGGCCCTCGAGCGCGACTCGTTCGGCCCCCGCCATCCGATGACCCTCGAGACGGAGGAGGTCCTCGCCCTGTCCCTGCTGGGCGAGAGCCGGGTCCCCGAGGCGGAGAGGCTCGCCAGAGAGACGCTCGAGACGGCGCGCGGTGCGCTCGTGCCCCGGAGCGTCCAGCTGTCGCGCCTGGAGTACGTCCTTGCCTGTGCGGACGCTCGCCTCGGCCGGCGCGACGAGGCCCTGTCGTTGCTGCGGGAGGCCGTCGACCGCGGGCTCGCTCCGGCGGATGCAGTCTCTATCCAGAGTGACGGACGGCTGGCATCGCTCCACTCCGACCCCCGGTTCGCCGGCCTGGTCGCGGATGCGCGCCTGGCCTCGAACGGGCCGTAGCCACGCCAGAGAATCGTCGGGACAGTGCGCCGCCGCGGCGATCTCCGCGGCGTTCCCCTTTGGCTTCCGGAGGAGGAAGACCAGGAGGAAGGACAGGACGAACGCCGCGGCCGGCGTCAGGAACCCGCTGTTGAACGCGCGGACGAGCACCTGCGTGTCCAGCCGGGAGGCCATCAGCGCGTAGCCGCTCTGGACCGGATCCGGCAGCCGGGCCAGCGCGGCCTGGGCCTGCCGGAGCTGCTCCTGGATCAGCGGGTTGTAAGCGTCGGCGCAGCGGGCGACGTCGCTCCGGAACTGGTGGGTGCTGTTGGTGATCATCGTGCTCATCCACGCCGTGCCGATGGAGCCACCGAGCTCGCTGGTGAGGTTGAACAGGCCCGCCGCGCTGCCGCGTTCGCTGCCAGCACGAGAAAGCGCACCGGCGCGGCGGACCCCACCTGGCCCGCCGCGCCGAGGGCACTGCACCGGACCCTGGACCCGCTTCGGTGCAGCCTGCAGGCCAGCGGTGACCGAAACGGACGCCCCGCCCGAGCGTGGGAGACGCCCGGGAACTCTCGCTCGTTGCGTCAGGTGAGGTTCCTTCGAGGGACGTGAGGACCAGGTCCACTACGAGCACTGGGCGGGCGCCCAGTGGCGCCCAGGTAGAGGGAGCGAAGGGCCTCATCCGCGATCAGCCAGTTAGCCGAGCCAAACGGCCAGGGAAAGCTTGCAAGGACGGTATTGAGGCCATCCCCGGATCGGGTTGGGCCCCTGCCTTTGGGCCGCCGGTGATAACGCCAGGCCTCGTTGTGCGGGAGGCGACGCACCATCTCGGCGAGTGCGCCCTTCGGACTGCTGTCACTCTTGGCACCGCCTCTGCAGAGCGCTCCGGCGAGCCCTGAGAGGGCGCTGCACGGAGGGAACGATGATGTCAACCCTGAGCAAGTCGGTCAGATCGGCCGTCGGAATCGCCACCTTCGTGGTGATTGTGCTCGCTGGCCCCTCAGTCTCAGCCCACGAGACCCGGACCGTTGTCGGCGGCGTCACACATGTGGAGGAGGCGCCTCTCGTGCAGCCACGGCTGCTCGAGGAGCGCGGTCGTCGAGTCCTGATTGCTCCCGGATGCCCTAGCTGTAGGCCTCAGACGCAACCGAAGTCCATCATCGATTGGGTCCGTGACCAGCTCGAGCGGCTGATCGCCTGAAAGGATGATTTCGTGTCACGTGAGATCAAAACGCCTCGTCCCGCTGCCCCGCGTCGCCATCGAACGAGCCGCAGGCTCGCAGTCGTTCTCCTGATGGGTACGCTGGCAAGTACGTCCGCGTACGCGATTCCCCCGGGACCTCCCATCCGGCCGGCGACTTTCCTCGAGTGGATAACGGCGCAGCTCGCGACCCTGGGCCGCTGAACCGACTGTCATTTCGTGATACGCACCGACCGTCTGCCGGCCGGCGGGTGCTCGAGGACCGACTTCCTGTCGTCAGCCGGGCGGCAATGGGCAGATGCCCACCCCGGGCGGCTAGCATCTCCTTTGATACGAGAGCTCCTCGGAAAAATGGCTCGCTTTCGGGAGGAGAGGCACATGAAGATCGCCATTGCATCGGTCGCCATCATCGCTGCGTGGCTCGCTCAGGCGGCGGCAACGCCCACAGCGGACCAGCGCTCCGTCATCGTCCGGCAATGGCACGGGAAGACCACCGCCGCCGACGCCGATCGCTACGAGCACTACCTTGCTGAGTCCATCAAGAAGTTCACCACGATCCCGGGCAACCGCGGCTACCAGCTCCTCCGTGAGGATGCCGGTAACCTGACCCACTTTTCCGTCCTATCCTTCTGGGATTCGCGGGACAGCATCCACGGCTACGCCGGAACGGACATCAGCAAGGTCCGGCCTTTGCCGCGCGATCCCGAGTTCCTCATCGACCCCGAGGCCAACGTGCGGAACTATGACCTCCGCGTCGACGCCCGTCGGTGAACTGCCTCTGACCAAGGCGTTCGACCGTTCGAGTCCCTCTGCGAGCCGCCTCTCCTGGAAGCGTGCTCGCCAGCACTGACTCGGAAGGAGGGGCCGCGCTGAGGAGCCTCGTCACAGCCGACGCCTCGTCCGCACGGTGGAGGCGTACCGCCGCCACCCGAACGCCAACAAGGTGGTGGCCCGCTGCGGCCAGGGCGACTCGCTCTCGGACCAGGGGCTCGCGCCATTGGCGAACCGAGGATGCCGGTGCTCAGCGCGGACGATCCGCTGCCGAGGAAGGACCAGGGCAAGGCGCGGGGCCTGATCGCGGAAACCGCGCGGGCAGCTCGGTCCTCGCTTACCCTCGCGCCCGATCCCGTCGTCCCTCGTCGGTCACGAGACCCGAGTCCCGCTCCCTCCTCGCTCCTAGGCTTCGGCCGCGGTTGCGGCGCGATCCTCCGATCCGCCCGCGCAGTCTCCGCGATTTGGCCGTACGAGACGTTTGTGGCGGAATGAGTGGGACGGCGCGCCCGACCGACGCCGAGGTGGGCGGCTCTCCCTTACCTTGGCCCTTCGCTTCTCTCCCCCGTTGGCCGACGGCGCTATTTCTTGGGGCGCAGGGCGGCCATCATCTGATGCACGGCCGTCTGATCGTGCCGCGTGTATTCATTGAATTCGCCAGCTCCGCCGAGCCACTCGCCACCATCAACCGTCACGCAATCGCCGGTGATGTATCCGGCACCATCCGACATTAGATACGACGCAAGATTCGCCAGTTCGTCGGTGTTGCCTACGCGCCCGAGCGGAACGCGCTTGACCGCAGCATCAACGCCCACGCCGGGCGGCGCCAGACGCGACCACGCACCCTCGGTCGGAAAGGGCCCGGGCGCAATGGCATTGAATCGGATCTTGTGGCGTGCCCACTCGACAGCCAGCGAACGTGTGAGCACCAGCACCGCGGCCTTCGCCATCGCGGATGGCAGCACGTAGGCCGAGCCGGTCCACGCATACGTCGTGACGATCGACAGCACCGTGCCGCCCGTGCCCTGTTTGATCATCTGCTTGCCGACCGCCAGCGTGCAGTTGAACGTGCCGTATTGGACGATCTGCACCACCGAATTGAAGCCGTTGTAGGACAGACTCTCGGTCGGACAGAGAAAGTTGCCGGCCGCGTTGTTGACCAGCCCGTCGATGCGGCTGAAACGCTCGACGGATTTGGCGACCATCTGCTCGACGCTTTCGGGCTGTCGCACGTCGCAGGCCAGCGAAAGCACATCGATGCCGTCCTTGCGAAATTCCTCGGCGGTCGCCTCGAAATGCTCCGGATGGCGACTGGTGATGACAAGCCGCGCGCCCAGCTCGCCGAAACGCTTCGACATGGCTTTGCCGAGGCCAGTCCCGCCGCCAGTGACTACGATGACCTTGTCCTTCAAGAGACCGGGCTGGAACATGCTCCGAGGATAGCACTCCACTTTCTCGGGCCACGGGCTGCTGGAGGACGGTCGAGAGCAGACGTCCCCACTGACGGCCTGCCCACCGTCTCGAGCTCCGTCGTGGGCTGCTGTCCGTCCAGCCCTCGGTGCGCACTCGCGGCGGCTGTGCCGGCTGCCTGAGCGCAAGGGCCATACAAGCAGTTCGGCTACGTGGGCTCCGCGGTGATAGTTCCCTTGTCACTGTGGGTCGCGACAGTCGCCGGAAGGAAGAACCGCTCCTGACGAGCCTCGCGACGGGCGACGCCTCGTCGCGGCTGGTCGAGGCGTACCGGCTGCACCCCAATGCCATCAAGGCGCTCGCCGAGGAAGGCCCTCGAGGCT
>Ga0066903_100006947_pt1 | contig 10167 bp, 4 predicted proteins | sample PanSoiMetaGPlot1_FD_67491 | JGI IMG/M metagenome (GOLD analysis project Ga0066903, IMG submission 67491) | Tropical forest soil microbial communities from Panama analyzed to predict greenhouse gas emissions - Panama Soil - Plot 1 (version 2) | ecosystem: Environmental > Terrestrial > Soil >... | reverse complement strand
CCGGCATCTGCAGATCGGGCATTGGTGCGGCGGCGAACAGCCGCTGACACGGCTTGGCGATCCATCTGGCCCACACCGCCGAGCGGTTGATGCGCGCGCTGTCGGTCGCGATGCCGGTATTCGCGTACATCTGGCGATACAGCTTCGAGATCAGCACGAACGCGATCCGCGCCTTCAGCGTCTCGACGCATCGCGATCGCGTCCAGATGTTGCGCCAGCTGTAGAACGTGTCCCAGACGGCCTGCGTGCGCTGACGTATCTCGTCCGGGGACATGACGGGATGCGGCACGTACACCTTGGGCTGCTTGCCCTTCGGGATCAGCCAGTGGCGCGTGATCGGAATCCCCTCGATTCGGGTCGAATCCGCCGCCATCGTCTTCTCCCACTCGCCGAAGTCCACTGTGCCGGGGAACGGCGTCAGCATGACGAACTGCGCGAAGGTCACGCCAGACTGCTCCGCCAGCCGGGCGGTGAGTGAGAACGTCTCGGGACGGTCGCTCGGCAGGCCGAAAATGAAGGAGCCGAGGACGTGGATGTCGTGGTGGCGGAACGCGCGCAGACGATCCACGAGCCGATCTCCGCTCATGTTGAAGTCCTTATAGACGTCCTTCAACCCTTCGGGCGTCACCGCCTCCACGCCGATGAGCGCGCCCCGGATATGCGCCCGGCGCATCGCCGCAAGGAACTCCGGATCTTCCGCGGCTTCCATCGTGATCTGGGTGTAGAACACGAGGTCGTCGGGCAGCAAGGCGAGGCGCTCCATGAGCTCGAGCCGTTCGTTCCGCATCGCTGTCAGCTCTGCGAGGCGCGTTTTGTCCTGCCGCCGCGCGGCCATCTTCAGATCGTCGAGGGTGACCGGATAGAAGTTGTCGTCGGCTAGCGCGATGAAGCAAAAGCCGAGACGCCGCAGCGCGACGACTTCCTCGAGCACGGCGTCGACCGTGCGCTGGCGCGGGCGCTGACCATCTGTCCTCCATACGGAGCAGAACGAACAGTGCTTCGGGCAGCCGCGAACCGTCTGCACCGACGCCCACATGTACTTCGCGCGCGGGACGAGCGACCACCGCGCCGGCTTGAAGTCGCCCGGTTCCACCTTGCCGCCGTCGTACCGCTGGCGTGGCGCGTGGCGGGCGCAGTCGGCGAGCACCTCGGCCCACACGACATCACCGTCGCCTTTCACGACCGCGTGCGCCGCGCCGAGCGTCAAGGCCTCCTCGGGATACAACGTGGCATGAATCCCGCCGAACACGACATAGGCGCCGCGCGCGCGTGCTTCGCGGCCGATCGTGTAGCCGTCGAGCGCGTTGCCCGTGTGAATGCCAATGCCGACGACGTCTCCGCTCGAGACGGTCTCCGGATTCCAGCGCTCCAGCGTTTCATCGGTCACGATCGGATCGCCGTACGACTCGGGGGTTGCCGCGGCCAGTACGTACAGCCACCGTGGCGTGATGACCCCAACGCCAAACGAGAGGCTGCTGGGGTTGATGAGGTGCACCTTCATTCAGACTCCGTCTCCGATTCGACTATTTGCCTCGTTGCGGCTGGATCGTTGTGGGCGAGAGGCGGATATTGTGTCACATCCGCCGCTCGACTGCGTCTGGAGGCTATAAAGGGACAGATATCCGTTCTCTTGCTAGTGTCGCGTGCGGCCCTCCAACGCGCGGCCGCGGGCTGCTTCGCGCTCTGCGTCGGCGCTGCGGCCCTGCCGGGAATAGACGTCAGCGACGATGTAGTGGCCGAGCGGCGCGTACTCGGATTCGGGCGCGAGCTCGAGGCCGCGGCGCGCGAGCCGCACCGCCTCGTCGAGGTTCTGCCCCGCATCGAGATAGACCTTCGCGAGGAACAGGTGGCCCTCGCCGAAGCTGGGATTGATTTCGATCGCCTTCTTGTAAGCGTCAATCTGGCCGCTGCGGTCGCCGACGAGGCCGTAGACGCGCCCCAGATTGAACGCGGCCTTGTAGCTGTTGGCGTGCAGCTCGATTTCGCGCGTGTATTCGGCGATGGCGCGCGGCATCTCGCCGCGCTGCTCCGCGAGGAGCGCGAGGTTGAAGTGCGCGAGCCGAACGTCGGGCTTCTCAGCGATCGCCTCGCGGATTTCTTTCTCCGCCCCGGCGACGTCGCCGCGGCGAAGCGCGAGCACGCCGAGCGCGTTGCGGGCGGCCGCCAGCTTCGGTTCGAGCTGCAGCGCGTGGCTCAGCTCGGTCTGGGCCTCGTCGAGCTTGCCGTTGTCGATCAGGATCTGCGCTGCCTCGTAGCGGATCTGCGCGTTCTTCGGATCGAGCTCCATGAAGCGCCGGTAGCCGACCATGGCCTCCTGGTCGCGGCCCAGCGCACGGTATGCGTTCGCCATGTTGATGACGACCAGGTCGTAATCGGGCTTGAGCGCGAGCGCGCGCTTATAGCGATCGATCGCCTTCGTGTAGTCGTGACGGCGGTAGTACTCGTTCCCCATCATGAACCAGGCATCGATCACCTGCGGATCCTCGTCGACCACGCGCTGCAGCGCATGCAGCCCTTCGTCGGAGTCCTTGTCGTGACGCGCGACCTCGCGCGCCTGCGTCATAAGGTTGAACAGCTGGATCTTGTCTTTGGGATCGGCGAGGCCGCCGCGGTCCGGCGCCGCCGTCGTCACGAACGTGCCGACGTAGCCGAGCGCGGCGAGCCGCTCGCGCGCTTCGGGGTCCACCTCGACCGCGGTTTTGGGCGCCGACCCCGACGGCGACATGCGTGCCTCAAGGGCCGTGAGCTCCTGGTTGAGACGATCGCCGAGCGCCTGCCGCTCCGGGTAGATGTTCCTCGACTCGCCCGGGTCCTGCTGCAGATCGTAGAGCTCTGGCCGCGGCGCCGCGACGTACTTGTAGCGCCCGGCGGTGATGGCGCGCAGATCGCTCCACCCGAAGTGAAATCGCGGGTAGATCGCCTCGGAGTACGCCGCCAGCCCGAGCTCCTTTTTCGCGCCGGTCATCAGCGACACGACGCTCGCTCCCTCGAGCTTGTCGGCGGTGCTGACTCCGAGCAACTCGAGGGCGGTGGGCAGGATGTCGATGCTGCGCACGGTGTCGGCGACACGCCGTCCGGCCATCGTGTCGAACGGCGCCCGAATCAACAGCGGCACGTGCATCGTCGACTGATACACGAAGAAGCCGTGGGTGCTCTCGCCGTGCTCGCCGAGGCTCTCGCCGTGATCGCCCATGACGACGACGATGGTGTTACGGGCGAGATCGTGTTCATCGAGATAGGCGAGCAGGCGGCCGACCTGTGAGTCGACGAACGCGATTTCGCCGATGTAAGGGTGGCCGCTGTAGCGCGACTTGAACGGCTCGGGCGGCGTGTACGGCGAATGCGCGTCGTAGAAGTGCACCCAGCCGAAGAATCGCGAGCGTCCGACCTTGTCGAGCCACGACAACGCCTTGTCCGCGACCTCGTTGCCGGGACGGTCGACGCTGCCGAGCGAGAGCGACTGATACTTGCTCAAGTCGAAATCGTCGAAGTATGTCTGAAAGCCCTGCGCGATGCCCCACTTGTGATCGAGGACGTAGGCGCCGACGAAACCGCCGGTCGTGAACCCCTTCGCCTCCAGCCGTTCGGCAAGCGTCGTCTCCTTGTCGTCGAGGAAGAATCCGCCGTTGTCGCGGACGCCATGCGCCGGCGGAAACGCGCCAGTAAAGATCGAGGAGTGCGCCGGCAGCGTCAGCGGCGCGGGCGCGACGGCGTTCTCGAACAGGACCCCCTCCCTCGCGAGGCGATCGAGATTCGGCGTCTCGATGCCGTCAAAGCCATAGGCGTGAATCCGATCGGCACGTGTCGTGTCGAGGGTGATCAGGAGGAGGTTCAGATCGCCGGGGCGAACCCCGGCCGGCAAGTGGCCGAGCGGCTCGCCGCTGACCGACGTCACCGAGCGCGGCACATAGTGCGTCCAGACGAAGACGCCCGCCGCCGCAAAGGCGATGGCCGCCGCGGCGCCGATGATCGCGGACACAAGCGTCCGCCTCGGCTTCGATGTATTCGCGGCCGGATTTCCAATGGCCGGCCGAGCCCCTGAAGGCGCGGAGCCAGCCGCGAGGCGGCGCTCGTTCCGCTTCCTGGTCATGGCCGCAGCCGAACCAGGCCTTCCCGGGCGGCGGCCAGCGTTTCGTCGCCGTCGAGTGCGTGCTGATATTCCCGGCGCGCGCCGTCGAGATCACGACGCGACTCCGCGATGCGGCCGAGCTCCAGGTGTGCGACGGACAGCGTCGGATTCAACGTCACAGCTTCGTGCAAGGCGCGCTCGGCGCGATCGGTCTGGCCCGCCGCACGCGCGACGAGCCCTTCGGTCAGAGCGCCGAAGTACGACGAAGGCTCGAGCCTTCGCCCTTCCGCCGTCAGCGCGAACGCGCGATCGAATTGTGCCGCATCCGCGAGCGCGCGCGCGGCATCGAAGTAGAGCGCCGGTTCCTGCGGGCTCAACCCGATCGCCACATCGTACTCGGCTGCAGCATTCACGAACGCGCCCCTGGCGGCGAGCGCGCGACCGAGATACTGGTGCGCTTCGAACGCAAGCGGATAGTCTCTCGCGAGCCGCCGGAACGAAGCTTCCGCGGCGCGCAACTGTCCCTGCTCCAGGTTCGCCAGACCTTCGTTGAACGCTTTCACATACGCTTCGTAGCGCGCGATCTCCTGATTCGGATCCTCGCCGCCCGACCCGCCTGACGTTGCGGATCCGAGCGCGACGCGGCCGCTGACGTAGCCGAGACTGCGCATCCGCTCCGACGCGTCCGCATCGGCTGCGGGCCTGGCCCCTGTCGCGCTATCGCCTCGTGCGGACATGGCGGCGAGCACGCGCGCCATACCAGCAGCGGTGTCCGGGCGCGCGTCGCGCCGGTTGTCGAGCTCCGCCGGATCCGCGGAAAGCTGGAACAGCCTCGGCGCCGGACTCTCTATATATTTCCACGTCCCGTCGCGGATGCTTCGCAGCGGGCTCCAGCCGAAGTGCAGTTCTCCGAATCGACTCTCCGCGTAGGAGGCCGGCGGCTCGTGGGCGCCTGCCGATGTTGCGGATCTCGCCAGCACCGGAACGAGGCTGACACCATCGAGGGTAGATGGCGGCTTCACGCTCAGCAGCTCGGCGAGCGTCGGCACGAGGTCGACATGGCGAACCTGACGTCCGATTCGAATGCCGGCCGCGATCCCAGGTCCGTTCATGACCAGCGGAACGTGGAGCGTCGCGTCGTACAGCAGGATCCCGTGCTCCGATTCGCCGTGCTCGCCCAGGCTCTCGCCGTGATCGCCCGTGACGACGATCAACGTGTCGGCGCGGCGATCGGAAGCGAGCGCGTTGACGAGGACCGAGAGGGCCAAATCCGCGGTCGCAACCTCGCCGTCATACGGGCGGCCCGGAAACCTGGCGGCGAACGCCGGCGGCGGGTCGTACGGTGCGTGCGGATCGTAGAAATGGACCCACAGAAAGAAGCGAGGAGGCGCCTTTGCCAGCCACCGTGCCGCCTCACGTGCTGTCTCAGGTCCGCGGCGCTCGAGTTCGCTCGCCGTCTGGTGCGCGCGTCCTGCGCCCTCGAACCGATCGTCGTAGCGGTCGAAGCCTCGCGACAGGCCTGCCGACGCCCGCAGCACGAACGACGAGACGAATGCAGCGGTTTGGAAGCCGGCGTCGTGCAGCGCGGTCGCCAGCGTCGGCACATCGGCGGCGAGCCGGAAGCCGCCGTTGTCGTGAACGCCATGCGCCGGCGGATAACGTCCCGTCAGGATTGACGCATGGGACGGCAGCGTCAGCGGTGCATGCGCCGTTGCATCGAGGAACACCGCGCCGCTCCGACCGAGCGCGTCCAGCGCCGGCGTCACTTCGCCCGTGGCACTCCCACCAGCCAATACGCCAACGTGATCGGCGCGCAGCGTGTCGACAGTGACCAGAATCAGGCTGCGGCGTTGCGAATCTCCAACGTTATGGATCTCGGTCCGTTGCGATCCGGCGCACGCCGACATCGTCCAAGCCAGAAGTGCGAGAACGAGCGCCGCTCGAAGTCGTACGTCGCCCGAAAATGGTCGCTTTCTCATAGTTGAACGATGTAACGAAGTGTATACTCTCGCGCGAGGAGGGCCAGCATGAGGTGGAAACCGGTCGTACCGGTCGCTGCGTTCGTGTGCGCACTGATCGGAACGGCCACCCCGTTGCTTGCGCAAGCTGTTCAAACGTCAACACTGACCGGACTCGTGAAGGACACGACCGGCGCGGTGCTGCCGGGCGTCACGGTGAACGTCTCGAGCCCCCAACAGGTCGGCGGTGTCCAGACGAGCGTGACCGATTCGCAGGGTTCGTACCGGTTCCCGGCGCTTCGTCCAGGCACCTACCAGATGGAGGTGACGCTCGCCGGGTTCAAGACGGTCAAGCAAACCGACATTCAGCTCGTCGTCGGCACGACCGCAACCATCGACGTCACGCTCTCCGTCGCGTCCGTGAGCGAGACCGTCCAGGTGCTGGGCGAATCGCCAGTCATCGACGTGAAGAGCTCGGCGTCTCCGACGCAGATCACGACCGCGATGCTCGAGAATCTGCCGACCGGCCGTTTCCAGCCGGACATCATCAATCTGACGCCCGGCGTCACGGCCAATGTCGCGTTCGGCGGCGCACAGAGCTCGAACGCCCTTCTCATGGACGGCGTCGACGTCAGCGACCCGGAGGGCGGCACGCCCTGGTCGTTCTTCAACTACAACTGGGTCGAGCAGGTGCAGGTCGTTTCTCTCGGCGCCAACGCCGAGTACGGCGAGTTCACCGGCGTCGCCGCCAACAGCATCATCCGCTCGGGCAGCAACAAGTTCACGGGCATGGCCGAGTACCTGATGGAGCGCAACAACTGGCTGGCCGACAACACGACGTCGCTGCCGGATTCGCTGAAGGCGAATTTCAAGCCGCGCGAGATCAACAGCTACTGGGACACCACCGCGCAGATCGGCGGCCCGATCAAGAAGGACAAGCTGTTCTTCTTCACCGGCTTCCAGTATTTCAACCGCCAGGATCGTCCGGCCGGCTTCAACGGAGACTTCACGAGCGAGAAGGATCCGCGCGTCCTGGGCAAGCTTACATTCGCGGCGTCGCCGAATGTCCGAGTCGAAGGGTTCGTCGAGTACGACAAGTACGACATCGCCGGTCGCGGCGCGTCGACGCGCCGTCCGACGACGAATGTCACGGCGCTCGAGCCGTCGCCTGAAGTGAACTGGAACGGCCAGGTCACGTGGACGATCGACTCGAAGACGATGCTCAATGTGCGCAACGGCGGATACTGGGGCTACTTCCCCGTCGATCCGACGCCGCCGCAGACGCGCAGCGGGCCGTACCCGCACTTCGACGGCATCACCCAGATCTTCACGCAGAACGTGCCGTACTACGGCCAGTACGACCGCCTGCGCAACGTCACTGCAGCGACGCTGACGCGCTACGCGGACGGCTTCGCCGGCAAGAGCCACGAGTTCAAGTTCGGCGCCGAGTTCGAGCGCTCGAAGATCCGCAACGAGTCGGGCTATCCGGGCGGCCGCTACTACTACGACTATGGCGGCCCGTACCTCGTGTATCTGTGGGACGGCTACATCACCAACGCGAAGGCGGCGCGCACGTCGCTCTACGCGCAGGACACCTGGACCGTCACCGATCGGCTGACGGTCAATGCCGGCCTCCGGTTCGACATCAACCGCGGCTCCGTCCCGACAGACGCTGCGGGCAACAACTACAACACGGTGCTCTCGAACAACGCGCTGGCGCCGCGCATCGGCCTCGCCTATGACATCGCGGCCGATCACAAGACCGTGCTCCGCGCGCACTACGGCCGCTACTACGACGCGCTCTTCGGCGGACAGTTCGAGTTCATGGACCTGACGCACCAGAACCCGCACATCACGGCGGAGGTGCTCGGGCCGAACAACTTCCGTGAGTTGACGCGGCGGTCGCCGGCCACCAACCTCGGCATCGATCCCAACATCAAGCAGTCTTACGTGGACCAGGTGCTGCTCGGTATCGAGCGTCAGCTGATACCTGATCTCTCGCTCACCGCGCAGTACATCATGCGCAACTTCAAGGACTTCATGGGCTTCATCGACACGAAGTCGATCTACGCGCCCACGACGAAGCCTGATCCCGGGCCGGACAACCGCATCGGCACGGCTGACGATGGGCCGGCGCTGAATGTCTACAACCTGACCAACCCCGGCCAGGAGTTCAAGCTGTTTACGAACCCGCCGAACGCGTTCCGCGACTACAACGGGTTCCAGTTGATCGGCACCAAACGCTACTCGCACAACTGGCAGGCGAGCGTGTCCTACACGTGGTCGCACGCGCACGGCACGGTCGACAATCGCGGCGGCACCAACGCGGGAGCCGGCGGCACGCAGGGCCTCGGGCAGACCGGCGGTTTCACCGATCCGAACCACACGATCAACATCGACGGCGACATGCGGTTCGACCCGACCAACTCGGTGAAGCTGGACGGGACCTACCGCGTGCCGTACTTCGGTGGCTTCAACGTGAGCGCCGTCTACCGGTACACCACCGGCCTCGCCTGGGGCCGCACGGCGTCGATCCGTGGCCTCGCGCAGGGCGCGGAAACGGTCCGCATCGAGCCGATCGGCACGCGCCGCACCGACGCGATCAACTACATCGACTTTCGTGCGGAGAAGACGTTCCCGATCGGGTCGACCGGCACGCGGGCGGGCGTGTATCTCGACATCTTCAATCTCAATAACCAGGGAGTGATCGACGCCGGCTCGCGCACGGGAGTGATCGAGGCTTCGGGCTCGACGTTCGGCAACCCGAACGTCTGGATCAGCCCACGGCTCGCACGCCTGGGCTTCCGCTTCATGTGGTGAAACAGGACGAGAAGTCGTCAGTCGCAGGTCGCAAGTCGCAGGTCACAAGTCGTGCGTGACTTGTGACTTGTGACTGACGCTTTTCTGCCTCTCCTGCCCTTCCTGCCCCTCCTGCCCTGTAGAATTCCACGTAATGCCCGAACGTCCTCCCCGTCCGCCACGCGCCGAGACGCGCGAAGTCGTCGAGCTCAGGCATCTGAAAGCGGCGCAGCCGGAGCTGGCGTCTGCGGTCGACATGCAGATCGCCCTCGTGGACATGCAGCGCCGCGTGCAGTCGCGCGTCCCGCTGCCGTGGCTGCAGCTCGATCCGGAGTGGCAGAAAGCTCAGCAGGCAGGCGGACGGCCGCTCGTGCGCTTCAAGGACATCCCGCTCGAGTGGAGCGACTTCCGTCTGACCTTCCGCCAGACCGCCGACATCCTGCTTCGGTTCGATGCGCTCGAGCGTCCCGATCACGATCGCATCGTCGCGCTTGGACGGGACGGCAACGCGCTCGAACCGCTCGTGCAGCAATGGTACGAGGCGACGTCAGGGGTCGAAGCGGGGGGCGAGGCGCGCGATCGCGTGCCCGCCGATGCGCCGGCGAGCATCGATCAGGTGCTGGTGCTGGCGCTGCGCCCGTTTCTGGCGAGGTGCGCCGAGGCGCTGTCGCAGCGGGTCGACTTCGGGTCCTGGAGCCACGGCCACTGTCCGGTGTGCGGGTGGGAGCCCGATTTTGCCGTCGTGACGCCGAGCGCGGAGCGGCGTCTGTTCTGCGGTCGGTGCCTCGCGCAGTGGGGATTTCCGCCGCTGGCCTGCCCCTTCTGCTCCAACGACGATCGGGGCCTGATCACCTCGTTTGCAACGCGCGACGGACGCTACCGCGTGTCGGCGTGCGACGTGTGCCGGCGCTACATCAAGGCGTACGACGCGCGGAACGCGCAGCGGCCGGTGATCCTGACGGTCGATACGATTGCGACGCTGCCGCTGGACGCGGCCGCGATGCAGCGCGGATACGTCGGCTGATCCGCGCTACTGCTGTTGCTGCTGTGTGGCTGGCTTCGCCGCGAACAGGGTCGACGCCTTCGACATCGCCCAGTTGAAGAGGTTCCGCGATTCCATGAAGCGGCCGGCGTTCGACCGCGCCCCGAACACGACCACCGCCACGTCCTGGCTGCTCTCCGGAAGACGCAGCACCGTCGCGAGGCAGTAGCCCGACTTCGAGATGAACCCGGTCTTGCCGGCGCGGACGTCGACGTTGCCTTCGCGCAGCAGGTGATTCGTGCTGTGGAACGTGATCGGCCGCTTACCGCTGTAGACCGTGTACTCGGGCGTGCGCATGA
>Ga0066903_100006946_pt1 | contig 10167 bp, 12 predicted proteins | sample PanSoiMetaGPlot1_FD_67491 | JGI IMG/M metagenome (GOLD analysis project Ga0066903, IMG submission 67491) | Tropical forest soil microbial communities from Panama analyzed to predict greenhouse gas emissions - Panama Soil - Plot 1 (version 2) | ecosystem: Environmental > Terrestrial > Soil >... | reverse complement strand
GACGTCGAGCACCTCATCAACCGCCATCCCACCCTGAAATTTCTTGAAGTCGGCCGCTCCTGCGTGCTCGCGCCCTACCGCAACAAGCGCACCGTCGAGTTGCTGTGGCACGGCATTTGGACCTACGTGCTGCGTCACGGCTTCGACGTGATGATCGGCTGTGCCAGCCTTGACGGCACAGATCCGGATCGCATTGCGCTGCAACTGGCGTTTCTGCATCACTATGCGAGTGCGCCGGTGGCGTGGCACGCGGCGGCTTGGCCGCAGCGCGGCATCGACATGAACCGCATGCCGAAGAACGCGGTCGACCCGAAAGCAGCGCTGCGGCTGCTGCCGCCGCTGATCAAGGGCTATCTGCGGCTCGGCGCCTTCGTCGGCGAAGGCGCGGTGATCGACTATCAATTCGGCACCACGGACGTGTTGATCGTCCTGCCGGTGGCGACGATCAACGCCCGCTACATCGAGCATTTCGGACCGGCCGCCAACCGGCATGCCGCCTGACTTGCGCACCGGCAGGGCTAATGCCGCGTCCTAGAGTCGCCGCAGCGCGACTTCGCTGACCAGGTGACTGGCGTCCTTTTTCAGGATCAGATGCGCGCGCGAGCGCGTCGGCAAGATGTTCTCGCGCAGATTGACAAGGTTGATCCGTGTCCAGATCGAGGTCGCGGTGGCGATCGCCTGCGCGTCATTGAGTTGCGCGTAGCGGTGCCAGTAGGATTGCGGATCGCGGAACGTGGTGCCCCGCAGCGCCAAGAACCGATCGACATACCACTTGCGCACCACGTCCTCGTCGGCGTCGAGATAGACCGAGAAATCGAAGAAGTCCGACACGAACGGGAAGTCCCTGCCGTCCTTGGGCAGCGGACTCGCTTGCAGCACGTTGACGCCTTCGACGATCAAAATGTCCGGGTTGGCGATCTCGATCCATTCGTTGGGCGTGATGTCATAGGTGAGATGCGAATAGACGGGCGCGCGGGCCGGGCGGCGGCCGGCCTTGATGGCGTGGAGAAAGCGCAGCAGTGCCGGGCGGTCATAGCTTTCCGGAAAGCCCTTCTTCTCCATCAAGCGCTCGCGCTCGAGCACCGCGTTCGGATACAAAAAGCCGTCCGTGGTCACGAGCTCGACCTTGGGGGTGTTGGGCCAGCGCGCCAGCAGCGCCTTGAGCACCCGCGCGGTGGTCGATTTGCCGACCGCGACCGATCCGGCGACCCCGATCACGTACGGCATCTTGACTTCTTCGGTCCCCAGGAAGCGTTGCTGGGCGCGAAACAGCCGCTGGGTCGCCGTCACATAGAGCGCGAGCAGCCGCGACAGCGGCAGATAGATCTCCTCAACCTCCTCGATGTCGAGCCGATCGTGCAGCGAACGCAGCTCCGCAATCTCGCTGCGCGTCAGCGTCATCGGCGTGTCCTCGCGGAGCGCAGCCCACACCGCGCGAGGAAAGATGCGGAAGGGTGAAAGCCCATCGCCGGTGCGTTCATCCATGGCGGCCGAAACCTCTCGGCTTTAGTCGCGCGGACGCGACGCCTTCTCGTCGAGCCCTGATGTTGCCGTCCTGCGCGCCAACGCGACCTCAACCTCGGAGAGCGCGATGTCGCGCGATCGCAAGACAACGACAAAATGATAGAGGAGATCCGCGGCTTCGGCGATCACCCGCTCGCGATCCTCGGCAATGGCCGCGATCGCCAACTCGATCGCCTCCTCGCCGAGCTTCTTGGCACAATGCGCCACTCCCCGGTCGAGCAGCTTGCGCGTGTAGGACACCTCCGGGCTCGCGGCGGCGCGTTGCTCGACACGAACGGCGAGGTCATTGAGGCTGAAAGCAGTCATCATTGCGCTCCCCATGAGGCCATCCGGTCAGGATACCGCAGCAGGGCTGACGGCCTGTCATGGATCGAGCCGCATCGGCAGCCCGGCACGAGCCATATAGTCCTTGGCGTCTCGGATGGAATGCTCGCCGAAATGAAAGATTGATGCCGCAAGCACGGCGGTCGCGTGCCCGTCGCGAATGCCCTCAACCAGGTGCTCGAGTGTGCCCACACCTCCGGACGCAATAACCGGCACCGAAACTGCATCCGCAAGCGTGCGCGTCAGCTCAAGGTCGAACCCCTGACGGGTGCCGTCGCGGTCCATCGAGGTCAAGAGAATCTCGCCGGCCCCAAGCGCCGTGACCTCGCGCGCATACGCGATGGCGTCGATCCCGGTCGCTTTGCGTCCCCCATGCGTAAAGATCTCCCATCGCTCCGGCCCCACCTGCTTGGCATCGATGGCGACGACGACGCACTGATCGCCGAACTTCTCCGCCGCCGCCTTGACGAAGCCGCGGTCGGCGACCGCGGCGGTGTTGATCGAGACCTTGTCGGCGCCCGAGGCCAACAGGCTGCGGATGTCCTCGATGCTACGCACGCCCCCGCCCACCGTCAGCGGCATGAAACACGCCTGCGCGGTGCGCCGCACCACGTCCAACATGATCCCGCGATTCTCATGGCTGGCGGTGATGTCAAGGAAGCACACTTCGTCGGCGCCGGCCGCATCATAGGCAATCGCCGCCTCAACTGGGTCCCCGGCATCGCGCAGATCGACGAAATTGATGCCCTTGACCACGCGGCCATCCTTGACGTCGAGGCAGGGGATGACGCGAACCTTGAACATTGGCTCGCCCCTCAGGCGCTCTCGCGCAGCAACGCGAGCGCCGCTGCGGCTTTAAGACGTCCGTCATAGAGGGCGCGCCCCGCAATGGCCCCGGCCAAGCGGCGGGCCCGCGGGGCAAGGAGCGCGCGCACGTCCTCGAGCGAGGCCAGCCCGCCCGAGGCAATGACCGGCACCGAAACCGCATCCGCAAGTGCCAGCGTGGCCTCCAGATTGAGTCCCTGCAGCAGTCCGTCCCGGGCGATATCCGTATAGATGATGGCCGCGACGCCGGCATCCTCGAACCGCCGGGCAATGTCGAGGGCCGAGAGCGTCGACGTCTCGGCCCAGCCTGCGACGGCAACGCACCCCTCGCGCGCGTCGAGCCCGACCACGACGCGCCCGGGAAACCGCCGGGCGGCCTCGATGACGAACGGGGGATCGCGAACCGCGGCGGTGCCGATGATCGTCCGGGTCACGCCCTTGGCGAGCCAAGCCTCGAGTGTGGCCATGTCGCGGATCCCGCCGCCAAGCTGGACCGGGATGCCCACAGCCTCGAGAATGCGATCGACCGCGGCGGCATTCTTCGGCGAGCCGGCCGCCGCGCCGTCCAGATCCACGACGTGCAGGTATTCAAACCCTTGGGTCTCGAACACATACGCCTGGGCCGCCGGGTCGTGGTTGAAGATTTTCGCGCGCGTCATGTCGCCCTGCTCGAGGCGGACGCATAAGCCTTCCTTGAGGTCGATGGCCGGAAACAGGATCACGTCGTCGTCCGACCGTGGCGCGTGGCGGCTGCGCGGTTCATGGGGCCCATTGTAAAAAATTGGCAATCAAGGCAAGGCCGAGCCGTTGGCTCTTTTCCGGGTGAAATTGCGTCCCCGCCGCCGTGTCGCGGGCCACGATGGCGGTCAGCGGGCCGCCGTAATCGGTCTGTGCGAGGAGATCCTCTTTGGCCTTCGGCTCAAGCTGATAAGAGTGGACGAAATACGCGTGCAGGCCCTGCGGGCCAAGGGCCAATCCGGACAATAACGGGTGGGCACGCTGCGGCTCGAGCGTGTTCCAGCCCATATGCGGGATCTTCAGGCCGCCCCCCAGTGGGGCGATCTTCTTGACATCGCCGGCAATCCAGCCGAGCCCCGGCGTGTCATGGTATTCTCGACCCCATTCTCCCATCAGTTGCATGCCGACACAGATGCCAAGAAACGGCCGGCCCCGTTGCCGGACGGACTCGGTAAGCGCCTCAACCATCCCGGGAACGGCATCAAGGCCGCGCCGGCAATCCGCAAACGCCCCGACCCCGGGCAGCACAATCCGCTCGGCCCGGCGCACCACCTCCGGGTCGCTGGTGACCGTGATGCTCTGCCCGCTCGACCGGGCCGCCCGTTCGAATGCCTTGGCGGCCGAGTGCAGATTGCCGGACCCGTAGTCGACGATGGCAACGGTCACGAGCGTGCTCCCGGGTGTGGAAACAGTCCGATGACGTCGGGGACGCCTGTTTGCGCCGGCGGACCCGGTGCGGCCGCCGGCCGCGGATTTTTCGCTTCGCCCGTCAGCGCGCTGAAAAAGCGGCGCTCCGCGGCCTCCAGATCATCGCCGACCACCACCCCACAGAGCGCAAAGCCGCGGCGCTGCAGGTTCAGGCGCCGCAAACTCGCCGCTTCGCTCCCCAGCAGCAGGGCCACCGCGAGCGCGATGACGAAGCTCGCCGCGCTCGAGCCGCCGGTTAATCGCACCGCAAGCCCAAGGCCTATGAGCAGGACCAGGTAACCGAGCAACGCCAGCCACAATCTGTGCCACAGCATCCAAATCGGTCCGAACCAAAACGCCGGCCACGAAAATCGGTCCCGCACCAACACGAAGCGCTCGGCGGTCTCGAGCCGCGTGGGCGCTGATTGCGGCGGCGCATAGACTGTGTAGACCGCCATGATGCGCTCCCTAAACGCGCTCCTCGCCCCGATACCGTGATCAGCCGCCCAGCCGCCCCTTGGTGGAGGGCACCTCGTGGGCGGCGCGCGGATCGATGGCGACCGCGTCCCGCAACGCCCGCGCCAAGCCCTTGAAACAGGACTCGGCGACGTGGTGATCGTTGCTGCCGTAAAACGTCTCCACATGCACGGTCAGACCCGCATTCATCGCAAAGGCCTGAAACCACTCGCGCACCAGTTCGGTATCGAAGGAACCAATCTTGTCACGCTGAAAGGCGGTGCGGAATACCAGGAAGGGCCGGCCGGAAACATCGATGGCGACGCGGGTCAAGGCCTCGTCCATCGGCAGATGCACGGCGCCATAGCGGCAAATGCCCTTCATGTCCCCGAGCGCTTGGCGAACCGCCTGGCCGAGCGTGATCCCGACGTCCTCGGTGGTGTGATGCGGGTCGACCTCAAGATCGCCTTTGGCCGCGACCTTCAGGTCGATGCGCGCATGCCGGGCCAGAAGATCGAGCATGTGGTCGAGAAAGCCGACACCGGTCGCAACCGCCGCGGCGCCGCTGCCATCGAGATCGATCGTCACCTCGACGTCGGTTTCCTTGGTGGTTCGGCGCAGCGTAGCTTGACGCATCGCGATGAACGTCCGTGCGGTTCAAGCCGGGGTTCTATCAGGCGGTCGATGGCGACGCCACTCTTGCGGCGCCGCGTGGTTGACGATTCTCGGTCCGGCAACCAGGATCGTCTGTTCCGACGCGTTTGCGCCCGGCACGGTTCGTGCCTACATCTGCCTCACCCCCTCAAGGAAAGCCGTAAGCCGTTCCCATGCCGCCTTCTGTGTTCGAGCCTTGGCACGCCACCACGATCCTCACGGTCCGCAAGGCCGGCATGGTGGCGATCGGCGGCGACGGCCAAGTCAGCATCGGCCAGACGGTCGTCAAGGCGAACGCCAGGAAAGTCAGGCGGCTCGGCAACGGCGAGGTGATTGCCGGCTTTGCCGGCGCCACGGCCGATGCCTTCACGCTGTTCGAGCGGCTCGAGGCCAAGCTTGAGCAATATCCAACCCAGCTCACCCGTGCGGCGGTCGAACTCGCCAAGGACTGGCGCACGGATCGGTATCTGCGGCGGCTAGAGGCCATGATGATCGTCGCCGATCGCGAGGTCTCGCTGCTGCTCAGTGGCACGGGCGACGTGCTGGAACCGGAGGGCGGCGTCATGGGCATCGGGTCGGGAGGCAATTACGCGCTGGCCGCGGCGCGGGCGTTGCGCGACAGCGAACTCGACGCCGAATCCATCGTCCGCAAGGCCATGGCGATTGCTGCGGAAATCTGCGTTTATACCAATCACAACATCACGATCGAGACCCTGCAGTCATGACATTGTCCTTCGGCACGACGAGGTCGTCGGGTTCGGCCGAGCCGACCACGATTGCCTTTTCGCCGCGCGAGATCGTCTCCGAACTTGATCGCTATATTGTCGGACAGGGGGACGCCAAACGGGCCGTGGCGATTGCGCTGCGCAACCGTTGGCGCCGCTTGCAGCTCGACGACAAGCTGCGCGAAGAAGTGCTGCCCAAGAACATCTTGATGATCGGTCCGACCGGGGTGGGCAAAACCGAGATCTCCCGCCGGCTGGCCAGACTCGCAGGGGCGCCGTTCCTCAAGGTCGAAGCCACGAAATTTACCGAAGTGGGCTATGTCGGCCGTGACGTCGAGCAGATCGTGCGCGATTTGCTCGAAGTAGGCATCGCGCTCACGCGTGACAAACGCCGCAAAGACGTGCAGGCACGCGCGCAACTCGCCGCCGAAGAACGCGTCATCAATGCGCTGGTCGGCGCCGGCGCCGGCGCCGCCACCAAAGACGCCTTCCGCCGCAAGCTGCGCGCCGGCGAACTCGACGATAAAGAGATCGAGATCGAGGTTCAGTCCTCCGGACCGGCCATGCCGATGTTTGAAATTCCCGGCATGCCAGGCGCCCAGATGGGCGCGATCTCCATCGGCGACCTGTTCGGCAAGGCGTTTGCGGGCCGCACCAAGACCCGGCGGGTGAGCGTGCAGGATTCCTACGACATTCTCATCAACGAGGAATCCGACAAGCTGCTCGACCAGGAACAGCTGGTGAATGACGCCATCAAGGCCGTGGAGAACAACGGCATCGTGTTCTTAGATGAAATCGACAAGATCTGCGCGCGCGAGGGCCGCGTCGGCGGCGATGTGTCCCGCGAGGGGGTGCAGCGCGATCTCTTGCCCCTCATCGAGGGAACCACGGTCGCCACCAAACACGGAACGGTCAAGACCGATCATATTCTGTTCATTGCCTCGGGCGCCTTCCATGTCTCTAAGCCCTCGGATCTGCTGCCGGAATTGCAGGGTCGGCTGCCGATCCGCGTGGAACTCAAGCCGCTGAGCCGCGAAGATTTTCGCAAGATTCTCACCGAGCCCGAGGCGTCATTGATCAAACAAACCGTGGCGCTCTTGGCAACCGAAGGCGTGGGTTTGCAATTTGCCGACGACGCGATCGAGGCGATTGCGGACATTGCGGTTGAGGTCAACGCCAGCGTGGAAAATATCGGCGCGCGCCGACTGCAAACCGTGATCGAGCGCGTGCTCGACGACATCTCGTTTTCCGCACCCGACCGCTCCGGCGAAACCGTGCATATCGACGCCGCCTATGTGCGCTTGCATATCGGCGATCTGGCCAAGAACGCCGATCTCAGCCGCTTCATTCTCTAACGGGCGGGCGGCTTAATTAACGCTCCCCCCGGCGCAGACGCACATAGAGCGCGCCGTTGCCGCCATGCTCCGCGTGGGCGGGCGCGAATGCGATCACGCCCTCGCGCAGGCCACGCGAGGAGAGCCACAACGGCACTTGCCGACGCAGCACCCCGCGCCCATCGGGCTCGCCCATCGCGCCTTTCCCGGTAATGACCAGGACGGTGCGGGCGCCCTCGCGCCGAGCGCGGCGCAGAAAAGCGCTCAATTGCGCAAACGCCTCGGCCTGGGTCAATCCGTGCAGGTCGATGCGGGCATCAAGGCCGATGAGGCCGCGGCCAAGCCGCTGCTTGAACCGCCGATCCAGGCGCGGCACCGGCGTGGGCTTGGCGTCCGCAACAGCCGATCGCCGCACCGGCACCGCTCGCCCCGGAGGCTGAGGAGATTGGGGGTCGGGGGCCGGCGAGGGCAGCGGGGGCGGCGGGTTTGCGGGCGACCGGGGCTGGAGCGGCGTAAGCGCACGCGTCACCTGCGCCCACAGCGTGCGCTCTCTATCCGTGAGCCGGCGCGGAACCCTCTTGTTCATTCATGCCCAATCCAACCGCGCCGTTGTCAAAACAGCCCAGCGCTCACATAGAGGGCCGCTCCCGCCAGATCAAGGCGCCCAGCGGTGGGGGTGGGTGCCGCGCCGGTGCCGCGTTTTTCCAGCCTCAGGCTTCGACTTCTTGAGCGCGGCTTGCGCCTCGAGGTTCGGACGCGGACGCGGCGTCGGCGCACGCATCGCCGAGGGATCGATCTCGCGGGGAATGAGCATCACCATCCGGGCGCTATGGCGGATCCCGCCGGCGGCGTGGCCAGCTTCGTCTCCGGCGCCGAAATACAAGTCGGCGCGCGCCGGCCCCACAATGGCCGATCCGGTATCCTGGGCGATCATCAGTCGATGAAAGGCTGTGTTCGCCCGGTTGCGGCCGAGCGGCAACTCGGCCTCGATGAAGAACGGCGTACCGTAGACGTGGAGCGCCTTGTCGACCGCCAAAGATCGGCCCGGGGTAAGCGGCACCCCTTGACTGCCGATCGGTTCCTCCCCGTTCCCCAGCCCGGTGATACGGAAGAACACAAACGACCGATTGGTTCGCCGCACCTCGCGCGCCGCGTCCGGATTGAGCAGCATCCAGGCGCGCAGCCGGTCCATCGACATCTCGTCTTTGGGGATGATGTTGCGCGCGATCAAGAGCCGGCCCACCGGCGTATAGGGCCATCCGTTGTGGGCGTCATAGTTGACCCGCAATATCAGTCCGTCCTCGAGACGAATGCGCGCCGAGCCCTGGATTTGAATATTGAGCGCATCGATAGGGTCCTTGATCCAGCAAATCTCCAAATGGCGTCCATCAAGCGCCCCGTCCTCGATCGCGCCCCGATCGAAATACCCGGGCACGACCCGGTCATCGAGTTTGCGCCCCACCGCCGCTTTGTTGGGGAAGGCATCGGCGGAACGGGGCCCGCCGAGCACCACCAGATCATCGGGGCGCCGGTAGAGCGGGGTATGGAAGATCGGCGTCGGCAGCCGCGAGCCATCGACGATGGGCTCGTAGTAGCCGGTGAGGAATCCCGCCGTATCGCCGAGCCGGGAGATCTGCACCGGGCGGAAATTGGCCTCGAAAAACGCGCCGGCGCGCTCGGAATTGAGCATGCCTGCGGCCTTGGCCCGGGCGCAGACGGCACGGAGCGCCCCCGCCATGGGCCGCAGATCGTTGTTGGGGGTGTTGAGGGTGGGTCGGCAACTCGCCAGAAACGTCCGAAAGGCGGCGGCGCGGTCGTCGAGGCCCCAGCCCTTGAGATCGTTGAAGCCCACGGGTTCAAGCGCCGCATCCGGGATCGTCAGCGCCGGCTGCCCCAACGGGCGCGACGCGCTGCCGAGCAAGAGCGCGCACGCCATCGCCACCGGGGGAAGATAGCCGATGGCGGCCATAAGGCCTCTCCCCGGGATTATTGACCGGCTTCGGTGGCGACCAATTTCCAATTGGGATCGCGCGACACGACATCGCGCGCAAAGGTCCACACGTCGGTGACGTCGGTCACCTTGTCGGGCGATCCCTCGATCACCGCGCCGGAGCGGTGATGGGTGACCGAGACCAATTGGGACACAAAGCGCACCGTGATTTGGGCGGCCCTTCCCCGCAATTCGGCCCCGGTAATGTCGGCCTTGTCGATCGACACGAACCGGGTCTCGACGATTTCGCCACGGCTCTCACGCTCACGGATCGCCGCCTCGAACCCATCATAGACCTCCCGCGACAGCAGCCCCCTCAGCGTGCGACGGTCTGCGGCCGCAAAGGCGGTCACGATCATTTCATAGGCGGCCCGCGCGCCGGCAAGGAAATGCTTGACATCGAAGCTGCGATCGACCGCCACGATGGCATCGAGGCCTGAGGCCAGCGGCGAGCCCGCATCGGCGACCCCTTTCCAGCGATCGCCCGCAAGCGGTTCGATCGGTATCGACGCCGGTTCGGGGCGCCCCGGCAGGACCACCACCTTGTCGGCCGGGGAGGTCCGCACCGGTTCGCGCGCCGAATACGGATCGTAGGGGGGTCGGCGCTCCCGGCCAGTGCGTTGGCCCAGCACGTTGCGCAGGCGCAAAAAGATAAATACCGCCAACGCCAGAAAAATGATGGTGTAGATGTCGAACACGTCTTCCATGCTCTCGGCGGTATTAGGACCCGATCGACGCGGCCGGGGCTTCGTGCCGTCGGCCGTTAAACCGGACGGCGGACCTTATGTAAGTGTACGGACATGCCCCGCCAGTGGTTGCCCCGATCCCGGGGACAGCCGACGAGGTTCCGAATGGTCGACTAAGCTTAGACGATCCTGGTCGCCGCGCCAACCTCGGGCCGGCGTCAAGG
>Ga0066903_100006945_pt1 | contig 10167 bp, 8 predicted proteins | sample PanSoiMetaGPlot1_FD_67491 | JGI IMG/M metagenome (GOLD analysis project Ga0066903, IMG submission 67491) | Tropical forest soil microbial communities from Panama analyzed to predict greenhouse gas emissions - Panama Soil - Plot 1 (version 2) | ecosystem: Environmental > Terrestrial > Soil >... | reverse complement strand
GCATGGTCTTTCGAAAATTACGGTTCGACATGGTGGTCTTGGGGGAATCTCCGCTGGCAGGCACTCTGTTCGAAACCACGATCTGCGCCTTGTCGCTGGGCATTCGTCTTGTCGTGCTGGATAACGCCTATGCTCCCTGGCTGACTCGGGCATTCGTTATCCTGCAAGGATGGCTGTTTGACGGCATCGTTCTTACCGGTCCCAGCTCGCTCCAGATGAAGCAGGCGCCCGAATACTATTGTGGGGCGCCGCCTTACATTGAAGGATCCTCCCTCGAAGCAAGGAGCCTCCTTGACCGATCCGGCTTTCAGCAAATGCGATTGATCACAGTGCTCGGGTATGAAAAGAAAGCGCAGCAGCTGGCCGTAGCGCTACTTCCCAAGCTCATGGAGCATCATTGTGCGGCAGTTTTTCTTGTGCCCAATCAGGATGAAACTCGGAAACTCTTGTCTGCACTTCCACCGGAAATCGAGGCAAAGACTCTTGTCTTGCCTCCCCCGGGTGAGAACCTGCTTTTTGGTTTGCTGCAACTTTCGAATCTGGTGATCGGTAAATGCGGGTTTATGCAAGTCAGCGAATGTCTGGCTCTGAGGACCCCATTTTTGGCGATTACTTACCGAGGTTGCTTTCCTGTTTGGTTCCTTCCCCGTGCCGTCCGGTCGTTCGTCTACCCTACCACGACCGTCAGTCCGTCCAGGACAACCATGAATGCCGCGCGACGGCTGCTGCGTACTTCTGCTGACGATATGCGCACCATTCACGATGGCAGGTTTGGAGCAAGGGCGATTGTTGCTGACTTCCTGGAGCAGTTGCCGGCTGCCCGGCGAAACAGAATGTCCGCCTGGCCGATTCAAAGGTATCGCCTTACGTGCATCGTAACCAGCTTTGCCGAACGCATTTACGGATTTCTTTATGCGGCGGCAAAGTCATTCTCTCGGCTCCGTTCTGGTTATAGCAAGTCTTAGCGCTTTCCCGTGGGCGCCAGCCCCTTGTTGCGCCTGGAGCGCAGCTCTTTCGCTGTGCTTGCCAGGAAATGATGGGGCCGACTGAGAGCGCGTAGCAGGAACATCCGTCCTGTGTCGTTGAAATCCAGCACGCATATCTTCCTGCGGACAGAAGAATACCATCGCATATAAGCACGGGGGAGGTAGAATGCGGTTAGAATTTGACGATGATCCCAAAAACCAACATCCTGCAGATTCTGTTCGGCATAGCTCTTTACCACCGGCCAGAACATTCCTGGTCCGGTGCGGAATGGGACGAACCATGATGAAGGCCTGCTCTCGATCTCCACTCGCACCTCACTCCAAATAGGGTGCCCTGGAGCGCTTGCGATGACCGAATTTACAATCCGCTGATACTGCACGGCAAGAAAGCGTACCCAAGGCCAGGGCCGGTCGTAGATCTGAAAAAAAATTGACGGACTCCGGTGGTCCAACATTCCGGCGACGGGTCGAATGCATTCAGTGTCCATATCCGCATAAAGGCCGCCACGAGCCTGTAGCAGCGCATAACGTCCAACATCGGCTTTAGCACTCATCTCCTGTTGCAATTCATATAAACTCAGCCATTCCGGGACTTCTCGGGCCATCAACTCTCGCAGAGTCTCATCGTTCCAAAGCGTATAATTCCAGCCGGGATTGTTGTTTCGCCACGTTCTCGATGGTATCCGGTAAATTTCGGGCAACGATTCCTCGCCTTGAATCCAAATCTGGTGAATGTGCTTGGGTATCTTCAGCGAAGCCGCAGGTCTGGCACGCATCTCAGCCATGATTGGCCTGGCGCGGGTGTTTTCTCTTTTTGATCAAGAACATACAGAAACGCTCGGCTATTCGGATTTAGTTGTGTGTTCCCAGAGCCCCACGCCGGGCGCATCAAGAATCATGATCGTAGCACACCCGGACGATGAAAGCCTTTTCGGTGGGGAGGCCCTTACTTCGTCGGAGGGCTGGCTGGTTATTTGCGTCACCAACGCATCCAATGCCACACGCCGCGCGGAGTTCATGAACGCCATGAGCCTGGCCCGGGCTAACTATTTGATGCTGGACCATGCCGATCACATAGCCAACGGGAATTTCGATCCTGCCCTCGCAGACAAACTTGCCCAAGTGCTGGCCGAAAACCCTTTTGAAATGGTCGTCACGCATGGGCAGGCCGGCGAATACGGCCACAAACAGCACAAGGCACTGCATCAAATTGTTCGTTGTCTGGTTCCTGCCTGCCGCCTGTTTACATTCGGGACCAGATGGTTGGGGCGTCCTCATATGAGCATCGCAAAGCAGCAGCTTTTGCGTTGTTATAGGAGCCAGAACGCCATTGACTTATTTCGCTACATGGCTGAGCGTGAAATCCTGGAACCAGCCGCATAGAACTGCCACTATCTTACGCCGTTCGGTCTTCAGTTTGGACGGCCATTGGAATAGCTGGATTGCCAACTACGACAGTCCCATTTTGATGATCTGCTTCAAAGAAAACGGGTGAAATCGTCCGGTTCGCAGATGTTCTTTCTGCAGAAGGGCCAGTGGGCATGCTCTGGTCACGGCATCATTTACAGTCTCGGACCGGGAGGGCCACCAGGGGAGCCAGTTCCAAAACCGTTCCCGCGGCAGGCGAACCAATGTCTGCGTGTCTGCGGCAATGCGATGGTGGCTGCAGGTAAGGCACCGTCGCTCAACTGTGTCAGGCCAGTGGGCGAGCACACTCTCTCCCGCTCGACGCGCTTCCCCTGCCCCGAGACTCGAAAGTCGTCGCAGATACGTTTCTCGCTGCTCCGGACCCAGAACTGGCAGCGCCAGCTCTTTCCGCCTCGAACGCGGCATATCAGCCAGTTCGCCATAAAGTTCCTCAAGTTGCTCCGTTACGCGCTCCACGGTGATCGTAGACTCAACTGTCCGTCTGCCCTCCTTCCCCATGGCGCGAGCACGATCCGCATCCTCGAGAAGTGTAACCAGCCGGCCTCTCAGTTCCTGCTCCCATTGGCGGGGATCCGGTCCCAAGATGAATCCGTTTTCTCCATCCCGAATCAGTTCCGGCATCGCTCCGACAGGTGAAACCACGACTGGAGTTCCCACGGCCATAGCCTCAGAAGCCATCTGCCCGAATGATTCGTACACCGAAGGCATCACTACCACATCCACAGCCGCCAATATTTGCGCCATCTCCTTCGCATCCCGAATCCAGCCAACGGGAGTCACAGCCTCGCCAAGGGTTCGACGGTAACGTTCCACCTCTTCCTCATCGTAAGTGGCAAGGACCAACCGCACCTCGGGATGTTTTACCCTCAAGCGCCGGACGGCACCCAGTACTGCTGGGCTGTTCTTTTGATGACTGCCTATGCGTCCCCCGAAGAGGATCAGCCGCTCCCCAGATCGGGCCAACTTCTCGCGCGTGGCGGCAACCGACTCTGGCAAAGGGCTGAAGAGCTCAACTGGGTTGGGCATCACCACCAGAGAACCTGGAGGAGGGCTATAGATCCTTTGGACAAACTCAGCTTCGGACTTGGAGGGGCAAACAATCCGGTTTGCGATGCGCGTCGCAAGGCACTGGGGTGTTTCATACCTCTTTTCTTCGAAGAACAGGTAGACCATCCCGGATGGGTTTAAAAGCCCAAGGAAAGGCATTTCATTCTGGTACTGCAGGTATTCAAAATGGGTGATGACTGGAACGCAGTAAAGCTGCTGTAGCCAATGAGCCAGAGGGAAAAAGTATGAGAAAAACCCGCAGGTATCGTGCACTACATCCACTGAGGCCATAGGAATGTTGGCTTCGATGTAATCCAGAAGATTCTTGGCCGTGAGGTGCTCCACATCGCGAGGAGCAATTCCCTCATCAAACAAGTCTGGCAGCTTGTGGACTTGAATGCCGTCGAGCGAATAGGGAGGCCTGCTTTCCCTGCTGCCACACCAAAGCAAGTGCACATTATGGCCTTGACGCACGAGTTGCCGCGCTAGGAGATAGCTGAATCTTCCTGCTCCGCCGCCGTGCTCGGGGTACGGGGCCTCACTTAGCATGAGGATGTTCATCGAGCGTCCCGTAAGGAAATTGCGCCGACTAGTCTATCACCTGGCCCAAAGGCGCTGTCGGAGTGAGAACTGATCTTTTGCGATTCGCGGGTCTCGAACTTCATGAGAGTGAATTCGAGGAAGAACCTCGGATGCGAAGCTCCTCTTTCTGCAGGAGAGCCAGCGGACACTGGCTGGCGACTGCGTGCTGAACGGCTTCGCTCCAGGAAGGCCGCCAGGGAAGCCATGTCCAAAACCGGGCACGCTGCAATCGAACCAGGTTCCTTGTGTCTGTGGCAATGCGATGATGGCTGCATTTCAAGCACCGTTGCTCGCCCGTGACCGGCCATCTGGCCAGGACGTCCTCCCCTACCCGGCGAGCTGTTTCTTTCCCCAGGCGCATCAGGGTTTGAAGATATAAGTCCCGCTTCTCCGTACTGAGGACCGGTAACCCCGGCCGGAACCTGTGATTCGAATGCGGTATCTCCACCAACTCACGATACAGTTTTTCCATTTGCGCCGTTACGCGGTCCACCGAAATCTTTTCTTCTACGGTCCGCCGGCCCTGCAGCCCCATCCTGCGGCATAGGTCACGATCCTTGAGCAAAGTTACCAGGCGTTCCTCAATTTCGCGGTCCCACTGCCGGGAATCCATCCCCAGGATGAATCCATTTTCCCCATTCCGGATTAGTTCCACCATTGCCCCTACCGGTGAAGCCACCACGGGGGTACCCACAGACATTGCTTCCGCTGCCATCTGCCCGTAAGATTCATACAGCGAGGGCATTACCACTGCGTCCACGGCCGCCAAGATTCGCGCCATCTCCTTCGCATCGCGAATCCAGCCCAGAGAGGTTACTGCCTCACCCAACCCTCGATGGTAGCGTTCCACCTCTTCCTTATCATCGGTCGCAAGAACCAGACGCGCCTCCGGATGCTTTATTCTCAAGCGGCGAATCGCGCTGAGTACTGTTCGGCTGTTCTTTTCATGGCTGGCGGTGCGTCCCCCAAAAAAGATCAGCCATTCACCCGGCTTCGCAAGTTTATTGCGTGTGGCCGCTATCGATTCAGACGACAGGTCGAACATCTCTACAGGGTTATGCAGCGCCACAACGCAGCCAGGCGGAGGACAATAAAGCGCTTGGACGAATTCAGCATCAGCTCGGGACGGGCAAACAATCCGGTCTGAAATTCGCACGGCAAAGCACTGGGGTGTCTCGTAGCGGGATCCCTCCACGGCAAGGAATGCCCTGCTATAAGGGTAAGGTCCGAAAACGGTCAGGGCAAGCTGGAATTGCAACAATCCAAAGTGGGTCACTACCGGCACGGAGTAGAGACGCTGCAAATGCTGCGAGAGAGGGAACCAAAATGACAAAAAGCCACAAGTGTCGTGCACCAGGTCAATGGAAGCCATGGGGATGTTGGCTCTGATGTACGCAAGAAGACTATCCATCGCGAAATACTCAATGTCCTGGGGTGCGATTCCTTCGCAAGGCAAGAAAGGCACACGGTGAACCTGGATCCCGTCCATGGAATAAGGTGAACTTCCGCCAGGACCGTAGCAAAGCAGGTGGACAACATGGCCTCGACGTACCAGACAGGCAGCGAGCAAGTGAGCAAATTTTCCCGCTCCGCCGCCATGGTCAGGATACGGGCGCTCACTTAGCATGAGAATCTGCATAGACCGTCCGGGGAAAAATTTGCACAGTGTATCACTCGGATTTGCTTGTGCCGGCAGGACATCCCAAAAAACCCAATATGCAAAATCAACAACCACCAGAAGTACCAAGGCTCCGCAGACGTTCCCTCTCCAATTCCCCTGCGACCTGCCTTGCGTAAGGTACAAAATGGTGTCCAGAAAGGGCCAGAACAAAGCCCAACCATGTCTTTGGCGCGTTGAGTCCCCAGCGAAACAGGACTCTTGCGAGGAAACGCCAATACTCTGCCCGATAGTTCGAGAGCACACCTTGGCGCCATAGAGAGCTGAGAACCACTTTAAAACGATAGGCAAGAGGAGCATGGACATGCTGAATAGCACGGCGGCTGCTCCAGGCCTCCAGCGAATGCAAGGCGCGCTGGTAGAACTTCCGGGGTTCGTAGAGTTCCTTCAACATGCGTTCTAATCCGCGGAGCAGTTCCGGCAGCGGCAGAACGGTACTAAAGTTGGGAAGACTGAAGTTGCTGGTGGCCTGGCTGTCAGCGATCAGCCGTCCCTCTTTCGCCATGCGATCAAAGAGCGGCGTGGTCGGCGGAGCCTGAAGAAAACCTGTCATAGCCCAGGGAATGGCAGCGCGCTCGATAAAATCGATTTGCCGATCGAAAACATCCGGGCCGTCGCTGTCGAAACCGACAATGAACCCGGCTGTGACCCACAAACCACGCCGCTGAATAAAGCGAATGCACTCCAACGGATCGGCCCGCAGGTTCTGAAACTTTTTGGCTTCCTTGAGGGACTGCGTGACCGTAGTTTCGACACCCACAAACACATAGAGGAAGTTGGCCCGCACCATGGAGCTCAGCAGCTCCGGCCGAAACGCCAGGTCGATAGATGCTTCAGTGTAGAAAATGAATGGATGTCCGTTGCGCTCTTGCCACAATTCCATCTCTTGCACAAGCCCCAGCGCCAACTTGTGATTGCCAATGAAATTGTCGTCAACAATAAAGACTTCTTTGCGCCAGCCCCATCGCCGCAGGGCTTCAAGCTCCTCGATCATTTGCTGCGGCGATTTGGTTCGGGGCCGCCGCCCGTAGATAGTAATGATGTCGCAGAACTCGCATTGAAAAGGACATCCCCGTGAAAACTGCAGGGACATGGAGGCATATTTTCCCTTGCGGAGCAGCTCAAAGCGAGGGATGGGGGTGTGTCGAATGTCCGGTTTTTCGCTAATGCGGTACAAGCGCCGCGCAAATCCATTTTCGAGATCGTAAGCAATCTTTCCGAAAACTTCATCCGGCTCTCCCACCACGACGTGATCAGCAAACTGCAACAGGACGTCGGGTTGAGAGCTGGCGTAAGGCCCCCCAATCATCGTTCTACGGCCAAGTTGGGAGGCGCGCTGCAACGTCCGGTGAGCGTCCTCGCGCTGGACGTGCATAGCTCCCACCATCACCAGATCTGCCCACAGGAGATCCGAATCCTGGAGCTCCTCCAAGGAACGATCGATTAAACGGACCTCCCATTGCGCTGGACACAAAGCAGCCACGGTAATCAGCCCCAGAGGCGGCATAACGGTTTGCTCGGGCAGAATTTCCATCATCCCTTCAAATCCCCAGAATGAGGAAGGGATCTTTGGCCACACCATCAAAGCCTTAATCCTGGGACCCAGAGGTGGGAAGAAAATTTCCGGCTCGCTCACTCCTGTGGGCGGCCGCTCATCGTGTTGCTTACCCGAATTTGCCATGTGGGGCACGGTCACTTCAAAAGCGAATGTCCTTGATGATCTCTGCCCATTGTCTCCTCCAGCCGATCAGGACGATCGAAAGTAAGTGTCACCAGCAAAATGGGAGAGAAATCAGGCTCACAATAGCTGACAAAGATCCTGCGGCCGCCCTGCTGCTGGAACCCGGCATGCTCAAAGCCAAGGTACACCAGGGCACTATTCTGCTTGTGCGGCACGCCGATCAAATCCGCTGGTTTGGTATAAGGCCCCCACGGTTGGCTCGCAGTGCGCAGCATCAACCGCTTTCGATACTCATCGACGTAGATCATCGTATATTTACCAAAGTAGGGGTTGAATGAAACCGAGTAGTCTGCCCCGCAGGGACCCAGAGAACAGGCAGAACCTCTATCCTTGGACCAGCCAGGCTCTGGTTTTTCCAGGTACTCATAAGCATCGCGGTCCGTGATTTGTCCAGCCGGCACGCGGGCAAGGAAAGCCGTGTTTTCAATCTGAACTCTTCTGGAACCGAATACGTACACAAACTCCCCCACGCGGAGGAGTTGGACTCCGAGGTGAAAGTCGGCTTCAGTGGTCCGCCAAAATATCCAGTCATTCCGGTACTGAAAGCGGTAACACTCTCCGTTTTCGACGTCCAAGGCTGCAAGGCCCACACCGAGATTGCGAAATCCCCAGTTGGACGAGGGGTCTATGGTTTGGATCCCCAAATAAAAGAAATAAACCTTTCCATCCAGCCAGATGCCGTGTTCAGGCCAGAAGCGCAGATTGCGAAACCGCTCCCGCTCCGTCGGTTTAAGTATTTCTCGGGGTAGTCCATCAGGGTCATGAAAAAAGCGAAGATTGGACACAAGGGTCGGGAGATCTTGTCCCGCGGACACAGCGGCGCAATTCGCCAGGAAGACTGTTTGGGGCGATGACGGCGCCGGAACCGGGGCAGGTGTAGTATGCCAGGCGGCCACACGAGGATCGCTGCAGACCAGCAGCGTATCGGAGAAGAAAAACAGCGTTTTACCGTCGAGCGGGACCGACTGGCCTCCGTCCTGTCCCACCACCACGTACGACGAGGTCTTAATGGTTGGCAAATTGCCAAGATAGCGGGACGAATGGAGCCTGCCTTCGTTCATTTGCGTTCCAATACCCCCAAACTCCCAAACAAACCTGCGAACCGCCATTTCTCAAGCATGCGTGCCTGCTCGAACACGCGGTAGGGCGCCTGTCCACCAACGGCTGGATCAGGATAAACATCGTGAAAACACAAATAGCCACCAGGGATGATATGCGGGCTCCACAATTCATAATCAGAAGTCACGTCATCGTCGGAGTGGCCGCCATCAATGAAGATGAGGGATAACCCTCCATTAGTCCAGTTTCTGGCCACACGGGCGGACTCTCCCAGAATGGGAATCACCCAATCAAGGAGACCTGACTGTTCCAAGTTGCGCAGAAAATGCGGGATCGTATTGATCCGCCCGGCCGATGGATCATAGAGTTCGGGATCGAAGAATGGCTGACCAGACTGCTGCTCTTCCGAGCCCCGATGGTGGTCAATTGAAAATAAACCAAAGCGTCCGGATACGCGGCAGCCCTCCGCCAGGAACACGGACGATTTCCCACAATAACTGCCAATTTCCAGGCACGGTGCGTTGCGCGAAGCCGTCTGGGCAAGTTCAAACAGTTTTAAACCTTCCCCCTCGGCGAGAAATCCTTTCGCGTTCATCGCTCGTTGTACGAGCTCACGTCGCATAGGCTCCGGCCGCATGGATGCCACGTTGCTTTCTTCTCCCGATAGCAACGGCTTGGTCATTTCCATGAGGGCTCCTTGTTATTACCATTTAACATGGCTGCTAAAACAGACCGGAGGTGCGGGCTGGCTTGCCAGTCATTTCCATAATGGTCGCCGATCAGGGAAAGAAACCGCTTCGGGGAACGGGCTTGCTCAAATAGCGACAGACTATGGCTCGCGGGCACGGTACGGTCCTTCTCCGAGTGCAACAGGAGCACCGGAGCACGGCAGTTTTTGATCAGTTTGAGGGTATTAAACCGGACAAGGCAAAAATAACGGCCCGGGAGGCGAGGGTAAGCTGCCGCGATCAAGTCGGGCACTGATGTCCAGGCGCTGTGACAGACCAGGGCCGCGCAATCATAACGCGAAGCCAGCCACGCAGCCACGGCCGCGCCCAGGCAACGGCCAAACAAGATGATGTTTTCCGGTGCTACACCTCGCTGGTTGACCGCATACCGCCAGGCCGCTTCCGCGGCGGCATAGCAGCCACCTTCATAGGGGGAGCCATCACTCCTGCCAAACCCAGGGTATTCAACCGCCAGAACGCTAACATGAAACGAATGCAAAAAGGCGAGGGTGTTCAATTCATGAATAAGATTGCCCACGGCTCCAGGGAGAAACAAGACTAGTTTTTCGCCAGGGTTTCCCGGAATGAACCATCCATGGACTCTGCTTCCAGAGTGCAGATCAAGAAACAGGTCATCGAACCGCTGTCCAAAGCTTGCCGGATCCACAAGTATCTCCCGGCTGGGCTGGAACAGAAAGGACTGCTGGATCACGCAAACCAAGCGATAGATCGCAAAGCCCAGAACCACCGCCGCCGTGACCAAGACAAGTTTCATTTACGAACCTCGCCGCGTTCAACAAGCTCCCACGACAACAGCGGCATTTTTGATTCCGCGATCCGAAGCCCAGACTACTGCATGTTTCACGGGAGCGGCTTTTGCGGTGGAAACAAAGGGCACCTTGCATTCAGGGATCACCT
>Ga0066903_100006944_pt1 | contig 10169 bp, 9 predicted proteins | sample PanSoiMetaGPlot1_FD_67491 | JGI IMG/M metagenome (GOLD analysis project Ga0066903, IMG submission 67491) | Tropical forest soil microbial communities from Panama analyzed to predict greenhouse gas emissions - Panama Soil - Plot 1 (version 2) | ecosystem: Environmental > Terrestrial > Soil >... | reverse complement strand
CTGCGTGACAAGGCGATCTCATCGATCCGTGACCGGCACACGCCCGCAGTGATCGGGATCGGCTGGCTCAGCCATTACCCGCTCGCCTTCGGCTACGCCTGGCAGCAACGAACCGTGCAGCACTGCTTCATCTGGTGTTGGACGGACACCGTCACCGACCAGTTCTTCTACGTCAACGAGGGCTGGGGAGGAGGAGGCAACGGCGACTGGGTCGACGCCTCGACCTGGTTCGCCGGACAGATCTTCCCCTGATCTTCCCCTGAGCGCGCGTGTGAGCGAGCGCGAATCTCAGTTGATCACGAACTGCAGGCCCACCTGGCTCTCCAGTGTCGCGCTTGCGGCGTGCAGCGAGACAGCCCAGGTTCGGTCGCCGACGATTCCGTCGGCGGAGACGTGACCCCACGTCTGGAAGGCGACGACGGCCGCTCGGGTGTTCGGCCCGAAGTGCCCGTCGACGGCGCCCGGGCCGGTACCCCATTGTCCCGGGGCTCCGGTCTTGAGTACTTGCTGGAGGTTGTGGACGACCTGTCCGTGCGACCCCTCTGACAGGGTCGGCATCGGGCCGCCGTCTGGCAACGCCTGCCAGGTCGCGGGCCCGACGATGCCGTCAACGGCAAGCCCTGCGCCTTGCTGGAACTGCTTGACCGCGGTCTCGGTCGTCGCTCCGAAGTGACCGTCGACCACGATGCCGAGGTTGGGCGTACGACGTAGCGCTCGTTGCAACCTCCGGACCGTATCGCCGTCAGCTCCGGGCGAGATCGTCGGCTGGCCTGGATTTGGCATGACTCCATACTCCTTCCGCCGCAGAGGTCTCCGACTGTCGGCGCGATACTAGCCGCCCTTCGTCGGAGAAGTGTCCGGGCCGCAATCGAGTCGGCGCTGATCGACGACAAGTTCGGTCACACGATGCTCCTCGGGTGTCTCGACGACATCGGCGGTGACGACCCGCAACCGCCGGAGCTCGGGCCGCACCGCGCGCGCCACTGCCATCGCCTGGAGCCTCGCGAGCCGGGCGCCGAGGCAGTGATGTCGCCCATGCCCAAAGGCGAGGTGTGGGTTCGGCGATCGGCGGCCGTCGAAGCCGGAGGGCGCACCGAAGGCGTTCGGGTCACGATTTGCCGCTCCGACCACGAGCGTTACGTTCGCTCCTGCGCAGATCTCGACCCCTCCGATACTCGTGCGCCGTACCGCAGTTCGCTGCAGCGTCTGGATCGGGCTCTGCAGACGGAGGATCTCGTCGACAACAGTAGGAAGGTTCGCGTCGACCGCGGCGGCGCTCCTCACGGAGGCATCGGTCAGGAGGGAGTGCAGGAACCGGCCCAGGAGATTCGCCGTCGTACGGTGGCCCGCAGAGACGATGAGAATCGCGTTCGCGAGGACCTCGTCCTCGGAGATCGTCCGCGGCGAATGCGCGAGCTCCTCGAGGATTCCCGCGTGCGCTGCCCGGATCGCGGAACGAAGCCGTGCCTCCGCCCCGGCGCCGTCCAGGTCTGGGTTCCAGGGGTGGCGCAGGAAGACGTCGACGTCGTCGATGAACGCAGCTCTCGACTGCGGCGGGACGCCGAGCACCTCGAGTGCGACCTCGCGGGGCACACGGTCGGCGACCGTGACCACGAGGTCGACGGGCGTCGAGGCGAGCGCGAGCGAGATCACGCCGCCGACGATGTCGTCGAGGCGGCGCTCGAGGTCGCGGACGCTGCGATGAAAGGCGGGTGCGAACGCACGCCGAAGCCGGGCGTGCGCCTCGCCGTCGCTGCTCTCCAGTTGCGCGGCGAGGATCTCTGCAATCCGCTCGGCGCGCTCTACGGCGATCCCAGCCGCGAACTCGCAACGCATCTCGGCCAATCGTGCGGCGCTGCTGAGCGCAGGATCTCGGAGAGCCCCGCGCACGTCGCCGTGAGAGAAGACGAGCCAGCTTCGAGCTTCGCGGCTCCACAGCACCGGCGATTCGGAACGCAGAGCCTCGTACATCGAGTAGAGGCCGTGGCTCGTCCGCCGTGCGGACGACGCGGTCACGAAGTCGACTGCCAGTCCGGCTGGAGCTCGAGGAAGCTGCGCCGTGACCGCGGCTCGTCGTCGTAGACCGACGGCGGAGTCGCCGGCTCTGCGATCGCGTGCGAGCATGCCTCCGCTGCGGAGCGGAGCTCGTCGAAGATCGCCGCGCCGTGTCCGGTGAGGAACTCGCTCCGACGCTCGATCTCCTCCAATGTGGGCAGCGCCGAATCGAGAAGTGCAGCGGCCTGGCGATAAGCCGCCGCCCGCACGTCGAGGTCTACGAGCGCGATCGAGACCGCGGCGCCGTGAAATGCGAGATCGAAGGGTCGATCGACGTCGAGAAGCGGGTTCCGGATGCGCGCGGACTCCGCCCAGAGTCGGTCGTCCTCGGAGACGAAGAGCGGGTCGAGCAGGTCGTGTAGGAACAGTGCCTGATGAACGCCTTCGTGCCACAGAAGCTCGGCGATCTCCAGGCGGGACCAGCTTGCCTCCGGGCCCGCGAGCACGACGCCGAGTGCGTCGCTGAGTCCGCCGAAAGCCGGAGCTCTCACGACGAGCAGCGTCTGCACGAGCGTCTCGAACGTCGCGCCTGCCTCGACGTCGAGCTCCTCGAGGAGAGCCACCGACTCCCGGACGGCCTCGGAGACGGCGATCGTCTCCTCGGCGGTGAACGGCTCCAACTCGGGCAGCTCGCAGCCGGAGAGAAAGTGGGCAAAGAGGGCCTCCGCCTCGCCGGTGCCGGCGAAGACCAGACGAAGACCACCATTCGGCGCGCGTGCGTCTGGCCACGGCTGGAGGACGGCGAGCGCACGCGGATACGCTTCGGCCGCCGTCGTCGCCGGCGGCAGCTCCAGAGCAGCTGCGAGCGCTATCACGCGGCTCCCGACGCTCGCGGGACCGAGAGAGCGGAGCGTCACCGCATTCCGCCGCCCGAAACGACCGCCGCGCGCCCCGCAACCACATCGAGCTCCGACAGGAGCTCCCGCCCCCGCGGGGTCAGGTAGTCAGCCGCTGCCCGAAACGCTGCGACCGACTCGACCAGCCCGTCGCCGGGGTCGGCCGTGATGGGGGCAGAGCCGAGTGAAGCCCCGAGCTCGATGAGTGCAGCCGCCACGACGGCAGCGTGGAAGGAGCTCTCGTAAGGTCGCTCCACGCGGCGGATCGAGCTTACGACCATCGGCTCGTCGTCCCGGTCGGCGAACAATGGATCGAGCATGTCCTCGAGGAAGAGCGCCTGGTGCGTGAGCTCGTGACAGACGGTCTCCGCGTAGTGCTGCGGCGTCCACTCCGGTCGCGGGCTGATCCAGACGGTGCCCAACGGGTCGTTTGACGAGGCGCTCGCGCAGTTGTTCACGTGGACGAAGACGATCCTCCCGATGAGAAGGCCTACGCACGACGGCAGGTCGGGGTGGTACGAGCCAAGAAGGCCGATGCCTTCGGCGTAGGCCCCATCCGCTTCGCCGCGCTGGCGAGGCGGGAGTGGAGCCGCCTCTTCTTGCGCTAGCCCGGCCTCCACCAGAGTCCGCGTCACGTGCGCCTGCGCTGCGTCGTCGAGGTCGAAGACGAGCAGCGGATGCTCCTTGTCGATCGGGATGGGGTAGCCGCCCTGTAAGAGGTTGAGCGCTGCGAAGTAGCTCTCTCCGGGACCTGCAACCACGGCACCGAGCATCCCCGCGTTCGCCCGAATCCGCTGCGGCTCGAGGATGCTCAGCACGGTGTGCGCAGGCCCGGCTCGTCGTCGAACGCGAAGCAGAGGGAGTCCAGGATGTTGCGCCCGTGCGCGGTCAGCTCCTGCGACTTCCCTTGCAGTTGGTCGAGCGTGTTGCGAAGGGGCTCGATGTGCTGGTCGACTCGGTGTCGCATCCCGAGCCGGAGATTGAGCTGCATCAGGGCGAACGAGACGAACGCCGAATGGAATGCACGGTCGTACGGGCGCCGCGTGCGGAGGATCGCACTCTCGACGAGAGCGTCCTCGCGAGCGAGCAATTCACCGTCATGGGCGAAGAGACCGTGGCGCATGTCGTCCATGAACAGGCATTGGTGCACGTACTCGTGCAGAACGTTCTCGAGCCAATCGGCTTCCGTCCAGGTGTGCTTCGGATTCAGCCAGACACAGCCGATCGCGCTCGAATTGCTCCCGCCTCCATAGCCCGGAAGGCGACCGAAGACGAACGTGCCGATCACGGTCCTCACCGACCGGGCAGTAGGGGCGTCGACTTCCTCGAGCGTGCTCAGGGCACGTGCGACCTCGGCCCTGTAAGCCGGTCGGAGCTCCGGCTCGATCTCCCAGTCCCCGGGAAGCTCGTCGACGACCATGATCCGTCGGAGGACAGGTTCCTCGAGGCCGTCTCCGTCGTCGAACTGCACGTCAGGCCCATCAGCCGACCAGTTGTATGCGTCCGGCTGGATCGAGGCGAGCGTCTCGTGGAGCAACGCCCGCGGGGGGCCATGGTTGCGGCCCAGGACAGCGGCCGCCAGATCGCGAATGATCGCCTCGACATAATCGAGCTGGATCACCTCCGGCTCGAAGGTGGTCCGAGCATCGACCCCCATGGGCATGCGGGTCGCCACCGTCTACCTCGCCACCTCTTGAGGCTCGTGGATCACCATGATCAGGTGCGCCACCTTTGTTGCGTTCTTTCGCATGAAGATCTCGATGTTCTGACGGATCTCCTCTGCACCGGGAAAGCCCTCCGGGATGCAGACGACGTTGTGCTGCATCCCCTTGATGGTGCGTTCGAGCTCGTGGACGTGTGCCAGTTCCTCGCTCATGACTCCTCCTCGCTCATGGTTTCTCCTCGAGTCGGCGGGCGTCCATACAAAGAGAGGTCGAAACGACCGGGAAAGCTGCGGTTCCCCATCCCCACACTCGGATTGCCGTTCCCCCTCTCGCCGATGTTGGGCAAGAGCCCACCGAAGAGCACTTGGTGCGCGAGTCCGGTGGAGTCGAAAGAAGGCCGCAACTTCGAGCGGCGTCCGCGTAGACCGGCGCGACGCGAGTATGGCACTCGCCGTGTCGAATTACAAGGGCGATTGTCCTCAGGGGCCAGTCGGGTTATGCTGCCAAGCGAAGCCACTTCCTTACGCGAGAAGGCAAACCCGTCGTGAGACGGGGACGCAATGCCACGGAACCCACAGGGTCAGCCGGGCTACCGAACGAAGGAGCGCATGGTGTTCTTCGGATCGTCGGTTGAAGAGCCGATCTTGACGAAGCGCTGGGGAAGCCCCGATACCGGCGGGCTGCCTCCTTGTGGTGGCTTCTCGGAGTTATCTGATGTGAATGGCCGATTACAACGGGGGGTGCGACATGGAGAAGGGGAGCGCGCGGGTTGGCGTAAGTACAAAAAAGCAGTCGCGAGCCGGTGACAAGAAAGCGACGCTGAGCAACGCGGCTTCGACACAGATCTCGTCAGGGAATCCAACCCAGCCGATTTCGGCGTCGCTTAACTTGAACAAGCCGAAACGCGCCAAGTCGAAGACGAAGCCCATTCCGCCGGTCGGGCCGGCACTGGCCCTTAGCGGCGGTGCTGCGCACGGCGACTTCGAGGTTGGAGTCGTTCGATATCTCTACCAACACGGCTTGTCCCCAAGATCATCTGCGGAACGAGCGTGGGTGCAATCAACGGGCTTAAGCTGGCCGAGGGAGAGCCAGAGGGGCCAGCGACGGCAGACGCAGATGGGCATGTCCAGGGCCTCGCGGGACTCATCGAGATCTGGAAGTCCCTCAAATACAACACCGACATGTACAAGATGCTCCCCATCCTCGACGAGCTCAAGAGCGCCATCAAGAGCCTGGTGACCGGCCTTGCCGCGGGCTCACTGGTCGGCGGTAGTGTCGGGGGCCCCCTCGGCTTCTTCCTCGGGGCGCTCATAGGCGGCCGGGTCGAAGAGGACACGGTGATCAGCGCCGTGAAAGACCTCGTCTCGACGAGCTCTCTCGCCAATTTCAACCCGCTCGACGCCAGGATGCGAAAGGCATCCACCTTCAAGCCCGAGCTTGTCGGGCAGTCGAAGATCATCCTGCGAATGGCGATGACCGCGCTCGAGGACGGTGCCCTCCGACTGGTCGACGAGAACGGGCGGCTACTGGAGAGCGACGGCACCCCGGCACAGGGAGCGCCGCGCTACAGCGCCGCGGCGAAGGCGACCCTCGCCAAGATCAAGCAGCTCGAGGATGCGATCAACTCGCTCGTGAACAGCATGGACGACCCTGACCTGGGGCCTCGCGCAAAAGGACAGGTCTCAGATGTCCTCTCGCTGCGCGGCGAGGTGAAGCAACTCTACGCGTCGATCGCCGGCGACATCATCGGGTCAAAGCCGATCAAGGTTCCGCTTACCCAGGCTGCTCTGGCATCTTCCTCGCTTCCCGTCTTCACTCCACCGCAGCTCTTCAACGACGGGAACAACTACGTCGATGGTGGGACGCGCATGGTGACACCGATCCAAGCAGCGCTCGATGCGGGCGCCACGGTGATTTACGCCGTTGTCGCTAGTTCTGATTACATGAACCCCGGGGTCGATTTTGTTTCGAAGAAACCCATCCCTTCGTACACGTCCGCAAACCTTATCGACATCGGATTGCGTGTCGGCTCGGATATCGAGCCGTCCGCGATAAACGACAGCCAGCTAATGCCGCCAAATGGCTTCCCAGTACCGGTGCTGGTTTTCCGGCCCAACTGGGACATTCACGATTCGCTCACGGTTGCGCCAGGGCTCATCGACATCCGCATGGACCAGGGCTGGATGTGCGCCGATGATGTGATGCAAGCCTGGGCCCAGGACTCCGAAGGTTATCTGGCCATTGCCCGCGAGCACGACTATTTGCGCGGAACGACGCTTATCGCTCGCCGGCGCCATCAAATCTGGATCGAGGAATTTGCCGCCAACGGCTGGGAGTATCTCCACGATGCGACCGGAGCGCCGGTCGATGCGACGGGACCGCCTCCGGTTCCAATCGTGATCGATCGGAAGAAGAAGATGGCCGAGGCGCTCGCCCATGTGCGGGAGATGAAAGAGGACCTACACAATCTCGTGCAGAAGCGAATCGACGCTCACGGCAACGTCCCGCCTGACGCCGACCGCTGGTGGACCGACTGGGAACGCCATACCTGGGCCCCGGACGGCCCGCTCTGGCCGTTGGCGAAGATGAAGGTGACCGCAAAGCCCAACCGCGGCGTACCGCTCGATCGCCGGACCACGATCAAGATCACCGCAACCGACACCGGCGGCAAGCCGGTGAAAGGCGCGACGGTCTACGCCGGTGGGCGAGACCTGGGCCCGGCAGGCTCTCTCAGTGCCACCTTCGCGTCGAAGACGGTGAAGACGATCGACCCGAGGACGCACTCCCCTAACCTGACCATCACCGGTCCGAGCGTCGAGGTCGAAGCCGACGGCTACGAGACCACACCCGTGCCGATTCGCTTCGACACCTCGACCGCAATCGCGGCGCCATGAGGGCTAGACGAGCTCGACCATGGCCGCATCCAAGCGCTCGAGCAGCTCGACGGCGGCGGGTGAGAGCAACGCGAGGTGACGGTCGACCAGCTCTGCCGCGGGCCGCGCCCTGAAGCCGCCCAGAGCGAGATCGCTGCTCCGGCGGGCCTCGGCGGCGTCGCAGGAGTCAGCGACGAGCGCTCGCTGCCAGTAAGAGTGAATCGCGAGCCACACCGCGCAGGCATGAAGAAGCGACTGCAGCCGGATCGTCGTACCGGTCCACGGCGATTCGACGCCCTCGTGGTTCGCGCTCTCGTCGGTGATGAACGGCCCGTCGACCTCCTCGTGCATGTAGAGCATCCCGTGCGTCGCCTCGTGGACGAGCGCCTCCGCGACCAGCCCGGGCGAGACGCCGGGCAGATCCGCGTTCGCGAGCCGAACCAGCCCGACGAGCCCGGAGAACGTGCTCGACTGGAACCCCCGTTCGGCCGCAGGCTCGCGGCGAAGCGCGAGGGTCTCGGTGAAGGTGTCGACGAGCTCGAGCGCCGGAGGGATCGACTCGAGCACGCCCGTCGCGGCGCTGACGCGCTCGACGGCGTTCTCGAGGTCGGCCGCCTCGTACGGCACCGTCCCGCCCGCAATGCCGTACTCGTCATCGGGAAACCTGAACGGGCTCGCAAGATCGAGTGCGACGTTCGGCAGCCCGCGGATGCTCCTGTACTGGTGTTCCTCGGGCAGAGCCGGAAGGCGCTGCGATCCGTCCGCCGTCCAGTGCGCCTCGTCTGGGAGCTGCGGCAGAAGCCCGAGGACGACCAGCTCGCCCATGAGGAGTCGCTCGAGCAACCCCGCACCGTCGGCCGGGGCGTCGCCGCCGTGGAATAGGACAGACGAGACCGAGGGGGAGCGCAGGAACGAGGCTCGGTGACCCGCCGGAAGCACCTGGAGCGCCTCGGCAACGGCGGCGTACTCGGGATGCTCGAGCACGAGCTCGTCGAGACGCAGCTCGAGCTCCTGTTCGAACCACGTCTGCCAGCCGGCGAGCCCCCGGTCCCCGCGTCGGAGCCGGACGGCCTCCGCCATCGTCGCCGCCGACAGAGGCTCGGCGCCTGTCAGGCGTGGAGGCATTCGATCAGCGGCTCGGCGAGTGCCCGGCCGATTGGCGACAACCCCTCGTTTTCTCGAAGCGGGGCCTCGAGGACGTCGACATCCGCCCGCATCTTTGCGATCGTGTCGTCGAGGGGCCGCATCGCCGCTGCATCGTTCCTGCGGAGCTCCTCGTAAAGGAGGAGCACGTTCCCGAATGCGTGATATGCGAGCAGGACGCGATCTAGCGGACGGGGACGATCGACGGCCGGCGAGTAGTAGAGCTCCCGGTCGGTGCCCGTGACCAAGTCGCCGAGTCGCTTGGCGAGGTAGAGGTACTGGTGGCAGGACTCGTGGACGAGCATCTCCGCGACCTCCGGCGACCATGGAGCGGTGGAGATGAGGATCACGCCCGGAGCCTCGCGCCAGCTGCTGCTTCGCGTCCGCGAGCCCTCGCACTCGCAAGGTACGAGGGCACGCAGGATGCGAGCGACCCAGGCGTGGTAGTCGGGCGCAGAGGCCTTCATCAGGCTCATCGCATCGCCGAAGACGCCGGCGAGCTCCGCCGACGGCCCGGGGAAGCCGACGACGCTGTGGAACTCGTCCTCGATCGCCAGCTGTTCCCGCACTGCGGATTCCGGAAGCAGACGCAGCGCCGAGGAGCCTGGAATGGGCACGAGCTCGTCGGCCGCGTCGGTCGCCCACGCGCCGTCGAGCGCCGTCAGCGTGAACGTCGTCGTGCGGCCGTCGATCCCGGTCTCGATCCGAGCGGATCGGCCGTCGCTCTCGATCTCGATGCGATCGCACCGCGATAGAAGCCAACGGCCGAAGCGCGGCGTGAGCTCCTGCGAGAACGACGCCGACCACGTTCCGGGCGAACCGGCCTCGGCGAGGCGCAGGCCGATCAGGGCTGCCACCGTCTCCGGGTCTCCTTCACCCGACTCGAGCAGCCGTTCGGCGGCTCCGATCGCCGGGTCCCACACGGCGCGCGTGGGCACTGCGTCCCACGGAGGCCGAATCGCTTCGAGCAGCCGCCGGTCGGCGCCGTCGAGCCGGTCGGAGAAGTCGTCGACGAATGCGGCAACGATCTCCTCGGCGTGGAGACGTATCACGGCGTCGAAGAACGACTCGTCGAAACCGGCGCTCGGCAGCGAAAGCTGACGCGCGCGGGTCACGAGCTCCGAAGGGAACTCGACGGCGGTCATGCGGCCTCGACCTCTCGCCATGCGCTCGCGGGCAGATCCTCCCGCAGCACCTCGAACATGCGATCCGCGAGCGCGAACAGCGCAGGGCAGTAGATCGACGGGTTCTGGAAGGAGCGGCCGTCGAACCGATGAGGGAGGTAGCCGCCGCCGCACCCGGAGAAATAAGGACAAGCGAGACACGTCTCGGAGGGAAGCTGGAGCGTGTCGAGTCGATAGTGCTCGGCGTGCTCGGCGAGCGCGTTCTCGAACACGCTCAGGCTGTCGGTGGCGAAGCTGCCGAGACAGATCCTGACGACGTCGCTGATCCCGATCGAGCCGTCGGACTCCACGACGCATAGCCCCTTGAGGTCGCCGCCCAGCGCATCGAGGCCGCTCGTCGCACCGAGCAACCCCATCATCATCGTCTCGAACAGCCGGATACGCGGAGCTGCGGCGACGCCGTGGTACCACTCC
>Ga0066903_100006943_pt1 | contig 10170 bp, 11 predicted proteins | sample PanSoiMetaGPlot1_FD_67491 | JGI IMG/M metagenome (GOLD analysis project Ga0066903, IMG submission 67491) | Tropical forest soil microbial communities from Panama analyzed to predict greenhouse gas emissions - Panama Soil - Plot 1 (version 2) | ecosystem: Environmental > Terrestrial > Soil >... | reverse complement strand
GACCTGAGTGAGATCGGCGGACGGAAGACACGGCCCGGACCACGGCCGTACCTGAGTCCGCTTCGCCGCCGTGCGATCGCGGTCGCCGAGCGCTGGGTCCGCGAGCGGCAGGAGGCGGACGGGTCGTGGGGCGGGATCCAGCCGCCGTGGGTCTGGTCGCTGACCATGCTCGCCTCGCTCGGCCACGGGCTCGAGGACGAGACGTTCTCGCGTGGGCTCGCCGGCTGGGAGCGCTTCCTCGTCCGCGACGGCGACCGGCTCCGACCCGAGGCGTGCCAGTCCCCCATCTGGGACACGGCGCTCGCCGTGCTCGCGCTGCGCGCTGCCGGGACCGCGGCCGACCATCCGCAGCTGCAGGCCGCCGGCGACTGGCTCCTGCGCGAGGAGGTGACGGCCCGCGGCGACTGGGCGATCCGGAAGCCCGAGCTGGCCGCCGGCGGCTGGGCCTTCGAGTTCGACAACGACCTCTACCCGGACGTCGACGACACCGCGGTGGTCGTCCTCGCGCTCCGCGAGCTCGGTCTCGGCGACGCAGCTGTGCAGCGCGGGCTCGAATGGATGGTCGGCATGCAGTCGCGTAGCGGCGGCTGGGGTGCTTTCGACGTCGACAACGAGGCGCTCTGGCTCTACAAGCTGCCGATCTGCGACTTCGGCAAGGTGACCGACGAGCCGAGCGCGGACGTGACGGCTCATGCACTCGAGGCGCTCGGTCACGAGCAGGGCTACGACGAGGCGCAGCAGGCCGGTTTGACTTGGCTGCTCGCCGAGCAGGAGCCGGATGGTTCTTGGTTTGGGCGCTGGGGTGTCAACCACGTGTATGGCACGGGCGCCGCGATTCCGGCGCTCGAGGCTTGCGGGCTGCCTCCGGACGATGAGGCGGTCGCCCGGGCGCTCGCGTGGCTCGACGCGGTGCAGCAGAGCGGCGGCGGCTTCGGTGAGGACATCGCCTCGTACGGCGACAGTGCCCGGCGCGGGCGCGGCGCCGCGACGCCGTCACAGACCGCGTGGGCGCTGCTCGCCTACGTTTCCGGCGGCGCCTCGGCACATTTGTCCGCGCGACGGGCTGCCGAGTATCTTCTTCGGGTTCAGCGTCCCGATGGCGATTGGGACGAGCAGCACTACACGGGGACCGGCTTTCCACTCGATTTCATGATTCGCTACCACCTGTACCGGCTCACGTTTCCGCTCCTCGCCCTCGGGCGCCTGAGAGAAAGGCTCACCGGATGAAGTTCCCGCTCCGCTCAACCGTCCAGATCGGCAGGTACGTCGCCAGCCAGCAGCGCAAAGGCGAGCGCTATCCCCTCGTGCTCATGCTCGAGCCCACGCTCGCGTGCAACATCGCGTGTATCGGCTGCGGGAAGATCCGCGAGTACGAGTCGAACAAGGCGCGGCTGACGGTCGAAGAGTGCCTCGACGCCGGCGTACAGTGCCCGGCGCCCGTCGTCTCGATCTGCGGCGGGGAGCCGCTCGTCTACAAGGGCATCGAGGACGTCACCCACGGGATGCTCGAGCTCGGCAAGAACATCGAGCTCTGCACGAACGCGCTCAAGCTCGAGCAGTTCCTCGATGGCTTCAAGCCGTCCCACCGCCTGACGTTCGTCGTGCACCTCGACGGCATGCGCGAGATCCACGATTACGTGTGCGACTACCCGGGTCTCTGGGACATCGCCATCGAGTCGATCAAGAACGCGCGCGAGGCCGGCTTCCGCGTGACGACCAACACGACCGTGTTCAAGGAAACATCGGTGGACGATGTACTAGAGATGATGCACTACCTCACGAACGAGGTCGGCATCGACGGGATGCTGATCGCGCCCGGCTACCAGTACTCGCAGATCGATCCGGCGCTGACGATGACGCGCACCGAGCACGAGGAGAAGTTCCGCATCATCCGCAAGGTCGCGCGGCAGCGCGGCTACCGCTGGCTGGCGAGCCCGATCTACCAGGAGTTCCTCACCGGCGACCGCAGGCTCAAGTGCGCGCCGTGGGGCTCGATCACGCGGAATCCGTACGGCTGGAAGGGCCCGTGCTACCTGCTGACGGACGGGATCTTCCCCACCTACGACGCGCTGCTCGAGGGCATCGAATGGGAGGAGTACGGGCCGGGTAACGATCCACGGTGTGAGCACTGCGGAATCCACTCCGGCTTCGAGCCCTCGGCGGCGTACGAGGCGGCGGGTTCCCTCAAGGAGAGTGCCCGGAGCATGGCTTGGACGCTGACGGGCTGACGTTCGCCTGTGCGATGACGGTCGAGGAGCGCATCGCGCGCCGCCTTGGCCGGACCGCGCTCGTGGGACTCGGCGCCTCACGCGGCGTGCCCGAAGGTCGCCTCGTCTCCTTCGGCATCGCGGGAGCCCTCGCGCCGGACCTCCCGCTCGGGACGGTGATCGACGCGACACGCGTCGTCGACGAGTCAGGTGTGGTGCTGTGGGAGGGCGCGCCGCTCGGCGCGTCGCCTGCACGCACCGGGACGATCCTCGGCGCCTCGCGGATCGTCGACGACCCGGCGGAGCGCGCGCGGCTGCACGCGCAGACCGGGGCGGAGGCGGTCGACATGGAGTCGGGCCCGCTCGCACGCAGCGGCCGGCTGGTCGGCTGTCTGCGCGCTGTCAGCGACACGCCGTCGCGGCGCCTGGGCGGGGTCGCACGCGGCGCGACTGCCGACGGTCATGTCGATCCCGCCGGCTTCCTCCGCGGCTTCGTCCGTGAGCCGGTGGTGACGCTTCGAGCTGTGGCCGGCGCCAGGCGCGCGTTGAAACGCCTGGAGGCGATCGGGTGAGCAAGCGGGTGCTGCTGGCCGCGCCCCGCTCCTTCTGCGCGGGGGTCGACCGTGCGATCGAGATCGTCGAGCGGCTTCTCGCCGAGCACGGACCGCCGATCTACGTCCGGCACCAGATCGTCCACAACGACAACGTCGTACGCCGGCTCGAGCATCTCGGCGCGGTCTTCGTCGACGACGAGCAGGACGTGCCGCCGGGGGAGATCTGCGTCCTCTCTGCCCACGGCGTCGCGCCGTCGGTGCGCGACAACTGCGAGCGCCGCGGGCTGCGCGTGGTCGACGCCGTCTGTCCGCTCGTCTCCAAGGTCCACGCGGAGGCGCGGCGGTATGCCGACAGCGGTCACGTCGTTGCGCTGGTCGGCCACGCCGACCACGTCGAGGTGATCGGAACGCGCGGCGAGCGTCCCGAGGCGACCGTCGTCGTCGAGTCGCCCGAGGAGGCGGCGAAGCTGGATACCGAGGGCAAGCCGGTGGCCGTGATCAGCCAGACGACGCTCTCGCTCGACGACGTGCGCGCCACGGTCGATGCCCTGGAGGAGCGGTTCGGTACGCTCCGACGGCCAGCCGCTGATGACATTTGCTACGCGACCCAGAACCGCCAGGACGCCGTCAAACGCCTTGCGGAAGAGGCCACGCTCATCCTCGTGATCGGCTCGCAGACCAGCTCCAACGCCCAGCGGCTTGTCGAGGTCGCGCGGATCGCCGGCGCCGACGCCGAGCTGATCGACGGCGAGAGCGACCTGCCGCCTCACATCGCCCGCCACGAGGTCGTCGGGCTGACCGCCGGGGCGTCGACTCCTGAGCAGCTCGTCGAGGACACGATCAGCCGGCTCACCGCGCTGGGCTACGGCGAAGTCGAGGAGATCACCGTTGCGCGCGAGGACGTGCACTTCCGTCTGCCCCGGGAGGTCGCGGCGCAATGACGTCGGTCGAGATCCCACTCTCGATCGCCGCGGCGCTGCCGAACCTGACCGTCCTGGACATCACCAACGACGTGCAGCGCGAGATCGCGACGCAGGGCGGCAGCGGGATCGCGTTCGTCTCGCCGAACGGCGATCCGTCACTGATCCGCGTGCAGGAGCGGGAGACGGGCTTCTTCTCCGATCTGGAGTGCCTGCTCGAGCGGCTCATTCCGCTCGAGGCGGGCGAGCGCGAGCGGCTCGTGTCGCTCCTCCTCGGCCCGCGAACGGAGCAGATCCCGTTCACCGACGGGACCCTTCACCTCGGCACGTACCAGCGGGTCTTCCTCGTCGCCTTCGAGGACCGCTGCGCCGACGAGTGGATGGTCACCGTCGTCGGCCCGTAGGGGTGCGGCCGTGTCGGGGCCTGACCCCAGCCTTTCCGATTTGACCTAGCCGGTCCGTGGGGCGCACACTTTCGTCTGGCATGGAAAGGGCACGTCGGCATCAGCGGGCTTTGGCGCGTGCGGCGTTGATCTTCCTCGCACTGTGCGCCGAGCTGCTGGGTCGCAGCCTCTCCCATCGCCTCGACTTCGGCCGGCACGTCGAGGCGCCGAGCTATTCGGGCGCCGACTACTACCCGATCCTGCTGGTCGTCGTGAAGGTCGGGCTCGCGCTGATGCTCGCGCGGCTCGCGTGGCGCTTCGTCAAGGCCACGCGGCTGCTGCAGACCAACGGTGCGCGCTGCCGTCCGAAAGTGCGCATCGAGCTTTCGCCGAAGCTGTGGCTCGGCTCCTTCCTCGCAACGTCGCTGATCTATCTCATGCAGATGGACGCCGAAGGAATCTCGAGCGGCCGCTGGCCGCTGCTCGCGCCGTGGCTGCACACCGGCGCGCTTCCCGTCTTCGCCGTTCTCTCGGTCGTTGTCGCAGTGGTCTACCGCGCCGTCGAGCAATGGCTCGCGGAGTACGAGACCTACGCGCACGAAACGGCGCGTCGCGCATCGCGCGTTGCGGCAGTGCTCCCGGTTCCACGCGTCGCACTCGCTGACCTGATCGCACCTCGCAGTCTCTTCGGGCTCGCGTTCGAAGTTCGCCCGCCGCCGCTCGTGGCCTGAGCAACTTCTCCTCGCTTCATTCGACTGCTGGAGGCTGCTGTGAACGCAGAGCTCGTCTCTGAACTCGACGCACCACGACAACGAACCGCCCGCGCCCGCTTCGTCACGGCGCTCGGTCCTCTGACCGCTCTCGCCGGCGCGATCTGGGCGATCGTCCAGCCCTACCGCATCACGCTCCTGCACCCGCACGGCCAGGGCTTTTGGTGGCTCTTCGTCGAGCCGCCGCTGCTCGTCATCGTCGTCGGGCTCTTCTTCTACTTCGCGATCGTCCCCGGCCTGCTCGCCGACATGGAGGAGGACCGTGCAACCTCCCGCTGAGCACGTCCACTGGCTGTTCGCCACCGGCTTTCTGCTCCTGGGTCTGTGCCTGCTCGCCGAAGCCGTCGTCGGTACCGAGGTCTGGCGGCAACGCGCCTGGCGCGCCTACCTCTGGCCCGGACTCGCGTTCGGGCTCGGAGTCTTCATGTGGCCGGTGATGACCTTCTTCACCAACTCGACGATCCACATGATCGCGCACGGCGCGTGGGCGGAGGTGCTGATGGCCGCCGGCGCGGTCGAGCTCGCGCTCGTCCGCGGCAAGATCCACAGCCCGTGGTGGCAGCTGGCGATGGCCGCCGCCCTTGCCGTCTCCGGCAGTGCACTCCTCGTGCACGAGCAGAACGCGTGGTTCTTCCAGCGCTCGTCGTTCCTCCATCACCTGCTCGGGTGGACGGTGCTCGTTGCCGCGGTGGTCCCGCTCGTCCGCTGCGTGCGGCCGCGCTCGCAGGTCGCTGCTACGGCGTTCGCACTGACGTTCATCTTCATCGCGGTGTCCCTGTACTGCGACCGCGACGTCGCGCCGGTCTTCGGTCACATCTCGCCGCTCGCGGGGCCGCCGCACCGATGAGACGCGCACTCGTCCTCGCTGTCCTCGCCGCGCTCGCGCTGCCGGCGACGGCATTCGCCCACGCGACCCTCATTAACACCTCGCCGGGGTTCCAGCAGCGCATGAACGCGTCGCCGCGAACGGTGACGCTCACCTTCGACCAGTACGTGGAGAAGCTGCCGCACGCAATCAGCCTCTACTCGACGCGCGGCGAGCTGCCGGTCCCGCAGATCCGCGACGACGGCCGCTCGCTCGTTGCGACAGTGCCACACCTCAGGCGCGGCGCGTACACGATCCGCTGGCATGCGATGTCCGGAGACGGGCACGTCGTCTCCGGCGTCTTCACGTTCGGCGTCCAGGTGAAGGCGCCCCCGCCGACGGAAGCGTTCGGCGCGTCCGGCCCGACCCGCACGGAAGACGTCGTGCGCTGGCTCTACTTCCTCTCGCTGGCAGTCGTGGTCGGCGGGCTCGGCTTCCGGTTGCTCGTCGCGCGCCGCCGGCTCCCTGGACGGTTCTTCGTCCTGACCGGCATCGGCGTGGTCGCGACGCTCAACGTCGGGATCGCCGCGTTCCTACTGCGCTCCGAGGATGCGCTCCAGCTTCCGTTCGGACGGCTGCTCTACGGCGACCTCAGCCCGATGGCGCGAACGCGGTTCGGCGCGACGTTCGTCGCGATGACGCTCGGCTTCTCCCTCGTAGCCGCGCTTCTGTTCCTCGCCTGGCTGACAGACCGCGATGCCTTCCTCTGGCCGGCGTTCGTCGTGGGCCTGGTGTTCGTCTCCGGGCTCTCGCTCTCCGGCCATTCCGCGGCCGACCCGGGCTCGTCCTGGAAGTCGGAGCTCGCCGACTGGGCGCACCTATCGGCTGCCTGTCTCTGGATCGGCGGGCTGATCCAGCTCGTCGTGGTCGTCTGGCCGCTGATGCCCGAGCTGCGGCGGCCCGCGCTCCTCGCCTTCTCCCGGCTTGCGACGGTGTGCGTCGGCGTGCTGCTGGCCGCCGGCGTCTACCTCGCGATCCTCCGCCTGCCGCAGCTCGACGATCTCTGGACGAGCGGCTACGGGCGCGTGCTGCTCGTGAAGATCGGCCTGGTCGCGCTCGCATTCGCGTGGGGCGGGTTGCACAAGCTGCGCGCCGTCCCGGTTGTGGAGCGAGGCGGCAAGCTGCCGAGGCTCCGTGCAAGCATCGCCGGTGAGAGCATGGTCGGCATGATCGTCCTGCTCGTGGCCGCGATCCTCGTCAACTCGAGCCCGCCGCACTAGTGGTGTGGGCCATCTCAGGCGGCGCAGGCTTCCTCGGCCTGCACCTCGCCCGGCGCCTGCTTGCGGACGGGCACGACGTCCGGACGCTCGACGTTGCGCCGCTCAACGACGCCGAGCTCGAGCGGTCGGTGCACGAGCTCCGCGGCGACATCCGCGACCGGAGCCGCGTCAAGGAGCTCGTGGCCGGCGCCGACGTCGTCGTGCACGCCGCGGCCGCGCTGCCGATTCAGGCGTCCCGCGAGTCGATCCGGTCCGTCAACGTCACCGGAACCGAGCACGTGCTGCACGAGGCGCGCGACGCCGGCGTCAGGCGCGTGGTCTTCATCTCCTCGACCGCCGTCTACGGCGTCCCGGAGAAGCACCCGATCGAAGAAGAGGACCCGCTCGTCGGCGTCGGCTCGTACGGCGAGTCGAAGATCGACGCCGAGGCGCTCTGCCGCGTCGCCGCGGTCGAGACGACGATCGTCCGCCCGAAGACCTTCATCGGGCCAGAGCGGCTCGGCGTCTTCGAGATCCTGTTCGACTGGATTCGCGAACGCCGCCGCATCTACATCCTCGGGAAGGGACACAACCGCTACCAGCTGCTCGGCGTAGAGGATCTCGTCGACGCGATCGCGCGCGCCGGGACGGTGCCCGAGGCTGCCCGCGAGACGCTCAACGTCGGCGCGACGCAGTTCGGCACGGTTCGGAGTGACCTGCAGGCGCTGATCGACCACGCCGGCTCGTCGTCCCGGCTGCAGCCGGTCCCGGTGAAGCCGGCGGAGCTCGCGCTGCGCACGCTCGAGCTGCTGCGTGTCTCGCCACTCGCCGAGTGGCACTACAAGACTGCGCACAAGGACTCGTTCGTCGATACGTCGCGCGCGCAGCGGATCCTCGGCTGGCAGCCCCGCCTGTCGAACAAGGACGCGCTGATCGAGACATACGACTGGTATCTCGCCAACCGGCAGCGGGTCGGCAGCGCCGGCGTGACGCATCGCGTTCCCTGGAACCAGCAGGCGCTCGGCCTCCTCAAGCGCATCTCGTGATCGTGCTCTCGCAGCAGGAGGTCGAGGAGCTCCTCGACCTCGACGCACTCATCGACGCCCTCGCCGAGGCGCACCGCGAGCTGAGCGAGGGGAAGGCGTCGATGCCGCCACGGATCGCGGCGTTCGCGGAGCGCGGCGGCCTGCTCGGTGCGATGCCGTCGTACCTGCCGTCGGCGGGGCTCGCGTGCAAGCTCGTCACGCTCTTCCCCAAGAACACCGACCGGCACACGCACCAGGCGCTGATCGGCGTCTTCGATCCGGCGAACGGAAGCCCGGTCGCGTTGATGGACGGGACGTACATCACTGCGACGCGCACGGCCGCGGGGTCCGCGCTCGCGACACGTCTGCTCGCGCGAGAGGACGCAAGAGTGCTCGCGATCCTCGGCGCCGGCGTGCAGGCGCGAACGCACGCCGATGCGCTGCGGCGAGTTCGCGACTTCGACGACGTTCGAGTTGCGTCCCGCAATCCGGAGCGTGCGGCCGCGACCGCGCGCGAGATCGGGGGGGCGACCGCCGTCGAGTCGTTCGAGGAGGCGGTGCGCGGCGCCGATGTCGTCGCCGCGACCACGCATGCGGCCGAGCCGATCGTCCTACGTGACTGGCTCGATCCCGGTACGCACGTCAACTCGGTCGGCGCCAACCCGGACGGCAGCGGGGAGGTCGATCCGGCGATCGTGCGCGATGCCGCGGTGGTCGCTATCGAAGACCGGGGCTCGACGCTCGCGCAGCCACCGGCGGGCGCGCCGGAGTTCCGCGACGGCGCCCCCGAGGTCGTGGAGCTCGGCGAGCTCGTGGCCGGCACCGGGCGGGGGCGCGGCTCCCAGGACGAGATCACCCTGTATAAGTCAGTCGGCGTCGCCGTCCAGGACGCCGCTGCCGCAGCGCTCGTTCTGGCGGCTGCGCGTTTGCGGTCGGTCGGCCGGGAGATTGACTTGGAGGAAGCGAGATGAGCAGCACCAACGACTTCAAACCAGGCCTCGAAGGCGTCGTCGCCGTCGAGACGGAGATCGCCGAGCCCGACCGTGAGGGTGGTGTCCTCCGCTATCGCGGCATCGACATCGAGAACCTCGTCGGCCACTACCCGTACGAGAACGTCTGGGGGCTGCTCGTCGACGATGACATCGACTCGAAGATGCCCGATCCCGAGCCGTACGAGCCCGCGAAGCTCACCGGGAACGCGCCTGCCGACCTGCAGGCGGAGACGGCTCGTCTCGCCGGGGAGTGGAAGCTCGGGAAGCTGAACGAGATCTCCGACGAGCAGGCGCGTCAGGATCTCGGCCGTCTCTCCTCGCAGATGATGGGCATCGTGGCGCGGTCTGCGCGGATCGCAGACGGCAAGACCGATCCGATTCCGAGCGATGTCGTGGCTCGAGGCAAGACGGCGGCTGAGAAGTTCCTGCTGCAGTGGCGGGGCGAAGCAGACCCTCGGCACGTCAAGGCGATCGACACGTACTGGATCTGCACCGCCGAGCATGGACTGAACGCGTCGACCTTCACGGCGCGCGTGACTGCATCGACAGGCGCCGATTGCGGCGCATCGCTTTCCGCAGCAGTCGGCGCGCTGTCAGGACCGCTGCACGGAGGCGCGCCCGCGTATGTGAAGCCGATGCTCGACGAGGTCGAGTCGATGGGAGATCCCGAGAAGTGGGTGCGGGACACGCTCGACTCGAAACGGCGCATCATGGGCTTCGGGCACCGCGTGTACCGGGCGGAAGATCCGCGCTCCCGCATCCTGAAGCGGACGGCGCGCGAGCTCGGCTCGCCCCAGATCCAGGTCGCCGAGCGGCTCGAGGGAGCCGCGCTCGCGGAGCTCGAGCGTCGCCATCCGGAGCGGCCGCTGCGGACGAACGTCGAGTACTACTCGGCGCTCGTCCTCGATGTCGCCGAGATCCCGCCGCCGCTCGCGCCCGCGATGTTCGCGTGTTCGCGCGTCGCCGGCTGGTCAGCGCACATCCTCGAGCAAAAGCGAACCGGGCGCCTGTTCCGGCCGTCGGCCCGCTATGTCGGACCGGCCGAGCGCAGCCTCAACTGAGCTGACGTCGTACCGGGATCGGTTTCCGATCCTGGAGCACACGACGTACCTGATCAACCACTCCCTCGGCGCGATGCCGGCGGCCGCCGAGGAGCGTGTCGCCGAGTACGCGCGCACGTGGCGCGAGCGCGGAATCCGGGCTTGGGCCGAAGGCTGGTGGGACCTGCCGCTCACGGTCGGCGATCAGATCGGCC
>Ga0066903_100006942_pt1 | contig 10170 bp, 4 predicted proteins | sample PanSoiMetaGPlot1_FD_67491 | JGI IMG/M metagenome (GOLD analysis project Ga0066903, IMG submission 67491) | Tropical forest soil microbial communities from Panama analyzed to predict greenhouse gas emissions - Panama Soil - Plot 1 (version 2) | ecosystem: Environmental > Terrestrial > Soil >... | reverse complement strand
TTACGACAGCGCGGTGAGCGTGATTCCGATGGGGCGTCCCGGCATTCCCTCGGAGTTAGCCGGGGCGACCGTCTTTCTGGCTTCCGACGCTTCGGATTACATCACCGGCGAGACTATCACGATCGACGGCGGATGGACTGTGAGCGCGGGCGTAAAAGCCTGACTGTCGGCCAAGTCTGTATTCTCGGCCTCATCATCTTTCCCCTCTCATTCAAAATCGCCAGCAAACCCGCTCTGCCACGGCGAGCAGTCGGCCAATCATCCGACCTGATCCGTCGAATCACTGAAAATTCTTGCACGTTTAGAGAAAATATTTTTTACGCGCCCAAATACCCAGGCGAAATGGGCATCGCGCGCTGACACTCCTCGGTTCCAATTCCGAGTGTCGTAAAAAAAATATTCCCGACCAAAAAAAATCGACATGTTTCCGCCCTTTTTCGGACTAATAGGTGGAAGCACAAATGCTACTGGCCTGATTTTTATCTCAACGGCCTGAAACCAGTTTATCAATTGGGCGTTAACCATCGTTTCGGCCACCGAACGCGCCCTTTGCGCCTTATGAGATATGGATTCGGTTTTCTCAGAAGTTCAACCAATCACCGCCGGAACGATTCTCTTCCGGCAAAACGACCATCCGCAGTCGATGGCCCTCGTCGTCGACGGCTGGGTCACGACCGTCCGCCTGGAGCGGGACGGACGGGAAAGAGGCGTCGCCTTGTATACAAAGGGATCGTTGCTCGGCCTTGCGGAACTGCTCACACGGCAGAAATACCTTGAAACGTCGTCCACTTTATCACTGAGCCGTATTCGTTGGATCAGCGCCAAGGCGTTCTCCAACCTGGTCGAAACCGACCTGAGATCCTTCTGGCAAATCTTTCACGCTCTCAGCCGGCAGAACTACGCCAGCGGAATCTGTCTGGCGCAACGAGGGAGTCTCTCTCTCCGCCCGCGCCTGGAGCAGTTGATCTGGCAACTGCTCCGGGCGCAGAGCCGCGACTGCGCGACGCCGAATGGCGTGCGGGGAGAATGTAAACTGCTCGCGCCGGTACAAAATCGAGATTTGGCGCGGATGCTCGGCGTCACCGCCGAGTGCTTCAGCCGCACGCTTGGAAGAATGGAGGCGGAAGGCCTTCTCCAAAGGCGCAAAGGCCGGATGATCTTCCCTGAACCGGAACGGCTCTGGCGCGCGCCGGAAATCGAAAGTCTGGTCGAGTCGGATCGCGAACAAAACGGCCAGCTTACTCTGACCGATCCGATTTACGCTTGACCTCAGGTCAATTACAAACGTAGCGGAGCGCATTACAGTCAGCTTCGCCAATCGCCGCTTTATCCTGATTGGTAAAGTTTTCAGTTTTCAATTACCGCCCCATCTATTTTCTGACAGTCGTCAGGAGGTGTCCGTCATGCGCTCGCTGTTCCGGATTTTCTCTCTCAGTCTGATTTGCTTTCTGCTCATTGCGTCCAGCGACGCGGCAATCAATATATATGGCCACCGTGTTGGGCGGTCGCTCGCCGCTGCGCAAGGTACCAGCGTTATGAGTGTAAATCCCCGCATCTACCAGACGCCTGATCCTGGGCAAGGCGGGAATACGGTTAATGCGTCGAACACGGGGCACGGAGGTACGGTAACATCAGCATCAGCGTCTGATTCTACAGGGGGTGGTACCGTTACTAATTCTGAGCTAAGGTCGGCCCGATGGTCAACTTTTCGATTGGTCTCGGGTGTGACTGTAAGTATTAGATTGAAGTTCGATTGGTCGGTTAGTGGTAGCGTAAGCGCAAGCTCTCGCAGAGGTGGAAACGCCTCATCTTCATGCAATTTTGATGTTTACTACTCACTCGACGGAGGTTCGAGTTGGATAAACGGCGTATCCAAGTCTCAATCCGTTGCAGGCGTTGGCCTTCGAGACCTAAGTGATTCAGGCTCCGTGGATATATTGCTCAGCGCGAGTCAAAATATTGCTCAGGTTCAAGTGAGAGATATTATGAGGGCACGTGCTACCGCGGACGCCGGAGAGTCTACTGGAGCCAGCTCAGATGCCAGCATTACAACATCAATATCGAACATCCGCCTCGAAGTCGAGACGTTGAATTGCCCTGCCAGCGTGCCCACGGATCGTTGGAGGGGAGAGTATTACAACAACACCAACCTCTCGGGCGTTCCGACGACGGTGCGCGACGACGGCGACGGTTTCCTCAACTTCGACTTCGGCGACGGCAATCCTCCTGTTGGAACCTGTGGCCTGACCGATGACAACTTCTCGGCGCGCTGGACGCGGATGATCAACTTTCCACGGAGCGTCCAACGCTTCACTGTCACTGCAGACGATGGGGTGCGGCTTTATGTCGATGGGCAGTTGAAGATTGACGCATGGGTCCTCCAGGGGCCCACCACTTACACGGCTGACGTATTTCTCACTGCGGGCGATCACGAGATCAAGCTGGAGTACTTCGAGAATAGTGGCGGCGCCTTGATCAGCCTCAACTGGACGACTCTCGTTGATTGCTTGGGGGCGAGCGTGCCCACAGACCGGTGGAGGGGAGAGTATTACAACGGCACAACTCTTTCAGGCGAACTGGCGATGGTTCGCGACGAGGGCGACGGTTTTCTCAAATTCGATTGGGGCAACGGCAGCCCGGGTTCAGTTTGCGGTCAGGTCGTAGACAACTTTTCGGCGCGTTGGACGCGAACGGTTAACTTTCCGGCGGGAACTTACCGTTTTATCGTCACTGTAGATGACGGGGCACGACTATATGTCGGTGGTCTAAAGATAATCGATGCATGGGGCATCCAGCCTCCCACCACCTACACGGCTGTCGCGACGCTCAGTGGCCCCCAAGAGGTCAAGCTGGAGTACTTTGAGAGTGGCGGCGGGGCCAGCGTCAGTCTCTTCTGGGGTGACGTCAATTGTTTGGCGGACGTTCCGGCGAATCGGTGGAGGGGAGAGTACTATAACGGCACTACTCTTGGGGATTTCCCGGCGATGATCCGCGACGAGGGCGGCACCTTTCTCAACTTCGACTTCGGCCTTGGCAGCCCAAGCGCCGCATGCGGCATAGGCGTGGACAATTTCTCTGCGCGCTGGACGCGGACGGTCAACTTTGCGGCAGGAACTTACCGCTTCACCGTCACCGTAGATGACGGTGCACGACTATATGTCGGTGGTGTAAAGATAATTGACGCATGGGTTACCCAGGCTTCCACCACCTACACGGCTGAGGCGACGCTCAGTGGCCCCCAAGAGGTCAAGCTGGAGTATTTCGAGAGCGGTGGCCCCGCCGTGGCGATTCTCTCCTGGGCGGATGTGACTGGCGTGAATTGCCTGCCAAATACGCCGCTGCCGCTTATCAGTAGCGTGTCTCAGATTGGTGGGAAAGAGAATATTGCTTCAACGGCGCCCTCGCAGGCGCCCAAGCGATGCGGTCAGAAAAATTCTGAGTAATTGATCTGTTTTTGATCTCAACGGCCTGAAATCAGTTTGTCAACAGTGGCGCTCGCCACTCGCTGACGATAGTGGCTAACGCGAATTGAGTCAAATAGGGGAATTGTATGCGCATACAAACTTTCAGGGTTGTCAGAGGACGCCGCCTATGGGTGAGCGGCGCAATTTTGTTAGCGATGATCGTAGCTGCCATCGGTATTGCAGGATCATATGGGAAAGCGCGCTCGCGGAAAGCCTCGGTTCAGGTCATCCCCTCGGCGGCGCCTGCACTGAGGTATCTTCGCCGCGCCGCGCTGCCGCCACAACTGCGAGAAGAGTTCAGCGTACTGGGCAACCGCCTCGAAGTCCCCGGAAACGAGCGGCTGGTACTGCTCGGCACGATCTCTCGCCCCGCCCTCTCCGAAACACTACCGGTCAGGCTGATCACGGAGTTCCCTGACCAACTCAGGCTCGAAGAACAGGTCGGCGCCCAACTGCAGGTAACCGGTTTTGGCGTACAGGGGATCTGGAAGACCGGTGACGTCCCGAGAGCGGAGAATCAAGGCGAGATCGAAACGCTGCTCTATGACTCCGCCGAGCATTTCTTCGCCGGCCAGGGGCAGGGCTTTGCGACACGACCGTTAGGCTCACGTTTCCGCCTCGATGACGGGCGGGCGGCGAACTACACAGGGCCTTTCTATGACCTCTATCAGGTGGACGACGAACTCGCCACGGAAAAGCCAGCTATGATGCGGCCCAAACTATATTACTTTAACTCCGCGACGCAACTGCTTGAGCGGGTGCGCTATCGGATTAGCCGCAATGGCGCGCCGGTCAATGTGGAGACGCTGATCGGCGGCTGGCAGAAGGTCGGAAGCCAGCAGGTACCCGGCAGAATTACCCGGCTGGAGAATAACACGCCCGTAATGGTCCTCACGGTAACTGCCGCCAACTTCACTCCGCGTGTCTCCGACGGCATCTTCAACAACCCGACAGTAATTCTCGGTTCGAACGGAACTAAAGGGGATACAGCAGCATCTCTGACGCCAAGCCCATTGTTTTCACCTAAACCGAGAATTGCTGAAAACCAGACCGGGCGCTGACACCCGGCAACCAGGCGCGGGACTATTTCGCACTGACACAGGGAGGAACGATGAAAACTCGCCGGGCACATTCTTTCGGTCATTCACCAGCCACGCTCACGCTCGGTTGCGCAGCGTTACTGCTGCTGTCGGTCCTGACCGGCGGGGTTCAGGCGCAGGACAGCGAGACTCCGAAACGCGGCCTGCAAGCGGGAGGCGCTTATTCGCTGGGCGACATTGAGACGATCAACCAGACCAACGGCAACCTGATGCTCCACCTGCCTCTGGCGTCGCTTCCGGCGGGGCGAGGAGGTCAGAGCGCCGGACTTCAGCTACTCTATAACGGCAAGCTCTATAACAGCCACAACGAAGTCGTGACTGATGACCGTCACCCCGGCCAGTCCGTCGCCCAGAACTGGCTCATCAAAAGCGATGAGGGAGGGTGGCATTATGGCCTGACCTACAGCCTGAAACTTGAGAACCGGCTGGATCAGTATGAGAACGGCATACCCTCCTGCACGACCTATGTATCGGACGGGAATGGCGGCAGCATCGGCGGCCCGGCGGATTTCAGGGTCATCTACATCTACAAGCTGAAGGTGGTCTTCCCGGACGGGAGCGAGCATGAGTTCCGGCCGCAGGGGTACAATGACTTCCTCAGCGATGGCTACTTTGATGTGCGCCCTGATGGTCTGGAAATAGGTTGTCCAAATACATCACAGAATAACAACCGGATGACCTACTATAGCGCCGACGGCACCTATCTGCGGCTGGATTTTCAGCCCGGGGCAGGCTGGACGTTGTATTACCCAGACGGAACTCGCGTCACCGATGGCGAGCCGGGCGCGCTCGGCCAGCGGATCTATGACCGCAACAATAATTACATCGAGTTTCAGGGCATCACGCTGCCGAACAACAACCCGGCCACGAAGATCGTGGATCAACTCGGGCGCTCAATCATGGTCGAGTACGACTACGCGCTCAACCAGGAATATATCCACACCACCGGAGTCGGCGGGCAGGACGTCACATGGACGGTTAAGTGGAAGACTGCATATGCCAACAAGACATACTACACCACGCATGGGAACCTGTACCCGCTAGTGCTCCATGCCGGATGGAAGGTGGTGGATCAGATCATTCTGCCGGCGCAGGCCGGGGGTCTCGCTTATACCTTCAACTACAATGCTGCCCCGTACGATCCGGCGAACCCCGATGTGCCCTCTTATGGCTGGGGGGAGATCAGTTCGATCACCCTTCCGTCAGGCGCGCAGGCGGCCTATCAGTACTCCCTCGACGGGGTGAATGGGCCTTCGAACACCGGGATACCAGCCACTAAGCATGTCCTCCATAATTCTCCGACCCAGAAGGATCTGACTTACCAGCGGGATTACGACGGCGCTTCCACTCCGGTGACGGAAACGTGGCATTATGATTTCGGTGACCCGACCTCTGGCGGGTTCACGACCAGCGTAATTATCGGCCCTGACAGTGGTCTTACCATGGTCACATTCGGCGACACCTTAAGCCAGGGCTGGGACAGCGGGCTGGTGAAGAAAACAGCCTACCCCGATGGCCGTGTGGTCGAGCAGATCTGGCAGCCGAACAAGGTTGAACCGTTGAGGGACGCAAACCCATATGTCAAAACCGAATTCACTTCCATCCCGGACGCCGGCGGGAATCTGGTGAAGACGGCGATCAAAGACTACAACTATGACAAGAACGGGAATATCACGCAGGTGGCTGAGTACGACTGGGTGAGCTACAGCAGCGCCCACGACGCCAATGGTGTTCCCATCATCCCATCAAATCCGCCGCTCAAACGGGTCACTGTCAACAGTTACTACAACCCCACGCCTGACGCTTCGGACACGACGACCAATGATCCGGATGCCTATAACAAACCGACATCGCCGAACCTGAAGAGGGCGATTCAATCCGGCGAAACGCACTCCGATTCCGGCTCTGTTCTATCGCGCGCCGAATCCTTCTACGACAACCCCTCCACGACCGGCAATCTGACGCTGGAAAGGAGTTGGGATTCGACCAAAGCCGGGATAAGCAATCCGCTTACCGACGGAAATTCGATCTCCGTCACACATCAATATGACTCCTACGGCAATCGCACTCTGACGACGGACGCGAACGGCGTTCAGACACAGTTCATCTATGATCCGATTAACGGTCAGAACAACCTCTATGTCACGCAGACAAAAGTAGCCGTCGGCGCCGCAGTCCAGCGCTGGACGACGCAGGCTTACGATTTCAATACCGGCCTGGTCACGCAATCAAACGACATGGATAACAACGTCACGACCAGGACGACTTACGACGTTTTTGGCCGCCCAACGCTGGTCCAGGAAGCCTACGGCATAACCGGTGTCGAGAAACAAACAGCCACCGAATATTCCGACACGGAAAGACGCGTGATCGTCCGCTCCGATCTGAACACGACCGGCGACGGCAAGTTGATCTCCATTCATCATTACGACCAGCTCGGGCGCGCCTGCCTCACCCGAAGGTTGGAGAGCGGTGACCCGGCTGAGGCCACTGACAAAACCAAGGGAATCAAGATTCAGACTCGATATTTCGCAGGCGACGCGGGCAACCCAAATGGATACGAACTGGTTTCCGCTCCCTACCGCGCGGCGACTTCCGGCGCGGCGGGCAGCGAGCCCGGGATGGCCTGGAAGCGAACCAAATTCGATAAGGGCGGAAGGGTTGTCGAGGTCGAGACTTTCGTCGGCGCGGCGCCGCCCGCTCCCTGGGGAAATAACTCGGGCTCTTCCGGCAAATTCACAACGGAATATGACGCTGAATTCACCACCGTCACCGATCAGGCGGGAAAGAAGCGCCGCAGCCGCGTGGACGCACTGGGGAGATTGGTGAGAGTCGACGAGCCGGACGCGGTCGGCAACCTCGGCAACACTGCCGCCCCTATCCAGCCGACCGATTACACATACAACGCGCTCGACAACCTGATTCAGACCAGCCAGACGGGCATCCCAAATGGCGGATCGTCTGCTGTCTCCCAAAACCGATATTTCAACTACAGCAGTCTGGGCCGCCTGACTTCGGCCGACAATCCCGAAAGCGGGCTGATCAGTTACGTATATGACGCCAACGGAAATCTGACGAGGAAGACCGACGCGCGAGGCATCTTCATCGACTACACCTATGATGAGTTGAACCGTAACAAGACGATTGATTACTCAGACACCACGGCTGTTAATCCTGACATCACACGCGAATACGATAACCCGGCTGCGGGTGAGTATGGAAAGGGGCGGTTGTGGCGAAGTTATGCGGGCGGCAGTGAGTCGGCCGGTCAGAATGTTGAAAAGCAGGAGGTCACTGGATATGACGCGCTCGGCAGGACAAAGTCGGTTCGTCAATCTTTCAAAAACAACGGCGCCTGGAGCGGCGCGTTCACCACGTCGCAAACTTACGATCTGGCGGGACATGTAAAAAACAAGACCTATCCGTCTGGCCGCAGCGTCACCTATGCCTATGACGTCGCCGGAGACTTGACCGACTTCACCGGCAACCTGGGCGACGGCGCGCTGCGCACATACTCGACCGGCATTCAATACAACCCGCAAGGGCAGTTGATCCGCGAGCAGTTCGGGATTTCGACCCCGCTTTATCACCGCCGCCACTACAACTCGCGCGGCCAGTTGTTCGACGTGCGGCTGGGCACTGACGGCGCCGCCATCAACGACGGCCCGGACCCGGGGCAATGGACCGGAGGGTCGTGGAATCGCGGCGCGCTGCGGATGTTCTTCTCAAGCAACCTCATCGAGTACGCCTGGCCGGCTGTGGCGCCGCAGGCCGACAACGGCAACCTCTACCGGCAGGATCACTTCGTCCCGACCGTGCTGGACGGCGAAGGTAATGTCACCGGGTGGGTAATGTCTGCGGATTATTACTGCTACGACTCGCTCAACCGCGTCGCCGTCGCCGCCGAGGAGACCTACACCAGCGGGGGCGGATACACCCCCGGCGTGTTCGAGCAGCGATTCGGCTACGACCGCTTCGGCAACCAGCTGGTCAAATCGGCGGTCGGGACAGGCGTTCCCAATCCCGGCTTCAAGATCAATGGGGCGAAAAACCGGTTAATCGCGCCGACCGATGCTGACGGAAGCCAAGCATCGGACAAGATCCAGTATGACGCCTCAGGCAACCTGATCAAGGACACGCACACGCAGACGGGAACGGCGGGCAATCGGACTTACGACGCCGAGAACCGGATGCTGACTGCGGACGGGGACAATGGGCTTGCCAACAAGTACACCTATGACGCCGCCGGCCACCGCACGCGCCGCTCTCGCAACAACGACGGCGAAATCTGGTGGCAGGTCTTTGGCATTGGTGGCGAGTTGATTGCCGAATACCAGTTGGTGAGCGGGACGCCGACGCTGAAGAAGGAGTACGGCTATCGAAACGGCCAGTTGCTGGTGATCGCCGAGACGACCGGGACTTGCCAATGGCTTGTGACCGACGCGCTTGGGACGCCGCGAATGATCGCGGACCAGACGGGCAGCCTCGGCGGGATAAAGAGGCGGGATTATCTGCCGTTTGGAGGAGAGCTGCTGGCCGGAGTCGGACACAGGCAGCCCACGAACGGCTATTCCTTAGGGCAATCCCAGCAGCCGCGCCAGCAGTTTACCGGCAAAGAGCGCGATTCGGAGACTGGGCTGGATTACTTCGATGCGCGGTATTACGGCAGCGTGTACGGGCGGTTCACCAGCCCTGATGAGTTCACGGGCGGGCCGGATGAGCTTTATGACTTCGCAGACAACGCCGGGGACAACCCACTGCTGTATGCAGAGAAGGGGGAGCCTCAATCGCTCAACAAATACCAGTACTGTTACAACAACCCGCTGGTTCACACCGACCTTGACGGGCACAAGCCGTGGGATTGGGTAAAAGTTGGATTGGATATAGCCAGTTTTGTGCCTGGGCCTGTTGGTACAGTGGCGAGCTTGGCACAAGCCGGGATAGCGCTTGCGGAGGGGGATTACAAAGGCGCGCTCATTGCCGCAGCCGGGGCAATTCCAGGTGAGAAGCTGATTGGTGGAGCGGTGAAGGCGCTGGATAAGATTGCCGGTGGCGCTAAAGCATTAGATAAGCTGGCCGATAGCGCGAAAGGCATACGTAGGCTGGTTAGTAAAGCTGAGGAAGCCGCAGAGGCTGGTGGTGACACTGTCAGGATAAGGCACTATACTAATCGTAAGGGACTTGAAGGAATTGAGAAAGATGGGGTAATAAAGGCCACCGATAAAAATATGGTGTTCGCAGAGTCGGCTAATAAGAAGCCCTTGCCTCCGCGAGTCGCTGAAAAGAAATACGGCATAGAGCGGGGTAGAGGGAGAGATTACGTTGAGACCAGTGTCTCTAGAAATAGAGTCGAGCGGGTGAAAAACCCCCGGACCAAACACGAGGAATTGCGAATCGAAGGTGATGTGTGCCTGAGTTGCGACGCTACGTTTCACAGACGGGCAAATTGATTGGATCACAAACGTCAGGCAGAGTTAGGAGATTTAATATGAAAAAGGATGACTTTGTACAAGTCAGCAGGGCCGACCTCATTGATGTATTACGAGACCTAAATACAATCGTGGTGTCAATTGATCGGATTGGATCTTGCGCCGAAGATGTTGGGC
>Ga0066903_100006941_pt1 | contig 10171 bp, 10 predicted proteins | sample PanSoiMetaGPlot1_FD_67491 | JGI IMG/M metagenome (GOLD analysis project Ga0066903, IMG submission 67491) | Tropical forest soil microbial communities from Panama analyzed to predict greenhouse gas emissions - Panama Soil - Plot 1 (version 2) | ecosystem: Environmental > Terrestrial > Soil >... | reverse complement strand
GGTATGACTGGCAAGCTGTCCAAGCGTCACGCGCCGGATGTCGCCGCCCCGTTGCAACTCGGTGACATATTTGGCAACCGGATCGTCGAGGCTGAGCTCGCCGCGCTTCACGGCTTCCGCTAGCGTCGTCGTCGCGAACAATTTCCCTACCGAGCCGAGATTGAAGATCGAGTCGGCCGTGACTCGTTCGTTCCTCGCGTCATTAGCGAAGCCGTAGTTGAAGAACTGAGTGTTTCCATTTATCCGGACTGCGACCGCAACGCCCCCTCCTTTGCCGTTCTGCGGCAAGATCGGTTCAACCTTTTGCGTGACGATCTGTTCAACATTGACCTGGGCGCGCGTCGGAGGAGCAGCTAGGAGCGCCCCGATGACAGCAGTAACGGCAAAGGTTCTTCGAATCATCGGCGGGACTCTTCACTGCCCAAGTAGTTTGCGCAACATCGGGCAACTGCTCGTACCGACGATCCTCTGCAAGTGCCGTCCAGTGTGCCTTTTCGGCTTGCCCTCACTTTGCACTTGCAGTTATAAAGGACAATAGACAGGAGGACCAGAAATGAAGAGCATGACGAAACGGTCCTTTTTCGTACACCGGTTCATGCTTCTGACACTTGGGATTATCGGAATGAGCTGCGCGCTTGCCGCGCAACTGCATGGCGGTGAACCTGATTGGTCATTCAATGCCACGATTATCGAGGCTTGTAGTTGCCCAAACCCCTGCCCGTGTAATTTCAATAGCGCCAAACCTGCTGCTCACAGCGGCCACGAAGGTCACGGGGCGACAGTGGAATACTTTTGCCGCTTCAATAGGGCCTTCAAAGTTAACAAAGGGAACTTCGGGGGACCAAGCTTGATGGTGTGAAGTTCTGGATGGCAGGTGATCTCGGTGGGGATTTCTCGCATGATCAGGCGGACTGGGGAGTGCTGAACTTCGAGACATCCGTGACCAAGGATCAGCGCGATGCAATTCGCACGATCCTGGCGTATCTCTATCCTGTGAAGTGGAACTCGTTTGCGGTAGGAAGAGACGGAAAAATTGAGTGGAAATCAGGCCACGATCGCGCCGAGGCCCGCTTGGATGGCGGACGGAGCGCCGAGTTAGTGCTCAAGCGAGCACCGGGCATGAGCGCGGACCCAGTAATCATCAAGAATCTAAAATATGATGCGGCCCCGCGGAATGATGGTTTCATCCTGATGCCCAACGAGGTTCAAGCGTATAGGGCGAGCGAGAAGGCCTTTGAGTTTAAGGGAACTAACGGCTTCATGATAACCATCGACATGACGTCCAAGGATGTTAAAAGGTAAGCGGCGTCTTATTTTTGGAAGCTGGTCCTTCGTCAGTGCAAGAGCTAATGTGAATCAACGATCTAACCCGAGTTGGCTGTTCTATTATGGCTCCTGATGACTGCGGAGTATGCTTTGGGCGCGGCACAGTCACGTGCTCGGTACGCAGCGCCTTGGGCTATCGCAACGAAGGCGGCGGACAAGTAACCTGCAGTAGTTCCCAACTCATAACTGCAGACAACTACGAAGATTCTCGCGAACTGGCGCGCTGGCTGAAACGAAACGCAGGCACAATCGAATGTGTTAGCGGAGATGATTTTGGCCGCATCAGATTTTGTCACTGTCTTTGAGATTGCCAGAGGCAGCAATGGAGTTTTGGCAGAAGAAGTTTTCCGATTGCTAGTCGGCATAACCGCCCTGATTGGAGGCGTGACGGCTTTGATCTATAAGTGGCGGAATAACGAACCCAAAAACTGGTTCGGTCCTGTGTTCGTCGCCGCCTGGGCGTTTTTTTTGGCTCTACCTGCACAATTTTCCTTATGTGTTTGAGCACATTAACAATCTGGTCAGAGCATATGGGGACGGACGATATCAAGTCGTCGAAGGACAGGTCCAAGTCTTGCATGAACAGCCAGTCACAGGCCACACCAAGGGAGACATCATCACTGTGAATGGAAAACAGTTTGAGGTGAACTATTTTTATCTCACGCCCGCATACCGAAACACGCTTGCCCACGGCGGTGTGTTTGCATCGGGTGTATATGCGCGAATCTACTACCACAATGGCGAAATTCTTCGCATCGACATCCGGAGATGATCGCCGATAGGCATCTAATCAACCGCTCTCGCATGACACGCCTGGTCCTTACACTCATCGCGCCGGTGCTACTACCGTCTTTGGCACTAAGCAAGCGCACCGCACCCGCAACGGTGACTCCAGTGATTTATGAAGGCGTGCGATACGTCGCGCCGAATGACAATGGTCGCCGCGCATACATAGAAGCGTGGGACGCTCAGACCAACAGGAAGCTCTGGGAATTAAACATCTTCACGAACCGCATCGATCCAAAGCTGGAGGAAGACGTTCAGTGGGTTTTCATCAAGACACTAACCATTCAGGATGGCAGGCTCATGGTCACATCTGAACGCGGCGAGAGGTGCTCGATTGACTTAAAAACAAGAGCAATAACACGATCCGATCTCGCGTCTTCGCCAACGCCGGATCCGGGTCCCCAAATTCATGACATTCCTAATGCGGTCGAGAGAGCCATCAGGATTGGTTCGCTTCCAAAAGACTACGGCGTCTCGTTTCACACGGACCCATTTTACTTGACTGGAGATTTCAATGGCGACGGCCAGGTTGACGTAGCAGTTCTTGTGAAGCAACGGGCAACGGGAAAGCTCGGGATTGCCATCGTTCATAGTTCGACGAACAAGGTAACAATTCTCGGCGCAGGAAGTCCGATTGGTAACAGCGGCGATGACTTCGCGTGGATGGATAGATGGCAAGTTTGTTCCAAAGCGCGTGGTGCGCACGGTGCAGGCGAAACTCACGTCCCACGTCTTCGCGGAGACGCGCTTCTCGTAAGTAAAAGCGAGGCAGCCAGCGCACTAATCTATTGGAACGGCAAGCGCTACGTCTGGTTCCAACAAGGCGACTGAGCGAAGCTGGAAAGAAGTGACTCCGAGACAACCCATCGCTTTCGTGGAGCGTCGGGGAGTTGTGCTTCAAGCGGCGCGCGGTTCGGTGCCGAGTCTGGCGGAAGCGATTGCGGGGGAAGGGATTCGAGGCAGTTGGTGCGGACACCCTAAGAGCCGGGAGATTTTTCGGGCAGCGCGCCGTTTGTAAGAGTCTCGACGTTTTGGTCTGCAAGTTAATTGATGACAATGTCACGTATGTTCATCGGCGGGTTTGGGCAGCTCTCATGAAGGTTGCACAGCGCTTTGGTAAAGAGCGACTCGCAAAAATTTGGGATGAACACACAAAGGGCTGCGCGCACGTGGCGCGACGAATTCCGTTTCGAAATGGGTTCCAGGCGCTGTAATGAAAGAGGCTGACACGCTATCGATACAAGAAGCAGAGCGAGTTCTATCGCCAGTGTTGGTCGCGGCACCGGCTAAGAGAAGAAGATCACATCCTGCAAAGATCGCGAAATCAACCTCGGTGAATCAGCGGGTAATCAAAACGTAACTTGTCCCCTGCTCCTTCGTTCTCTCCGTTGATTTCAATGGAGAGAGAGTACGGCTTTGAAGCTGTGGCATAAGAGCTGGCGCTTTCTCCGTTGACGCAACCAATGCATCGAGATTGCCACGGTTCCATTCGGTGATCGCATAATCCGGTTCAATGAAATGCGTTTTCTGCAGATAGAGCAGTAGCCCTTCGTCTTTCGCGGATACCACTGCATAACGCCAATGATTAACCGACGCCTCGCGACGAACGTCCCGTCCGAAAATAACCAGGGCATCGCGGTGGTGCCGATAGCCCGAGATAACTTTGGAGATCGTGTATCCGCCGCTGAAGAGGATTGCCAATACGAGCGCGACTGCGCTCCATTGATAGGTACGCGTCAGCGCATTTTCTGTAGCCACCGCCCTGTGGACGGTCTGTTCCGATCCGGAGCTATTTGAAGAACGTCTCACAGAGCCGTGGCCACAGGATATTCGCGCAGCTATCTGCGCAGCGAGCAGCAGACACAGCGGCGGGATAACGGGAAAAATCCTATCGACGCGTTTGGATGGAATCAATGACATCACGACCAAGCCGCCCAAGCTCCAGCAAAGGAGCCAGAAAGTTTCAGGAGGAATCTCGCGAATAACTGACTGGAGCCGCCATTTTCGCAAATAAAGATCGACGAGCGCGATGGCGATCATCAGCATGCTCCATGGAGCAAATTTGTGCAGCAGGTGCGGGAAATAAAAATAGAGCGGCTGCGGCCGATGAATCGTTTCACCGAAACGTCCCAGAAATTCCCGCATCACGACCTCCTGGAGAAAACCAGGCTGAAATAAGATTCCGCCCAGCACCCATAAGAGAAAGACAGCCAGCGATGCGATCCACGGCCACCAGTTCGCCGCAGCGAATCCGTCCTGTGGCGGACCGGGCCAGGCCTGCAGCCGCCTCGCTGTGCGAGGCGTGCGCATCGACCACAGGACGTCGGCTACAGCGTTCAGCGCAATTCCCGGCAGCAGGAACGCGTAAACAATCGGTCCCTTGATCAGCATCGCCGCGATCAGCAGTACAAAGATGTAAATTCGATCTCCTCGTGTCCACTCGGCTTGGGCTTGGATTTTTTTCCAAAACAGCAGGCCGATCAGAAAAATCACGAGCGCGAGTGGCATATCTGTGCGCACGAGTGTAGCCAGGCGCAGACTTAGCAGATTCAATCCGAATGCGCCGAACGCGATGAGACCAGCAACTGGTCCGTAGGCGGACTCGGCAGCCCGAAACAAGAGGATCGCCAGGGTGATCGCACTAAGAAGTGATGGCAATCGCCACGACAGCTCCCACGATCGGGTCAACCCGAAAAGACCAGCTGAAACGCATCCTACGAGGGGCGGTTTGGTTGCGACACGTTCGTGCGGAGTCTGCTGATAAACCCAATGGCCCTCCTTGATCATTTGGAAGGAAGTGAATGCCTGCTTCGCCTGATCATAGTCATCGAGCTGCCAAGGCAAATTGCCGATCAGAAACAAGAGAAAAATTATGACGGCGATGATCCAAACTGTGCGCTGGTCTTCGAGCACGCTTCTTGTCATGTCGAGCGGCAGTAGCGTGCGCTGTCCTCAGCGCATCGTTTTCCCGCGCGGCAAAGGGGGCTCCGCTGAGGACAGCAGACCCTACAGTACGTGCGAAAGCAAGCCTCCACTGCCGCTCAGTCGCGCCAAAGTACGGCACGCATCGGTGCGCCATCGGCACCGGCGATTTTCAAAGGCAACGCCGCGAAATAATAAATACCGGGACCGACCTCGCTAAGATCAAGCGATTCGACGATTGCGATGCCGGCACGGGCAAGCGCGTGATGATTCTGCAGCGATTTCGAATCGATCTCATCCATCGAGGGCAGATCAACCCCGAGCAGCCTTACGCCGTTTTTCTGCAGCCATGCCGGGACATCGGCTGCCATGATGGGAATTTGATTTGGAAAAACCGTGGAGTCGTTCCATCGACCCGTTTTCACGAGAAGGCGGGAGGTCGCGGCGATTTCTTCGGCGTGCGGCTGCAGATCTTCGAGCGTGACCAGATGTTTTTCCTTCGACTGCAAGAAGCTTTGCGCGAGATCGACTACAGTTGCGCGACCGAGATAAGGATCGAGCGGCGCTTTGTCGATTGACCCACCCTTTGAGTCAAAATGGAAACGCGCATCGGCATGCGTGCCGTTGTGCACGCTCATCGTCATCGCGCCGAGATTCACGCACGCGCCTTTTGCGATCTCCTTGGTCACCCGATAATGGAACGGCTCGTCGCCGGGCCATTCCGCGAAGTCATTCGAAAGCGTTCGTGAAATATCCCAAATCTTCATCGAAATTTGGTCTTACTCCTCAATCATCTGCGGTTCAAGAGGCGGCGATCTTCAGACCGCCGGGGCGATCTGGAGGTCGCGCTTCCCTGAGTTCTTCGACAATTGCTCGCGCGGCTCTTTTGTCTGCGCCGCTGTCGCCTAATTTGGCAATGACCGCGTCAAATTCCGAGATCATCCGCTCGCGCGCGCGTGCATCTTCGATGAAGGGCTGCATGACTTTCGCCATGACACCTGGTTGTGCACGGTGCTGAATAAATTCGGGGACCGCTTCCTTGCCCGCGAGCAAATTAGGCATGCCAAGATACTTCACCTTTACCACGAGACGCCCTGCGAGGTACGTCGGCCATGCCACCTTGTAAATAAGCGCAAAAGGCATGCGGAAATAAGCAGCTTCGAGTGTCGCGCTTCCCGAGGCAACGATTCCTGCCCACGCGCGCTGCATGATCTCTGCTGTCTCGCCAACGATTATTTGAATCGCCTGCCATTGCTGTTGCACATCACCCCTCACCCTCCCCTCCCCCCTCGACAAGGGGAGAGGCGTCCCGTCTCGCCATTCATTGGACGTCCTTTCCAGCATCGCCTCTCCTTTCGCCGAGGCGAGAGGATTGAAGTGAGGGGTCAGCATCTTAGTCATATCGCCAGCGAGTTCCTCCGATGCTGCCCCGACTTGAAAATGCAAATTGGGCCTGCCTTTCAAAAGCAGGCGTGCTGTTTCGATCATTATCGGAAAAATTTTCCGCACTTCGCGCAGGCGACTGCCTGGGAAAAGCCCGATGAGATTTGGATCGCGCTCAACATCGATCTTCCGCGCCTGCAATCTTTCGATCATCGGATGACCGACGAATACAGCGCGCAGGCCTGATTCGTTATAGAGATCGACCTCAAACGGAAAAATGCAGAGCACCAAATTAATGCAACGCGCCATTCTTTTGATCCGGCCACGGTTCCAAGCCCACACCTGCGGGCTGATGTAATAAACTATCTTTTGTTGCGGCGATTGTCGTCGCAATGCGCGGGCGAGTCGCAAGTTGAACCCCGGATAATCAATCAGCACGACTGCCTCCGGCTTGTTCGCTAGAATTTCATTGAGGGTTAGGCGAAATTGCTCTCGAAAATAACCATACTTCCTGACCACTTCCCACAACCCGAGAACGGCTGCGTCACCGATCCAATTTTTTAATCGCTCGCCAGCGACCTGCTGCATTTGTGGACCACCGCGCCCGATGAACTGAACCCCAGGCTCCAACTCGCGCAGGGAGCGCATCAACGCTGCCCCATGGTTATCTGCGCTCACCTCGCCGGCGACGAAGTAGATGGTCATTCCTCTGTAGTCCCGAAAGCTTTCGGGGTGCCAGCTGCGAAGTCGGACGTCATGCAAGCGACACGCCTGCCTCTACAGTGGCCAGCGAAGATTGTCTTATCCACTCGATGAGATTTGCTTCGTTATTTTGACTGCCAGCTCCAATGCCGCGGTCGCCTGAGAACCTGAAACACGCGGCTGGCGACCTGTGGTTGCGCATTCGATAAACGAACTGAGTTGAAGTTTGAGTGGTTCCTCGTGTTCGATGTCCACCCTGTCACGCCAAATCTGTTTTCCAACGCGCCGATAAATCTCGCCGCTTTGATTTTGATAATCCAGCGAGAGATACGCGTCCTCCTGAAAAATGCGGATCTTGCGAACGCGCTCGGGACTGATCCGGCTGGCGGTCACATTTGCCACGCAACCGTCTTCGAAATGCAATCGAACGTTGGCGATGTCTTCGCTCCCGCTAAGCACAGGCACGCCCACCGCATCAATACTCCACAAAGGCGAACGCACGAAATGCAAAATCACTTCCAGATCGTGGATCATTAAATCAAGAACGACACCAATGTCGGTACCGCGTTCCGAGTATGGTCGTAGCCGATGAGCTTCAATGAAACGCGGATGGGTCAGGTGTTTTTCGAGAGCGCCCAAGACCGGGTTGAAACGTTCCACGTGACCGACCTGTAGGATCAGGCCGTTGCGCGCGGCCAACTCGGCCAGTTCGCTAGCGTGCCCAGTGTTATCCGTGATCGGCTTTTCGACCAGCGCATGTTTGCCCTTCGAAAGGAGAGACCTCGCAATTTCGTAGTGCGTATTCGTCGGCGTCGCCACGGAAGCGGCGTCAACCATCGAAATGAATTCGTCCAGTGAGCTGGTCGGCGTCGCGCGGAACTTGCTCGCGATTATCCGATTCCTGAAAGGGTCCACATCGTACACGGCGGTGAACTCTGCGGATGGAATCTCCGCATACAGTCGCGCATGATTACTCCCGATATGACCAACCCCAACAACGCCAACGCGCAAATTTTTCACTACTCGCAGTCAACCCCTGAAAGTTTTCAGGGTCAACTGATACTGACCGATAGCGGGTTCGGCGCGGCGTCCCTACCTTTTAACGCAGTTCGCGAGGAACCACTCGTAGGTCTGAACAATGCCGTCCCGCAACGGGATCATCGGCTTCCAGCCGAGAGCGCGAAGCTTGCTCACGTCCAACAGCTTTCGCGGGGTGCCATCCGGCTTCGTCGTGTCCCAGGCGAGCTCACCACCAAACCCGACGATGTCACAGATTAATTCCGCCAGTTCGCGAATCGAAATGTCTTCACCGCACCCGACATTGATAATCTCCGGGGAGTCATACCTCTCGAGCAGCAAGAGACAGGCTGAGGCGAGATCGTCCACATGCAAAAATTCTCGGCGCGGCTCCCCGGTTCCCCACACGATCAACTTCTGATCCTTCCGCGTTTTCGCTTCGTGCGCCTTGCGCAAGAGCGCGGCGAGCACATGCGACGTCTCGAGATCGAAATTGTCGTTCGGGCCGTAAAGATTCGTCGGCATTGCTGAGATGAAATTGGCTCCGTATTCGTGAGAGTAGGCCTGGCAAAGCTTGATGCCGGCAATCTTCGCGATCGCGTAAGCCTCGTTAGTCGGCTCCAATGCTCCCCCCAGCAACGCTGTTTCCGGAATGGGTTGCGGCGCAAACTTCGGGTAAATGCAAGAACTTCCAAGAAAGAGCAGCTTCCGCGCCCGGCTCTCGTAAGCCCAGTGAATGACATTGTTCTGGATCCGTAAATTTTCGAGTAGAAACTCGACCGGAAAATCATTGTTCGCCCTGATGCCACCGACTTTTGCCGCCGCGCAAATCGCTACCGTTGGCTTTTCTTCTAGAAAGAATTTCGCGACTGCAGATTCATCCATGAGATCAAGCTGCGATCGGTCCCTTGTCAGCAGGTTCCTGAAACCTTCCGCTTCTAGCCGTCGAACAAGCGCGCTGCCGACCATTCCGCAATGGCCAGCCACAAAAATCTTATCCGTTTTATCCATAAGCTATCCGCGGAAACTCATGGCACAAAAATCAACAGCACAAATACGGCGAGAAGGAGCAAATGGACACAGCCCTGCAATACATTTGTCTTTCTGCTGGTAAACGTAACAACGCACACAGCCAGCGTTAAGAGCAGCAGCGGAAGATTGGCACCTTGCACACCGAGCGTGACCGGTCGTTTCGTGATCAAGCTGATGGTCAGCACTGCAGGAATGGTGAGACCAATAGTCGCCAGGACGGATCCCAAGAGAATGTTGATTGAACGCTGCAGCTGATTGCGCAAAGTCGCCTCGATCGCCCCCATTCCCTCTGGCGCAAGCACCAGAGCAGCAATCATTGCGCCGCCAAACTCCTGAGGCATGCCATATTGTTCGATGCTGTTGTCCAACGGGACAGCGAACTTTTTCGCCAGCAAAATCACGCTGACCAAATAAAGGAGCAGCATCACCGAATGAAAACCCGTTGAGGACACCTGGAGCGGCTGATGGGCGGAGTTCGCCGCTACTACTGTCTCCTTTGATTCTATGAAATAAGGACGGTGTCGAATTGTCTCAATCAGTAGAAAAATCGCATAAAGCAACAGCGACATCACGGTAAGAAAGATCTCCTGCTCGGTGGAAAATGTTGGCCCCTTCGTGGTAGTGGTGAAGTTTGGCAGGACCAAGCCGAGCACTGCCAGTGTCATGATGACATTGAGATAGGAGTTGACGCCTTGCAGATTGTAATGCTGCTCGCGATAACGCAGTCCACCCATCAACAGACACAGGCCAACGAACCCGTTGAGAGCGATCATGATCACAGCAAAAATTGCGTCCCGTCCGAGCGTGGGATTATTCGCACCGTGCAACATTGCCGTCGAAATCATGACCACCTCGATGCTGATTGCCGAGAGCGTCAGGATTAAAGTTCCGTAGGGCTCACCGACTTTGATGGCGAGACAGTCGGCATGCCGCACCACACAAATTGCAGACCACAGGATGACCGCAAAGAGCCAGAGAAAGACGCCGATTAGCGCGACCGGAT